>JAAUXT010056777.1_pt1 | contig 30827 bp, 31 predicted proteins | sample 7278171 | NCBI WGS metagenome assembly JAAUXT01 (sample SAMN14350112, study PRJNA611818) | marine sediment metagenome | isolation source: surface marine sediment (1.8m) | place: French Polynesia: Moorea | collected 2018-08
AATCCAAGATGGCTGCCCCCATGAGGGGGACTGGTCCCTGAACTTGGCATATGCATGCCGTGACCTTTCTGCACTACCACTAAGTGCTTGCCCTAAAGGGACTTCGCACAATCATTCAAATGTGTCATCATCGTTGCACAACTGACAACCGCAAATAGCAGCCAATCGTCAACAAGAGTAAAACTTGACACTCCGACAAACACTGAAAGTAAAATATGAGTGTTGTGGATCGAAAAAGAATCACCAACAACTCATGAATCCCGCAAATTGTGTATAATTACGCATATTGCACCCAAGATAATCCACGATCTGTCTGAGTGAAAAATAAAATTGGTAGTTTCCTGTGCAACCAGTTCGCAGTTTTCAAACTTCTCGGCGCCTGACGTTTTCTGCTACAGCAAATTGGACCTTGTATTATCGCTCAGAATATGAAACCGAAGACAAAAAAACGTTTAACATATGCTACAATTGGCTTTTACTTTTTCTTTTCAGGTGTTGAGTATGGTAAGTAAATGTAGGCTTGATATGATGCAATTTTGTAACGTTTGTGGTGACAACGAGACTTTCGTGCACAAGGGCAAATGCCAAGGGCTGCAGATGATTCTGTCACAGGGGACGTCCACAAATGGGGGTTCTTCTTTCAGCGGTGATTTTGCCGACTGCGTGGCTGTACATCCACGAACGTTTCCACGCCGAGCCGTACGTGTTGGGAATGCTGTTGTCAGCCTTCTGCCTGTCGAGTATGATTGCTGGGCCGGTCATGGGAAGGTACTTTTCGGCAGTTTTGACAATCAAGTTTCTATGCGGCATTTACTCGGGTCTCAAGTTGTGGCTCGCTTTCTTCAACCAGGTGGGCTGACAGCATCAAGAGAAGCAAACTCATCATCCTGTTTGCCAATCTGTGGCAAGTTGCAGGGAGCCTCCTGTACTGGTTTGGGTACGGATCTTGGTGTCTGGTCGCAGGCAGATTCATCGCAGGTGAGGTGTGGCAGAATGACATAACATTTCAGAATCCTGTCCTCCAGAGCTGTAGTTGCTGGTGTTGGCATCTTTTGGTATCTTTGTCTGACGGGATGGTGTGTTCCTTCCAGGTATTGGCACAGGGATGGGCCCGGTCATACTGGCTGACATCGCTCGTGTGACCAGCATTGAGGAACGGACGGCGACACTGTCGACGTTCAGTGCAGTGAGGCAGCTCGGCTTGCTCCTGGGTAAAATTTAAAGGAAAAAAACCCCAACAATATAGAACTGCTTGTCCCAGCCACAGTGCTCTGACCTTCACTCCCAGTTGGTCAAACTGTTTTAGGCCCGGCGTGCAATTTGTTTCTTCGGAAACTCAACTTCAAACTTGGACCGTACGTCGTCGACAAATTTACTTCACCAGGGGTGCGTCCGAGTTTTGGTTCTGAATTGACAAAACGCCATTAATTATGGTCATCTAACAGTTAAAAGTTGATTGGAACGTCCTTGTTGGTTTTGTTTTTTTTTTCAGCTGTTCATGGCACTGTTGTGGGGCACATTCGAAGCTCTCATCATTTTGTTCTATTGGGAACTTCCACAAATTCAAAAGCAAATCCAGGGAGATTTTCTCAAAGCTCAAGTTCACGACACTTATCACAGACACAGTGAACACACTGTGCAGGACGCATTGTCTCCCAACTCAGCAGCGACTGCACCCGACAATGAACACACACCGAACACGCAGGATATCAGTGCAGAGGCACATTATTTTGAAAATTCACCAATGGCAAGTCCTGAAATGGACCCACCAGACAGTGCTGACTCGAACCGGTTGAAAACTCCCCCGATCAACGCAGCTCGACGCCCGATCCACCCGGAGGTGATGCTAACGTCATCCAACGAAATGATCGAGACGGCGGAGCGCTTCATGCTGACTCCAGAAGCGACCGACGGCTCGCCGCCAGACCTGTTTTTTGACAGTTCGCACTTCGGTGTGTCAAGTGCAGAGTCAGGAGGAGGTTACCGTGTGCGAGATGGTCGAGCAGGACACGGGGAAAGTGACGGACGGCGGAACGCTGAAGATCGCTCTCGGGTGGAAAACACCGCTCCGAGCGGAGAATCGAGCAGCGCGTCGACTGCTCTGTGGGGCTGCAAATTCTTCTTCGACGGTACGAGCTCGTTGCATCTTTTCGCTTTTGTTTTGCGCTGACTGTGTTGGTGATTCAAATTTTGCGCTCGACTTCGGATCCCGCAGAGGTATTCATCCTTGTGTGTGTGCGTGTGCTCTGGTTTCAGAATACATGAGAGAAGAAATTGTGGTTCTCCTGGCGGCTGTTTTCATGTCTTTCTTTGTTCAACTTTCTCTCGAGGTAACCGCTGTTTTTTCAGCTGCATTTGTCTTTCTGGTGAAACGCCTGCGTGTCGTTCACACTGGCGTTCCCGTTTCAGACGTTGTTGACACCTCTCGCCAACTTGCTCTTGGACTGGAATGAGTTGCAGATCAGCTACCTCTACATAGGTTGCAGTGTTGAGGTAAAGACCGGGATGTGAATTGGGAGGAGAGTCTACGCTTGATATGAAAAATTGGAGAAGCGTTCTCTTTGCAAAGAAAACTTGGTTGTTTCGTGACAGTTGCTGCTGGCGTTCGCCGCACTGCAGCCGATCAGCAGGAGAGTGGCGGACCGGACGCTCATCCTGTTCGGGTATCTGTGCGAAGTGGCGACGCTCATCTACCTCGTGTGGTACCTGCCGTCGGCTCCTCCGCGTGAGGCCCACAGTCGTCACTTGCGTTGGTTTTGTGACAGCGAGTCAAACATCGGCTCTGTGCCGCTTTACTTGTTGTCTTGCACAAGTATTTTTCGTATTCCAGACAATGAGAGATACAATCTACCATTCTTGCTGGTCAGCTTGTTCTTCAATATCCTTGGTCTCCCGTTTCTGGCTGTGTGCAGCAACTCACTGTTCACCAAACTGACCAAAAAGGAAACGCAAGGTAAAGCGCCACTCTTCTGATCGGACGAGTTGTGTGCGTCAGAAATCCAGAGGTTTCCTCACCAAGAAGGGGGAAATGTGTGACAGGTTTTTCCCCTTCGACTATTTCAGGTTTTTCTCAAGGTGTGCGGAGGTTTTCTGCGGGACTCGGGAACCTGCTGGGGCCGCTGTGGGCTGGAGGCCTCATCACCAACCTCACCGTCCTTCTCGGGGTGCTACTCGCCATGATCAGTCTGGCCACGGTGAGTGTCAGCTTCGTGCAACACGTGGTCCATCGAACATTTTCTTCTTGTGTAACTTCAGTGAAATATTCCTCGCGTGTCCGATCCGCTGACATGCGGGAGTGAAAAGGGCTGCCCAGCTTCCAACTGGGAATTTTGCTTGTCATCCTGTGTGGGCTTTCTGCCATTGGCGCGCCATGTTCGGATTTCCAAACGTTTCCTTGCAGGTGCTGCTCATTCTGTCGTTCAAAAAGTTGAAGCCAAAGCCACCGACGCCGCCTCGAAGCCGACACGCAAGTGGCAACAGACCTCGAGGTTCCAGTGCCATCAGCCCCAGCGAAAGGACTCCTCTGTTGTCGTAGCTACATTCCGTACGCCTCACATTCCGTTATCTGAGTTGTAAAAAAGATCCAGGTCTGATTTAGCTCACGTGATATCACATGTCTCTCACTTTACGAGGTTGCTTGTTTCATCAATTCGGAAAGTTTCTCAGCTTTTCTTCTGTTTTGCTTGTTTGTGAGACGCGCAGTCTAATTTGCAGCCACAGAACATTGTCAAGGAAAGACGCACTCGGAAGGTGGGTGTGGGTGTCCATCTGTGTACCAGCATTGTGTGAGAGGTGTCAGGGTTGTCGACAGGGACAGGGTTTTGCTCACTGTTTTGTGACACAGTGCTTGTCTTTGCCCGCAGGCCTCCCCATGAACCTGTTTTTGGTCGGCTGTTGTCATGCGGATGTTTCTCCTGCACACCTTGCACTGCAGTCTTTCGATGCGAACTGTGGGTGGTTGCAATGCAATCCGTATGTAGATCTATGTTCACGTCGTTTTTGTGCACGCGCTGTGAATGCCAAAATCCGAAGGTGTGACACCAAAAATAGTTGATCGACGTCCCACCCTCCTCCCGTATCCCCCCCTCCGTGGCGGACTCCCGAAAGCACATAAAAGCGCGCATAAAGCGTACAAATTCAAACCAATTGACCAATGCTACACCCAAACATTTTTCTTCAATATGGAGGGTCTGCTCACAATACACAAAATTGGAGGCAACACAAAAGAAATTCGAATTTCCATTGTTTATTCTTCCGGTATTTTTGATACCATTGAAAGTTTTGAATGACCAAATACCCTTGATGTGCTTTCTTTCATTCCTTTGTTGCCTGACAACCAGTGGTGGCTGTATCTGCACGCTTCATGCGCGAATGCGCATTCTTATGTTTTTTCGGGTGTCCCCTCCGTGGCCATGGCAATTCGTGCGAAATGTTGATGTGAAGGTCCTTGTGGTCAATACAGCCAGTGTGATTGTCAGTGTAGTTGGTGCCACACCAAACTGACCAGACGGACTGATTCGACTTGACATCGACGTGATACACAGGCTGCCCCTCAGGGTTGGTTCTTGTTTTCTTGTGCTTCGGTTTTTGATCGTTTTGTTTTGAAGGAACGAACCATTGTTGCTCATTTTGTTGTTTCCGAATCGAATGCCGTGTACTTTTTCAGTTTTGGCACTTTTTGTTTGTTGGTGTGTATTCACATCGCGGCGCCCGGAGATCAACTAGACTGCAGGTCAATAAACTGTGATCATTCTCACCACTTGTTTTCAGTCAAAGTGATCGGGGCAACTTGAGTGAGCTCGTTGTGAAAATAACTCTGTGAAGTGCTGCCATCTTTGGCAAAAAATTTTCAGCAGTTGTCGCAAGTCGAGCCTCCCCCGCTGTATGTTGTAGAGTCTAGAGCCGTTTGATCACTTTTGAATCTTCGATTGAATGTCCCAGACTATTGCGCGTACCCAGTACCTTCAACATGACAGAAAACAACCAGCAGGTGTATATTTTTCCAAGTTTATTGCAATAATTAACAAAAAAGTTGTCCTGTGTTCTTTCTCAGATTCCTATAAATTCCGCATTGTGTTTACATATTTACACCTATGTACACAGAGAATATTCACAACGAAAAGGTGTGAGATTGAAACATTTGTCGTTGATCTGAGGGGAGTTACCCGTGCAATGCCAAGAAGAGAATGCCACAACTTTGGTTCGGTTCATCTTTCTGTCCCAAAGAGCCACACACACAAGTCACTTTCACACTCTCAATCATCTGAAAAGGCGAGGGACGATAGTGCAAGGGAAACAAAAGAAAAGTAAACTGGAATGTGGTCGAAATTCTGTGTGAGACAGTGCCGTCCTGAAAGTGGAGTTTACTTTTGTCTCAGAGAAAAACTGAAACCGACAAAACAACCAGATGAAGCCCCCAAGAAAATAAAGTGTCTGTTTGTTGAGGCTGCTCAACAAAATGCTGTTTGTGCTTCGGCATTTCAGAAAACGCAATGCTGCTGGTGTCGGTGAAAGGCACTCTTTCGTTCACTCACTCGTTCGTTCCAGCTTTCATTCAGTCACTCTTTCTTTCCCATCTGAACAGCTCCAAGTTCGAATCATTCTCTCTCACACAGATCAAACGAACTCCCGAACAGGTCGAAAGAACAAAGTCAGTCAAACTGATAATAAATAGATATCTACAAGTCCATTGTTCCTGTGAGAACTTCACACGGTCTCTCAAGACAATGGTCTGTACAGAAAATGTCCACGTCGTAATATGTACACGTGTATGTTACAGGTACGTATAACACCGAGAAAAACACTGACATAGTGACGTAAAAAGTGCACCAGCCACACGACTGCAGCAACTTGTAACGCAAAACCCGAGAGTCAAAATCTGCACCCAAACGAAAGTCCGATTGTATTCTGCATGGAGTTGCAACCTACCACGTCATACTACAAGCTCTTTACAGTCACGCTTCCAACAACTACAAGCCTCATACACGTGTGAAAAATTTTTGAAATCACAGTTGACACACCTTGGATTTTGAACCCAGACGTAGACACGGCGACGCAGCACACTGTACAGAAGTTTATTGCTTTTTGTTTCGTACCAATGTTGCAAGTGTTGTAGAAATGTTTCCACGTGCGTTAGCAAACGATAAAAATGGTATTCTCTGGTGTGGTTTGATTGGACGTCAAACAATACCACGAAGCAAGCTAACCTACAAAGGAAACAATTGGTATCTTTACAATGTAATGTACATACCGTATTGCATATCTTTCTGTGATCATTCGATGGTTTGAATCAAACTGCATATATATATGTCTCAACTTGCATAGTTGTAAGAACTGAGGACAATTTCGTGAAACGTCTTTGGGTTTTCTGCTGTGAAAGATGTGTGGAATTTTGCTGTGTGTTTTGACCATTTTCTCGAAGCTGGACAACATTCGCACATTCAATGTGTGTTTACCCTTGGAAATACAACTCCCGATCCGCTTGTCGAAAACATTCTGAACTCGCCCTGACGACACAAAAACCGACCATTCTTGGAGTGTAATTTGCCACTTGCGTTTTGTAAATCACATATCAAAGCATTTACCCTTGTCTGCTCCATTTCTCCACAAAGAGCACTTGATCTACAGACCAAAATTGAAGAAAGCAACTATTTTGGTGTCTATGAAAACAATCTCAATGCTGGTGTTGTTGCTCAACAAGTCCACGAGCACTTGGCGTCAGCTCCTCCGACGAGTTGGACGACACACGACGCGTTCAGCTTCGAGTATTCAACGAATACTTGTCAGTTGCATGACGTGTGAGGAGAGATTGCACACTTGTCTCAGCTGTTGAAATCTCCAGGTGACTGACTGCTCCTCTTGGTGCAAATCATTTTCCATGGTGGCTCCCACTCACAACTTACTTTTGGGTAGATATTTGGCACAAGAAACACCGTTCTCCTCACTCGCAATGTGTCGCGAGTGATTCCTTCCGTCCATCCCACCTCAATCTTCCACAGTACGAAGAAAACTAGCAGTAAACTAAGCGCACTACTGCAGGCTTGGCTGGCTGGTTTGTTTGCTGGCTGCATCCATGGCAGGCTGGCTACAACGACAGTCCGGTGCGAACCCACTGGGGGCAGCTGAACTAGAATGAACACCAGTCACTTGAGGACGTCGGGCCACCGATGCTATACGAGGAATCCCTCGGACACCTGCGCACCGTTCATCTGAGCTCTGAGCGTTTGTACACTGTTCATGATCTTCTTCTGGTGCCCCACGAGGGTGACGCCCAGGGTGACCAAGTCTTTGAGAGTGAGTGCTGCCACCTGGTCCATGGTGGAGAAGCCTGCCTGCAGGAAGTGGTCGATGTAGCGCTCCATCTTTATGGACGTCAGCCAGTCCTCAATGCTGTCGTAACTCGTGAGGTCGGGTACAGCCGAGTCGAAGAAGTCGTGCGGTCTGAAACCAACCAACACCAGCGAATGAACCGTCTGTTCTCGGCACAAGTGGTACACGAGCGCGCATGCGCGCGTACATGCGCACTACGGCGAGCACACACAATTACACCAATCCACGCTTGCATATTCCTCAAGCATGGTGTCAACTACAACACGAGTGTTTCTCTTTGGACGTACTTTATTTGACCCTTCTGTTACCTTGGCTTGGCAATTTTCCTGAGGAGTTCTGGAGACCTGATCAGCTTGTCGAGGGTCTTGACGATGGCTGAGAACTTGGGTCGGTGAGATCGTTCCTTCTGCCAGCAGTCCAGCATCAACTGGTGGATCGCCTCGGGGCAGTCCTGCAACACACCACACACAATTATGCTTTTTGCTGAATTGATTTGGTCATTCTCAGCTAGTCACGCGCAAGTCGCCCAGTTGTTTCAAGCGAAGCGTGTGGCCTTCACGGAACCACGACCTTGGAATGTTCCCGTGTTGATTTGAGCCAAGACTCAGCGAGTGGAATATTCTCTGTGATCCTGAGTCACGAGGTCAAGAGGGTCCTTACCATGGGAGGTGGGAGCCGGAAGGACTTCTCGATCGCCTTGATGACGTCTTGGTTGGACCAGTTCCAGTAGGGGCGCTCCCCGTACGACATCACCTCCCACATGACGACGCCGTTGCTCCACACGTCCGACGCCGACGTGAATTTCCTGCAGGGCGACACCAATCAAACACTTACACCTGGACTCGAGAAGCACTTCAGTTCGCAGGTGACATGTTCGGTGTGTCACTTGACACATCACTGGAGCGACCGAAGAGGTGAAACGACAGCATTTTCTGCGCGTTGTCTGTTGTTTTTACTTCAATCTGAGACGGTGCCGCCTCCGAGGCTGGGTTCGTCAGGCCTGCCCCCACTCACCTGTACGCGATGGCCTCGGGCGCGGTCCACCGCACGGGGATCTTGCCGCCCTTGGTCGTGTACGCGCCTTCCGTCGTGTCGCTCTCGATCTCGCGCGACAACCCGAAGTCGGCCACTTTGCACACAAGGGACTCGTTGACTAAAATGTTCCTGGCGGCCAAATCCTAGAGGAGGGTGAAAGAGAAGAGTACGTCAGTCTCTACGACGATTCAAACAACACAATTGCTTGGCTAGCGAATTTGAACTGCATGTGGATCGCCCAACAGAACGACTTCCTTACATTCAAAAGGTTGTTTATGTTGTCAATGTTTTTCAAACGATAAGCTCTGCTTGGAACATGGGAGGAATGGTGAGCGTACCCTGTGCACGTATCCCATCTCGGAGAGGTATCTCATGCCGGACGCGATGCCGCGCATCATGCCCGTCAGCTGGATCACCGTGAACTTCCCGTCGTTGTTCTGCACAACACGAAGCGCACGTTAAAACAACCACTGCATGAGCAGTTCACCGCGGTCATTTTTTGCCAACCCGCAAAGAAAAGTCGTGATTTCTGTGAGCGCTTCTCACCCTGAGGAACGTGTCGAGGGAGCCGTTCTCCATGAACTCGGTCACGATCATGATCGGGTTGCTCTTGGTGACGACGCCCTCGAGGTAGATGACGTTCGGGTCGTCGAACTGACCCATGATGGACGCCTCCGTCAGGAAGTCGAGGCGGTTCTTGTCCGACGCTCCGGCCTTGAGCGTCTTAATAGCGACGCTGAGCTCCGCTTTTCCGTTCAGCCGCAGCTTTCCTTTGCAGACGTCTCCGAACTCACCTGCAACAAAATCCAGGGGATTCAGACGGTGAAAACAAATTGACGTCAAACGAGCACTTTTTTTTCTCGCACCGAACCGAGTTCCCGCCCCACGCCCAATTGGCCCGAATTTTACTTTCGACTCCATTTTGAAAAGCGTTTTACCTGGCTAAACCTCGCGTTTTATGCCGCAATCAATAAGTACCACGCCTCTAATTGCGTGTATCCACAGCTTTCAAGGAACGGGACTCGGTACACCCGGGGATTTTCTTCTCGCTTCACCACGTCACGATTGATCTCTTCGTCAATGCAAGGCAACAAATGACGAGAGTTCTTTTCACTGCGCCGACGTCTCACCAAAACTTCACTTTTCCGAAAGATTCCAAATTCCCCTCCCAGCCACACCTTCCCTCAGTCAGTTTCTGGAGCTTTTGGAATTGAACTGAAATCTGAGGACTCCGAGCCGAACTGCGCCGAACCAGCGAGCTGAGAACGGATTCACGTGACGACGACGTCACAGATCTGAACGTCGAGACGTGAGCGCACGCACGCACCTCCGCCGATGACGGACTCGATGACGATGTAGGACTGGTCGATCTCCTTGGTGAACTCGCGCACTGCCTGCTGCGGATCCTCGTACGTGTGCGGGTCGATGTAGGTGCGGAACGTGCCGGGCGGCTTGAACAGCGGCACCGTCACTGCAACAACGAACACACGAGTCGTGAAGCTGGACGTGCACGTTGTGATCGGCGCGTCTCGCGTCACGTCCAGTTTCACGTCAGACGCAGACGCAGACTACGCACCTGGTCACGTTCACATCTCGCATTCCTGAATCACACTCTTTGTTGCGTTGTGAAGCTGGCACTTACAATTTACGACTTCCTCCCAAGAGGTTTCCATTCCCATCAGAAGGTGAAAGGTTATTTACAGTTGGATAGATTCATAGAACTGACGTAGTTACATGTCACTTGTGCGGAGGGAAACACTTGCGAGTGCAGGCACGTATCAACTTGTACAGTCAAGAGAGAACGTTTCATCCCGCAAAAACATGCAGATCCATGCCGAGAGTTTTCGAGTGTGAACTCTTTCATTGCGTTGACGTTCGCTTTCTGAGGAGGCAGGAATTTACTTACATCCACCATTTAGCATATGCGTGCCATCTATGACTGGGGGACACTGAACTGTAGAAGCAGAGAAAAGAAAAGGGCAACGTTAGATTGTACAGGAAATTGTTGTGGAGACACATTTTACATCTGAAACTTTGCCCTACACTGCTGTCTCTCCACTTACTGAGTACTTGGTCTCTAACTGCGAAAAAAAAAACAAAACAATTTGTCTGCTTCTGGGATGCATTCGACAACGGTGACTTCAATAAAATAATTGACCATTCTTGATTATCCTACAACTGCGGCTTGACATTTCATCAAAGTAAAATAGCACAACGAACCAGATAGAAACAGAAGAAAAAGTTTCTTGTCTTGACTGAAAATCGCTGCTGCCAAAGCGCATCCAAACAGAATCATACAAAACATCCACCGCTTACAATTGCTACCGCGAGAGATGATGGACCAACAAACAACATTCGAATGATTTTGCGTCGTTCACACAACAAATTAAAAACTAAAACCGAATTCAACAGTGTGATGTGGAGCAGGGGGGGGGGGAATGTGTGCACTCTCCATGTTTATTCCTGTTTCGAAACAGAAACAGAGCATGCTGGGATAACACCTCATTCGGAAAGCTGCAGAAATTCGTTTGTGCGACTGTTGACAGGACAAGCGACACGACAGTACGATCGTAGCACCATGCGGAGAGCGCATGCGCCGGGGCCTCACCGTTGCTGTACTGCAGCGTGTCGCAGTCGCTGACGTTCTTCTCGTTACACGCACCGCGGTTCCTGCAAAACAAAGGGCGTCCATGCTGAGAATTCAATCAAGTTTGTGTCACACAAAAGGTGGATTTTCAACACGTGTAACCTGTGTTGATTTTTGTTGTTTCATTTGCGGCTTCATCAGAAAAAAATTTGCTTCGGTTGCATATGATTTACTCAAACACCATGCGACAAGCGAAATCAAAAGAAAGTGCTTCTGTCATGAAATTGTCTTGCAATGAAATTTGAGGCAGCATTTTTCGTTACGTTTGTGTTGCGTGTACAACTGTGCGATTTCCTTCGCCGAAACCAACGAACAAAAGAACGATCCTTTCACCATGTTTGTTAGAAGCTGTGATTCTTACGAACAAAAAATTTCAAAACAACAAACGAAACATTTCCAACGCAAAAATACACGGTTGTTTTAGTTGTGCATCCATGGGACGGAAACAAAATTTCCCCAGGTCACCTCTTGGTCTTATACCTACCACTCAAAGCACGACCTGATCACAATCACATTGCCCGAGTCCCTCATGCTTCGGAAGAGTCACAAAACACACCCGTGAGTATCACACGCCACAAGTCCCAACAATATCCCCCCCACGACCCACAACATCCTTGGCTGAGCACAAATGCATTTTCCTAAGAAAGCCAAACATTCGAACAAGACTTTCGCCCTTATTTTTCTACTTCTGGGTACCTCGTGTTTGGCCTACGCTTCACATTTAACGCTACCCTAATGTATCTGAAAGATGGTTGGTTTTAAATCTGAGTGCAAGCTGTCTCCTTTGTTTCAGAATTCCTCTTCTGCACTGATGAAAATTGAAATTTGAAACAAGAGCTGCAGGAACATTCACGCTCTGCACTTTTGGTTTGATCTCAACATGCAATTGTCGCGGCACTTGTGTCACAAACTATTACTCAAAACACATTCAAAATTGAAGCACCAAAAACACGGGAGTGCAAAGAAACACCGCTGCAATGACAACACGCAGAAGCGCGTTCCTGCTCGAGACTGACCTGCGGAGGAAGATGATGACCATGATGATGACGATGATCATACACACGACGACGGCGACGGCTGAGCCGGCGATGATGCCGACCGGGTTGTCTCCGGGAGCGTTCGTCTTCGTCACTACGAGAGAGAAACCGCCGCCTGTTATCGAACTCGCTCGGGTCTTGGCTCGAGTCATATGGTTCGTTGTGTGTGCGGGCAAAATTCTGTTCAGAAGTTCAGAAGACAAAGTGTCTCACCGATATGCCCTGTGGTCGCCGAGATGGGATGACTGAATTCTCCCCAGCCACGAGCAGTTTTGCCACGAACCTGCAATGAGAAATCACATTTAGAATCCCACACCACCATCCAAAATGTGCTTCCAGACTGCTCTGCCCCCTCGCGGTTTTGAGTCAGTCGAGCCGAATGAGCTGCGAACTACAAAAGGACCCCTGAAGCAACTCATTGATTGAAAATCACTATCAACCGATATTTACCCAACCACTGCGCTTTAACAAAATTTTAATGAAAAAGCATGATTGACAGCCACTTGAAAAGTACCATTTTCACGCGAATCAATTGGCTGGAAAAGTCTACAAACAATGTCTGCCGAACGCGACAAAGACCCCCAGATGCGCGGAATACGAGGCTTGGAAATGACCGACAACGGACGCGACACCTTCGGAGCAGGTCACAACCCAAAGTAAACAGTCCCTCTGAACGCGTCTCTTCTCACCTCAAGTCACCATTTCCCTTCCACAACAATCCCGACAACTCGGCCACAATGCGCTCGCATTTCCACGGAGGAGTGATATTTATCTTCGGCATGGAGTGACCTGACCTGTCTGACCTGAGGTTCGCAGACCATTATTCCTCGCAGATACAAAACCGATTGATCTTGCGAGCTCCACACAAACTACTGTGACCAGGGTCTTTTTTCAATCGATGCTGGACATCCGGTATGCTGAGCCGAGGGTCAGCAAAGTAATCACAGCCATCAAACTTGCCGCGCAGGACGCACAAAACATAGCTTCACATTCAACGAGGGAAGCAGTAAACTTTGTACATTCCTCTTTTGACTGACTGGAGACCTGTTCTGCTGTTGTATATTTTCTGCAAATCTCCCCAGAGCAGAAGGTTTGGACTGCAAATAAAGCAGCCCTCCCTTTGTCGCAATTGCACAGGGTATGATAAACCCAAAAGGCAGCAGACAGCGGCGCATCTCTGGAACCGCTCCTCTGCCCTTCATGTTTTGGTCCGTCTGCCTGGTGGTTCTCAAGGGCCAAAGCTACCGTAAACAGAAACCATATCAAGTCCGAAGCACCCGACCCGGTGGAAAGGATTGACCGAGAATGGTGGGCATTTAAAGTCTGTCGGAACGTCTGCAGGAAGGGCGCAAAAGGGTTGAGTAAACACGTAAAGTTTACCAAGCGTCCAGAAATAACATTTCGCGGTGGATATAATTGAGAAATCTTGTACATCTCGCACGAGGAATGCGAGAAGGACCTGCGCTCGAGTTATGAAGCGCTTTAATGGACAATCACGAGTTCTGTAGCGCTGCCATTGTGACAGAAAGACTTTATCTGCTTGATAATTCACATTGAAACACCCTGTACTTAGCATTCTTCCCAAGCTCAAAAGACCCAGAAAAAGCAAGGTGCCCGAGGCTCAAGTGTATCTGAAAACTCCTTGAAAATCGAGCCATTTGCGTCTCTCAGTAAATGCCTCCACAGCGGCCCAACTGCTCAGAGTCGCCCGTTGACAATGTCAGCCAAATGACAGGTCAGAAAATCCCCGCCAGCAACACGCTGCGCGCAGGAATAAGAAGCCCTATCATCAGCACCAATTATCTTTTGATCGTGTTTGATTGAGCAATTAAAACAATGTGATCCCTGCCTCCCATTGCCTCACTGCGAGGCCAAAAGTCGCCGCAAATTCGCCCTTTCAAATCTAATCGGTATGAGAGGCTATCATCCGAACCTGAACAACCTGAACACGGTTCCCCATTCAAGCGCTCTCACGTGGAAGTCTCTGCTAATGAACCAGACTCACAAAATGATCACCTTTCCCCCAATACACCGCAAAGCACACGTCACAAAATCATGTCAATCTTCAGAAAAATACAATTTCTGCCCCGAAAACCGAAACTTGACACGCGGTCTTTCGCAATGCCTGGAACCATTTAGCAAATAGAATGAGCAACTTGTATTGTGGGACTGATTGATAATTGATATTAATTGGCTGGAACTCTTATCGAGGTCACAGACACGAGCATGGTCGAGCGACGATGTGTCACTCGGCATCGGAGATCAATGCGAGAGGGGCGTCCACACATGAATGTCGATTCTTACTCGAGCCAATCTGCCGCCAAAAATGATTTCCTGTGTTACGCAGCTGTCAAACAATTTTCATTAAATCTTCAAGTTTCACATTCAACCTGCTTGTTGACTGTCAAAGAGCTGAAAAACGCAAGGGACCAAACTCGGGTGACTTCCCTGGAGGGTTCCGGTCGGACCGGGCTGCACACTCACCATGAAGACATATTCCGTCTGCAGCTTGAGGCCCATGATGGTTTGGTTGAGTTTCGGGGTGAGGATGTTCTGGGTGGTGTTGACCTGCTCCTTCTGGAAGTACTTGACGTGGTACTCCTCCATCTTGGAGTGCGGGTCCTTGGGGTGCTCCCAGGCGACGGTCACCGAGTCGCTGCCCACACTCGCGATACGCACGTTGTGCACCTGCGCAGGAACTGCAAGAGCAAAGAGAACGTCAGATTATAACAACTTCACAATCAAGATTTTGTTTGGTGTGGAGCTCCTCCTGACAGTGTGACTCTTAACTGTGTGAATTTGGCCTCAACTTCCCTTTCTGCACAGTCTCTGTCCGCCGTGGGATTCGAAAGCACAGAATTCAAAAGGACAATTTCCAGTGGACGACGACTCTGCTTTATTGAATTCGATTAGGAAGCCTTTTTATTGGGTTTTCCCATTCAAGTCTGCAGGTCTCTTACATTATTGGGTCCGCGGCCCCCTGGGACCTCCCAGCTGTAGACCTCGCTGTCTGGACAAACTTGCCTTCCAGCTCTCCTTTGTTCACCCGAGTTCTCCGAGTTATTCTCGCTGATGCGAGACTTGTTGTTTCCGACAGCTCAGGAGTGCAGAAAAGATTTTTTTCTTTCACTCTGTTTTCGGGACGCCTGATAGCATCAGTTGCTTTGAAAACGTTGCACACAAACCGCTCGAGGATCAGTGAGGCGATCAAGGCGTGCGATAGCCTGTTGTACGCATATTCACATGTCAAAACGCATTTTCCAGCACACATCAACCTTCTGTGTGCAAATGTTCCCCTGAAGGCCAACTGAATTACTGTAGCTTGGTGGTACACAATGCACGAGGTCACAGGTTGCGAAGTGGACACACAGGTGACCGTCTGATCTCTCTTGGTCACTCTTTACAAAAGCACAAGAGGAGAGTAATTGCTGCTCTTTTCGTGGGTCTGACCTTCAGCGACCGGACGTTTGTCAGACATGATGGAGCATGGGAGGTCTCGGGAAGAAAAAAAAACTCTCCTTTTGTCATCTTTGCCACCGCGCCTCCTTCTTCTCACCGAGACAAATCAACCCTACTTCTCCAGCGTTCGAGGTGTTTATTTTGGTTCAATCACGGGGTGCATCCCATGACCCGCGGGTTGTGACCCGCCACGGCTCTGCGCAAGCGCAATCAGCGCGACGCCTCCCCAGCTCTGACGACAGCGCGCTGAGAGATGGGATCAAACCCAGAGCCCCGGGTGCAGCCACTTGACAGCCTTTTCTTCTGGTTTGGGACAACAATAAATTCCCGGTCAGGTTCTGTTTGGAGAGACCCGAGTATTTCCTGTGTGAATCACGCGCACACGCCTCGATAAACGCTCATTTCTAACACAAATATCACAGACGATTCAGTCTCGTTGGATACATTTTTCTTCGCAGCTGGAGAGTGTCTGGCTACGGTTGGTCTGCACAAACAAAATGTCAGTCAAACGTTCTGAAAAACTTCTGGCATTTTTGTTCAAATCCAAGCCGTTGAGAAAGTTGGTCGGACCGTTTCGCAGCGGATTCACACGCTGGAAAATCCCCGGCTCCGAACCAGGATGAGCCGCTTCCATGACAACGCCGCGCGAAGCCCTCAGTGCGAAATGCCTCGTCGTTTCTACCTCATCGCTTCTTCATTGCCTATTCGCGTGAAAGTTGACGGTAATTCTCACGCTTATCCCTTCCTTCCTGGCGAAACACAATTAGCGGAGCGAGAGACGACCTGCCGCTTATTTATTCCCACTGTCCGAGCTGTTTGAAGCTGCGCTTCATCCCGGCTCTTTGCTGCGGCGCGGCGCCTGATGAGCCGACCGCGTCGACTCCTCACGTCTCGGGAAGGAGCCCCACGCCAAGTCAGGTCGCTTCAGAGGGAATGCCGACTGGAACACTGGTTTTCCTGAATCTGCAGTGTCCCTTCCACCCGCAGTCCTTTGGCGTGATATCTCTCGAGAAAACATGAAACTAAACGAGCTGAACTCAATCAACAGAGGCTTTTTGCGACACACAACACAAGTCGTGCTTCAAAGAGATAAATGTTGCCATTTTTGAGTGCGACAAATGAAGGAAGTCAGTTGAGCACAAAGCTGTGATTGAGCACCTCACATACCCCATTACACGTCCCTGTCTCACTGATGAGTTATTGTCCTCAACAAAAACGAGCTCACTTAATTGTGCCGATACTTCACGCAGCAGACACAAAACACCGAGACGGCGCTTCCGGTGAGGAAAAAAAGCAGCAGATATTTTCTCAATGTTTGCGCAAGTGCGAGGCCCGCCCGCCATTTGCCAGCAGCTGCTCGAGACACGCAACTGATCGCCAATTATCAACTCGCAATTAGTCGTGTTTCTCATCTATTTCCCGCAACCTTTGTAGCTGAAAAAAAAGCCAATGGCCTGAACCGTAATTTCATCCCACATGCAATTTGACTTTTTCCTGTTGAAACAAAGGAAGCAGCGGGACAGTGGGTCGATACCTTCGTCACCTAATTCGGTGCAGCGGACAAAGCTGAGCGCGGGGTCTGTCATTTACAGCAATGTTCACACTTTTGATGTTGGAATCGGCATCTCGAGAACAAACCTCCATTGATCTCGCGGTGACCTCACAACTCTCCATTCAACAACTGGCAGCAAATCCTTCAATGAATGCAATTTAATCGCGCGCATTCAACTGCTGACAAATCACGCTGAACCGAGGAAGATTTTGCGTCCTTCAGGTGGTGTCAGCATCAGCCCATTCAGTTTCACTGCTGCAAGGATTTGCACTTCCATTTTGGGGAAAACTCAAATCTCAACCGACAAGTGCCTCGCTGAAAAGGTTTTCAGGAAATTTGCCAACTGCCAAGAATTAAAACTTTCTATCCTCGGGACAAGAGCTCTTCAGTACACACGGAGTGGTTCAGAACCCAAGTGGTCGCAAACTTAAGCTGGATTAAAACTTCATTTGGGGCTTTTAAATGAGATAATCTCAGTTCAAAAGTGCAACAAATTTGTGAACAAGCCGCGCTGATGTGTCATCAAAGATTGCAAAACAATATTTTCAGAAAAAAAAGAGAAGTTTCCCAAAAGCCAAACCAACACGAACAGTGATGCGACATCCGTTGCGTCAATTCAATCACGCACTTTCCTCGTTCACAAAGACCTCCTGATATACATGCGCTCTGTACATGTGTGTATGTGTGCGTGTGTGATTGTGTGCGTGCGTACGTGTGTGTGCTCGTGTGTGAGTGAGTGTGTGCGTGTGTGAGCGCGTGCGCGAGTAAGTGTGTGAGTGCACGTGTGCGCGTGTACGTGTATGCGTGCGTGTGCGAGTGCAGGTACTCACTGGCGGCCTCGGTTTGGATGACGATGGCGGCGGATCGCTCGGTGCCTGCCTGCTGACTGACGCCGTTCTCCGACACGATCACGAACTTGTACTTGGTGTTGGGCACCAGTCCTCTCACCGTCACTCTGAAACAGAAGCGAACATTGCGAAATTCCCTCGTTTCTGAATTGCCCGAGTCGAACACAGAAACATTTCTCGAAGGTCAGCGCCGATGAAAAATGTTCCGGTCGTCTTGTTTTCTTGGTCCGTGTTTACATTCTGTCAATTATGGCTGCTGTTGCTGGGCTTCTGTCAACAGATGAATTTCAAAGGGCGAATGTGGGTGTCGGCCAATTAGAAATGACACCTGTCAAACAAGTTTGTGTGCAATGCAGGGCGCGTATCTCGGTGCGAGACGCTGGCGCCGACGCATGTTGAACGTTTCTCTCTTGTTGCTCAGCTGAGGCGAATAGACATCTGCATAAACACTGTATTACATTGCCTCCCAGCTGGGTGACCAAATTCCCTGCGGTGTTCTTGGGTTTCTCTCTTCAGTCATGGCTGGTTCTTTTACCCTGTTTACAAGTTCAGATTGAACTTCTGATTACATTTGTATAGCCCACAAAAACGGACCATAGTACATGCGGAGTAGAGACTGCAAATATTTTCTCAGCGGTGACGGTGCTTTGCGAACAAATTCAAAACAACACTGAAGTGCATGTGGGCAACTCCTGAATACTTTTGTGCGGAGACAATGCGGCAAATTGAGCAGAAAGTGACACCCTTAGATTTAGGGTGACACCACACACCACACTCTGCAGGAAACACCATGGATATTTGCAGCACTCCAGGCGAGGATCACTTTTCCACGAGAACTTGCTCGAGGCCACACAGAGCACTGACTATCCGTGGTATCAGCAGCTGCACTCCTGCTGTCAACGGCCTTTTTGTCTCAAAGCAACGTCGATGTTGACAATGAATGCTCATTTTTCGCAAAGTGCTATTTGGACGCGACTTCTCCGGTTTATTTCTTCGGAATAGAGCCATGCTGACGGATGCCCAGCGAGGCACGAGACAATCTACCGCAAACACGGCCTCCAGACGCGTGACCTCTGAGCCGCTTCGTGAACGAGTCTATCAGCTCAAAGGATTCCTGCCACCTCGAATGATCTTGGCAGCGACACTTAACAAAAACAGTCGCCCGAAGTAACCCAACACACGAGATTAAGTCATCACCCGCAACTCCGCGCGGAATGCTGGAGCTTGGAAAAAGCGATCCCACCCGAGCAACGAAACACTGAAAACCTTCACAACAAATTCTGTTTTGTCTTGCTGCCTCCAGGGGAAGGAAATTGCTGGAGCCAGTTGAGCATCTCTCGCATCCTTTTGGTTTGTGTCACACCGGAGAGCAATGTGGTCACCAACAAAAGAAGGTACGAGTGAACTGGCCGAAAAATGGCTTTGTGAATGTTAACTTGACCAGGACCCCAGTCAGTTGACTGCAAGTCGAGAAGCGAACCCTCTCTCTGCGCGCACCTGGTTTGGTTGAGCCGGTCCCTCCGCGGGGAGAAGGTCACGTCCGCCGGGCAGCCGAGGCAGTTGACGGAGAAGAGCAGGTCGGTGCGGCCGCCCAGGTCCGCGGGCGGCGCCCACGTCAGGTTCACGGCGGACTGGTCGAGCCCCGCCGTCGTGATGTTCCGCACCTCCGACGGGGGTCCTGCAACGGAGAAAAAGAGAGGGTTTTTAAAACGTGCTGTGTCGGTGGCGTGCTTCAACGGTTGCAAACTCGGGGGAACCCGCAGTCTTTTTCTTCCGAACCATTGCAAAATCGGTGGAGACGAAAACAGCCTGAATATTCAGGCTGAGGTAAGCACTCCGTGCAGGTTGGAGGCACACGCAACTGTGCGGTGCGAGACGTGAGGCTTCTGCACCAATTCTCAACCAAATAGTTACGTTTCAGGCAACACAAAGCACCATGTGATGGCCATAATTTTGCGTAATGACACCTTTGCCTTGCACAGGAATTCGCACTTTGCTTTGGAACATGATGCAAAAACCCCACAGAAGATGCCACTGCAAATTTCAAGCCACATGATTCGGGGGATGAAATTGCTCTCACGTCCACTCGACACCAATCCTGGACCCAGACAAAAGCGACGTGCAGCCCAATCATCTCTGCTTCCATTTTCGTCAGAGTCATCGTTTTTGAACGCTTTAATGGTTCAGAAAATCTAGCTGTGCAAAGACAGGCGAAGATTAAATTCAGGTTCCCCGTTTTTTGACAAAGGATGCACTCAAACAGGAGCTGACCAAATATGCAAGGAATTCCAAAGGCAAGACCAGTGCACACAGTGTCTGTTGAAAGTTGGTCTCTCTCCCTGTTTGCGGATCAACGACATGTTCGTTCGCAGAAAAGGTGCGAAGCGCGGACTTCAAATAGAGACGTGACATGTTGGCTTTTCGTGTCCGGATCTGTTTTTCTCAGGACCTCGGCACATCGGCCATGTTTGCGTCTGAGGCCCGAGCACCGTGTCGAGTGACTCGATGGTCAAACACGGGCCACTGACCAGCGGATCAGTGCCACTGCCCGGGCTAATCCGACCATTGACTGCGCTATTTGATGGTCCTGACATTTCACAGAAAAAGCCGCTCCCGAGGTTCATGTTTGGTCGGTAACCTGCCACCGGTGGCAAATACACGACACTACAACAAGTGGTGAATTTGCTGAAATTTTAGTGTCACTCGACAACCCCTTCGCACCTGAGCTGGGGCAGAATTAATCCGACATCGGTTCAAAGAGGCAGGTACGGGCCCAGACCCACTCGGGGATTTCTCCACAATGCGGCCTTTGCACCACATTCACGAGGCTCGGATCACCCAGCAGTTTGAACCTTGCCCGAAATTTGCCTCGTCGCAATAAATTCTCCCTTGACACACGCATAATTTGGCTTTTGTATCACTTTGCACAAATTGGCAACAATTGCACACAATCTGACCATATTTTTGTTGATGGATATTAATGATTTTTGAGCAATTCATCCGTGCCTCCCACTGCTCCCAATTTGTTGCAATTTGCCCAGATTTGGGGAGTGAAAATTTTACGTTGTCAGCCGATCAGGTCCAAGTGATAAAACTCTGCGCCGAACGGAAACCAAATTCCCCAAAACTCCATCTCTCTGACGAAACTTTGACTTCTGATGGAAAACAACGGCCCCTCCCCTCCCCTCCCAGACGTGCTCGAGACCCAAGCTGCCTGGGTTGTTTTTGCCAGAGGAACCTCCAACACGTTATTCCCCCCTTGATACCTATTCCTCCCCCTGTTGTGTTTCCTGGAAGAAGAAAACAGTCTCGTGTTGACGTGAAGCCCTTGGTAGGACACGGGCAAATTGATTGGCCCAAAAACAGCACCAAACAGGCGTTAAAGTGTCGGCAGCGTCTCAGACTTTACAAGTAGTTGGAACATTATGGTGGAGCAGATAAAAAGCCCCGAGAGTTACAATTCTCGGGGATTTATTGCGCGAGTGAGTAATGATCGGGCTTTGTGAGTCGCAGCAACACGGTGTGAGGCGGCAGCGATAGCATTGAGCAGTCAATTTGTTCTGGGGTCCAGCGTCGTGTGTGGAGGCGAGGCCCCGGCTTTCGCTGCTTCTGCCGAGTCAGATCCATCAGAGAAACAAGCGCTTCAGATCCCCAGAAAATTCGCTACATGCGCCGGCTATCAATCACGCGCAAACTTCCTTTGTGGCGACTCGCTGCGGTGACAGGCGAAAGGAAATCGCTTCCCAGGCAACGCCACGGCTATCAGCGATACAGAGTCCCGAATAATCCACAAATTTCCGCTCAGTTTTCTCTCCCCCCGAAAACCTGGCGTTGACAAAGTTGTTGGCTGGATACTCAGCTCGCTGATGCATTGTGATATCTCGCAGCCTGTCCCCAAGTCGTGTGATTTAGCACAGGAAATGTTCACCATATTTCATGATAACAAAACCCGTTTGGCCCTTCCAACATCGTTGTACGCCGGACCTCCTAAAGCACAGCAGAATCACTGCCCTTCCTGGGGAAAGAGTTTCTGCCTCACAAAGGAAATCCAGCACGGAAGACGATAGTTCTCAGGGTCATAATCATTGTTTTGCGCCATAAAAAATCTGAAGGTGCCTGTGGAGGGTCTGAACAAACTAAAATCGGAGCAGTCATCAACGAGCCAGTGGCGACTCACCGCCGAACAAAATTCATTGCCAACAAGACCAACAGCCAACTTTTTGCTCAGAATTTGACAATTTTGGGGTCCAAGTACGAGGACATACATGTCGGTGGCGAGGCCTGTAGGCCGGTCGAGGACTTGAAAATAGCGTTGACCCTGGGTTTGACGTGCGATAGTAGACGTGGTGAGTACTCACGCGTGCACGCCTTGGACTTGTCGTCCTTGAGGCTGCGGAAGTAGCCCGTCTCGCAGCCGCACTCCACCGACCCGTTGTTGGGCGCGACGCTGTGCAGAGGGCACGTCGCGCATGCGTAGTTGTCCGTGCGCCACTTGTACGTCCCCGGGGAACACGCTGCAACGAGACGCAAACACCACCGTGAGTTAACGTGACGAAGCGATGAGGATCTGCAAGATTCGCTGGACGAAGTCGTTGAATTCAACTCGTTCTCATCCAACGTCGTGGTGTCTTCGCGAATCGCATCAAAGATGCGCAGCACATGTAGAATTGCGGTTTATCGTTCGACCTTGAAGAGAAAGGTAACTCTGTGGGAGGCTTGCGATCCCCCCAGTCTTTCCTCCAAAGTACACGCAAACGAGAGAAGTACTTGTCGTTGACCAAACAAGATACTGGGTCCTCTTCAAGAGCAGCGTGGCTGCCTCGCATAGGAATCAAGTCTATCGGCAACAGAGATGCACAAGCCTGGAGAGAGAGAAGGCAAGAATGGAAAGAAAGGGTTTTCAATTTGCTGATGGCACCGAGCGACCGAGGAGCAGGCAACACCAGCTGAATTGACAATGATAACATTTCAGCAATCAGAGAAAAAGGCCTTTTGAACTCGCTTCACACAGAATCACGGCCAAATTACCAGTCCCCGCCTCATTCACACACTGCTACAGCTATGAATCAAAACCTCATGACATTTATACAAAGACAACTTGGGCTCGTCGACTCTATTTTCGCGCGCACGAGTCCCACTGATACTCCAGATTGTGTCGCGAAGTTTCGGAATGAAAAGATCTCATCTTTCAAGGGGAACAATAAAAAAAGAAAACCTTCAAAACTCATGGGCGGGTCTCTGGCGGATTTCTCTCTCACAGGTGAAACCAATATGTTTTCACAGCACTGTCGCTTTTCATCTCTCAGCAGATACCTCTCTCAAAAAGAATACCTCTCTCAAAAAGAACTCTTGAAGCAATACAGTATCGATAAGACAGTTCTGTCTTCCACAGTTACACAAAAACATTCAGCAGAATGTACCATCTGATCTCAATCTCGACGTCTTGTATTGTCCAGAGTAACTGTGCGGTGTCTTGGCAAGTGCAAAACTTTCAGGCTTTGACACCAAAAAAATCACAGCCTCTGGCAAAAACCGGCGAACGTGCTTTTATACACTGCCAAATTCCTCGTCATGACTTGCTATTCAAAAGCAGTCAAAAGCTATCTTGGCAAATTGAGATCTTCAAAGACGGCGGGTCATTAATTTGAGATATTTCCACCGCACTGCCAACTGGCCATGTTGGGTGCTTGTCAAAAGCCATGAAGAAAGGAGCCAAAATGAGCAATGCCTGTGAGGCCAACTTTAACTTGCAGGTTGCTTCGAGATGCAGATCTACGAGTATTCAAACAACACACCAACGTGGGGGAAGCTTTTCATCAAAACCAAGACATATTTTCACGTCTGGACTTCCCACAAGAGACCTGGCCTCAGGACAACGACTTGCAGCGCAGTGCGTTTCATTTCCAAACTCATTACCTCCTCATTACCACAACAGAATGCGCTGACCCCTTCATGATCTCGGCTCACGTTCGAGTCTCCGACAACGTGACTTTTCTTGCAACTTCTGCTCAGTTTGGAACGTTGCAAGTATTCTGCTGTCCCAATGGTCTGGTGCATGCCAACCGTAAATGTCATTTTCCACAAAAACTGTTCCCAGCTTTTTCAAAGCTGATTAGCTTGCACTTAAACACTGGTCCCCAAGAACTCTTTGTACACAAATTACTGTCAAAACCCAGGAATTATTCATGAAGGTGACACAAAGACTTGAATGTGCCTTTTCTTGCGGTGCTCACTCTCCGTAGGAATACATGAATAGCATTGTCAGCGTGCACTTCCAGTTGGCCTCAACACGTCCATATTTCTCGAGGTGCAAACTTGGCCATGCTCAATTCCTTGAAACTCGCCCTGTATCCAAAAGGTTTCTCAGCGTTTCACGTGAAGTGTTATTTATTTTGCTGCGCCGTACATTAAATTTTGCGATGCTCTTTTTGTACACTTGACCTCCACTCACTGAAACATTTTAACCTTTGGCCCTTCATTAAATTAAACTATTACCAGCTGAAGGTTTTTCGACTTTAAAAGCCATCAATTTTTCTTTTTCGTTCAAAAAACCCGGCGTATGTGCCGACATGAGTTGTGTGTGTCGACTGCGAGGGACAGGCGCACAAAAGGGTTTCAAGTGAAGCCCCCTTCGTACCTCTTTTGAACGCACCATACCTCTTTCATGAACCAACCGTGTGTTAAAAATTCTCCGAGCTCGACAACCATGAAAGACACAGGTAATTATATCAAGGTGAGGGACTTGCGAGCAAAAACATAACGGCTGGAAAGGTTAGCATCCTTTCAGGGCTAATGGCTGTTTGGTGGGTTGTCCCACAGGGAGACAGGCCAGGTGCTTCCCCAAGTTCATCAACCAAACAGTCTGGGCCAACATTGCAGATCAAACTGTAATTTTCTGTGTGTGAGATCAAGCAAAAGAGAGTTCCCAAAACACTTGGGCAATGTGACACAAGAGAGCTCAGAAAATATTTTGCTTGAGCGTAACAACCTGCGCTTGGCTCAGAAAATCCACCTGATCAACTGCATCTATTTCATCACAGTTGATCAAAAGAATTCCATCCACAGATGTGCAAAGCTCTTGGGAATGAAAACACACAGAACAAAGATAAATCAGCCATGTGCATGATACTTCAGCATTGTCCTTGCAGATCACAAAGATTAAAAAGTGGCTCTGTGAAAGGGGTGGGTACATTTCTTGTGTCTCTTGGCATAACAACGTCAAGCGGCCCTCCCCATGACCAGCCGCCCGCTCCTCTGGGGGATATCCGTTTCTTTTTGTATCAAAACCACCCACAGCAACTGTTCGCCCACTGTTGACTTCGCAATGACCTTTCCTTACAAAACCTTTCAAAAAGCCATTTAGATGGGTATCGCTTTAATTGACCAGTGTCTTTTCACCAAAGAAAAACATAGGGGTGATTTTCGGTGATAGGCAGTGTCGGAAATGGCAGCCAATCATTCAGATCATGATTGATTGCTTTTCGAACTGGGAGGTTTGATTGTGACTTCTCTCGAAGTTTTGATTAATTAACATTCGATAGCGACGGTGCGGTGGGAATTCCGGTGGAGCACATCTGAAGGGTCGTGGCGCGGCGCACAAGGCGACGCCTTCTCCCAACTGATGTCAACCCGGAGACCGAACGGCTCCGCTGCACCAAAAGCAACGGACGTGATGAGAATGAGCTGTACCTGCAGGATCTACCGTTTATCTGGGGTTTTCCCATGCACACAAGTTGTTCGTCACTTCAGCATCGATCAGAGCTTTTTCCACGTTCAATCGTCTGCATGCACAGCGCACTGACTGCGGCAGTGAGCAGCTGCGATGGTGCACCACCAATCAAAACGCATTTTTGCAGGGAATTAATAGAAGACACCGTCCAATTTATCTCCTTTACCGGAGAGTCGGGGCGAGATCCCGTCGGAGTGGCCTCATGGTAAAAGGCGCAGTGCAGAGGAGAGCCATTCTTCTTCGGCCCGGCCTCCGACCCCTCAGTGATCCAGCACTGTCACGAGACACTTTGATAAATTCTGCATCTAATATCCACAACCAATCCCACAAACACTGTATTTCTGGCAACGCGCAATCTCCCCTCATATTCAAATGGTCCCACTTGTCAGTAGCGCCGGGGAGAAATCTCCCGCGAATGACAAACTATATCTCTGCGACTGACTGAGGGTCAAGAGAGGAAGGAGTCATTTCGCTGCCTGCCACGTTTGTATGAAGCCCACACGCTTTGCAACGAAAAGCACCCACCCGACGAGGTACTCACAATTCGCCTCATTTCAACCATTTTGAAATGAAGTTCATTTTGCTGACAAGCAACATTTCCCCCTTTTGTGATTCCAAACAACATCAAGTGCACTGACGAAAACGCACCTAATTCCATTCATACAGCAAACACTCAAACTGCCTTGTTCCTTTCAGGTGAAAATCACCAATTGTGTACAGCTTGGCGCAAACAGGGTTTGATTCAATAATTAGCCGCATTCATCCCGTTGAAAAGCGATGTACAACGTTCTCTCGACAGTGTGTAATCGTGCGATATTCAATGATTAATAACTGTCAATATTTTTGCACTTCTACGTGAGTCACAATGCCATGGAGGCAGCGGTGAAAAGCGCTCAGGGGCGCGGGGTTGAAATATCAGACTTTTGTTCTCTTCGCCAGACTGAAAATGGGTTCCATCGCTGGAGATGGGGATTGAAGTGGGAGAGACAGAAGCTGTGTTTGCAATGGGGAAGCAATATCAGAAGAGACGCACCATCCCAGAGCGCAGCTTATCCCATTCAGGGCAGAGCCGGGACCCGCTCTGCGCTGCACTCTTCTTTCAATTTGTCTTCGCGTAATATTTCTGCGGCGAGGACTGAGGCACAAAGAGTTAATGGTCTCCCTCGACAAGCAGCCATCAACCAACGCATTTTGGCAATGCAGTTATTTTCTGCCACTTATGACCATGGCAGGTCATTTTGCATCGATTGGAGAGTCGTTTTTGAGGGGACAGGCCGAAGTCTTGTCTGCAGGCACGGCGGTTGCCTCTCTCTCTCCGTGTGCCTGACTGGAGACCAGCACCCCAGGCAAACACCACTCCCCTTATTGAGTCCGTTCTACCGTGTGAAAAGATGTCAATGGGAAAATGAAAATGTTTCGTCCCCTTCTTTGCAAAGCCTGCAGGCTGAACAACTGCTGCCAAAAACACAAACATCTTTTTCCTGCAGTGTCCCTCTCAACCCGTGTCGCAAACGTCGTTCTGACGCATTCTTACTCGCGAAGTTACAGCGAAACATCGTCTGAAACCAGCCGTGATATGTTCACCAATAAGTATGTGCAGCAACTTTCTGGCCTCACACAGCTGGGTACAATCGCCCACAAGGCAAGCATTGCGTGAAGCCTTCTTTGGTCTTTTCTTTTTTCGCCAACACCCATCAGAGTCTGGTGGCCATGCCTCACTGTCAGCACACTGCTGAGCTGCAGGTGAAAACTCGTTGTTTTTCCCCTGACCAGAATTCACAATGACCCACTGGAAAAGCCTCTCTTCAGCGAAACCAATTGCTTCACTTCCTGTTGCGTCCGAATGAGAAATGGCCTGCGCGACGAGGCGCTGGTGTCTGGCACCAAAAGTCTGTCAGCAAGTCACCTGAGAGCAACATAATGAGCCAATTGCAGTTCGAGCTCAAGTTTTATCACAGCGAAAACATCACTCTTCCATGCAGACAGTGTCCCCAATAAGCAGCTTAACACTTCCTTCAGGTCCGAATTTGGTGCTTCATATCGCTGTGAAGCACACAGGCTGTCATATGTATGGCTCCCCGGACACTCGACGCTCTCATAAACCTGAATTACCGTCAGCGGCTAAGGATGTTCCGCCAATAGCTTTATGAATATTTGATCCTGAGCCGGCCGTCTCTGGCTGGGCCGTGGCTGGCGTTGCACATTTCGCAGCGCCAGCCCAAAACTCATTTTCGAGAACTGACCTATTTTCTCTGACAAAACTCATTCTTCAGCGAGAAGTTGGAGAGACCTTCTCCACTTTCCTCTCCTGAGCTTCCTCAACAGCGGCAGCAAACATTTCCAATGCAACTTTTCTCAAGAATGATCTCAAGAACGTAAAAGGCGAAACATGCGGCGGTAGAGTGGAGACCAAGATTTCGAAAACAGATCGAAGAGCGCTGGAAATTCCCCCAGTGAATTGAAAAAGTTGGCATTTCGTCGCCGAACGTGTCAGTGTCGGAGTCATGCTTGTCCATCAAACGGAAGGAGTAACTCGATAACACTCTCTCGTGCATAGAGACATGAATGGAAGCAATCACACGAGACCCCGTATAAGGCGCACCTTTGACTTCTCTTCAGTGCGGAGTCGTCTCGGGTGTCCGCGCGTCTTCTCACGCGTAAGCACCAACCGGATGTGACAACCCAACAATACAGGAACACTGGGAAACATAGCGCGCATTAGACTTCAACATCAACCTTGCAAGACGATTGTGTTTCGGGTGGATAGAGGCCGCCAGAGGACAAGCTTGCAATGGGATTGTGGTGCCGTTGACTCGCAGTGGCCAGGAGACAGTTTTGCGGTGCGACAGGCATGTGACAAATAAGCGGCCCCCGTGAGCTGGCAGCCCCAATCTCCTAATCCAATAGAGCTCCACTGTCTTCGCTAAGTGTGGATCTTCGCAAACAACGAGCTCAGCCATTTCTTCTTCACCAGTGTCACTTAATTCAAGCTTTGGTCAGCTTTGGCCAAACGGTCAGAAATAGCGAAGCAACACAAACTTGCATACTGTGCGCCCAATTTTGTCACGAATGGACTGAGGCGAAATTTCTTTCCGTCGTTTCGACACAAAATGCAGCAACAGAAATCGACTTCAGGAAGTCTTTTTTCTCGGCTGTGGAGAGTTTTTGGTCAAGTTAGCAGTTCAGTTTGCCGGAAAATCTTTCCCCTGGAGTCGATATAATTCCTCGCAAATTGCATATTTAATTACCGTGGCGCCTGATTTAACACGATCAATCACCAGTGATTGCGGGAAATCCTTGAAAAGTTCACTTTCAAAGCATTTCTCAGCGAAAATTTTCAAAACTGCTTTTTCCTCGCTGATTACACAATTTGCTTCCATCAACATGGTTTCCAATATGCGGCAGCGCCTCACGAAGCCTGCACAATCCATCCGGGCAAAAGCTGCAGCTTGCGACGAAAATTGCTCCTTGCAAATGTTGTCAATTTGTTGCCACAGCTGAAGACATTTACATTAAGTCATCAATCTTTATTTGAGCAAATTGTTTCTGTGATCCAAAATCGCAAACACAATTTCTCGGGCCTTGTGTCATTCGGAGCGCTCTGCTTGAGCAGAAGCTTCAGCGACTGGCAGCCTGCAGGGCTTTTGTTAATCCTTCGCTGGAAATCCATTTCTTACTCATCAATTTTCTTGCTCAAACAGCCAGAAACGAGCCCGATTTGATTGTTACTAACCTGATTATGTTGCACCACGCATTGTGTTGCTGTCTTGTCATTGTTAACATTCTACCTTTTGTTCGAAGCAGCCTCACTTCGTTTTTTTTTCCGGGGGAATATTTGGAAGGTGAGGAGGGAGTAATTGTCGTTGTCACACCGTGTCGGGCCCGAGGCTCTCTGCACCGGCCTTGACCCCCCGGATCACAGCGTGTACCGACTCTGCGATCTGTGGTGTCGCCCCCGGCGTTCATATCCCTGCGTGCTGCAGCCTCCGGCTCTCGTATCCTTATGCGTAGTACCCGCATGTTAGATCAGAAGGGTGTGACGAATGATGAAGTACACCAAATGACTTTTTTGCAGTCAATGTCTGTACACTCTCTCCTGCACGAGACTAGAATATTGAATTCCTTCATGAATTTCAAATGTGTCTCGCGGTATGAATACATTTGTTTTTGGGCCGCAGCTCCAAACTGTCATTCCACCCAGCTGTGTTTTCTGCCTCCACTGCACGAACCACAATCCCACGGGAATTAGGAATAAAAAATAATTCTGTTTTGATAACCCTGGCAAATGAAAAGCCATCAGCAATAATATGATCTTTTTTGTGGAGGGGAGAAGCAGAACTGCAGGAAGTTATCAGCGTCTGTCTGACACAGCGCGTCCATTTTGGGAATCGACAAGAAGCTTTTTTTGCACTAATTAACTCCTCCACAACAATAGCCAGACACAAGGTGGTGCCTCCAATTAGATCATTCACAGCCACAAATCCTCATCGGTACCTTCAGCGAGACAACAACAGGACAAATTAATATTCTCCACGGTAAACGGGGAAACGCTGCAAATGCGGAGATGCAAAGCTTTGAGGCAGGCTGCTGCAGCTCTTTGATTTGTCACTTGCTGACGATTGTTTTTTATCTTTGTTGAGCTTGTGAGTAATGTTGAGATGAAGCTGCTTGGCTGCAACACAGGTGCAGGGTGAGACAAGAGAACAAAACTTCCAGGCAAATCCATAAGCAGCAACATTTCAGTCCCATTATGCCGCCTCGCCGCACCTTTATCGCTGCACTGTTTTGGCAATCGAAGAACTGACACGATTTCCCCGCTGAACTTTCAGCAGAGAGGGAAGAGCAAAAATCGACCAATCTGTGCCGCCACAAAACATCGCGTCTTTGTCGATGTCAGTTATCGAGTAACCGATCAAAGTTGGGAGCTTCAAAGAAGGCGGTGGCCTGTAGCCGAACCCGACGAGTACGCTTTAACCGAGTTTGGTGCGCAGCTCTCTCTTCAGTCGCGGCTCCAAATCTAATAGCAGCGCCAGGCTTCGACGCCGGAGCCTCCTCCGAGCAAACAGGGGCACAATGGACATGTACGAGGCATGCTTTTTATGTTCCCGATGCCAAGCAATATCTCCCGTGTGGTTCAACACACAACCTTCAGTATTCATATCAGGCTTCCCTGATATCTTTTCTCAATATA
>JAAUXT010116072.1_pt1 | contig 30817 bp, 31 predicted proteins | sample 7278171 | NCBI WGS metagenome assembly JAAUXT01 (sample SAMN14350112, study PRJNA611818) | marine sediment metagenome | isolation source: surface marine sediment (1.8m) | place: French Polynesia: Moorea | collected 2018-08
GGAACTTATGTTGTCGACCCCCCCCACCGTGGACCTTATCGTGCAAGATAAAATTGTGCACCTAAATCGAGCAGATTAGAGCTGAACATTTAGAGTCTAATTAGAATCCACAGAGCACATGACCTCCACTGTGGAGCGAATAATTTGGCTGCCAGATGTGGTACCAAAGCGACACGAGAGTTTTTCGTTGCGGAAGCAAATGACATGAACACCCTTCTCCTGCCACCCCACTCCGATGGAACAAATGACACGGAGACTTGGTAGAACCTTATGGAGCTGATGATTTAGGAGCAATGGCGTGAACCCCATATGGAGCTTTTGACGTGGAAGGTAGTGCCCTCCGTGCACCTGATGTGGACCTTTAGAGCCCCCACCCCCCTCCTCCAATTGTCTTGAGACGTGAACCTGGGCAAGGTTCTTTTGCTCGTGCCTTCCCAGTTTGGCTTCTGAAGTCATTCGTGGGAAATGTTCCTTTCCATCTTGTCGAGCTTTGCAACAACTTCTGATCTGATTCCAGGATGAAATCCTCAAGGCGGCTGTTATGAAATATGGAAAGAACCAGTGGGCACGAATCGCTTCACTCCTGCACAGAAAATCGCCGAAGCAGTGCAAAGCTCGCTGGTTCGAATGGCTGGACCCCAGCATCAAGAAAACAGAATGGAGCCGAGAGGAAGAGGAGAAGTTGCTACATTTGGCCAAGTTGATGCCAACACAATGGAGAACTATTGCTCCCATCGTCGGAAGAACGGCTGCACAGTGCCTCGAGCACTACGAATACCTGCTGTGAGTTTGTGACTTTTCCATGCACATGTGCAACTGTGTGTGCTTGTCCTGTTTGAAGTGTCAAGAAGCTATCAGTCGCCTTGACTGTCGTGAATATGTTTTCAGGGACAAGGCCCAGCAGAAAGAGGGAGACGATGCAGATGACCCACGAAAACTGAAGCCGGGCGAGATTGACCCGAACCCCGAAACGAAACCCGCGCGTCCAGATCCGATTGACATGGATGAAGATGAGGTGGAAATGTTGTCAGAAGCTCGAGCCAGGTTCGTGCTTTTACTCGGCATCAGAAGAGAAATTGAATCTTCTCTGCTTGAAGGTTTCCGTGCACAATACAACCCCTCTGTTTTGGAGTCTATTCTTGCGTGCAGGAAGGGAATTTCGACCATTCCTTTCTCCATTTTCTTCTCAAAGTCAAGAGGCATCCAAAACTCGTCTTTGTCCTCACAGGGGTCCGTGAAAGGGGGTTTACTCCAGTGCAAGTAAAGTTTTCCAATAAGCCCAAAAGCAAGCGAGGTGTGTGTGTGTCAGTTGTGTGCCTCTTTTGTTTGAAAACAACCGGCTATTTTCTCGCAAAATGATGTCAAGAACTGATACACAATACAGGCTTCTTGTGATGTCCCCGTTTTCTTGGTATTTTTACACACACACACCCGCCCCACTGCACCAACATCATTTGCTGGACATTAGTGCAAAGTTTTTTCTCCAAATGCGAGAATTTACGGTGTCACAAAACAGCAAATGTGTTCACAGTCATTTTGCTTCTCTTTATTCGTGTAAACAGGTTGGCGAATACTCAAGGAAAAAAGGCGAAGAGAAAAGCACGAGAAAAGCAGCTCGAGGAAGCCAGAAGACTGGCGGCTTTACAGAAGCGAAGAGAACTTCGAGCAGCTGGAATAGAGTGAGTTGATTGTCATTCTGGAGATTTTCTGTTCTTTCTCAGAACATGTCTGTCGTAACTTCGTGCAGCTGGCAAGTGTTTCAAGACAACGTAAAACGGTTCAATCCGTTGCCAACCTTGGTTTGTTGCTGTCTTTAAAGAGTTCGAGAAAAACGTCGCCGGAAGAGAGGTGTAGATTACAACGCGGAAATTCCATTCGAGAAAAAACCAGCCCCAGGGTTTCACGACACCACGATCGACAAGTTCGACGCCGAGGCAACAAACTTCAAACGCCTGAGACAGCAGCACCTGGATGGAGAGAGGCGCGATGACAAAGAAGCTGTAAGTTATCAAGCACTGAAAATGACATTCAGTTTGCACACATCTAGAAGTTGTGACAATTTAGTTTGTTGATTCCTTTCCATGTTTCAGCGAGAAAGGCGAAAAGACAAGGAGAAACTGAAGAAACGGAAAGAAAATGACTTGCTTGGGGCGATCACAAATCAAAACAAGTCAGTTCTCCAATAGAAGTTCATCACAGACTTTTCCTTCTTCTGAACGTTTGCTGACACGGAAATTGTCAAACTGCGTGTTGTCGAATGCAGGTTTGCTGAGCCGTCAAAGAAGAGGTCGAAGCTGGTGTTGCCAGCGCCACAGATCTCGGACGCAGAGCTAGAGGACGTGGTCAAGGTCGGACAGGCGAGCGAGTACGCGCGGCAGCAGGCGGAGGAGGCCGGAATTCAGAACGGCGCGTCTCAGACGCTGCTGTCCGACTACAGCGCCCTGCAGAGCGCGCACAGCCTGCGGACGCCCAGGACTCCGGCGTCACAAGATAACATTCTGCAGGTTGGTGTTTGACTTCAAGGAAACTTGCAAATGAATGTCACGAAGTATCAGCAAAACCTCTCGTCGAGAAAGCTTTAGCATCAATACCGGAAAGCAGTGACTGACACAACATCTTCGTTTTATTTTCAGGAGGCACAGAACATCATGGCGTTGACGAACATAGACACGCCTCTAAAAGGAGGACTGAACACGCCTCTCCACGAGTCGGACTTCAGTGGGGTCACACCTTCGCACAAATCAGCGGCAACACCAAACACCGTGCTCAGCACGCCTTTCAGGACCCCGGGGCAGGAAGGTACAAACTAGCAACTGTCCTTTTGTTCGCTTTGCACAACTTCACATTCACACAAAATGCCGCGAGTTTCGTTGGTGTTGACAATGTGTGGTCGCAAATGTTTAGGTATGACACCGCGTGGGGGCCTGACTCCGGGTATGCCAGGCCAGACACCGGGCAGAACGCCTGTCAGAGACCGACTCAACATCAACGAAGACGAGGATGCTGGCTTCGGTCAGGTGAGACAGTGTTCAGAAAACTTTGACTTTGAAGTACCGTAAAATCCCGCGTATAAGACCCCTTCGCGTATAAGACCACCCCCCTTTTTTCAGCCACAAAATCAGTACAAAGCCATTTTTTACATTTTCAACAAAAATTATTCACACAAGCAAATTTAAAGTTTTTCTGAATCTAAACCTAGGAAATTACTTTTAAAATTACTTTTTTTAAATTTTTTTTCTGAATAATAGTAAGAATTCTGATTCCAAAAGCTATAAATACTACTTTTTGGGTAATTTTTTAATGAATTTCCCTTTTTTTGCTCAACTTTAATGCTCCCTTAACTCATCCCATTCTCTTTTGACACTTTAAAAAACTTACTCATTTCTCCTTTTCAAATCCTCACGTATAAGACCACTCCCCATTTTTGGCATTAATTTTTGAGCACCAAAAGGGGGTCTTATACGCGGGATTTTACGGTACAACTTGCACAACCAAACCGTTTGGTATGTGCCAGAATAAAGGAATGGTGCGTATAGTGTGAGGGTCAGGTGTGAACGCTTCTTCGTGTTTCAGGAACATGGGATAGATCTGAAGAGAGGCCTGGCCAGTCTTCCGGCTCCCAAGAACGACTACGAGATCGTGCTGCCCGAGCAGGATCCGGAGGCGGCGGAATCAATGGACACGAGCAGCTTCGTGGAGGACCAGGCCGACGTGGATGCGAGGAGGGAGGCTGAGCTGGCAGCGCAGCGTGAGTGACACTGAATTCTGTGGGGCAACAACACGTTCAGTTTCTGTCTTGGTCATTGCGAGATTGTTAGACACCTGCAGAAAGCCATGCACTCGTTTTCTGGTGCGCCATCTTCCGGCCCAGTTGGACCAACTGCGCGTTCGTTGTGTCACAGGGGAGAGGGAGATGAAGAAGCGCTCTCAGGCCGTGCAGCGCGACCTGCCGCGTCCGTATGATGTCAACATGTCCGTGCTGAGACCGATGGGAGCGAATGATCCGCAGCTGAACGAATTGCAACGGGTAGGCAAAAGGAATCATTGAAGAAGATTCTTTTTCCTGGAAAATGTGCCGCTGTCAAGAATGCCGACATGGACGGTGATAATTGATTGCAGGCTGAAGAGCTCATCAAGCGAGAGATGGTGATAATGATTCACCACGACGCCGTGTACAACCCGACCGCGATCCAGCAGGGCATCATCCCCGGCACGAAAAAGCAGAGTCAGAAGTCGATTGCCAACCAGGCGCAGCACCTTGCCTACCTCGAGAACCACAAGCACGAAAAGTTCTCCCAGAACGAGATTGAAGAGGTACTGGTCCGACACACGAGTTGAGGCAAAACATTTCAGGACACCATGTGCTTTGGATGAAATAACAGCAAATTGTCGCAGTGGAGTTGTCAAAAACTCTGTTCTTTTCTTGTGTTTTCCCGACAAAGGCCTTCTTATTATTCAGGCCAAAGTGCTTCTGAAGGCGGAGATGGAGTACGTGAAGCAGAAGATGAACCATGGGGACCTGAGCGCGCAGGCGTACACGCAGGTGTGGGAGGAGTGCTACTCCCAAGTGCTCTTCCTGCCCTCGCAGAACAGATACACACGCGCCAATCTCGCCTCCAAGAAGGACCGGATCGAGTCCCTCGACAAGCGTTTGGAAGTGAGTCGACTTGCGTGTTCCCACTGCTGAGAGTGATTTGCAGGGTCATGAGAGCACCAAATCTCGAGACTTGTATTTGTCTACTTCCAACTGTTCCGCCAATATTTGAGCGGCGTGTAATTTCAACATTTGTGTTGTTTCTTTGCAGAACAATAGAACAGTGATGACAAAAGAAGCCAAACGTGCTGCGAAGCTTGAAAAGAAGTTGAAAATTCTTCTTGGCGGTTACCAGGTAAGCAACAGCTGAAATCTTGGTTCGTCTGAAGAGTGAATGCAACTGGATTCCACATCGGTCGAACGGTGCGTTTCTGTTTGCAGTCTCGTGCACAAGGGCTGCTGAAGAATCTGCACGACACCTACGAGCAGATTGAACAGACTGCTGTAGAATTGAACACGTTCGAGAATCTGCGACAGCATGAAGTTGGAGCCATTCCAAAGCGATTGGAGGTAGGTACAGCGAAAATCCGTCGAGGTGATAGATCTACTGACACTAACGAGAGGATAATGAGCCTGAAGTTATCAACGTCAAATAAAGCCTGACCCAAGCCTGATCAGATAAAATACTTACCTTCGCCTCGCCTGTTTTGCAGTCGCTGACGGAGGACGTGAACAGACAGATGGAGAGAGAACGAGAACTGCAGAAACGGTACCAACACTACGAACAACAGAAAGAGTACTACACCAACAGTTAGGCGTGTGACAACCCGCTTTCGAACTGTCCAGCTCAGAAATGATGAGCCAGATGCCAACCTCGCAGAGGTCTTGTTGCAGTGAGCACCACTGCCCCGGGAGGAAATTGTGTTGGTTCAGACTTTCATTGAGGTGATTTTGGCAAGGTTCAAGTTGTGACAAGTCGGTCCACTGTCTATGTGTGATGCAACAGCCACTCGCGGATGGAATGCTGGGTCTTACGATTTCAACAGGTTGGCCGTTGTTTCCATTGGTTGGACAAAACAAAAACCTTGTGCTTACGACACTGTTCGTGTTTGCTCACAATCATGGACAAGGCTCGTCAGGCCGAGTTTATGCGGACTGTTTCCAATCTTGACGTTCTTATGACTCGTCCGCGCACACTGTGTTGCTTTCTGCAGAATAAACAGCTTATGTGTGCAGAACTTGTGTCGAGATTTGTCTTGCATGCGTGACAGCAGGCGGTTTTTTGTTTCGTTCAAAAATCACATCGACAGGACAAAATGATGAAGTGCAGTGATAAACTTTGAACAAATCAGGAGACGATTGCTTTGTTCCAATAAATCAGACATACAAAAGCTGAAAGGGGTGGGGGCTCATCAGAAACATAAATAATGGTCATTTGAAAGCTTTTTGAAGATGAATTCGAGGCACTTTTGCAGCATTGCAGGCAACAGTGTAGATGTACCGACAGCTTCTGTGTTCAATTTTGTCCTTCACGGAAAGAATCGATTGTGCTGGTTCAAATTCGGAATCCTTTAACATTTGAGGTTCAGATTGCCATTGGGAGTCCAGAAGACGGAAATGGCCTGGCACGAGATCAATCCAAATTTAAATTGAAGGAACGCGCCTGTCGGTGAAAACTGGAGTTGATGTACCAAAAGGCAAAAAATTTTACTCGTGTACCACAAAGAGCGTTTCTTCGCCGCTCCCACCGGGATACAGAAGGCTGTGGACTGTCTGTAGCGGGGAAAACTTTCAGTTGTCGACCTATGCAAGGAACAAATTGAGAATCCACCATGTCCCTTTGTAAGTGAGCGAGAAGAACAGTTGCATTCAAAGTTGTTTTGGTGAGGGAGCCCTTTTCCTTTCTTTTGGGAGGGTAGGAATCCGGCTGAAAACTTCGCCTGACCCTGACCACGAAGCACTTGTTGGTCAACCCCCCCCCCCAGTTGGGATTGAAAGTTTGCAGTTTGAGTTTCAGGCCAAGCATTTTCACTCTGCGCACTCTCAACGCTCTTGCTTTTGGGGAGTGGCTTAAATTTTCCATTGAAACCTTTTGTCTTGAGGTGTGGGCAGTCCTGCTTCTTGTGCCTCACCACATTGAGTGGCACATTGCGGCATACGGGGTCTGATGGCTTGGTCAGTTTACAGCTGGCAGGTGAGTGAGGTCACTTCTGGCAGACAAGTTGTTGGATCAATCCCAGACATTGGATGGACACTGTGTTCAAATTGAATTCGCTTCAACTCTTGTGTTCATCTTGTCAATGTAACTGTGATGCAACACAGCTTGGGCGCACCGTGTTTCTGTCTTCGACTCGTGTTCACACAAACCAAACGTGTTGATGGACAGATCATTGCTGTGGAAAATAGGCACCTGTCAAGGAAAGTGGTTTGTTTTCATTTGAAAATCCTTTTGTAAAGTTCTGACAGAACGCACAGGCGCACTCATTGCAGTATTGCATAATCACAAACAAAATTGAGTCAAATGACAGATCTAATCTTGTTCAGGTCACATAAGCTGCCCAAAGTGACACCGAAGTGGCGCAACCGGGTTGGCCTCATAGCGAGAAGTAGACATAAACTTGTGGCCTCAATTTCTTCAAATCCCAAGGCACATTTTGTCGTGGACCATCTGATGCCTATGAAATTACCGCCAATGAAGAGCGTCATCTGGCTGTGACACGGATGTCCTCAGACTTCCTGCTGGAAAAGTTCAACTGGCTAAAGGCAGGTTTGAGTGACACTTGCATTAATTTGGACGTGGCAATCTTCTTCGTCGCTGCCTCATTAAACCTTCAGATTGCACAGCTTCTGAATGGGTCGTCACTGGGTGCCCTTTGTGGTAGAGCGTGCTTACTGGCTGAAAGAAAAACTTCTGAAAAGTTCTCTGCACCAGTGGCCACCTTCTCTCGCAAGAAGAGGCGAACATGAAGTTCGAAAAGCCTGCAGGACGGATCACCGGAAGTCTTTCACAAAGACTGAATTGGGAAGTTTGTTGCCAGATTTCTCTGAGCAAATGTGATTTGTAACCCTTTGTCCTGGGCACACGACGTTCCCAAAGGTGAATGCACACTCAGCGAAAGTGTTTAAGACATGCAATCTTCTAATGTCAGATTAGGTTCGGACGATGCGTTTCTACACTTTGACAAATGGGAAGACACTCCTGTACATTGATGCAGATGCACCACGTCCATTAGACAATTTCTGGTCTGTCTGCCTAATTTTGCATTGAAGCAGACATAACCTTTAGCGAACGCGCACAGAACCTGCGCTTTGTCCGTTCCAGAAAGCTCGTGTGGAACTGCTCACTGCACGCAATGTGTGCGTGCTAAAGGCGCTTCACTCATCAATGACGCTAATGTGATCTTCAGACGGAATGAATCCGCTTTATTTAATTCCCCAGCCCGAGTCATTACGAGTCCGTGGTCGACTTGGGGGCAGTGTCGCTTTAATTCAACTTCCATACCCTGAGTCCAGGAATAAATCCTGTTTGTCAACTGAGCGAACCAAAGCGATGTTGTAGTGCTTGTCCATAAATGTCAATTGAATGGGATTGCTTCAGACAGAAGTAAGTCAAGAGTTTGTTGAGACCATGAAGAACCATTTGCTGAAGTTATGATGCCTGTTTGGCCAAATTCCCGTGTGTGGCCGAGGAGGGAGTCACAACAGCGTTGAGGTGCATATCGAATAAGGAGAGTAAATTAGATCAGCCTTTGCTCTGTGACCAGACTCGAAGCTTTCCATGCCAATTCACACTGGTCTCAGAATTGGAGAATTCCACGCAAAATCTGCAGCAATGTTGAAAGTTATACTTTTGGTACCAATGGGCGTCTTATCTGCATGCTGCAATTTGGCGTTAGGTGTGGAGGAAGCTTTCGGTCAGATGCGAATCTCTTTCCCAATTTCCTGGCACTGCAAGCATCTGCAGGAACCGCCGTAAACTTTGTTCAAAACAAGAAACAGTAACTCTGCATTTTTTTCTGCAGGCAAAAAGATTTGCTGAAAGTTCTTCAGCAGCATTCCACCTGTCGCTAAAGATGAACGCCAGAAGGCCGACGACAAAAAGCGTGATGCTTCTGCGACCAGCGCAGGCAACATCCGACACCATTGTCATGGTGAGGACGGACTCATGCGTGCGAGTATACGCCAAGACTCTGAGACACGTATTGTGGAGCACTGGATTGAGGAGTGCTGACACCACGGCGCTCTCACTCTGGGACGTCTCCGTGAATATAAATGTGTTGAACAAATGCTTGCGAAAGCAATCAAATCACAGTGCCTCTTTGACGAGATTCCAAGTTCAAATCATGAAGTGCTCTCCGCTCGCAGATGGATAGGTTCAAGATTTCAGTGAACGTGAAGACCCAGCGATTCTCCGGCAACTGCGAAGCGGGACTCCAGGTCAATGAAATTCAAGGTCCGATGAACAGGATGTGTACAGCCATCTGTAGAATGAAAGCAATCTCTATCTGAAGGAAATAAATTGGGCAGGCTTTGGTTTTTCTGTGACCAGCAATGAAGACACGCGGTACCAGATCAATGGTTCGGACCGTGTGTGTGAAGAGCCTTAATTTGTGAGGGGCGAAGTCATGATGTCAAAAAACGACGGTCCTGTTGTCGGGGATGGAAATTTAGACGTCTTTGGGTGGGCAGTCATTGGATTAGCTTGACACGAAATGTTCCTTCGGTTGAACCAGACGGCCAATCAGCAAATAGAACATGTCTCACTAATTGCCAGTAACTGCACCATTCGGCGGCTTGATGCTTGGATCTGCGCCTCTATGCACGGACATTCGATTCATTTGGTCTGAAACGTCAAAATCACGAGAGCAGTTTTCGCCTGGCTGTTGGCGCGACGCTGGACTCCAGTGGGTCTTCCCCATGCAACTTAGAATCGTGAAGGATGACATCGTCTCAGACAAACCACCGTGTCAGCTTGGAAATGTTTTGCGAGATCCCTTGTGTGGAACAAAGCTTTGAGGACTGTGTTTTGTGCTGAAATGTGCTTCAGATATTCATGTTTGTTTGCACCTGGAGTCGAGACGAAAACTGAAGACTGCTTTGCAATGCACACGAAGCGCCGTTTTTGTGTCATCTTAGCCCATTTCCCGAAGTCACTTTCGGCAGGTTAGGACAGTAGAAGACAAATACAAAATGACAACCTGTGCAGTTGCCTTTCGCAATCTTGTTACGGTTGACCTGCTGAACGAAAGCTTTTAGTGTAATGCTGACCGACCAAATCGGTCGTGAATTTGGAAATGGGACTCTTTCAAGAGGTAGAGTCTACAACACGTCTGAGATGCTCCAAAGGATGATAAAAAGTGTGAGAACAGTTGGTTCTGCGTCTTGCCTCTTTGTGTGCGAAAAGTCGTCTTCAAGACTTTCTCTCGTTGTCAAATGAGGTAATTTGCGGCCGGTGACGGTCAGCCATCAGAGACTGGACTGTTATTTATCTGCATCATTTGGCGAAGGAAGAGGCAAAGTTGATGAGGCCATTCTGTCCTTAAACGTGTCTTCATCAGGGACTGCTCCCGCCAAAGTGAGTAGGTCAGTTCATTTCAGCAGCCTCCAGTTACTCGTACATTGTTCTTTGTTTCCGTCGAGGCAGAAGAAAACAAAAGGAGCCGAGCCACAAACTGAATTTGCAGTCTTGAGTTCTCCCGGAACAATTTTATTTGCCAATTTCTAAACACTTGTGGCATCTGGACAGAGAAGTGAATGTTGTTCATCTTTTAAAGCCCTCAGCCGGTCGGCCAAGCCGGGCACTGAGTACAATCACGATTGTGTTGTTCTGTGTGTGTGTGTGTGTGTGTGTGTGTGTGTGTGTGTGTGTGTGCTTGTCTGTCTGATTCCATGCAAGTGGGGTCAGAGGGGGTCAGACAGGCCCCCTGTCCCCTCCATACCCCTCCCTCCCTGGCCCCCTCTGGAAAGCGCTCAGAAATTGTGCCCCCTGCTCATGGTGTGGTGATTACGCTGGCTACGTGCAGCCGAGCGCTCGTTGTTTGTTTCTTGTTTGAAGCCACGCTATTCGAACGAAACGGAGGATTTGGTTCAATAAAGGAGCTTGTTTCTGCCGACATGCTTGACACCATCCAGAAAACGTCCGCAGTGTTCTTTTTCAGAAACGCAGCTTCTCCATTCACGTTTTTGTCTGCACTGTGCGCTTTTTGCGCAGAGAAACAAAGGCTTTCAGGAAGAAACCTTGTGTAGAACCATACGATACTCAAGTTCGCAGCGTACTTGTATGCAATTACCACACAAAGATCTGTGGGAAGTAATTGTTCATCAAGGCATGAAAAACGAGGTGTTCCTCATAATAGGCATTGTTCACTTTGTTGCCGATCAACCACGGCAAATGCGCGAGTCATGCATCCTGATGGAAAGTTGTCATTCCGTCAACAAGAAGATGCGAACTTTGCACCACAAGGGATTCCACTTTGTGACGTGCTTGTATCAGAAGCGTTGTCCAGCTTTTCTCACACGTTTTATTTCGCTGGTGTTTTTGCGGTGAGTGGTCATGCAGAAAGACAAGAACAACTTTGAAGCAAGCACAAAATGCTTTGCGAAAGCATTTGCTGAATCTCCTTTGTCATAAAATTTCCCAGAACCATCTTATTCCCTCAACTTGCTGCACAATGTTCAGGAAAGCAGAAGTTGCGGAAAGACGTGCTGTATTTCGATTGGATTTGTTCAAACACACAGTGTTGACGTCGAGGATTACTTGAGATTTTGTTGGCAAATGAGGGGGCGAGGAAAGAAGTTTGATGGTGGAATCCCCACGCGTTGGAGCAGTACACGTAGCACACACGGTCAGTCGGTTGATGCAATGCAAAATGTGACCAGTTCATGGTGGTTAGTTCCACTCAAGCATGAAAAACACGTTCTGTCCAGGAGATCAATCTTTGTTTGTGGTGCTGGGCCAGTCTGGCGCCAATCCGGTCGCTGCTCAGAAAACAAATCCTCTGGTCACAACAGCAAGTTAAATCTTTCACAATTGCTGACCTTTCGATTCTCGACGATGCTGCTTGAGCCACAATTAATGTCAATTTTCCAAAGAGGTTTGAGCAAAGGTCCAAGGGTTGGACCCCAGTCACGTTGTCCCCTCACCCCAGTCCTGGATCCCCTGGAGACTTTGGCAGCGAGATTTTTGAGTGCAGCAAAAGTCTATTGACTGCAAAAGGAAAAAGCCAAGACAACTGCACTGGACCACAGATGTATTTGTTTTTGTATCTTCAGATATATCTACCATGGTGCACAGTGAGTTAAAAAATTCAACAGACTGGATTAGGTGTTTGCTGACCAGCCACTCTGTGTTCCTGCCCATGCACAGCACATGACCAATCAACACTGAATCCTGTGGTTCCTACTTGTGCACACGTTGGTCTAAAACTGAGAGATGACATACATGTAAAGACAAGAACGCAAAAACCACTGGTTTGTGCTCCGGCGAGTGTTCCATGCTGACAGTATGCTCGTTGGTTCGTTTTCCCCGAGTTCTTGGGAACTGAAACAACGACTGTGTTTCCCTGCGGTCTTGTCTTGTCGAAGAGCGCCAAAAAATTCTTCTTGGAAACAAAAGCGCCAAGCGCCAACTGTAAGGACATACGGCGGCAGCAGTTGATAAGTTATAACCGCGGTCGTAACCATAGCCGAAAAAGGCAAGCAAGAATGCATATGCAGTAGCCCACCAATAAATGAAACTGACTAAGAAGTGCAAGTGCCTGGATGTAAGGAAGCAGCTGCAGGTCCAAATGAGTACTCATGGCATAGAGTATGATCTCCTCTGGTTGTGCTAAGAGCTTGGTACAAAACTCTCTGAGTTTGGGTTATCACACCTGCACACCATACTCAGACTCTGTCACAACGTGACAGCTGGATATATCTGTGATGACTGTCATACTTTTAGTATAGGGATTTGTACTATTATTGGGACCGGACTTCACACTTTAAGGGACAGAACACAACTGAACATTTCCAGCAAAACCAACCTTGTTATTTTGTCTCGACCACGCGCAACACTTGGGGCTTGGCTTTGCACATTGGAGTCACGTTGTTGGAGATAAGAGAGCAATTTGGCTCCGAATCATTCTCCATATTCGTCAAATAGTTCACTGATTTGTGTGGTTGCTGTAAGTTTGCCGGTGTTCTGCTTGAAATCAGATTGGTGTGAACCCTGCGAGCTCTCCGAAACTTGACCTCAGAAAAAAACACCTGCGCATCTTCATGCTTCACTGTCACTTGTCTCACTTTCGGAGCAATGGCCGTTCAGTAGGATGCCGCTTTCCAGTGATTTCGATGGAAATTGCCCACTTTCAGTTCTGCAAAGATGCTCATTCTTTCCGTCGCTCAGACAAATACTCCAATCGACTGCGAGTATTCTGGGAGATGAGAAACAAGTTGCTCGCTGATAAAATGTTCTGAAGATGTTCACGAACAGGCGAGCGTTTCTCTCGTCGAGCTTCTACACCAAGGTAAATCTTCCTGAAAGACTGACGTCGCAAAGACGGAAAGACATGAGAATTCACTTTCAACTGGAAAGACGCAGCCAGAATCTTCTCCGCAATAGACCACGTTCACTTCTGAACTGACTCCCTTTCGCGGAATACGCGGAGGCTATTTCACAAATGGAGTCCTGGAACCCAACGGAAAATTTATTGATAACGTCACGAATTAGGCGCAAGAATCTGATGATATCTGCTCGGCTTGTTCAGCCACTCAAGGGCTTCTGTGCTGGAATCAGCTTTTTCAATCACGTGTGCACACTCACCAAGAAGACAAAAACAAAGCCAAACCATTCAGTACCATTTGAAAATTCGAGAAAGCAAAGCGTTTGTGTGAGACAAACTGAATGCATCAAGGGCAAGGAGAACTTCAAAACATCAGGGAAAGATTCATGTCGTGTTGAGTCTTCCAGATAATGTAGATCAGTAAAGATGTTGTCCTCAGAGCTCGCTGCTGAAGAACGACGCGCTCATGAGGAAACTTCTCATGAATGCCAAGAGGTTGCGGACGAGGCATTGATCAGTTGCTTGCAAGGACGGAAACAGAAACCATAGAGTATGAAACCCCCAGGGACGCAAGATCTTGATGAACTGATTGAATATTGTCCCTCGTATGTTATTGATCGCCGAGGCAAAACTTCCCCAGAAGATATGCATCCAAAAGTCATTGATGCCTCAACACAGCAGGAAATCTCTGCCTCCTGTCTGTGTTTATCAATTTTCTTGTGGGTCTTTATACATTTTCCTTCAGGTATTGAAATTCTCCACGAAAAGTGCTTCTGTGTGCGAATACCTGTGCAAACGGGGCAAACGACCCTCTCTTGTTTTGTGATCTGTGCGAAAAGAAACCCAGAAGTGGGAGAATGAATGTGTCATGAACAAAGACGTAACGACAAGCAACGTATAAGGAAGTCGTTGAAGCTGGGCAGTCCATGCTGGCCGTTCTTTCGGGATGACAACGCTGCAGACGGTGTCGCTCGTGGCGCAATTAAGCAGTCTGACATGAAATCCCTGGCCCGTTTGGGAACCAACGCAGGAAGGAACACAATGTTTCGTAAGGAACCTGGTTTCTGCTGACGAGCGCCTCAGGAGCACCTCAACACCAAAAAGCACAAACGAGAAAACTTCAAATTACAAGTTTCCCACCGTTCTTGCGGACTGAAATACAGAGTCTGCTTCACTTTTCGAACAGTAGTTTCGGAGAGTGGTACAGTACATAATTGCCAGGTTCGGTTTCATTCTTCGCTTCCGAGGACCGAGGAAACATGCGTGACTTTCAGCAGACAACCATTTTCATCCGCCAATATCATGCAAAGAAAACTCTTCACGATCATGGCTCATTTTTCCTCTTATCACGGCCATGTCATTACTCTGAACGTTTTGTTCTGGTCCACTACGTGAAGAGGCTTTTATCCAAAAAGACAAATGCCTGAAAAGACACAGTGATGGCGAAGAAAGCCCTGACTTTGATCTTGCCTCCTTCAGTCAAACAACTCCTTGTGAGGGTCCACATGCATTTGTGTTCTGCCAGAACAAAAGCAACCAGCATGGAAAAAGTTCAGCAGGGTTTCAAAGAAATTTTTACAACTGCATCGTTCGCTTGACTGCAGGCACCTGAACACTCAGGCAAATACAAAATTTTCGTGCTTCTTTTGAATTGATGCGTGTCGTGCAATGACACAACGATGTCGTGATACGCCCTGGAATACGAGATCTTGTCTGCGATTGTCCAGCAGCAAAACGAATTTATGCATCACATTTGTGTGGCACTTGCTGCACCATACAAGTGCCAACATGCGAACAGGAAATTGTGGCTGGAAAAACATGCATAAAGGAAGGAAATTGCTCAGTAAACAATGATTGCATAAGTTTCGTACATTCATATATCATCAGTTGTATTCACAGAGCTCCCAGGTGCCTGGCATAGAGCAATTTTACCCATTTACAAATTGCCACTGGGCGCAAAATGGTTCAACGACAGCAAAGTCTGGCCTTGGGAAACTTTCCGCAGCCTGCCCAGTTCTTGTAGTTTCCTGGTCTCTGAAGGACGACACTGTTTCTAACTAATGTCCTCGCTGACGACTGCAATGAATGTCACAGTGTGGAGAGGCAGTCCTTTCAGCTGTGTCTTCCTTCCTGACGAGAATTGCGAGATACACAAAAATCACATGTGCACGGGACGCAGCAAAATTGGTTTCCACGAGAAATATGTTTGACTGTGAACACGATTATCTCGCTGCATGCATAATCACAGGCGAGATGAACTGATTAGCTGTATTGAACAGAAGGGTCCACGCATGCACCCAGGCTCTTCCCGAAAAGCCCAACCCCGAGCAATCACATTCCCACTGCATTTGGTGGTCGGAAATGGTTTCTCGATACACTGAGTCTTTTCTGAAAACTAATAATTGTGACGTTAAAAAATCGTGGTATATTTCAGAATACGAACTGGACAGGCAAAAGTTGTGTGACACTTTCTCAAAGCTAAATTTTTTGAGTTTCGCTTTTCACACATGACGACAGCATTGCAAGTACGGTTTCCTGACGGTTTATTTTGTTTTCTTTTGTCATACAGTACCAACATTGGGAGCAGATTTACTCTGCATGAAGCAGGATTTTGTCAATTTGCATTATTCCATTGAACCCGGCAACCAGCTTCCTGAAATCTAGTCATGCTGAAATCTCGTTTGTCTGAAAGTTTGTAAATGTTGAATGAGCATGTAGACTTCAGCCGAATTGAGGTTGTGTGGGTCGATGATGAAATTAGATGAATCCCAATGACATGACTTACCCAGATTGAGAGTAATTAAATATTTGTGGCTGCAGATGGAAATGAAGGCCAAAGTTATTGTGGATGTTGTCGGACAATCAGAAGATTATTATGAGAACCTCATTGTGCTCGAAGCAGGTGGGACTAATTCTGAGACGTCATTCTCCTATGCAAATAGAATTCATGGTTATGGATGCGAAGTGTGAAGTAATTCACATTCTCAATTTTCGCGCCTTAGAAATCCCTTTGCACAACGAACTACACACGTTTTCTTCCCTCCAAAGTACAAATGTACGAGCGTACGTGCTCGTATGTTTTGCTTTTCGGTGCAATTTCCGTTTTCTACCGAACGTTGCTTGTGCCCAAATAATTTTGTGCACAGCAGTTCCTTGCATTTGAAGGGACATTTCTTCATTAACGCCAGAATTTCCTGCAGTTTTAACCAATGCTCGCAAGTTCCTCATGGGTAAACGTATCACTTTCTGGTGAAACTCTCAGGGCTCTAATTGACACAATTTGGAGCAGAACTCAGCGGAAGGTATTGAGGTGTCGTTGTCCCCCACAAGTCACATTACCGCGCTGACAACACCCGCAACCACGATGGTGGACATTCAGGTTTCGTGTTCAAAGGAACAAAGTCATGGCTGGAACGAAAACTGGAAGTGTGGAATTGACGAATGATTTTCGTATATTTCTCTCAATTTTGCCTTTGGAACCCAACAAACGTTTCCTTTTGCTTTTTGGAAGAATCATGTCATGGCCGACAGGAAGAGCAACTCCAAACCAGTAAAGAACAGTTTGAAGCGAGCAGCGAACAAAGGACAAAAGAGGAGTCTTTGGCACTGTGTGTGGTAAATTTTAAATGTCTCACACATCCTCTCAGTTTTGCAAGCATCGTTCGGGCTCATTTTTCATTGTTTTGTGAGGAAAAAGTGCAAAGGAATGCGTTGCCTTGTTGTGGATTGTTTCAAGAGCAGTGAGGATTGTTTGCAGTGCTTCTATTTTTCGTTCAACTAAACCAGAAATTGGGCAAAACCAAAAAGTCTCTTCGATCATACATAATTGAGAATTGGTTGTCCAGGGTGGGTAAAGTCTCCTATCATGAAAACCAAAGATGAAGCTATCTTTCAGATCGAGTTGCTTGGATCCTCCTGCTGGCAAAATATTTCCCCTGGGTAGGCAATCACAGCGATGGCATGTTATTGACCCATAAAGTCCCAGATCATCTGCTCACTTCGGAAACAAATATGTATCTATCAAACAAAGCTGTTCTCCGCGTGGCGCAAACAAAACTGAGACAGATCGTGAGGCAGCGAAGTGGAATGCAGCTCACTTCCTGCGCGACAAACTTTCTGGTCCCCTTTGTGAGCCCTGACAAATCCCGATCAGAGATTTTTCAGCAGTTTCAGAGCAATCCATTGTCTTTTGCAGAAAAACGGGCAGCTTTCTCGGTGAATCAAGATGTCTTGTGATCCGGCTTCCTGACTTCAAATTGAGCCCCTTCTGTTCGCCTTTTCAAGTAGAAATGTTAGCTTTTCAGGGAAAAATGGGGCTTCACACATGTCCCAGTGCTGTAGGATATTTGTCGCCAAAGAAAAGGCACCACATGTTTTCACAGATTTTGTCACACGCATCATTATATATGTTGTAGTTGGGACCCCCTTGTCCCAAATATGACCTCTAGTTTTGAGCCGAATGAGAAACAAGACGAGACCGAGGTCAGGCCCCTGTCCTGATCCCGGTTCCGCCAGAGACAGGCCTGAGGCACATTCATAAATGAGCCCCACCTGTCAATTTGGTCAGTCCAATCCAAAGTTTATTCCTGCAGGGTGCTTCTCGTTATCGAACATCCGAAAATATGCTTTATTTTCTGTTCCCAGTTTGGAGCCAATTTGTGTGGTGATTGGACAAAGCCAACTACTTCAAAGCTTTGAAACTAGTTGTGAAGATGATGCCCTTCTTTTGTAAAATGGACATTCAAAGGTCTTTGACGCTCACCTAATTATTCCTTCCAGCACGCGCGTGCTCGTCTTTTCTGAGCAGACGAAAGTGGAGGTATATACCCATTCTTCAATGCTAAATTTTACGACAAAAAGTGCACGCAAAAACAAGTGTGGATTTTTTCGGAATGACAAGGAAACGCTTTCGTTTTCAAAGCTGACATCTTTCAAGTGGAATGATCTGACCATCTAAACTTGAACATGAAACGGCACATTGTTCTAAATTGCGCCTGTCACAAAAAAAGGTTGAACGAGTATTTGCGCCTGATAAGGAGCTGAGTTTGGAGGGACCTTTGGGCCCAAAACTTCAACGTCAACGTCAATTTCAGACCCGTTTGGCAGTAAACTTCGTGAGGACCCATGGGTGGGCCAGACCTGTCAAATGAAAAGACAACTGGAACACCAATCCGGCACATGTTTAGCACTTGTGAACGTTTTGTTGATTTTGCAATAAATTTTTTGAAGGTTGGACCTTCCTTTTTTCTGTCTGAGGTACCAGAAAATCAGTTGGGCGCTGGTCTGCTTTGATTACGATGGGTCCGACATCCAAAACAACAGTTCATTGTCTGCATCATTCTGATAAATTCTTGTTCTGCATTCTTCAGATATGTGACTGACTGAAGAACAGTCCAAAGTTGTGCTTGCATGCAGTCTTTGTCAGTGGTGCATCTTTCTTTTTCTTTGTGTGAACTGTGTACACTGAAAACTCTGTTGACTGTGACATCTGACACTGTTCTCTTTCACCACTTTGCACCAAGTCGCTGACAAACAGAATGTTGTTGAATTGGCATAAACTTGGTCATCCATGCTGAGTGAGAGTACCTGTCACAGTTTTTCTTTTCTGCAATTTCAAGGGCCATGCTTCCACTCAGCACTGCACAGAAAGAAACAGCTCAAACATCCACCTGAACACGCAATCCGTCGTAAATGCTTGAATTTTTTGTCAGGAATCTCTGCTGTATATTACTTGGAGGCTCAGCTGGCAAAATTCTGATTTTGAGATTGCAAACAAGACGTTACGAGCAGTTGCAAAAGGAGTTTTTGTCTTCAGCGTATCTGGCTGGCATAGGGTGCAGACATTTTCAGTTTTCCACAAAGAAAACTTTGCGTATGTTTCGTCTTCCGCAGGTTCCCTGCCCCGCGACCTCCACCGTGGATTCGCTTCGCACAGGCATGACATGCAACTGAAGAGTTTTGGCCGTGACGTGGTCCAATTACACTGTCTTATTTTCATCCAGCTTATGTTGTTCTCATTTCAGTAGTAATTGGAACACGACGGACAGGAAATTTCGTGACGGCAAAACTCCTTGTTGTCTTTAGCAGAGCCAAGATAATATTTCTTTGAAGTTGCTGAATGAAATTATTTTGACTTAGTGATTGACAGAACTGTCCAAGAACAGAGGTAAATTCATGGCCTGTTGCTGTGGAAATATTTATATTTCTGCAAACCGAAAACCTTTGTTGCCTTTAGCCATTGAATTGCATCGTAAAGGCGCGTCTCAATGGGCCAACTTGTCACATTTCATTTTTATACAACAAAAGTTTTCCCATTTTATTTGATAAATCTATCGCGACACATGCCGCGGCACATTGATGTTTTCGGACTTGAATATTACATTTGGGGCTGGTTCGGTATATGTATGCGTTCCAGGCTAGTTTACCAGTGGCGGACGGTGTCATTTGGTACGTCACCAGCAAAATAGACGTGCCATTTTCTTGAGGCCAGAATTATGCTGGTCAGACCTTGCTCGTTGCACTCCGCAGCACGGTGCGATCGAACTCAGCAAAATGTGACGGCAAAACAACTCAGATGTGATGGTCAGACATGAGTCTTCCGGGTGTGTCTCACTTGGTCAGTGCAATACATTGGGAGGACCCAGGGACAGGGATCCTGCAAGCCTCTGATCGTTGGCTCCCAGACGACGCGGTGCCCCAAGATAATGTTTGTACGCCCCCGATATACCACAAACTCGCAGTGCCCTACGGCACCGCGTTCATGGATGCCAATAGCAAACGTCCGCTTGATTCAACTCAAATAATCAGACTGCGACTTGGGAATCGCTCAAGACACAAGTAAGTACCTGGCAAACCCTGACAACCTGTGTTGTTTCAAGCCCTTGGAAAAACAAGGTCCTTTCCTGGACACAACGAGCTGACGCCCTCGTAAGTTTTAAACAGGCGTGTAGAGTCATGAGTCCAGGTGTGCCATCATCCTTTGATGTAAATCCACGCACACTCTTTGCAAGTTTACAGAGTCTGAGAGTCGACCACGCAGTGGCAATCTTGAGGCATCCGTCAGCAACAAAGCAACAGCCAAAAAAGACAACGCGGTTTGGCCTCTCCGTTCTCCAGCGAAGACCAAGGTTTAGGGTTGAAAAACAAAACAAAGCAAAAGTACTCTCCAATGTAAAAATACATTCAGAGATCACCAGGGGAGGATTTGAGTGCATTTTGTTGAAAAATAAAACAACACCGCAGCTGGACTTTCTTGCCCCACATACATCAATAACCCACTTCCGCTGCTCCAGGCACCCGGCTTCACGTCACGTACTTGGGGGTCGTGGCCTTAACTGTGCAAAATATTTTCTCTCAGGCCAAAAAGGATTCGAACAGTGTTTGTGGTTGCTTCTGTTTGACAGCAAAAGGAAACAAAAGATCTGTCCTAGTACGATCCAGAAAACTCTCAAAAATCAACCAGGGAAAGGGACTATGCGTCATGTATCGAGCCCCAGTGGGACTCTGACCTTGCTTTGGTTCTCGGGTGAGGCCGAAAACACGATTGAGATCAAAAGAATACTTACCTTACCAGTTTTCTGTCTGAACGTGACCACACAACAGAACCTCGATTTTACACAACAAAAGTCAGGCAAGCAAACCACGCCTTGTGATGCTTGATCCAGATTTGCCGGTGAACATTCGGAGTCTTCATCACGGCGCATTAACTCCAACGGAGGAGGGAAAGACACCCACACATGGTTCGAAACGACACAGCCAGGGCGAAGCAAACTCAGTGTGTCAGGAATCCGCCTCCGACTGGTGAGGATGGGTCACACATTTTTGGCTGAAACGCAGAAGCGAAACAAGAATTGGAGCTGGAGCTGAAAAAAGTCCTCTGGATCAGATGGTCACCTGGTGTGAAGGTGTAGGAAGTAATTTTCTTCGAGGCATGGGGGGAGCTTCTGTTTGGTGGATCGCCTGGTCATTGCCCCTTTCATCAGTGTGTTTGTGGCTGTGTGTGGACAGAAGTGTGCTTCATGCAAAAAATTGACATCGGCGCTTGAACCTGAAAATTTCTTGCTGTTTTGCATGGTGATTTTCTTCTGCCCTTTCGCTCCTAATGAGAAAAGCAAAGTGATACTGGCCGCTTTGGGGAGCGACCAGGCACACCATCTCGGTTTTCATGGTCAATCAGGACATTTCCAAATGTCAAATATTTGGGAAGGTGCATCTGTTTTCTGTGGCCTGTGTTTGTCAGAGAAAAACAATTGTATGTCCGCGGCCAGAGGAGACAGAACAGAATCTCTGAAAAAATATCATTGCAAAACTTCGCACAAATTTTACATCTGCGTTTCTGAGTTCGTGTGAGGTAAAATGTCGATCAACAATCGATTTTGCTCGAGCTGGTGTGAGTTATGCAGAGAAGGCGAACCGCTGATTACTCACCCTGAGATTGCTCGCTCATTAGGCAATTAACCAAGGAAAGCTACATCTGCTGCCCCCGGTAGCGTCGCAACAGCGTCAGCTTCAGGTAGTCCGTGGCTCCAAGTGCCTTCTGCGTCTTGCCAAACACCTGCGTTTCTGTCTGCAGTTTTCTGTCACCACATTTCCATGGTTGTCTGCTTGTGAATGTCTGCTTTATGTGACATGCAGTCACCTGTGGAGAATAAGTTGCCATGGCACGGAAAACCGTGTTCACGCGTTGGTTCTTGAGCTGACGGCGCTCGTTTCCTCAAAATTCTGGCGTTCTGTGAGATGCAAAGGCAGTGAAAGGAAATCTTTCCGCAAACTGGAGAGCGTGTCTTCTGAGTATTCTCCACCTCGCTCTGCTGGTTTGTTGAAAGGACCTACGAGCAACGTGGTTCCCTGATGGGCGACAATGCAAACTTTGCAGTTGCGAAGGACCCAGCGTGCCTTTTACAGCACCTTGTTCTGAACTACCACAACGAGAAGAGAATGTCTTTCACACATTGGTTCGTTCAGCGTGAAAGGAACAAAGTTGTTCATCGAGTTTCGTGTTCACTTGCAATGAGTCCTTTTTGTTGAAAAATCACGCAGCTGCTCTGTCAAAGAACCTGGGTTCACAGAAAGAAAACCCGAAATTACTTTATCGGCTTGATGTCGCATATTTTGCTCACTTCCTGCAGGTACCGGGATAATGAACCATGCCCCTGAGATCCATTAAATCAGCTTTTAGAGAAAGGGCAGGGTCCCGCAGAATGAGCCGGCCACGTGTTGAGATCACCACCTCGTTATTCTCTTCCTCTCTCAGAGTGCGCAAACAGAGTACAAATGTCGCGGAAGCAGAAGACGTGTTGCAAACAGGTTTGTGTCAAAAATAGATCGAATCCTGTTGTAAGAACACCAAGTGAAGCTCTCAGAAATAAGTCTTTCTTTGCTAATCATGAGAAAAATTGGCGCAGTTCTCAGGGCGCGAAGTGGGCGAGGTAAGCTGCTTACCCACCTGCAGATTCCTGGATCAGTTTCACAATCATTTTTTGGTTTGGCTGTTTGCAGTGACCCAAACGAAAGACGGACATACACTCGACAACAACATTGGTTCACAAGTTCACCAAGCCTCCTGTTTGTGACAAAAAAATTTGGTTTTCACCGAACAAGCAACACACCGTTGACCACGCAGTTCGGAATGTCATTGCTGTTCTCAGTCTCTTGGACACTTACAGAAACCATCGACACGGAAAAATTGCGCGGATGGTTCCCAAATGTCTCTGTGTGTGTGTGTGTGTCTTTCTATCCCTCTCTCCATCTGTGTAGTTCACTCCCACTCTGTCATGCTGGCTTACTTTTGCAACAACAGCATCTCACGCCGAAGGAACCGTGCCGTTCTCGGCACCACAAATGTCAGGACCACAGAAACCTGGCCCTTCCCTTGTACAAAGTTTCCGTAACTTGAGTGCCTCACAGTGAATGGAAACGCCGGAAGTAATTAAGTGTGGATGTTTCCGATATGGAGGCCCACACAAACAATTGGAATGGGAAACACGGTGCCTGGCTCGCATGTTCCTCCGTGCCATGGTGACAAGTTCCGCTGCGGTTCACACACGTCCAGAGCTGTGCGAGATCCTGGGTTCATATTTCTGCACCACAAGTGGTCCCACTTCTGGTGTGATTTGGGCACGTTCTGCGAGAACTGATTGCTCCGCAAGCAATCTTGTTTGTGAATTTGCGACCACATAGCGCGTGTCCTGTTCTGTCGCTCATGGAACTTTGTGCCGTGGATGATGCGTACAGCAAACAGAAACAATCAAGGAGTAAGTTTTTTGCCTTCACAATTGCACGCTCGCCATTAGGGATTCCAATTTCACCAAAAACAATCGTGACTGCCATACATGTTTAAAAATATCGTGACTCATTGTGCGCTGGTTTGAAAAACCTGAAAACATCCGAAGCTTCAGTTCGTGAAGATTGGATGAGATCCAAGAGCGGGACTGCTGCGTCCAGCTGCAAGGTCTTGTCAAACAAGAATACTAAGATTCCGACCATGACTGAAGTCATGATTTGTTCCCGAACATTCTTTTTGAAAACTCCTCAGAAAACAGAGAAAGAAATTGCTGCAGCAAAAACCAAAAGGAAAAATTCTCTACTTTCAAAAGGCTTCTCTGTTCAGAGATAAACGCAGGAAAGCTTCTCCGCGGCATGCACGCGGAACCCAAACTCAAAATTCAAAATGTCACGGTTCATACTGCTGAGGGCGCACGTGTTTCCGTCAAGAAAAAGACGAGATGCTGGATGAGCTTCGTTGACATTATTTCCGGCGGGTCGTACATGATTGCGAGTTTCCATCGGTGGTGATACAGCCTGCAAAATGGAAAACGAGGGTAGGAAGCGGATTCGACACAAGAGATACAAGAGATCTCCCCTCTCTCAATGGCAACCCTTCTTGAACTTGGGAAGAACGGGTGCTGAACGATGCAGGTGGAATGTGCGCTGCCATGCAGGTGGAATTCGCACACGTACGTCGTTCAGCAGATGAAGAAAACGAGACTGGCAAGTGTTTTTTTGCGTCTTGCATTTCCTGTTGCCTGCATGTCACCAATGGAAGTCACCTGTCGTTTGCGCGTTCATAAGCAGCAAATGTTTCGAAGGGTTTCAAGGAAAAGGAAACTTGGTCGCTCTTTCGCCAAGCGGACGATATGGTCTCAGTGATGCGTGTTCTTGCCATTTCATCCACATCAGGCAACCCGAGTCAGCTGAGGGTTAATAGAGATCGCAGCATTGTGTTTCGCGCTCTTTGAAGCGGCGGGAGTCAAACATATTGATACCGCGCAGCACCGCAGTTGCTGAGGTCGAGAGGCAATCAAAAACGTTTGTAAGTGTTCGAGGCCAAAGTGTCCCTGGAATATCAATGGGTGTTTTTGTTCATTGCTTTTTACTCAAAACACAGCACAAATGGAGAAAACGTACGGCAATTACTCTTTTCAAAAGCAGCCTGGTGAGTGCGCCATGTACCTCATCAGCAGAAATAGGGAGTGCTTGATGGCATACATGTGTACGACAATGAACATGACTGCATTCATACAGTCAAGATCACTCGATTTGATCTTGCTCAGTGCAGAATCCCGACTGATTGCAAAATGTTCTTTTGGACGACAGTGACTGAGTTTAGCAGAACTGGAAATATGAGTAAAAATTGAAACGTCTTGAGAGATTTGTAACTGCTGGTTCTTTTGAAATTGAAAACAACAAACCAAAAAGCTGAAAGTGAAATGTATTCTCATCAAATCAAATTTTCTCACCTTGACCTTGTCGTTTTCGTCTGGCCTGGACTCCCACTTGAATGATCTCAAATCAAGCAGAACACCAAAGAATCAGTTTTAGCACCTTCTGGTCACGTGTTGTGCTCCTGACGATGGCCTTTTGGAAGAACCAGCAGGCTTCGACGTCTGTGTTCTCGAAATAATTCACACACTGGCAGTGTGAGTTGCAAACTCAACAACAAACAAGATGGCCAAAGTCTTCACAGTGCCAGAGCAATCTGAAACATTTCCATTTTGACAGAGCCATAGAAAGTCTACAGCACAGGACATGTACGCTTGACCCCGTCACGGAGCCCGTGGGATGCAACTGTCTGTCTGAATCTCAGCAGGACTCTTGCCTGGTTTTTCGATGTAGCGCCTGCCACATTGGTCCGACGGCCCTGCCCTGTAGTCGTTTCCTGCACAAGGATGCACGAGGTCGACACCAAAAACAAATCTGTTGGACAGTTTCTTTGCTTTTGGCAGGAAGACAGGTTCCTGATATTGAAAAGCATTCAACATTTTTGTCCACAGCGGCCACTTTTCCTCTGTTTTTGTAGCAACGCGCAGAAGAATAGTTTTGGGGTTTTTTGTTGTTGGCTTACCACTTTCTTGACACACTGAACATTTTAGTTTGTACACCTTTGGGTTGCAGAGAAAATGTAAGCACAAAACATGGATATGAAACCGTTGTTCGTTCAGGAAGAACACGGAGTCCCTTATTAGAACGCAATTTGTATTCCCTGTGTCAAACATCGGATCAATTACTTGGGGCAATGGAGGAGCATCTCTCACTGACTGATGATGATCGAGTCGCGTAGAATTGTAAAATTTGGATTCAATACAACGAAGCTTCCAAAAAAGTTTGTCCATCATGAATCATCAGCGGAGATTGGAGGCTTTTGTGCGTTGCAAGAGAAATAAGAGCAATTACCTTGTCCCACTGTCACACAATTTTCTTGAGACCCCTAAAAAATACAACAAGCAGAAAATTTCCAACAGGCAAAGTTACTTGTGTCCAACTCGCACAATGTGCTCTTTGGCGTGTTTTGTGAATGGACACAAGCAAAAACATGTGTTTCAAACTTTATTTTGTACGGATTGCAGAAACATCAGCAAACTCAAAATGGGAAAGTGCAAAGTTGATGCTTGTCTGAACTGATCCTTCCTTCTCTCTGCATGTTCTTGAACTTTCTGCTTCTCACAGTGAGTTATATTTCATGTGAAACAACAATTTGCTTTGATTCAGAGTGTTCCGATGCCAATGAGGTGAAGAGACTTTTCCTCCCCAAATGCTAGGTTTATTCCACCTCAGGATAAAAAAAGTGCGCTTCAGGCAGAAAATTCCACCTCAAGCTGAGATATTGTTTCACCTCAATCAAAAATGAGCTTGACCTCAACCAAACTGCATTTTACCTCAACAACAAAAATTGTTTCACCTCAACAAAATTTGTTCTTTGTGTTCCTCAAACAAGGAGCGCGAACCAAGTTGATCGCGTTGATCTGCAGGCACAGGAAATGGTGTGGATACAGCGAAAAGAACAGCCTCTGGGCATCGTTTGTCGCACGAAGCTTCAATCAGGCGATAAATGTTCTTGATTCTCATTCCTGATCAGATTTTTTGAGCGCGCGGTTCGGCTTTCCGCGCGCTTATTGTAATCACCATCAGTCTGTATTTATGTATGTGTGTGTGTACATGTTGAGGTATGGGGGGGGCAACTCAACATACTGAAAATTAGCCAGGATCATTTTGGACCTTTTTTAAGCATATTTCATTTTTTTTGCCATGTTGAGTTCCCCCCTTCCCTAACTCAACATTGGCTGTTGGCTCAACTCAACATTGGCTGCTGGCTCAACTCAACATTGGCTGCTGGCTCAACTCAACATGGCTGGTAACTCGGTAACGCTTGGCGTGAACCGCGCGCTTTTTAGGCGTAGCCTTCTTGCTTCCACAGAGACTCGAACCAACAGCTGCGAAATAGACTTGTATCTGTGCGATGTTAACGCAGCGGATCACAATAGCCAGAGCCATCGAGCCAAATTGAACCTGCTGCACTGTTGTTTCAAGCTTTTTTGGAGAGTGCCATAAATTGAGTTGTTCCCAATAAATACGGCAAATGAAACAATTTGAATCACCAAATGATCACGAGTAACGATGCCCGTTGTGCTTTCGCTCAATTTAGCTGCCCCTTGTTCCACTGTGGACTCTACTACACTGCGGGCGATGATCACATAGGGACGTGTGAAAGAGCGCCGTTTGCTCCGCGCGAATCATTTACGTAACCTGCTCCGAATTGACATCAAGTGGGTCCAAACATGAGACATGTCTTCCGGCGAATGGAGGGCAAGTCTGGGTGAGTGGGAGGCTGCAGGTAGAAACGAAAAAGGACAAAGATTGGTCCCTTCCGCTTCGTGGCAGACAAACTCACAACAAAACATTTCCTCAGCTACAAATCAGTCACATGAAGCTGCTGACAGCAACACTGTCTGAAAGTGTGTTCAGAAAAGAGAAAGGAAAACTAAACACGGTTTACGACTCAATCGCGATTGTGCACAATTGTCCAGAAGAGTCACAAATCCGCTTTCAGATGGACGTTACGCAGAGCGACGTGTTCACTGGAGTCAACTTCAGGAACATCCACTCCTTTCAAGGCAGAAATCGGACCTTTTTTTCCTTCGCCACCAAGTGCGAAGGGCACTACACAATTTCGTAAAGGATGTTTTCTTTGGAAGTTTGTTTGGTTCTCTGAAGGTGATCTCGATTGCAGAGGACAGTTCGAGGAAAGAGCCTGCTTTACAGATCAGACCTCTCCTTCCGGTCTCCCAGTTCTGGTTTCAAACGGGCCTGTTTGGGAAAATACTCACGGGTCCTTTGATGCAGCTTGTGCGGGGCCGTGAGGTGGCTTTGAAAATAAACTTGAAGAGATTCCCTTTCTTCTCAATGATTTGGAACAAACTTACATGCTTGTAGCTCTCTGGGGGGTATCCTATTCAATGCACATTTGACCCAAAACTTGTTTTGAGCAGAAAAAGTGTGGAGAATCACACACACACACACACACACACACACACACACACTAAACTATGCATACCGAGCGATGTGTGACCTGGATGCAGACGAGATGCTGATTTTGGCCATCAATAGATGCTGCAATTAAACACAAGTGTCATTTTGAGGCCTGTGAACGCTTTGAAAAACAATGTCAACATCTACCAGTGTGTTGAGGCACCACCTGGCAAGAAAGACAAGCGAAAGGTGAGGTGTCTTTTATCTATGTGTGTTCAGACCATGGCTGTTGGTCATTGTTGGGGTTCCAGCCCATGCACAAAGAGAAACATGTCTTTGGACCGAAAATCACAAGCAGGCAGACGTGCATTAGGTTGGTGAGATTGCAATCAGCCTCATAAGAAGTGAGTGTCTTGCAGTGGCAGGAGATTTCTGCAACAAGTGACACTTTTGTCGGATTGGGCTCGGACTGGGAGTGCACGGCCAAGTTATGTCGCGGAACACAAAGGGAAGGTAGAACCCTACACAGGAGCAAAACCCATCTTCCTTGCACTCGAAAGGTGCACATGTGAAGCTTCATGAAGTAGAATCAGGGCAACACAACTAAGAAAAGTCAACGTGAAGCCGGCTGTGAATGCTTCTTCAATATCTTGTTCTTTTACTGACGTGAGACACAAGACATCCTTCCTGTGCAGTGCAAAAGTGAAACCATTTGAATGAAAACTGCAGATTTGTTGTTTGGAATGTTCTGCATGCAGTAGCCCCAGGACTGCCTTGTTTATGTGTACCAAATGAGAAGCGACTCCTCAATTTTTGCCTGTCTTCTCGTCATGCTTGTGAGGAGTGGAAATTCCAGTCGAGTTTTGCAAGCTGTCTGTTGTCTACTTCGAGTCCACCTGGTCCAAGCACAAACAGCTTGGGATAAACCATCGGGAACGACCGCAGGCTGTTCAAACACTGTTCAGTTTTGTGTGGCCTGGCTTCACTGCAGGGATGTTTTTCTTGATCACAAGAGTCATCAGCATATCGGAAATGGTTTGCCCATGTTGTGGCAAAAGCCAACACAACACCTGCAAACACTCAAACATGCATCACTGTTTGGCTGCAAAAGGTCTCGAGCCTATCCATTTTGCAGAGGAGATTGGCGACGAAAAGATATCGCTGCCTCAAAAATTACACCACAAAACAAGATACGTTGGCTGCAAGCCACCATCCGGCTTTCATGTCTTTGTCACAGAATTGAACTTCGCGATTCCCATTACGAGCCTCATTTTCCTCGCCGTGATGCAATAATACTCGAGTAATTACTGAGTAACTTTTGCGGGACAGAAGCCGTTTCGCACAAATCCTTCTTGTTGAAAGAAAAAAGTTTTGAGGAAACGCCGTATCCGGCTCAGACGCCTCTTGTTTGCCGCGCCCACCTTTCTTTTCAGGTAGGAGCTGAGGCTGAGGCCCAGGTCCGCTGAATCTTGGAGAAGGTCCTCACCGAACAGACCACATCTTTGCTTGTGTCCGTGACGCCAAGGAGAAGTGAAACACAAGGAAGTGAAACACTGATGGCGTCCCACGATACGGGCGGGAAGATGTCAGGAGGCCTTGAACAACCCAATGCATTCGAAAACATTCACAGACGTCAGACGTCTGGGCCTGGTCGTCAACCTCGGATCCTCTGTTGGCACAAAGACATGTCTTCCGGGAGAGATGTTGGTGAAAAGCACGCGCGAAACCGCACCGGGCACGGAGTATGAAAGAGCCACACATTTCGCAACGACTGGAAGCACTCAAGTGCCGAAAGCCTTGCTCAATGTCCAACAAGGTCCACAAAAGCCTGCAGCAGCGACTTGTGTACATGTGTGGCAACTGAGTGAATGGGAAGCAATTTCCCCACTCGTGAAAATTACCTGCACAGATTGTGTGACCGAAATATCCTCAGAACGTACAAGCTCACATGTTCACTCGACGACACTGACACCTGCCACAAAGCAAAAGACACAAAGGGTAACGTGAGCAAACGCACCACACACAAGAGGCCAACATGAAATATTCAATCCAACATCGCTTCAGTCGTCTTTTCGCTGTTGCGAGTTGTAGATCTGTACGAACAGTTCCGCAATGTACGAGGTACGAGGGAGTAAAACAAGTTTGGTTCTTTCCTTCGTCATTTCGCTGGGTTGGGAAATAGAGTAGAAAACAGTCTTTGTTTTTGCCTCATGTTCTTCAAGTCTGAGAACAAAATGTTGGTAAAACCAGAACAGAAGCAATCAAACTTGATGTCCAAACTCAAGATCTGCTTTGAATTTAAATTGGCTGTTGTCATATGTGGAAAGGGACAGCCATCAACCTGAGTGCAGATAAGGTATTGTGCAAATTTAACAGCTGAAAGGATTTTGAATGCTGATTGGAGAGCCCATCTTTTCTTGCTAATCAGTTTACAATGGAAAAAAAGGAAAAAATTTCTTTGGTATCTCAGTTGAACGAACCTGGCACAGGGTCAGATTCAAACTCTGGAAGTTTCATCTGAAGTCTTGTGTGTGTATGCGAACCAGTTCGGCCACAGCACCTCCCAATGACTTTTTGTGACTTCGTGCATTGTATCATGTGGGAACAACAGGTCAGAATGGACCCTCTAAAACATATGACATAACTCACTTCAAGTGGTTGAAAAGCAAAGTATCTGAAGAAAGCTGAGAAGCCAAACTTCACAGAATAGAGGATGAGTTAGTGCGTGATTGCTGACCCCAACACTGGGTGACAAAGGTGGACCGCAGGCGTATTCTTATGCAAGGCGGGACTACATTCTCACCTGACCCCAGCATGACTGGCGAGAATTTGCTTCCACTGTGAGGTACCCGTCACACATACACACATACACATACACATACATACATACATACATACATACATACATACATACATACATACATACATACATACATACATACATACATACATACACACACACACACACACACACACACACACACACACACACACA
>JAAUXT010081458.1_pt1 | contig 30810 bp, 43 predicted proteins | sample 7278171 | NCBI WGS metagenome assembly JAAUXT01 (sample SAMN14350112, study PRJNA611818) | marine sediment metagenome | isolation source: surface marine sediment (1.8m) | place: French Polynesia: Moorea | collected 2018-08
GTGATAGAGACATGATCTATGGCTCATATGAAAGATATGAAGATCTCATGAAGATCAAAGGGGGACATCGCACCCGCAGTTGCCTTAGCACTGCTTCTCTTGTTTCTGTCGCCCTGCAGAAGTCCGTACCCAGTATTCTCAAGATGCTGCGCTCGGCACCAGACGTGTTGGAGGACTACCGCGAGGAGTTCGGCTTCTACCTGGGTCCCGAGCTGCAGAACGCCGTCATCAGCCTGCGCCAGCGCCAGACGGCCAATCCCACTGCCGTGCAGGCAGCGTCAGCTAACCCGTTCAAACCCACTGCAGTGTCGTTCGCGCAGGTGAGAACCAACGACGTTGTTCATCTTCTCCTGTGTCCACTTGATTATTGCGTTTCAAGATCTGGACCAAGCTCTTGCCATTCGTCTGCAGCTTGTGGTTGGCCATGGTTGTGTGGTTTCAGTGTTTTCCATTTCGTCAGGTGCGCTTGCACCGACAATTTCGTGAAAGTTTTTTTCTTTGGTGGGGTGACACTTTCAGTTTTGCAAACAGGTTCCAACGATCGTGCCCGCATTGAGAATCGGTTCATGGGTACGCTTTGTTGCATTGTCCCCACGACAAACTTCGATTTTGTGACTCTTGCAAACGTGAAACGCCACGCCGTCCACAGTTTGTGGAAACGAATTCCCCCATCGATCTCGTAATGTAGTCACAGAATGGAGGATAAGTTGTCGGGCAATGTTCGTTTTGCTGTTTGATTCGTTTCGAATCAACTTTTTGCTGTTGCGAAGCTTGCCTTGTCGTTGCAGTTGTGTTTTCGGAGAAATACACAGTGGAGTTTGGTGTTCTGTTCGTTGAAAGAGTTGTTTTGTTTCGGTTGGACATCGAACGGTGCAAGGACGTGCCTACGATCCGCCTGTGAACACGGCCCCTGAAGGAAATTCCGTGTCAAAGAAAAATCCTCGATGCACCAGCATGGGTTTGCTTTGGTTTTTCAGAAACCGACGAGTCTTCTGTCGGGGTCGCAGACGCCTCTGCGGACAGTGGCGCCTCGTTTCTCGACCCCCGGAGTGGTACCGGTCACCCCGTCCACACCGCAAACCCCCAAACTGGTCCTCATGACTCAGCAACAACAGCAGAGGCCCAACACCCCCACAGCAATCGGGACCCCGTCCATCTTTCCCACTGGGGGCAACGCCTCTGCTCCATCCACACCCACGATCATCAAGATGGTGAGCCAGCAGAGCTCGGTGAGTGGAGGCGTGGGTCTGGGAGGCGCAGCGACGGGACAGAAAATCGTCGTGGTGACAGTTGGTAGTACTGGAACAACGTCACAAAGTCTGGATGTGGGATCCATGAAGAGTGTGTTCACCACGTCAGGAACTGGACTCATGGGGCAGCAGCCGACAGTTATAACGTTAGATGGACCACTCACGTCGGACAACAAATGACGTGGACAACCCTGGATGAAAGGTTGATGTGCATAAGCGTATCTGGACATACACGGAGTGAGTTGTGCTCAGCGTGCCTTCTCAAATGGAGACAAAACATCGTGCTGACTGGACAATCTTGTTGCTGTCGGTTTCCTCTGGACAGCTATAGTTGGTCGAGCCGCCATTTCTCCTCTGACCATCGAGAAATGCTTTTTCTCCTCACCCCAATTTGGCACCGTCATGTGCAAAATTTTGTCTTTTTTGACACATGAAACGTTTCAATTGGGTTTCCCCTCCCTCTGTCGTGCTCTGGTCAGACCTGATCCAATCCTGGTTCCACCACATACATGACAAGTTTCGTCTGTTCATTCGGGAATTATCCGGCGCGAAGTGAACTTGGTTTCCCACAAAAAGTATCGATTTTGAAAGATCTGTGAAGTGTTGATAAGATTACAAACGCGAGATCAACCTGGAATTTTTTTTCTGGTTGCTGTCATCGTGTGACAGGAAAAAGAACCCTGGGCGGGGCGAAATCCTGTGCGTTACTTGAAGGACATTTTGTTACAACATCAGCAGTATGGGACTGGATGAAATTGGCACAAAACTTCATCCCTGTTATCTGTTGTTGGTGAGGCAGGGAACAATTTGTCGGATTGTGGTCCCCTTTGATTTGAAGGTCTTCTGCTCTCTCGCGTCTCGTGGGTGTCACGGTGGCTGCTAAACCTTCAAACTATTCCAAAATGATCCGAAAGGCCAACTGCGTTTGAAGTTTGTTGAAGAAAGTCTCTCGTGTTTTGAGATGTTCGTGTCGTTTGCTCTCACCAGAAGTAAGTAAAAGAAAAGTAAGCGGACAAAGTCTCTCTTCGTCTGTTGTACGAACGATTTGAAATGAAACTCACTGACCAAATGGAAGAAATCTGTTTGTTCGATGTGACTTGCGCTTTTCAGTTGCTGCGAAGTTGGAAATGAACTGACGTGAGAAACAACGGAATCCAGTCGGACTGCGTCTGGGACAGAAATCAAAAACAGCTGTATCGCGGCAAATTCTGTTTTGTTTGAGAGAAATCAACAGTTTTTCCAGAGCATTTGAAAACTAAAACCGTCAGTGACTTCAAATCAAGAGACACAGTGGAATCGAGCGAGTTTTGAAGAGGTTCAGTGAGCTTGTCACGCCTTGTGTGAGAAGTTTCCTTGAGAAAGGCAGGCAGTGAGATCAACTCCACATTCCGCAGGATCCACACGCAAACGGCATCTGACAGTGTCTTGGACAACAATGGAGTTGTCAGCAATTCATGACTGCTGCATCATTCCCAAAGGGCCGACACCAACGCGTTGGCAACGAATTTCTGTCTCTCGCTGTGCTTCAGTGAATCTTCGTTCCTGTTTGGTCTGCAGCGTCGCGAGTTTCTATTCTCGGCGGTTTTGGAATGCGATAACTCACACGCCGAAATCGGGACCGTGCATTGACTGTGGCCGTGCTGGTGTACTGTTCAGACAGACATCAGGCGATGTTTATCAACCCAATACGTGTTCCTTGCGTGCGTGTTGACAAAAAACATTTTGTGGAGTGAGGTTCGCGCTGCACTCTGCGCACCGGCGGAGGAAGTGCTTTGCACATGCGTCCATGTGTCACCCAAATGGTTGGTTCACTCTCCTCGCACGATGTGTGGAGGCGTTGTTTGCTCGACATCCTTATCAAGGGAGGCATTCAGGTGCACTTGTCTGTGCGCGTCCTTCCTCCGTTTCTGTGACCGCGGGTCACGTTGTGTCTGCCTGTCTTCGCTTTCATCGTCTTTGAGGCTACGTGTCAGTTTGACAATCATTTGCATGCCGAGGGGCAAGAAAAAGCCGCATTGTGCATGGTCGCAGAAAAGGCATTGCAATTTGCTGAAGCTTCAAAAAGCGGTGGAACAACAAAAGTCTCAAAAAGTAAATCCAGACAAAAAAGTTTCAATACCGTGTGTAATCCTTGTTTATGAAGCGCAACTGAACTTTTTCCTGCCAAAAAATTGTCATAGTTGGAATAGCTCTGCAGGTTTTATTAGCGTCAAGGAATCCAGACCAACCAGGGCAGCTCCGTCGAAAAAGTCCACCCAACCAGCCAGTCTCTGCAAGGCGCACAGTACGCTATGCGCCAGAATGGCATGTTGACATTACGTAACTGGGCCCTGCATGTAATTTTAGACACCAAGGGATTCAGCGATTGTCACAGCTCGACACATCTCAAGCAAGAAAAAAGTTCACAAGAAACGAAGGCACCTCGAGAGTTGTAGAGTGGTTCTGAGTGTGCATTAATTTTTGAAGAACAATCAGTGTGAGATTTCAATTGCTTTGAAAAATCTCTTGGTGTGCACTCCAAATGCACTCGTCCTTGAAACAGTGTTGACACGTTGATCGTGCTCTTATGGTCATAAGTTGTTCACGTGCTTACGAAATGAATGGTGTGGAGGTTCCACTGACCAGAACTCTCCCTCCCAACTCAGGCTCTGCAGGTTGAGCGCTCAGTTTGAAATTTGTGCTGGAGGACATTTTCACCAATTGACGCGGGGAACATTTTCACCAATTGACGCGGGGAACAAAGATTCGGCAAGCATGCATGTGCACGTCCAGTGTGCTTTCGCAAAAGATTTGAGAACGTTTGCTGGAAGGGAAGTGGGCTATTTGTCGCACGTTCTTCACTGTCCATAACTATGACTCGGTGACGAGACGAAAACACGCTGTTTTTCCCTGTCAGTGTTGTTCTCTCTTTTTTCAGCGGAGTTTGAACGAGGATTTGTCGACGCAAGGCAGGAGCGCTTTCTCGCAGGTCAAAACGCATCTCATGTTGACTCCATCTACACACGAACTGTCTGATTGCACGCAAATTCCTCAACGCAGATTTCTGATGTTTGTACATTTTGCTTCAATTTATTGCTTGAGAAACACAAATCAACCTGTGAAAATATAAAACTTTGAAAAAAAGAGAAGGAACTGTCAACCGGAACACTTTTTGCAATTTTCACGCGAAACACGAACTCCATCCTACAGGCCGCGTAGCTTGTCCGACAAAACTCTGAACGTCCCATCTGTAGACAAATTTACCTCCACAGATTTGTTCTTCGCTTTGACAGTCTGAAGAAAGTCTGATTCAACTTGAACAACTGGCAACATTTCAGGAAACTTGTCAACTGCATCAAACAGATTTTTCATTTTGCACGCACATGCACAAATCACCCGCAAACTTTGGAAAACTTTCAGCTGCATTTGGTCCGAAGTGCAAACGAGTCAACCACTGTAGGTGGTTGAACATTGAGCAACTGGTATTGCCACGTGCACGACGCTCGTTTACACGCACCGGTAGACTGCAAGGCACCTTGAAAACATTCTACAAAACAAAGCTGGTCAGCTGCGATATGTTGGAGGAACTGGAGGACAGTTCACCAATTTCCTCTTGATACTTGTTCGTCACATGTTGCGCATCGTTTGTGAGGTGTTTCAGCACGCTGTAAAGACCCTGCAGATGGTGGCGAAAGAGCAACTGAGCATTTTCACTGGTGGGTACTGATGAGGAAAACGAAGCGGCCTCTGTGGCGTCATCACCGGAAATGCTGACGTCATCACTTGCTCCGGATGACGTCTCGCGCACGCGCTCTTCCGATTCGGAATCGTCCTCGTCGGACAGGGAGCTGGGCACAATTTCTGAGTCGCTGGACACCATCGAGTCAATCAGTGAACTTTCCGAGTCTGATGGGTGGAGAGACTCCTGTTTCTTCGGTTGACGTCGCCCCGTTTTCCTTGGACCTGACCCCAGTGTGGTCAGCAGGTCACCGGTTTCGCCCTGCTCGCTCTGCGTCCTCGCTCGGGGCCCGGACACGAGCTCTTCTTTGATAGAGTTGAGCGTGTAATAGTGCGAATACATGTCGCTGTCGCTTGGCGGTCGCAATGTGCCGTTCTGAATTGTACGAGAAGCGTCTTGTCAAAATTGGCAACCAAGCCGGTGAAAAACCTGACCAACGTCTGTCTGTTACGTAGCAGATATAGAACGCCAACGAGATGTTTCACCAGTGGTTATGGAATGAGTCCGCAGGACGAGTTTCTATAATCAATGAGCGTGGTATATACAGTGGACGCTCGATCGGGTTTCGTGTGCTGCGGTTTCCTTGGTTGTTCTCTTTGTTGCCGTGTGCAAACGCCCAAACTCTGCTCAAACTGTTTGCGAAGGTGTGGCAAATCCACACAAGTACCTGTGGATCAGATTCGCAACCGCCACTCGTAATGGAAACGCGTCGTGCACGACTGTCAACGATCTGCTGTCTGGACAACAGGCAAACTCGTGCAAACATATTGATCCCCATGAATGTTGTGCGGATCATGCAGTTGTGGCTCAAGGACGACAATGGTAAAAGTTTCCTTGATGCCAACGATACCTCTGCAATTTTCCTCTTTTTGAGCCACAAAACAGATCGTCCGTTTTCTGCTGGCCCTGTGCGTCCTCCCTCCCTGAGATAACAACGCGCTCGTACCTTGGGCGGCTCCTGCAGTCCCTTGACGGGCAGGTCCTTCAGGCGCATCGGGATCAGAACCGTCTCGTCCATCGCGTTCACCGTCTGAACGAAGCGCGTCATGACCGCCAGAATCGACTGGTCGCTGCTCTCCTCTTTGAACATCATGTCTGCAAATGTACAAAAGACACAAAAGACACACAAGCTTTAAAAGTTCGTTCGCGAGCAGGAAGACTGCTCAGAAGGCTGGACATTTTTGACCAATCCCTCCACCGCAGCAAGCATTGTTTGCGTCAAGATCACGGACGGAAGTGGCAATATCTTCACCCTGCCTTTGAACGAGGAAGGTTGCGTGATGTTCTTTATTTATAACCCAGGGCGGAGATTCACCGCACAACTCGCACGATTTGTGCAACTGAACGTGGTGAACTTTCCGGAGGCTGAGCGCCAAACGTCTTTTGCGTCTTCTGCTCGAAGAACAAAATCTGCTTCTGTCCCAAAGGGCGGCATCGGTCCGAGAAACGTTTCCAAACTTGGAAAAAGCTGAGTCAGATAGCAACTTTTCATTTGTTCTTCCTGCAGAAAACTTGCTGATGTGCAACCACAATGGTTGTGCAGCTGCGTGAAGTTCTTGTCGGCTGTCGTAATCTCACGAGCAATTCACATGTTTGACTTTGTTCTCTTTCAACCCGGGCTCCTGACACATCATCTGAAGGATGAGCTGGCCGTGAAATCAGCTGAGCCAAGACAAAGCGAATCCGGCTCGGTCTCTGTGCAGCTGGCTGCAAATCAAGTTCATCCCGTCAGAATCAAGGTGTTCGACTTGCACTGAAGTTCAGCTGGAAGCTTCCGTGAGTTGGAGAGTACAAAGACGCAGTTTTTTTCCCATCGCAATGAAAAAACTGATATCCAGGTGCGCTTCCTGGACAGCGGTGCAAAGTGTTTTTGTTTGGACCGTGCTCGGTTTTGCGCAGTAGGCGAGTACAAACTTTGAAGAAGTGTTGCCTTCGACCCACGTTCTGCTGACCAGTTGAGTCCTGCCCATGTCTCACTTTTCAGAATCAAAGTTCTTCCGTGAACACCAGCAGGTCTGATACCATATTTCATGCAGAACTATGTGTGGATGCTGGAGAGGTAGACTTGTTTTCTCACGTGGTGAAGCTCGCAATTCGAACTGCAGAAACGTGATGGCAACGTGATTCCAGTGCACACATCTTCACCTGGCTTCGTGTGTTCTTCGATCTTTGGCACAACACTGAACCAATGTTGCGTCTATCTTTGGCACTGACCAGGGGAAACCATTCGTGCTCTCAGACATTTGAGCTACGCTTGAAGAACGCACCTCCACGTGCCAAACACGCAGACTCGCGCAACAAATCTCGAGACACCAAAAGCGGTACGAGGGTGTTCTCAATGCTGATATCCCTTTACATGCAAACATCAGGATGATCGTCTGTGTCGACAAATGAACACACAATAGGCATCCTGATTTCTAAAGGTGATGCAACATGGTTTGCCGGAGCGTCAGCAATGAGAACGTACTCGTACTCTACAATGAAGATCTGGACGTGCTCGTTCTGCAACTGTGTTGCAACTTGCGAAGCGACGCTTGTTGACCTCACACACTGAACAACAGGAACAAAGAAAGACTTACGCGTCAGTCGATAGGACTCTCCAATGTCGATTTGAAAATCGCACTTTTTGACACAACCACTGCACACAACTTGAGTTCCCTGCATACAGTCGAGTGCCTGGCGTGGGTATTGCATCAACCACCCGGCTTCGTTTGGTGTTGCACCAAGTGTCAAGGCCAACATCCATGCAACACCCAAACACCACTGGATATCCACCCGTCACCAAGGAACATTGAGCCTCACCCTGAAGTGCACGTCCAACAAAGCCACGCATCTTGGGGTAAATTTCCACTGCATTTTGGGGTAAATTTCCACAGCAGCAAATCATGCGCTGCACGCGTGTGCACGAAGCCTGAACTTTCAGGTCATCTTCAGGTCAGGTTGGCTTCAGAGGCTGGGCAGCATCAGAGACGTGGTTGTTCCAAGACGTGGTTGTGTAGATCTATGGACAGCACGAACAAGTCTGGAGCTTCACGGACTCAACTGGTTGTGCACAAATAAAATTTTTGACATCTGAAACTGACCAACACCACAAAAGCTACGAAACAAATAGCCATAGGTCTACCAACGTTTCAGATGTCTGCATTTGTTTTCAAATTGTTGTGAGCTTCAGAATCATGACTCACTCGAAGACGGGTGAGACACCGTTCAATCCCTCAAAGCTGTGCGGGTGTGATCTGAACGCAAACAAGTTTTTACCCGTTGTTCGGGGGTGTAGACGTCTATAGATCTAAATACGAGCTCGTAGATCTAGACCACGTACATTCCAGAACAAGATCTGTGACAAGCCAAGGAAAGAAAACGCGAAAATTGTTTGAGAATCTAGATTTCTACCTGCACGTGTTGTGTAAATCGATCAGCTGTTTTGCAGATTCCACATGAACACGTCGATCTCTAGATTCTAGAGCTTCGTCCACGTCAGCGATTTCCTATGTGATATCTCGTTCTTCTGATCTCTATTCCTCGTCTGAATACAAGTCGTTCCGGTCCCCAAAAGCCGGCAATTTCAAGCCAAAAGCATGACCTGTCAGTTGTTGTAGATCTATTTGCCACAACAAACGGTACCACATTGGCAGGGGTGACGCCTAGATTCTTCATCCGGTGTCTGCTTCAAAACTTCTCACTTGCAGTCTGTCCCTCACACTCATGTTCCACAAATTTATAATAAATAGAAAGAAAAATATCTTGTGTCAAAATGACAATAAAAAAGTCAAAACAAACACAGTTTGCACAGTTACTCTTTGAGCGCGCTCAACCTGTCTCCCCCTGTCTGGTAACTCGGGGGGATCACGCTACTTTGCTGACTGCGGATTGGCAGGTGGGCGCCATCAGTTTGCCGGCACGTGAGACGACACAACAAGTCACTCAGCTCAGTGCATGTGCACTGAAATTTTCTCGTGGGAATGAATGAAATTTCAGATTCACCCGATCATGTGAACTTCGCCTCCCAACAAATATATTTTCGTAATTGTGGCCCGCAGGCACATAGATATATTCTTCTCCCCTTTTCGTTGCAAGGAAAATTTTGAAACCCGTCGGGGACGGTCGCCCCCTCGTGCCTGGAACACCCAGAACCGCCCCTCATTGAGGAACAACATGAAGTCTACCACGCCGTGACGCCGGCTGCCTCTCACTTGCTTTTTGTCGTACGTGACGCGAATTTTCAGTCGATCACCCTTCTGATTGACACTCAAACATGTCAAGACGAATGTTTTCATTTTCTGAATGCTTGTATTAACTGATTAGAATGAACAAAAGTCAGCGAGTACAATGAGTGCAAGAGTTCAAACATAAAAAAACCATCAAAACAAAATGGACAAACTTTCTTTGTCGACACTACTTGTCGTGATACTCGACCTCGAATTTGACCTTCTTCACGTGTGATGAAGAACTGTCGACTTTTTCCAAAACCTGGCCCAAAGTCAAATGCGCGCTCATGTTATCTGACTGTTCGGCAGTCTCAGTTTTGACCTGCTTTTCACCTGGAGTTGACACAGTGCAACTCACCAGTTGTTTTCAATTTTTCGACATGTCGCCAATTGCAGCTCTTTCTGCCTGTCGCAACAGATTTTCAGGAGTTTTTTTGTAAGATCTCACCACATCAGACTTGTGGCCTGTGCGTTCTTTCAGAACCTGTTCATCCACACCTTCAGAATACATTCTGGTCGTGGCAGAGACTCGCAAGCTGTGGTTGGTAAAGTGACCAAATTTGCCGATTTCTGCCATCAAGTTTTTGACTGTTTTGGTGATCGTATTCACACCGAGCGGCTTATCCGCATACCAGGTGTGTCCGGTCATCTTACCCTTGCTCAAAGAATACTTGTACAGTGCATTTGACGTGGCCTTTTCCGGAAGCAAACTAACATATTTCTTGTAAAGTCTCACAATATTGCGATCGAAATCTGAATGGCCGTAAGCTTTGACTTTTTTAGGCGTGTTTTTCCTGTTTTTCAAGCCGCCTTGATTTGTCTTTGAGTGGACATCCTCCTTGTACAGGAGGTACTCATTCCCCTCAGTGTTGACATGTACAGTAATCTGGGGATCATGAGGCGGACATCTCAAGGCTCTTTGCTCCTGACAGCCACGCAACACAAATGTCAGGCCCAATAGATACATCACTGTTGATCTCAGTTGGTCAGGTTGAAATTCACCTAACACACCTTCGTCCCAGAGCTTCTGCTTGTCGTCAACGGAAATAGGATCAGCAGACTTTGCTGCTTTGCTGATGCGTGCCAAGGCTCTCTGTTTCATGAGATTGTCAAGTGTGTTGTGCACACACAAGAAATTTGACCCTTCCATGAGCTTCCAATCTTTCCCCTGTTTTTCAAGGTGAAGTTGAATCATAACAAGAAGACTGTAAAGTGTGTTCCCCGGGTATTCTTCACCATCTGCACGGCGCACCTCATTCAGAAAGCAGCAAAGTGAGCGTCCCAACTGACCTGGGTCAACACGTTCGTCGTACAAATTTGCACCTTCGATATCACCCTGTGCAGTGTCAGCCTCAATTCTACTTCTTCGCCAAGACATGTACAATTTCACAGCCCATGCGATTTTCTTGTCTGTGGATTCTGCAAATGTTTTACCACTTAGCTTTTTCAGATCGTTGGATGAGCTCGCAGTCTTGAAACGTAATGCGGGTTGGGCTGGTACGGGGGGCGTGTCGACCTTCTGTTTTGCAGCAGTTTCCTGAGACGTGAAATCCTCAGAGTCACTACCAACATAAGGCACAAGTCCTTCTTTCTTCAGAGTCTTGTTTGGTCATTGTTCAGACACAGTAGAATCTGGAAAATGTCACTCGAGTTGTCATGGTCATTGTCGCTGTCACCTGGTTGCGTCCACTCTGTGAAGGTCATACCACTTTCATCGGAGTTGTCATCGTTTGCATCTGATTCTTCTCTCTCACTACCCAACTTGACTTGGAAACCCAGACTGAAGTCGGAATGCGTGACATTTTGTCTTGAAGTGGCGACCGCTCTGCAAGAAAAAAAAAAAAAGAGATACAAAATGAAATTTCATGTCAGTTGTCCGCCATGTTTGAAAAGGTCACAAGGTCAAGCCAACATGAAAACCTTCGTAAATCAAAAACTACTGGTTCTTTCTCCTTGGTTCTAACATCAAAATACTCCAAATAAAAAGAGCTTTCCAAAGATATGTCACTTGATATGTTTCAGAATATTTTTATGTCACCGGAAATTGAGTGCTCAGCACAAAATTTGACCAGCGCAAACATCATGGCTACCAAAACAAAAAACACTTGAAAAAAGACAAAATTCAACTTACTTGTTGTCTGGATCAAAATCCAGCTGCGCAAATGTCCGGTCATGTTGAGACAAACCACTCAGTCCTGTAACATCAACATTTCAATCATCCTGATCGCTGAGGTCAGTGTCAACTGACGTGTCGAAAATAACTGACGGTTAGGAAGAACACAACAGAATTTGGTCAGTGTTATTTGCTCGCTTGCTGAAACTAAAATGACAAGTTTTTGCGCGTGAGAGGCAGCCGATGACACGTAGCAGTAGACGTGACTTCAATCATGCACAACGAGACATGACCCACTTGATCGTGTCACGCGTTTTCGCAACCCAGTTCTGAGTCGCTGTCAACTTGTGTCGACATCGATGAGCATGTAGGCTCTCGAGCTAACGCTCTCGAGCACAAACATGCTCATCTCTGTCTCCACAAGTCGACCAACGCGACACAAAACTGGTCACTCAAACGCGTGACGCGATCTCGCAGTCACGTCTCGCTGCGGAAGACTGAACCCTAACTTCTTAGACAACAACGTGCCAAACGACAACGGACCGTACCGCAGGTTTTATGTGCACGTAGATCTGATATACTACAGTCTATTTACTGTTCTTTTAGCTTTTCTGAGGCTCCGCGCAACTCCCACCCATGCCACCGCGCAACTCGTTTTCACCGGCGTCACGGCGTCAGTTTCAACGCAGAGCGCATCTGAGAAGAAATTGCGCACAACAGAACAAAAACAAAAACAAAGTCAAATGATCCTGTGATCTCGTCCTTTTTGGGCAGCTTGAGAGCCAGTCACCGTTCAACAATTCAACAACTATCAGGTGTCGGCTTTGCTTTGGTGTAATGTAATATCTTCTTGGAAACTGAAGCTGAACAACCAACAAACAGACACAAAGAGCTTTCTTTTCGAATTTCCAGAGGGAAGTCTGGACGTCTCAAAAATGGCCACACACAAAAACATATTTGTGTATTTTCTGTGGGCCTGCGTGGCCAGCACAATATTTGCAGTGTGGATTTATGGTGAATACGAATTTCTGTACGAAATGAGGCACCAGTTTTCCCAGGATCATGTGAACGAACTCCACTGCTGGTTCTACGCTGTACCGTCGTACATTCTGTTTCTGACCTTCGGCATTTCCATTGGGATTTTCATTTGTAAATCCAAACTGAAGGATGTCTTGCTCATCCACTTCAGGTGAGGTCATTTCTCGTAACGCTCGTGCACCATTGTTGGACACAGAACGGAACACGGCTGAATTGTTGTTTCCAAACCCTTCAATTTATTTTCCTCAGAAGCGATAACAATCATCTTTGTCACGTATTTTCCTCCTCACTCTTGTGTTGCAGGACAGTCACGCTGTTGATGTGTTCTGTGCAAGTGGTGGTGTACCTTTGGTTCAACGTGGAAATTCTGCAGGGTATCTTTCCCAAGAAACCAATCTGCTACCAAGAGAATTCAACTCGCGTGAATGATGTTCTGCCGTTCAACAAAACTCACCCAATGTTGGCGTGTATTCTACCTGATGAACCCTGGAAAATGTACTATTTGTCACAACCAGATTTGGACACGGGTATAGGCCGATTCCGTTTTACATGGATCATCGAAACTAACTTTACAGCACAACATCTCATCGCAAACACTCACAATTGACGCAGCACTTCCCCTCCCATTGCAACTGTTCTCGCCCCCGAAGAAATGTTTCCACCTGAAACTCACCCCAAAATCTCCAGAAAACACTTTGGACCCTTGACAACAAACTGGACAAACAGAACAGTACAATCGGTGCACTCCCATCCACTGGGTTGTCATTTGTTGCAGAATCATTTGCAAATGGCTCTCAGTTGGTGCGGACAGACTCCACATCGCGCGTGGTACAAGTAAACGTGACTCACAACTACACCGAAGTCACCACCACCACGGACACACAGGTCTTCTACATCTTTGCAAACGACTCTGGACTTGTCGACAAAATCAGAACTGTGGGAGACAATAAATATGTGTTCAGGGTAAGTCCTGCACTTCCACTTGCAAAGAAAGTGGTACCAAAGACCACCAAACGTTGTCCTCCTTGCCCCCTCTTTGAACATGTGGTCTGACTTGAAGTTTCGTCATTCCAGATTTGTGCGCATTTTGGCGTATCCCACGTTGCACACACACACACACATACACACACGCACACGGTATTTGTTCAGATTTTTATGGCTCTGATTGCTGGTCACGCTCTTCTGATTGTCCTGTTGATTGCCGAGCAACTGTGGATTGTGATCAGGACCTCCAAACCCACCAAAGAAAGATTTCATGTGAGTAATTCATTCCAAAACCTTTTTTTACATTTCAAAAAATCGTTTTTGGATTGAATCTTGACCGACCGTTCATTGCAATTGCGCAGGTGATGGTCGCTCAACAGCTCATATCAGTTGTACAGAGCCTGGATAACTATCATCTGCTGGTTGAGTACCTGCTGTTTGTTCCAAACTACATTCTGCTCACAGCCTTTACTGTTGTCCTGTTCCTGTGCCATATCGTCAGCAGGTGTGTTGGTGCAAATCTTCATGCACTGAGGTTGATCTACTTTGTTTGCTTCCTCCGAAGCTCAAATGTGTAGCATTCTGGATTGACACTGACTTGCTCTGTTTTCTAATTTTTTCCGTTTTATTTCATTGCTCAGGCTGACCTCCACCGGGTTCTACTTGAATATAGCTTCGAAAATCGGACATGCGTCCGGACTGCTGGCCATTCTTGCTGGACTGATCCTGATCACGCTTCGAATCTACTTTCTCATTGATCTGGACATGATTGAAAATTATCACGCATTGTCAGACATTGTGTTTGTAGTTGTGGAATTGTACATCATCTACGGACTTATCATGCTGAAAGTCGTAACTGCTAAACTCCCACCAGGACTTGGGCAGATCCAACCGAACAGATACAAACTTCCTTGAAGAATTTGAGGGCTGCAGAGGAAGAGTGCAAGGGCAAAGGAGTTTCAGTTCCAGTGCTCCAGTAAAACGGGAAATCACGAGTACACTGTACTTTCAAAGCAACGCAGCAGCAGCCAGGTCCCAACCCACAATCTTCTTCTCGTGCAGTATGAAACCGCATCCTTGCAGCATTCGATCAGCACAATCGTTGGCGGGTGAACTTTCTGTGTATTTGACATTTGATGTGGCTTTCTCAAATTCTTGGGCGTGCAGACAACTCAAATAAATTTCCGTTTTCCGTCGAAATCCGACTTCCAAGCGCACAAAATGTGTTTTGGTCTCGTGAACATGTTGTTTTGTTGGTTGGACACACCAAGGCTCAGACAGGGAGAGATAGTTGCGACTCTCATAATCCTGCTTATTTTTCACGATTTGTAATTTGTTGTCAAACAAAAAAAAAAAAGTTTGCCACGAGGAATTTGTTTTGTGTTGTGAAAACCAAAGTACAAAGGCGGGAAATGCTGAGCTCAAAGTGCTGTCCTCTGTCGTTTCCACGCAGCCGTGGAAACTGCCGTGGGAACCCCGCGCGTCAGAACCGCATAAAAGCCAGACGTTGGCCCGGGTTGTGCAAGTCGTGCAAGGGAAGCCAAGCGGACTTGCAGGGGGAACAAAACACTTGTGTTGTACAGGAAAAACAAACCAATTCTGACATTGATGCAACGAAGTGTGCGTACAAAAATGTCAGGAATGAATTGAAGACAAGAAAAGTTGGCAGAGAACTCCGAAAAGGAGGGAAATTCCTGGGTGAATCCACTGAATTTCAACGCAGTTGAAGACCAAGATGGCGGTGCCACATTCAGACTCAAGCGCGCCTCTTCGGGACGTGAAAAGATGCCAATTTTCCATCCTCGGACCGGACGAAATCGTAGGTTTCCACATTGTACTAGACATAAAAAGGATTTGGGTCTTTACATATTGTCCAAGTTGCCCATTTCTCCAACGACTTGCGACAATTCTTGCCCACCCCCTAATATCGCCCATTTGTCGTGCACGCATTCAAACAATTTGACAGCGGTTTGTTGTTGCAATGACGCGTGCAGTGCTTGTGTAGACTGCATGGTATGAACACAGTTGACAACAGGTATCACTTTCCATGTTCATGCGGCGGCGTCGACAAAACGCCAACCCCAGTGGAGTTTTGCGAGGGTATCTGGTCGGCAGGCACAAACAGCTGTTGCACTTCTGGGTGGGAACCTTCCCTTGGGGGGTAACAGAAAAAAGATGCACTACCTGCCTGTCTCTGGACAGAACTGTCAAACACTGCAAACTTGAACATCTTCGCGGGACCTCTGGGCATGATATCCTGTTTTGATCAGCTGCACAGATGAAGTATCTGCTGTTGTGTACTCGCATTCTCAAAACCCCAAACTGTTTTGTTTGCAGCGACGGATGTCCGTGACGGAGGGTGGCATCAGGTACCCAGAGGTGATGGAGGGTGGCCGCCCCAAACTGGGCGGACTGATGGATCCCCGGCAGGGCGCCGTGGACAGGTAGGTCCTCTCGAGTTCGCCAAATTTGAACCTGCCGAGTGAACAAACAGACGTTGCGCACAGAAATTTACATGCTTCTCATTTTCACACAGAACATCGCGATGTCAGACATGTGCTGGCAACATGACGGAATGTCCTGGACACTTCGGCCACATTGAGCTGGCAAAACCCGTTTACCACATCGGCTTCATGACCAAGATCATCAAACTACTGCGCTGTGTTTGCTTCTACTGCTCCAAAATGCTGGTTGATGTGGTAAGTTTGTGCTCAACTCTGGTGTCAAAAGGTGGGAATTGATCAAACATGACGAGCACCGGTACTTTGCGGAGGCCCTTTCAAAATTTTGGAATGCTGTCTTCAACATCGAGTGTGCTTGGCTTGCAGAATCATCCGAAGGTGAAGGACATTTTGTTGAAGTCGAAAGGTCAGCCTCGGAAGCGGATGGGTCACATCTACGACCTGTGCAAAGGCAAGAACATTTGCGAGGGTGGAGACGAGATGGACAAGAAGTCACAGGAGGAGGAGCACCAGGTGAGCTCGGTCGTGCACCTGATATCAACGCGTGGTTGTCTTGTATTCTTGTGTTTTGCAACTGAATTCACGGCACTGGTGCCTGAAATTTCAGAGTCATGGTGGCTGCGGTCGTTACCAACCGAAGATCCGTAGAGATGGTTTGAAGCTGCAGGCAGAGTGGAAACACGTGAATGAGGACTCTCAGGAGAGGAAGATTGAGCTGACCGCTGAGCGAGTGTACGAGATCTTCAAACGCATCTCTGACGAGGAGTGCATTGCTTTGGGTAAACTTTTGATGCACGTCGTTGTTGAAACAATGAGTGATGTTGTTGTGTGTTGTTCACTGGAGGAAAGAAAGGCGCAATTCCCTGACATCAGCGAGAGAAACGAACTAGACACCTGATAAATGCCGGTGATTTGTAGGTATGGACCCGAAGTGGGCGCGTCCGGACTGGATGATAATCACTGTGATGCCCGTGTGTCCCTTGTGCGTGCGTCCAGCTGTCGTCATGTACGGGTCGGCCAGGAATCAGGTCAGTCTGAAATCCTCGCTTTGACTGAAGCCTTTTTTGTGCTTGTCTCTTCGTGCAGAAAGTAAAATGTTGAATGAATTATTGGGTTGGCTTGCAGGACGATTTGACGCACAAATTGGCGGACATCATCAAGACGAACAACCAGCTGCGGCGCAATGAACAGAACGGCGCCGCTGCGCACATCATTGCGGAGGACATCAAGATGCTGCAGTATCACGTGGCTACCTTCACAGACAACGATATGCCCGGCCTGCCGAAGGTGAGATTTGATTGAGACAGGTATTCCCCTGTTCAGTGGACCTGGGAGTCTTGCAACACAGTATGCCTGCAGATCTGGAGCCAACCCGCCGTTGATTTTTGCAGGCCTGTCAGAAATCTGGTCGGCCATTGAAATCAGTGAAGATGCGATTGAAAGGAAAGGAAGGTCGCATTCGAGGAAACTTGATGGGTAAACGTGTGGACTTCTGCGCGCGAACTGTCATCACGCCGGATCCGAACCTGCGCATCGATCAAGTGGGGGTTCCGCGCACCGTGGCGCAGAACCTCACCTTCCCAGAGATCGTCACACCGTTCAACATCGACGTGTAAGAATCCTATTGTACGCAGAAACCGATCAGTCATCAAGACCCTGGCCGGACAATCTTGTGATGAGCATCAACTGTTCGATACTCAATATGAGAACATGTAAAACTCTAATTTTTTCCTGAAGATTGCCCACTCGCCAATTTGTAAGAGCAACACAAGTTGACGCATTGTCTTCATGAGATTTCCCTTTTTTGTGCAGTTTGAGCGAACTTGTGCGCAGAGGAGACAATCAGTACCCCGGCGCCAAGTACATCATCCGAGACAACGGAGACCGAATCGACCTGCGCTACCACCCGAAGACGAGTGACCTTCATCTGCAGGTCGGCTACAAGGTCGAGAGACACATGCAAGACAACGATTTCGTCATCTTCAACCGACAGCCGTCACTCCACAAAATGTCCATGATGTGTCACAAAGTCAAAGTGCTGCCCTGGTCGACGTTCAGGCTCAATTTGAGGTACGTATTCTACTGAGTGTTGCGAATATTTCAACCAATGAAGCTGCTTCTTTGTCGCACTTTTGTTCGCATCGTGGTACAAGTGATGTCTCATAACGATCTAAGCCTGACATCTTTGATGTGAATTTATTGCTGATGTATCACAAAACCCGGGTTAGTTCCCTTTTGTTGCGTATTCCATGGCAAAATCGCACGGGTGCTCTGGCTTGCAGTGTGACGACGCCGTACAACGCAGATTTTGACGGAGACGAGATGAACCTTCACTTGGCGCAGTCGCTGGAGACTCGCGCCGAGATCAGCAACCTCGCCTTCGTCCCGCGCATGATCATCACGCCGCAGGCCAACAGACCCGTCATGGGCATCGTGCAGGACACGCTCACCGCCGTCAGGAAAATGACAAAGAGAGACGTGTTCCTGTCCAAGGTCTGTGCGTTTCTGAGCTCACAATGTTTTGATGACAGCTAAAAATGACGCAAATAGGATTTCATTTTCGTGCTTTGGCCTCTTCAGGAGGACATGATGCAGCTGCTCATGTTCCTGCCCAGCTGGGACGGGCGCATGCCGAAGCCGTGCATTCTCAAGCCGAAGCCACTGTGGACGGGGAAGCAGCTGATGACGCTCATCATTCCGGGCCGCGTCAACTGTATCCGCACACACTCGCAGCACCCGGACGACGAGGACCGCGGACCGTACAAGTGGATCTCTCCTGGGGACACAAAGGTACTGTTGCGTCCTGTTGACAGCTATGGTACGCGAGCAATTTACCATCTCGTGTTGAGGGTGTCAACCTTCTTCAGTTGGTCTTTTGATGAAAAAGTATGAATATGACATACGAATGATAGAACAAACTTTAACTCTAATTTTTTCCTGAAGATCAACTTTCTGTCTGGAAGAGCAGTCTGTTTGCGTCCAATGCCGATCAAAAAGCAGGGTTTGGATGTTTCCAGGTGTTGGTGGAAGACGGAGAGCTCATCAGTGGCATCGTGTGCAAAAAGTCGTTGGGAGCCTCCTCGGGCTCTCTGCTTCACATCTGTTTCCTGGAACAAGGTTTTCACGAAGCCGGTCTGTTCTACGGTGACATCCAGACCGTGGTGAACAACTGGCTACTCATAGAGGGACACTCAATCGGTATTGGAGACACAATTGCCGATCCACAGACATACGTTGACATCCAGGATACCATCAAGAAAGCCAAAATGGACGTGATAGATGTGATAGAGAAGGCGCACAATGACGAACTGGAGGCGACGCCCGGAAACACGCTGCGACAGACGTTCGAGAATCAGGTGCGTGTGTTTGCTATTGGCGCAAAGAGAGCAATGACTTGCATTTGTTTTGTCAACTTACTGATGAGTGTACAACGGCTTAGATGCACGTGATACAAAACGTACTTTCTGAAAGTTGGCAGCCCGTCTTTTCGCTCGTGTTGTTCACGACTTTCATCAGCATTGTGTGGAGACACTTGACTCTTCACGTTTGTCGTTTCCAGGTGAACCGTATTTTGAACGACGCTCGTGACAAAACGGGAGGTTCGGCCCAGAAATCGCTGTCCGACTTCAACAACTTCAAAGCTATGGTGGTGGCCGGTTCCAAGGGGTCGAAGATCAACATCTCGCAGGTAGGAATGAGCGAGCGTTCTGTTGTTTGTTTACGCCTCGCTCTGGTTTGACTGACTTCGTGATGATCGTACAACGGCTCAGATGACACGTGACCGACATCTTGCATTCTTCTGAAAAGTTGGTTTTGGCTTCTGTCGGGAGAAGGGCAGTTCCCAGCATTTGCAATTGTTCTTACACGCAGCATCCGTCTTTCTCAGGTTATCGCGTGTGTGGGTCAGCAGAACGTGGAGGGAAAGCGAATCCCGTTCGGCTTCCGACACAGAACCTTGCCCCACTTCATCAAGGACGATTACGGGCCGGAGTCTCGAGGCTTCGTCGAGAACTCGTACCTCGCCGGCCTCACGCCGTCCGAGTTCTTCTTCCACGCCATGGGAGGCAGAGAAGGGTTGATCGATACGGCCGTGAAAACTGCAGAGACAGGTGCGTGGGCGGTTTTACCGACCAGCTGCTGGTCCAACTTGAACATGATGTGGCAAAGCCTTTCGGGTGTCAGAATTTGACCAACTTTGTGATGATTCTACAACGGCTTTGATTCAAATGATACATAAGAAATAGAAAGTTGGTCAGCATGAACAGGTAGTGCTTGATTCCTTGTTTATGAATGTCGAGCACACCGTAACATGAGAATGCTCCTGTTTGTGTCTGCAGGCTACATCCAGCGCCGTCTTATCAAGTCGATGGAGTCGGTGATGGTGAAGTACGACAACACGGTGCGGAACCAGATCGAGCAGGTGATCCAGCTGCGCTACGGTGAGGACGGCCTCGCCGGCGAGCTCGTCGAGTTCCAGCAGCTACCGACGCTCAAACCGTCCAACAAGGCGTTCGAGGCCAAGTTCAAGTTTGATCCGACCAACGAGAGGTACAAACCCACTATCGTACACTGTGCTTGTCAATAAGCTGTTGTGAGAGGCGTGCAAGTATTGGACAATCTCTGACGACAAAAATCATGGCTGCTGATGCCAAGAGTAGAATGTCGAACAACAGGCGTCTGTCGGTTTTGGTAAATTTGACAGATTCTTACTGCTTTGTGTGAAAGAAAGATAACAAGGACATTTTGTGTGGCCAGGGCCCTGAAGAAGTGTCTGACTGAGGAGGTGGTCAAGGAGATCGCGGGCGACCACCACACGGCGGCCGAGCTGGAGCGCGAGTGGGAGATGCTGCAGGCGGACCGCGCCGCCATCCGCGAGACCTTCCCCAAGGGCGACAGCAGGGTGCGTTGCACACGGCATTTTCTGGGGGTTCCGGTCAAACCGCCTGCATAGAGAAAGGAAGATAACAACGAATTTCTGGAGAGGCTTGAAAGTTTTGCCAATGGCGAATATCGACTTTTGTCCCATGCTTTTGAACCGCATGCTGGATCACTCTGACAAGGCATTGAAAATGCTGGAGATTGCTCTTTTCTCACAGGAAGAAATGGAGGTACCGAACGTTTTCGCTTCTTTCGTCATGGCTTGTCTACCATGGGTTCAAAAATTCCGAATTACGCCTCCTTCGTTTTTAACGAATCGGGCAAAAATGAACAAAGACGGCTTGGGTGGTCGAAAAACGCTTCTTTTCGTGTTAGGCTGCTTCGAAATAAGCGACACCAACCTGTACCGGCACGCTGTGTGGTTGTTTCTTCCAGGGACAAGAAAAGCGTGACTGATTTCGATAAAGTTGTCGCTATCAAACAGAAGGAAAAATGCACTGACCTGTTCGGAGCGAAATTGTTTGCATTCTAAACTGACAGAATTCGCCACAAGCAGGGAACGAGTGTTTGTGGTTGCCTTCATTCAAGCGGCCCTGTGGTTTCAATGAAAGACGCAGCCGAGTTTTGCTCGGGTTGGGTGGTTTGATATGGAACATAAACCTTTGTGAGTTCTCTTTCTGACAGGTGGTGTTGCCATGCAACTTGGACCGACTGATCTGGAACGCACAGAAAATCTTCCGCATCAACAAGAGAAAGCCAACGGATTTGCATCCGCTCAAAATCGTGGAGGGTGTGCGCGAACTCACCAGCAAGTTCGTCATTGTGAAGGGCGAGGACAGAATCAGCAAACAGGTGCGTCACTGAGGAAGTGCAGGCGCACCGACCAGGGTCATTTCTTCGGTTGCCGTGCAAGTGCAGAGACGCATGAAAACGATTGGGGTACTGACTGGCCAATGCTTTGCAGGCGAACGCGAACGCGACGGTGCTGATGAACGCGCTGGTGCGCTCCATGCTGTGTGCGCGAAAGGTGATTGAGGAGCACCGCCTGTCGGCGGAGGCGTTCGAGTGGGTCATCGGAGAGGTGGAGACCAGGTTCCAGCAGGCGCAGGTCCGTTCTCATCTGCTGTTCCTTCAGTCGCGAACTTTCTGAGCGAGCAGTGTTTCAAGGAGCGACCAACCTCATGATGACAACACGTCTTTTGAGAAAGATGAAATTTACAACAACACTCTAATTTTTTCCTGAACGTTGGTCTGATGGTGGTTTTGTCGATATGGAAAGACCGCGATACGTCAGATTGATCGTTTTCGTCACCTGAAATTTGCAGGTTCATCCGGGAGAGATGGTGGGTGCGCTGGCCGCCCAGTCGCTGGGAGAACCGGCGACGCAGATGACGCTGAACACGTTTCACTACGCCGGTGTATCGGCCAAGAACGTGACGCTTGGTGTGCCTCGTCTCAAAGAAATTATCAACGTGTCGAAGAAGCCGAAAACACCGTCGCTGACTGTCTTCCTCCTGGGTAAAGCTGCTCAGGATGCAGAAAAGTGCAAGGTAAGTTGATGACCTTCGAACGCGAATGAAAGAACTGGTCAATTGCCAAAGGAAGACAATTGAGTTGTTTCTGAGGAAGGGTGTCTCACAGCAAAACGTTTTTGTTTCGCCCAGGACGTGTTGTGTACCCTGGAACACACGACGCTTCGCAAGGTGACGGCCAACACGGCCATTTACTACGACCCTGACCCGATGAACACGGTCGTGCAGGAGGACCAGGAGTTCGTCAACGTCTACTATGAAATGCCAGACTTCGACGTGTCCAGGTGCGCATTGTTGAGCCATTTGTCGGAGAACCTTCCTGCAGAAGGACCAGCTTGATGAATCTACAACGGCTTTGACGCTGATGATACGCAAATTTACTCTCCTGAAAGTTGGTTTCAATCCCGTTCGCAGCGAGATGTTATTGCAGTCGGGCAGAAAATTGAGCAGGTGCTCTGCATTGCAGGATATCGCCCTGGCTGCTGCGCATCGAGTTAGACCGGAAACGAATGACTGACAAGAAGCTGACAATGGAGCAAATTTCGGAGAAGATCACGGCCGGCTTCGGGGACGATCTCAACTGCATCTTCAATGATGACAACGCGGAGAAACTCGTGCTGAGAATCCGCATCATGAACTCGGACGAGAACAAGATGCAGGGAGCAGGGGTGAGTGATTCACGGGAATTACTGTGCCCAACAGGGAATCGTTTTCGATGACTTCGTTGCCTACAACGTGAACAATGGATGTGGTTGTTCTTTTCAGGAGGAGGAGCAGGTGGACAAGATGGAGGACGACGTTTTCCTCCGGTGCATCGAGGCGAACATGCTGACAGACATGACACTGCAGGGCATCGAGCAGATCGGAAAGGTGCGGGAAAACAAGCAATGTCCTGCCTCAAATTTCTGGTCTTGTCAAGTCGGAAGAGTGGTCAACATGTTTCACGGTGTGTCTGAATTGAATTGAATGCTCGTTGTTGCGCTCAGGTGTACATGCATCTGCCGACGATGGACGACAAGAAGCGGACGATCATCACGGACGACGGCGAGTACAAGGCGCTCAAGGAGTGGATCCTCGAGACGGACGGGACGTCCCTGATGCGCGTCATCAGCCAGCGCAACGTGGATCCAGAGAGAACCACGTCCAACGATATCGTTGAGATTTTCTCCGTGAGTACAGACTGCCGATTCAATGTTTTGTCGTCCGAAATAAGCAGTGTATTTCTTGGTGAGATTTCGACACATGAACCACATTGTTGACTGCTGCTGTTTTCCGCAGTGTCTCGGAATCGAAGCTGTGCGGAAGGCCATTGAGCGCGAGATGTACCACGTGATCTCATTCGACGGTTCCTACGTCAACTACCGCCACTTGGCGTTGTTGTGCGACATCATGACTGCCAAAGGTCACTTGATGGCCATCACACGTCACGGCATCAACAGACAGGACACGGGCGCGCTTGCACGGTGCTCCTTTGAAGAAACGGTAAGCGCGTGTGTTCGCGACTTCTTTCATTTGACTTGATTTCCATGTGACCGTATCAACTCGAGGTTGACGTGCGGCATTTTGGGTTCGCAGGTTGACATCTTGATGGAGGCGGCGGCACACGCCGAGGCGGACCCGATGAAGGGTGTGTCGGAGAACATCATGTTGGGGCAGCTGAGCAAGATCGGCACCGGAAGCTTCGACCTGCTGCTTGATGCCGAAAAGTGCAAACACGGCATGGAGATTCCCACCAACATCGGTGGCGCCATGGTCGGACCAGGTAAAGCAACCAAGCCACTTCCCCAGCGTAATTTTCGCGCTTGCATTATCAGAAATGTGCTTCTGAAGGAGACACGTTGTGCTTGGGTGTCTGTTGTGAGCGTTCCAAAATTAAAATTTGCTCTGTCCATTTCAGGAGCTGGGACTGGAATGTTCTTCGGCTCGGCCGGCAGCCCGTCGTCCACCATGGGCTCACCGCAGATGACGCCGTGGTCTCAAGGCGCGACGCCGGCATACGGGATGGCGTGGTCCCCGGGAGTGAGTGGCATGACCCCGGGCGCCGCCGGCTTCTCACCGTCCGACCAGGGCTTCAGTCCCGGCTACAGCCCGGCGTGGTCCCCACAGCCTGGGTCTCCGGGCTCTCCCGGACCAGCGAGCCCCTACATCCCGAGCCCCGCGCACGGCGCCATGTCTCCCAGCTACAGCCCTGCTTCTCCGGCGTACGTGCCCACATCGCCAGCCATGACACCGCAGAGCCCTGGATACTCTCCTGCATCGCCGTCATATTCACCGACGTCACCTGGATATTCACCGACGTCGCCAAGTTACAGCCCCACGTCTCCTTCGTACAGCCCGACGAGCCCAAGCTACAGTCCAACAAGCCCGAGTTATTCGCCCACCAGCCCATCCTACAGCCCCACCTCGCCCAGTTACAGCCCTACCAGCCCAAGTTACTCGCCGACAAGTCCTTCGTACAGCCCGACAAGTCCGAGTTATTCGCCCACGTCACCGAGCTATTCACCGACTTCACCCAGTTACTCGCCGACAAGTCCATCGTACAGCCCGACTTCTCCGAGCTACTCTCCGACAAGTCCAAGTTACAGTCCAACCAGCCCGAGCTACAGTCCGACTTCTCCCAGTTACTCACCGACCTCCCCCAGTTACAGCCCTACGAGCCCCAGTTACTCTCCCAGTTCTCCAAACTTCACACCCAGCTCTCCATCCTACTCCCCATCCAGCCCCAACTACTCACCCACTTCACCAGCCTATTCCCCCGCCAGCCCGTCTTATTCTCCAACCAGCCCTTCTTACAGCCCGCAGAGCCCGAGCTACAGCCCCAGCAGTCCGAGCTACTCTCCGAGCAGCCCCAAGTACAGCCCTTCGAGTCCCAGCTACTCGCCCACCAGCCCGAGCTATTCTCCCAGCAGCCCGCAGTACTCCCCAAGCTCCCCACAATACACCCCATCGAGCCCGAAGTACACTCCGACAACTCCAACGTACTCGCCATCCAGTCCGAAGTACTCTCCAGCAAGCCCAAGCTACTCGCCTGGCAGTCCAGAGTATTCACCTTCCAGTCCACAGTATTCTCCCTCCAGCCCTCAGTACAGTCCGAGCTCTCCTCAGTACAGCCCCAGCTCGCCGCAGTACTCCCCAACCAGCCCGACCTATTCCCCAACCAGCCCCAACTATTCCCCGACGTCTCCGACATACAGCCCTTCGTCACCCAAATACACACCAACCAGCCCGACGTACAGTCCGTCGAGTCCTCAGTACACGCCTGCCACCCCATCCACTCCCTACACGGTTGGGGAAGACGACGATGATGAGGAAGAGGGACAAACTGATTAGAAACCATCTGGAAAGTGGTAATCTTTGTGACATTGGGCGCACTGTTTGCTTGTTGAAAACAAGTCTGTTGACATTTTGTGAAAATGTAAAAATGTTTGCGTATTGGATCCAAAACGTCACTGGTAGATGGACAGAATTGTCAGTGCGTGCTGGGTCTGATTCCCGATGGAATTCGAAACTGATTCGCGGGTTTTCAGACACGTGGAGAAATCAGCTGGTTGCCGCATCATTCCCTTGATACGTTGAGCACGTCGAGCATTTCAAGATTATTTGTTGCGCACGTCAGTGATTTTGTTTCTCGTTGTAATTTATCGTTTTGTTCGGTTTGTGAATTGTACAGAAATGTGGCATACTTCATGTCGAGCAACTGTAAACCTGCTGCATGGTGTTTTCGCGTTCGGATTGATTTTCCACATTCTGATTATCAATTGTCAAGACGCGAACGCACAGGGTTTGTGTGAGGTGTGTTGCACAAGTTTTTTAGTCAGCGATTGGGCGGCCGCTCAAATCGTGTCGAATTGTGGAACAGGCCTCACTGAAAAAACAAGCCCTGTTGCTGATTGCATTGATTTGTTGCGAAGCCGATTTGTAACTGGTAGGTGTTACTTTGGTCGACGGTCAAATCGTGTGAAGTGAAAGCTGGAGGACCAGTTCGTTTTCTTTCTCTGGTGATAATGCGCATTTCCGAAAGAAATTTCCGTTGACACACGAGAAGTCTGTGGTAAAATGTAATCTGGACTCTGTTCAGACATTTCTCTGGAAAAACGAGTGTCAATAAAAAAAAGGAAAACTGCAACTGGCTGTTGGTCTACATTTGTTTCATGAATTGTGAGCGACATTTGTATGAAGCTGCTTCTGTGTCGCCAATCTTGCAGAGACAAGAAATAAATATATAAACAACACACCAAAAATCAAGGACAAATGTTTGGACACGCTGCTGAGCAAATGGTAAAGTTTCATTCAACTTGTTGAAAATAGCAAACTTGGGTGTCCGGGATGACCGGAACAATGGCCACATTTTCGCACGTTATCCAGGTACAAAAACGGTTATTTGCGTCTGGTCAGTTGAAGCAAAAACAAACAATGCGCAAATTTAGCAAAACAGATAACTAAAGCTTATGTTCTGTGTATTCACAATCAAAAGGACAGACCAAGAAAAATATGAATTTTGAGACACCAGCGACCCTTGTAGTCAGTCACATTGTGCTTCTGATAGAACCGGTTGGAAAAAGACCCTGTCACATCCCACAAACATGGCGGCCAAAAGGAAGCAAGATGAGAAGCATCTCAAAATGCTTCGAGAAATGGTGGCTTTGGCCCACAATAAGACTTGTTTTGACTGTCATCAAAGAGGACCAACTTATGTGAATATGACCATCGGGTCGTTTGTTTGCACATCGTGCAGTGGTATTCTGTAAGTACAAGAATATTTTGTCGTGTCAAAATATGGTGCTTCAAGTCGTTTGGTCGCAGACTTGCATGGTTTGGTGTTGGCTTCTGGTTTCACATCATTTGGTCGATTATGTTTTTGTAACTAGTGTGAGACGATTTTTTGAGGCACAATATTTTGTGTTGTTGATCCATCGTGTCAATTCTTTCAAAACTCCTGAGACGGACAGCACAAAACCACACGGCGTGACCAGGGGGTGACATCACGAAACCGGATTTACATAGAACGTGACAAGATCTGCTGAGTGAAGACCATTTGCCATCTGCATGTCTTGGTTCGCTTGGTTGGTCTGGCGGTCATTCGATGATTTGAGCGTGTCACTCACGTCGGGTTACCTGTTTGCCCCGTTGGGTCGTTGAAGGAGGGTCAATGAAATTTGCCAGACACTTCTCACAACACGAGAATCTTCGTGGTTGTGTTGGTTACTCGATACGGCACAGTACGCGTTGTGCTTGAACTGGCTTCCACAGGAAAACAGGGCCGTGTGGTTTGCTGCACGCTGTGTGTGTTTCTTGACAGTCTCAAGTGCGTGAAGCAAGCTGGAGCCAAGGCAAGGGAAAGCTGATGCAAGTGGTGAAGGCTGAAACTCGATTGCTTTCCGACTGGTTGGGTGTTTTGGTGCCAAATGATCCTTGTGGTGGTCTTCCTATCACCTGTGTCTTCATCCATGTGCCGACAAAATTCAGTGATGTTGACGGTGACAAAGAGAAGACGACGAGTATGGTGAGCTCGACTCGTGCCTCAATTCACTGAACAACATTTGTTTTGATGTTGGCCGCTCTTCTGCCATTTCCACGAGGAGTATCCAGCCACAGCACTTGAGACTGTGCTTGTTCTTGTCCACTTGCAGACTATCCAGCAATTGCGCAATTCTCTCTGTGTTCAGTGGGTGCGATGACATCGCAGAACTCACCCACCACGGTTGGACATCCTCGTGTCACTGATTGTGGAGTTCTCTCCTCTCCGTGTGCGAGTTCTGTCTGTGCCTTGTGAGTGATGCGTTTCACTGGGTCCATTGTTGCTCTTTTGTAGAAAGCGTTTCTACGAGTACTTTCTGAATTTACTCAAACACTGCTTGGAGGAATTGACGAAAAGACTTGCCCTTCCTCAATGACAAGAGTGACGCAAAAACTTCGTCTGTGTTCGTCACGTGCAACTGCTGTGACATTCCGTAGGAACCCTGTTGTCAAAGGACGAAGTTCATCAGATCCAGATCCGTGGTGTGGTCGTGTCTCTTCTGCCAGCAATGCCTGAATTTTGAATCATCATGCACGTTTCCACTGATCGTGCAATGAGCTGGCAATTAAAAGTCACGGAAATATTGATCGTGTGACTGATCAAACTTGTGCTTTTCTTGTTTGGTCAGATTGGTCACACAGGTATTCGTCTGCACACCGAAGCACTGCCAGAGACGTTCTGACGTCCTGAAGCTCTCACACAGTTGATGTTCTGTTGAAGCGATGCTGAAGATTTGAAATTCGGGAAAACGGTTCGGAAACAATTCTGTTCTCCATATTGGTGTGCTTCGACCTGCAACTCAGTGGAGTGAATTGTGATCGAAGTCTGCTTTCCTTCAATTTTTCTGCACCAGGCGTCCGACACTGAAGATCGTCTGGGCGCCGGTTAATGAAGAAGACTTCTTCCAGAGAAGCCCTGTTTCCTCGCAGAAGAGAGGGACGTCTCGTAATGCAACGCACGGAAGATTATGGCAATCGGCATGCTTGCCAATGATTACAGCAGAAGGTCTTTTGAGTATGGCTGGGTGATATCTGCTTGTTTCAACAGCGCTGAATTGCAACACCAACAAGAACAACACGAAATTGGTTTTGCAAAACGGCAGCGTTGGAGTAGTCCTTGGAAAACAAAGCACCGACACAGAGGTGTGAAGCAGTAAACAGCGAAGAATGACGGCGCATCCCTATTGAGAATTGCTCTTGAAAACTTATCATTGTTGCAAACAAACAAGGTTGATTTGGTTTTATTGACGGTCTTGTTTATCCAAAGAGGCTGGTGGCAGTGTTGTCAGGCATGGTAAATGCAAATCTGTGTAAATATATGCAGTATGCCGACTTATTTTGCGATCCCAGGCGCACTGACAGTGACATCAGGGTTGTTCTTGAAACTCGGCAGGTGTTGCGGTCAGTGTGGAAAATATGATGAAGCCTCAGATGAGTCGGCAATTTGCTTTACCTCTTCCATCTCCCACCTGATTAGTTGATTGATTTGGACCCTGTGTGTGGGCGTTGGACATTAAAGCGCAGGAATGCTGTGTATTCTTCTCATCACTCAATCTAGAGTTGGCTTGTCTGGTCATAGACCGTGAGACGCTTCAGTGTCAATTGAAAATGGAGCAGCCGACACCCATTGGCCACAGAAAATGTCCGTGGGCATCTCGAGCATCAACTGATACAGTCTGTGAACATTGCTGCGCTGCCTTCAGAATGTTGTTTGTGAGATACTGTTTCTGAGACGATTGCGTTGGTGTGTGTGTGTGTGTGTGTGTCTCAGTGTTTGCCAGGCGGAGAGCGGTGCCCCTCAATGCAACGAGAATGTTTCAAATTGAGACTCGTGCAGATCTGTACCCCCACCTTGTCCCCCCCCCCCCACACACACAAGCCCACTGTTTTCAGAATTTGGCCAAGTTCTTGTACAACTAGTATCCTGAAACTGAACACAAAAAGCCGTCAACACCGATCGGTTAGAGCATCGGAAGAAGACGGGGATCAACCCGTGAGAGTCGAAGCACTTGGTGTATTGGGTGATTTCCCTCGGGTACACACCAACGGAAGGCTGGAAATTTGCTCCCCAGTCAAAGCTTTTCCCGTAAAATGCACAAAAGACAGATCATCTCAAAACTTGCTTCAGGCACTGGAAATGAGTATTTGTGAGGAAGAGGATTCCAAATTTGCTTTCCCATTCGACCCCTGCCCCCCCTTCCCAACCAACTGGAGTTACGTCCGTCCGATGTGAGCTCAAGTAAGATCCAGGAGTCAACATCAAAGACACTCGACCTCCCTGTGAATTGCCCTCTCTCTTGAATTTCCAGGATTCGATTTGATCATTTATCTATGTGTTGGTGGTCTCCATCAGATGCAATGGTGTTCAGATTTGGTGAACTGTTTGAAAAAGAAAAATGTGAGAGATGGCTTCCACTCAGGCCAGGTGCGTGTTTGTGCAATGGACTCCCACAACTTGCGCCCGAAAAGGAATTTGACTCTGGCCGATTGGCATGTGGCAGGCAAGTGCAACGGGCGACATCCTTGGGGTGCTCGTCACATTCCCTCCCCCCAATAAAGTTTGCCCTCTTGGGCAGATCTTCAAGTCCTGAATTCGCTGGTGTTGTTTCTCATCGTTTTGCTTCGTGTGGGAAACATTCGGTTGACATTTTCCTTTCCTTCGGGCATCGGTGCGCTGCTCAAAGCCTCGCGGCCGTCAAACGTCAGTGTCAAAGGACAATTGTTTTGTCGTTTCGAGCGTCAGATCAGTTGTAGGATTGAGTCGTGGGTGTGTGCCCCACGGACCTGTACGCTTCGGTGCAAAATATGGAACAAAAAGGTTTGAACAGCTTGCTTGACAGTGTCCTTGCTGTGCGGCGAGGTGTTTTCATAAGTATTGATTCATTGACCGTGAAACTGATGCAAATGACTGTTGACTGATGTGAACATTTTCAATATTTTACCAAATTTACAGGAAAGTTTTCCAATAGCAAAACAAAAAATATTTTGAGATTTCTACTTTCTAAAAAAATTACAAAGATTTAAACATCATATTTAAATGGGATGCTACTACTTCCAAAATGATTTGAGAATGATTTTTCACACAGCAATCATCAAGAAAATTTCAACAA
>JAAUXT010121394.1_pt1 | contig 30774 bp, 30 predicted proteins | sample 7278171 | NCBI WGS metagenome assembly JAAUXT01 (sample SAMN14350112, study PRJNA611818) | marine sediment metagenome | isolation source: surface marine sediment (1.8m) | place: French Polynesia: Moorea | collected 2018-08
ACAGAGAGAGAGAGAGAGAGGGAGAGGGAGAGAGAGAGAGAGAGAGAGAGAGAGAGAGAGAGAGAGACAGACAGACAGAGAGAGAGAGAGAGAGAGAGACAGACAGAGAGAGAGAGAGAGAATTATAAGGCGCCAAGTGCGGTTCCATTCATGCTGATCACAGACGTGCATCAATCCTCCCCACCCCAACAGATTCATTCAGGGTCCTCACCGAAGCTGATTTTCAGAGAGAGAGAGACACAGAGACAGAGACAGAGACAGAGAGACAGAGACAGAGAGACAGAGAGACAGACCGATTAACTGTGTGCCCGGTCAATTTTTCAATTGACACAAACACAGTTCCTTGCCTCCTTCTGCCTCAGTAAACAAACGACATGGCTGTTACAATTGCAAGGGGCATGAAGTCGGGGAAGGTGGTATAGGGACCAGATCCTCACCCACAGACAGAATTTCAGGGTACAAGCCTTGTCAGTTCAGTGCTCTTCTCCGACTGGAGGTCCTGATTCCAGACTTGTTTCGAATCGAACATCTCAGGCCACAAATCATGTTGCACGAGTACGAGCTATACATGGTACCCCAGTTGTAGTGTGTTCTCACCCAACAAACCAACAAATGAGGTTCCTTTTCATCCAGCAATAACGTGTGGTGGGATTTTGCAAGAGCCTTTGCTGTGGAGTGTGAGATCCTGGTCAGCACGACCACGCCCACGGGACGGATTCCGTGGTGCGTTTCCAGAAAGAACGTCCATTTGTGACACAATTTCGACCCAGTTCCTGTCACTTTGCCCTGAAACTGTGGAGGAAATGCGAGCCTGTCATACTCCGCGCAGAAAGCGCCGCCTGAGCCTGACAGGAAGGACCTCCACAGCTCACCACCCAGCTCGTTTTCATGGCACTGTCCACAAGTTAGTTCTCACACTCGGTCAAGTGCGAGTACGAGGTCTGCGGATTTTCCAACGCATTGTCGCTCACTAAAACACCCAAGCGCAAAGCATTTGAAGGAGACACCCTGGACACCCATCTCTTTTCAGTGTGTGTTTTCGAAACGTCGCCGCGGCGAGCTGGGGGCGGTCTTCATGGCTCCCCGGTGCCTCGTGCGCAGAGTCCGGCATCTATTGCGGCTGCAGACAGCGCGGTTCCCGGCAACACTCGCCTGTAGTTACCGCAGACGCCACTGCGTTTCAACGCCTCGCCGAAGCATTTGCTGTTGATGTCAAAACAAACATGGGAATGTCGTTTTGGCGTCAAAATGGAGGATTTGAGGCCACGAAAGATTGCAGAGTTGGTGCGTGGGACACCATGCCCGCCAAATGGTACAACAAGGAAATCAACAACATAAATTCGCCACTGCCCGCCCTGTGAAAATGCTGCAGCGTGTCTGAAGTCGGTTCAAGGAGCAACACAGCTCGTTCCCAAGTTTCTGCTTCAGCATCCACTCTTTTCCTCCAGAATTGAGCCAATCTTCCCCGCACTGGTAGCAGTGCAACCTTCTTGTGCCGTTCGCAGGTTGACAAAAGTACACAAATGGAACAGGAGAATGGTAGAAAAGGCTTCCGTATTCTTGAAGTCTTGACGTGTAGGAATATTTTCAAAATACGCGTTAGGTTTGGCTGCAGATGCGAGTGGCGAAGCCTCGTACGAGTGCAGTGTGTCTGTGAAGTTTCACTGTGAGCCCATTGCAATTGGGCGGCGAAACCAAGAACACAGATCAGCCACAAACTGGTGGAATCAGTGTCTTTTTCCTGGGTGTGTTTGCACCTGGTGTGAAGCGAGGAGCAACAGACGCGGGAAACCTGCACTCGACGGAAATTGCCTTCCTGTTTTGTATCAAAACCCGAGCGAACATTTGTATCAGCAGTTTATTGTCGCTGGGAAAGTCTTCTTCTCCCCCGCCCGCATTGACACAACAGCGAACTGCAGTTCCCGCCTCGAAACCGCAAACAGATGCAAGAGAGCCCGTTTCCGCCAGTTCTCCTGGTCTCGTGAACGAACCAGCGAAACTGGTCCAGATCTGCACAGGTCCTGCAGCAGCCACACAAACTGAACACTTCACTTCGGCCTGAAGCCTCGAGGCGGCTGCTCCCGGCACCTTCACAGACAGCGCCCAAAGGGTTGCTGTCCTCCACGCGTTCATTTCCCGACACCTGCACGGAACGGGCTCGTGAAACAACTTCTCGCTGTTCAAATCAAAAAGGCCCACCTGCATGATGTCCGCACTTTCATTCAGTAACATCCGACGCGAAGCAAACGAACACTCGGACGGACGAGTCCAAACACCAGATTTGCAGTATTCCAAGGTGGTTGACCTCAGACGTTCTCTCGGAACGTTACACTTGTTTTTGATTAAGTTATTGTTCTGATTCAGAGCAATTTGCTCGACACCCAAGTCTGGCTTCTTTCTTGTATTCCACACGAGAGGCGGGCGACTGTTCTGCGAGATCACAGCCACGCAGATCCGAAGGAAAACAGACACGTGCCCAGCAACGGAGAACCCATCCCGAGGTCTGGAAGACTGCGTGTTCTTTGTCGTAAGGTCTGGTTTCCACCGTGCGCTGTGTGCAAGTGAATGAGCCAGACGCCCACTTTGAATTGAGGGCGCCTCGCCCTGCAGAGCGACGCAGCGGACGCCGGAGCCAGCGGCGTGCGGCGTCTCGCTGCGTGCGGCGCGGCTCGGGCGGACGCCGCCTCCGACGCCTCCGCCGCTGCGCGCTGATTACCCCGGGGACGCGGCTCGGACGGCGCCGCCGGGACCACCACGCGGTGCGAACTCCAGGTGAGCAGCACGTACCGGCGAACCACAACCCCGCTCTGCATCCCGCCACGGACACGCAGAACCACTGTTTAAACTGCAGCAGCTCACCCAATCCTGCAATACCTTGAAATGTCTTCGTGGATCCTCTCTGAACGACAAAACACATTTCTGACCAATGGGCAACCAACTTCCTTTCTTGTTCTTCAGCGCACAGCGCAAGAATTCACAGTTTGAGTGTTGAAGAATCTACGAGCGTACTTTTTGTTCGTGTGGTTATCAAATCACCCAACAAGAAATGTGCGATTTGGTGCATCGTAGCAGCAGCCACAGCTGGTGTTCAGCAAACATTGGGTGGAAGGAAAGGGAGATGTTTGTTGAGTCGAGGAGGAGCTGAGCTCGAGTTGGTCTCCGTCTCCCCCGCCACGCCGGGCGCCTCGCGTGCAGGTGCGGCGTAAAGGCCGCTGTATTGAAAGCAATGAAATTTTATATGCCTCAATGAAACTCCTGCCGTCACTTTTTACACGGACTGCCTGAGTTTTGAATCAATGTTCCACTGACGATCCTCGCTGTGGCGGAGAGAGAACGTGAATCAGAAATCGCAGCACTTCTCGCCACGAGACGCGGGCTCCGTTCCTGCGCAGGTTGCAAACTGCCGGAGAACCTCGACGAATGATTTTTGTATTGTCTGCCGTCCTCTTGCTTTGGGCAGCAGCAAGGAAAACCTGATTAAGTACGCAGCCCATTTCAGCCCATTTTACTTTGTAATGTATTTCCATCAGGCCAGCCACCCCACGAAGTTGTAATTTAGTTTTCTCTGTCATGTAATGCAACAATGAATTGATAACAACCCAGGGCAAATTACGAGATGCAGCCCGTTTCATTCCCTTTTGGAGAAAATTTTTGGGCGTAGTCTGCATGAGAGACCCAGAAACCCGAACAAAACTGATGGAGACAGGGCCGCATTCCAAAACACAATTCCACCAACAGCTCGAGTGGACTTTACCGTCTTTTCAACTTTCTGACAATTTGAAACGAGGTCGCGGAAACTGGTGCACTTGTCTCGCGCGTGAAGCCCTGTGGGATTTCCGTTCGTCTGAGTCGGCGGAAGCGACGCGGGAAACGGGTCCCCCCGCCGCCGCCGCCGCCGCCGCCGCCGCCGCCGCCGCTCAGGACCCGCCTCACACGGTGCACACTGCGGGCGTCGTGCACTGTGTCCAGCACGACACGTGATCAACGTGTCGACTCAGCGACGTGGCCCCATTGGCTTCAGTTCAGGTGACCCCAAGTGTCTTGGACACCGCAGGCAGTTTACCAGAGATGTGTGCCTTTAACACATACACAGTGTGAGACACATTCCTTCGTGGACGTTGGAGAGGGCCCTTCTGAGTTTACACCAATACCTCAGTGACCTCAGCAGCAAATTGTTGGATCTGTGCCCAGTTTTCTGGACCCCAACGCAGGATTGTTTGGAGTGGGCGGTGCACGCACAGAGACGGATCTCCAGCTTCAGCAAAATTCCGTCACTAACTTGAATTGAAAAGTGCTGCAAGCAAAAGCCATTCGGGGAATCACCCCAGTTTCCTGTGAAACGCAATTCATTTTCACGGCACAGTGAAAGCGTGAAATCATCAATTACTCTGAAGCCACATGAGACCAGCATCCCGGCGACAGTGATAGCGTTTCAAAGCCCGGGGATCCAGGTGAAATTGTGCACAACAGACACAAAACATTAACTTTTATCTGCCGTGTGATGAAAGCGGCTTTTTCCAACTGCAGACATTCTTGCTTTCATTCTGATGAGATTGAGTTTGTGAACAAAAATGCTGTTCTCGTGTTCCTTTCGCAGTGTTTTGAGGCAAAACTGAACAACTGTCGTACTTTACCTGTGCTTAAGTCGCTGGAAGCTGAGTTCTGACAGACAATGCAGAGTTGAACAAGAAGACAGAATGCTCTCGTACCTGCAAGTAAAAAGCTGAAATGTGAGTAAGTTCGGCAAAGCGCTCAGTTTTGTGTTGAACTGAAAAAGTCGATCTTCACGGGTTGGCTGGTCTCCGTGCGTCCGCGTTGCCTTCCTGTTTTGTCGGGACAAATCATTCACGATGTCACAGCCCGCGCCGCTTTCCGCATTGGCGCTTCCGTCAACAACCTCTTGAATGCAGGAAGCGCACCTGGGGAGCAGACACGCGCAATTAACACGCAGTCAACTACGAATGAATATTTATAAGAGAGAGGAGCATTATGTGGTTTTCCACTTCCACTGTCAATTAGGCCCCTTAACCGCTGCTGCTGAGGAGGAAAGCTGCTGCGAAGAACAAACTCCTCTCGCTTTGAACCAGTTTCCTGCACACAATTTGCTTCACATACTCTGACAGCAAAAACACAGAACGGTTCTGAAAATCATTGCATGCGAAGCTGGAGTGCGAGGCTTTGGGAGTGCTGTTCCCCAACGCTCAACCCCCGGTCCACCAGAGCGCTCCCACAGGAAGCACGTGCCACGCGAGGCATGTCACACGTGACTCAACAGCCGCGCCATCCACCGCGTCCCGGAAACAAAGCGACGCTTATTGGCCGGATTCAGTTCGAGCCGAACGTGTCTGGATCCAGGCACTGTGCACACACAGCCACAGCCACCACAACTCACACAGGTCTGCGTGACTCCCGCGCTCACTGCAGTCGGGTTCGCACTGCGTGTGTCATGACACGCGTTGCGTCCCTGCACAGGTCCACAGATCCTGTACCGACAACAGCAGCGTCCCTGGACTTGTTTTCGCAACGCGCGATACGTTCAGTATCAGTTTCTCTGCTTCATTGTTCAAAATCCCAGAGACGTCATGACGAAACAGTCGTGGAAGCAGTGAAGTGTTATGCTGTCAACACCTGATTCACGTTTACCTTCCTCTTCAGCATGGAGAACGTGTCGGAACTCAATCTGACTCTGCAGTGCATGTTCCCAGAAGGGCGATCGCGCTTTTTCCGCAGCAGGTTGGGGTGATTGATGACGGTGCCCCGGTGGGTGCAGCCAGGGCAGTCCTCTGTCAGAACGCGCTCGTCTGATACGGACAGAGAGAGATCTTGGAGGCGACGCAGCAGTCGGCGGTTACTTGGCCTCATTTGGCTCGGTCCGCACCGAGCCCGTGTGGGCGTTCGCAGCGTCTCTCATCAGGCGCCAGGCAGGTGAGGACGCGAACTGGAACTGCTTCTCGGGCCTGCTCGTGACATCTGTGGGTGGAAGTCTATTTCAACGGGGTGTGGTCCCAGGCGCCGAGGCGTGTGCTCAACGGATTTGGCTCCAGTTGGAGCTCTGGGACTCCGGATTCTTCAACGTTCAGAGTGGAGCCCAGCATGGCACCCCGACCGTTGCGACCAGAATGAATCTGTAGATCTGATTGATGGAGACGACCTTCTCTCCGCTGCCCAGTTACTTTCTGAAGCCGTAGCTTATCAGCACGAGTATCCTCCCACTCAGCGACTGTTGCCACCCAATAACATCTGATTTGGGGACAAATGTCTGTCTCCATCTGCAGACCTGGTGCATCTTTGACGCACTGCAGGCGTTCAATCCCAAGGCGTCAGTGTCAGCGATACAGCGCCGTCCTGACAGCGCCGGTCTGATAAACGCCTTCCCACGATGTTGAGAACAACAGCGCCTTCAGCACCGTGGTTCCGAACTCCCTCAAGCAAAGACGCAGTCAACAGCAAAGCCATTGGCGACCGTTGAATGGTTCAGGGGACGCAATGCTGGGCGGCACGCAGACTTGAGCGCGACCGTGGGCGGAGGCAGCGTCCAGTTCCGATGACGCGGGTTCCAGGAAGCGAGGCGCGCGGCTCGGAGAGGGACCCCGTAATGGGCGGCATTGATCGCCTCATCACGCCGCCCGCCGCCCGCCGCCCGCCTCCCTGCCCCGCGCACACTGGACCCGCCGAAATGGCCAAACACCCCGCATGAGGAGGCTTGGGTGTCTGGCCACTTCAGTTGACTTGAAATGGCCAGACATGGGGTGAACAATCTCCAAGTGCAGAAGGCAAGGGTGCTCAGCTGTTTCACCCCAAAACTAAAATGGGGAGATACATATTTGGCTATTTCAGGCTCCTACCTGAAATGGCCAAACACCCGTGTCAAAAATTAGGGGTGTCCTCATTTCGTTCCACCGGCCCCGCACACACCGGCCCCGCCACGAGTCTCCTCCGAGTTCCCGTCTGAGCCGGGTTCACTTCGCCGTGCTGGAGAAACGCAGCGAATGACGCACCGACATCAGGCGAACAGGTGAGTCAAATCACCGCCCACCTTCACAATGGAAAAACTCGGGTGAAAATGCCTTCATTGGCCAAAAACAAGCACAACGTCTGCAACTACCAGCAACCTGCTTGTTTGATTGAGGCTGAACATTCTAACGATGCGGAAATGTCTTGCAGGGGAGAGGGAGCTGAATTGTGCTGTCAATTGTCGACTTTGAATCAGCCAGATGCTGAACTGCACTGCAAACTGCAAATACGACTCAGGCTTTGCTCCACTACAATTCTGAAAGGTCAAGAAAAAACATCAGCCTCTTCTTCTACTCTGCAAACCTTTGACGACAAGCGTCGGAATGAGAACCGAGTCAGCTGCTGGAAATGAGTTGTGTCACTTCAAAGTGCGCCGTCTTCCTGACAAGCGACGCTTTCCACTCGTCTCCGCAAATGACTGTTGCAGCGGATCCAGGGTCCAGGGTCCTCCACGGTTCGCACAGTTCCCAGCTGGTTGTCACTGCACAGCGACGACGCTGTGGATCCATTGAGTGTGACCCTGGCTTGGGGCTGTCACTCGCAGCTTCAAACAAAGTGTGTTTCGTCCCAGAACCTTGAGCAGCGAGTGGAGAAGTTTCGACTCGATTATTCGTGGAGTGGAACCACCTCGTTCTGTCAACAGTCTGTCAGAAAACAATTTTTGTGACACGTTGAGTACATCCGGCAACTCCAAACAGGTGCACTTTGTGCACGCGACAACTTCAGCAGGTCGCAGAAACTCAGGTTTTGGCCCGCCGGTCTCTGAGTCTGTCAGTTGTCTTGCTTGTAGGTTTGCGTTTTCGTTCGTGATCGATTTGTTGAGGCTGGAGCTCGTGTCTTACAGAATCCCGGGCCCGTCGAGCCCGCACACGCCCCCCGCATCGGGTTCCCGCCGCTGCGTCGCGGCGCGCGACGCACAGACCCATTGTAGGGAGGACGCAACTGATGCTCAGCCGGTCAGAGGAGAACATATAGCGCGCAGCCATGTCATGGTTCGGCCGCGCCGGCTCCAGATAAGTTGCACTGCTGCACAGCTGCTCCCCGGACCGCGTCTCTCGCTCGCGTTCCGCGCCGCGTCGCCGGGAGGCGGCACGTGTTTTCAGAAGGCAGATAAGTGGAGCATCACTGCAGGCTCAACCAAGTTGCAGGAACACGGATCTCTGTTTCAGGCCATTCAGATAGGGTTGAGGGATTTGCATCCCATCCGGGTGACCCGAGTGAGGTGTGTTTCAGACCGGGTGGTTCTTGCGCCGCTCCCTGAGCACTCCGGACGTAGCGTAGGAGCTGCACCCGTCGCGAAACTGCTGTGTTTGTGTGAGATCGCGAACACGCAGATTCCGAACTGGACCCAAGGCGTGGAAAGGTTACGTTTTCACACTCGCGACAACAATATCTGTGTCTGAGTACAACTGTCCAAACATTGCAACTGCGAAGGAGAGCAGTCGAGAGAAATTGTCATGCTGCATTCAATTTTCTCTTGAGGAATCAGCCAAGAGATTTCATCTGGATCTATTGTCAGCCGGTTGATTGCAGCTTCAAAATCTAAATCGTGGATTGGATGCTGTTTATCCTCAGAATATCGAACTGCCTGACGGTCGCTTCGAAGAATTCCTGCAGAAACTGGAAACCAAGGCAAACCTGACATGTTTGCTCGACCCAGAAACGGTGCATTGCCCGACATAGGGCAGGGAACCCAACACCCCGCGACCGATTCGCGCTGCGAGTGGGACTCAATCCGTGCCCGGGCAATGAGCGCTGGGACGGAGAACACTCGCACACAACGCGCTCAGTGAATCGGGAGACGGCGGCAGGCTCACAGAGCCAAGTTGGAGGGTGGTCTTGCGAAACCCTGGCTCCCAACCGTTCCTCCTTGTGCTTCAGATTCTAGAAAAAGCCAAATATGCTGCGCACACCGACCTTGACACCACAGATGATTTCATTCTGACACCTGAACTCGTCCCACCTCCAAACAGCACTTCAGTTTGCCGCAGCAGAATGGCGATGCGGCAGCTTTCTGGGTCACATGTAGACTGCCGCAGAACTGAAGCTTTCCATTTTCACCAACATCAATGTTGTGTCGACAACAACAGACTTGATGCGCCCTGCACAAAAGCACCGAATTGTTTTCAGTGTTTGCGCTTGAGCACCGCGGGTTTGCTTCAGGTTTCGTTTCTCAGATACAGCATGGCCGTCACAAACACGTGGGGAGCAGAGGCAGCATTCCGCTCAGGAGGTGCCGTGATTTGTCGCTCTTCATTCCAATTCAGATTTGTGTTCGTGCACACGGAGGCTCTGGGGAGGCTGGCTTTCGGTGCGAAACAAGAGGGTCTCATTAGATCGTTTCAGAAGGATTCGCGTTGCTGTCACCACGCGGAGGCGAGGTGGGTCTGCGGGGCTCGCTCGGCGTCCGGTTCGGTCCGGTCCGTCACTTCCTGCGCTGGTGCCGACCTGATCCAGAACCAGGCTGCGCGTCGAGCTGTCATCAGCCGATCTGACACACCTATCCTGGAATCTGCCTGATCAACGAAACACACAAAACTAGAAAACTTCACAAAACAATCACTGCTGTCGCCCAGCCAATCGGTGGAAAAGGTTGCAACCACTCGTTCAATTCGGGCAACGTAGCAACTCACAAGATCAATACACATCGCAATCTGCGCCTTAATGTGGCCCCTGCAAGTCGTAAATCTTTGTATTGCCTGCAATGAAACATATTTGCCGAACACGATTCGGCAGGTCAGTGATCTGCCCTTGCAACGTCCACGAAAAACTGGAAGCATCATTGCACAAGGGGCGACGCATGCGCGCAATGGACCTGAATACCCCGGCGCTGTGCCGATGCACGGAGCACGATGAAACCTGAGGTGGAGCGTTGGGACCACGACGCCTCATGATGCGCGCCAATCGTGTCCACAGGACTCGCTCCACCGGTGTCTGTGTGATTTGTGAATCAAGGGGAACTCATGCCAAAAAGATGTCGCTTGGAAGAAGGTTCACACCAGAGAAAGTGACGACAAACAAGATGACAATTCAGTCCGACTTGTTCACTAACGAAGTCCTGGTTTCTTCAAAAGGCTGGTAAATCCTGAAACTCGATTCCTGTGTCGCCGAATCATGCTGAATTCAAATGCTGCGGCGGTGGCCGATGCCCTTCTGCAATCAGCAAAATTTGATTGCGGAATTGCGACGTACAGGATTCAATGATATTAGAGAGCGCGCCCAGTCAGCTGTGAGAAATTACACGTTGCGCCACTTCAAAGTGACAGTCCGGCTCCTGACGAGGGGAAACTGTGCAAACTCTCCAGTCAGAGTCAGCACCACAAAACAAAGGCCAGACGGTCACACAACAGGAGAAGTCGAGCAGTCCTCAGGATCTCGGGCAGCTTCGTCCTGTCCCGCCGCACTGGTCACGATGGAGTCCTCGGTGTACGCACTCAAACATGAGGTACGACCCTGACGCACCCAGTGGAAGGAGGCGTCTCTCTCTCCCGCAGCAGCAGACGCGGCCTGCACGTTTGACAGGGCGCCGTGAGAGCATTCACGTCGAGGAAGAGGCCTCTAATGCCCGGTCTACACGAAAAGAACATTTCCACTTCACCACGGTCCCTGTTGCAGCCGCCCGACAAAACTCGCACATCTCTGCAGCCCGTGACAGAACCAGGTTTATTGAGTCGTGGCAAGATGGCGTTGATGAGCGAAGAAACTATCCGAGGATTCATTTTTAAATCGGGGATTTGATGTCGCGAAGCAATTCAAACTCATTGTTCTGCATGGCGGATTGCGTGGAGCCTCGGCTCATTTCTGTGACATCTTCAGTAATTAAACTGGGATTGAAGTTCCGTGTGTGGATCGGTGTGTGGATCGGTGCCAGCGTCAAGCGCAGCGCCGTCGCCGAGTCCGCTGCCAAGCGCACCGCGCTGCACTCCACCCAGGTTCACGCACGGTCTGGCCTGTCGCGCCTTGTCTCGTCCAACAAGTCCACCGGCCCTGACGACGCGCCCACTGACCTGCGTGTGGACGCCAGTCACAGCGCGTCCGGTGAGAACCGGCCCAGAGCCCGTTTGCTGGATGAGTCACGCATTACGTACAATGAAGCAGAGACGCCACTCACTGAGAGGACTGTGAGTGGAGAACATGGATGTCTTGCTCTCATCAGACGGTGGCCGTCTCTCGAGTTCCATCAGCACATCTCCAATTCGCAACATATTAATGCCGACCCATCGCTCCCCCGCTCCGGGGATTGATGTCCGCTGCGCTCGCTCGGCCGAGATGCGCTTCATCCGCGGCCGGTGTTGGATTAAGTAGCGAACAACCCCGCCAGATTGACCCTCTGATGGTCGCTGCGCGTAACGACCCTCGAGTAAATGACCATCTGTATTTGATGGGATCCTCAGATCCTGAATGTGCGCGGGAGCCGCGGGCCACACTCGGCTCGGCTCGGCTCGGCTCGGCTCGGCTCGGGCGGTGCGAGAGCTCGGCGAGTCGGTCAACACCAACGTGTAGAGTAAGCAGCGCAGCATACTGCGACCTGACGAACATGTGAGTTGGGTCTGTCCCGTCGTGCTGAAACCTGATCTGACATATCCTTGTACTGCCCTGGATACGAGCTGCGAGGACAGCATGCTGACTGTTGTTCAAGGAACATGACAACAAATTTGAAACAACTTCCTGATGGTGACGCGTCAGACACTGGGAGTACGGGTGCCACGTGAACGCAGAAGCACGCGCGCCCGTTTCACAAGCGTTCCTCTGCAGCGCTGGCCTCGGATGCGATGCGTGCGTCCAGAGTCAAGTCACTCCCGACACGATCACGTTTCGTCCTTTGTGGTCAGGACAATGACACAGCACGAAACGTTGTGGCGATATCGCTCACACAGGTCGACAATTACACCCTGAGCAACATGGTGACTTGTCCGTGTTCGTACTTTCGTGCCAAAAATTTTCGTGTACGTGCGCGAGGAACAGAACAGAATGACGTCACGTCACGCAGGACGTCACGGACGACGTGCGCAGTCGGGTTTGCATTGTCTGCCCAAGAATCTGAAGGGTCAATCTCCAATCCTGCGTTCTCGCTGATCCAAGAATGTGCAGGTGAAGGGAATGCAAGGCACGAGGGTTGACGAAGGTGTCGTTGCTGGTCGCGAATCGCTGTGCGGCGCTGCACCTGTGGAGCGAGGTTCGCTGCCACTGCGCCGTGACTCACACCGCGCGCAACAAAGCGACAGAAATCACCTAATGCAGAGTTTATGTCCATATTGTGTCGAGTGGAAGATAGAACTGTGGCTGGTGAGTTCCCACGGGAAGAGCAACACGAAATGTGAATTAGGCCTTCAATTATCGGGCCGGGCGCGAGGCGCCGACGCGTGCGGCGTGCGGAGCTGAGGACAGCGGCGCGGCTCCCACGTCCAGGGTCTTGTGCATCTCAAGAACACGACGCGAGTTCGAAATGCTCCTGTGTGGATCACTCGGTCTGTGAACATCAAATCTTGTCAGCACTTCCTGTGCGTGTGAACAAAACTCTCACACGAGGCTGACTCTGTTTGCACCAGATGCAGCAACGTTGATTGCCACTCTGCTGCAGCTAAAAGAAACCCTGAAACAGCCACGGCACACACGGCGCACAGAAAAGGGACCAAAGTGGTCTCCACACCATCATCTCTTTCCGGTTTTGCCCAAGGTGGCGCGGGAAACGCAACACAAGTCCTTCAGCAAGGCTAGGCCTGAATTGGGAGAAACAGCAACGCTGTCTCAGTGCTTCTGCTTCAAACCTTGAATATTTTTCACAGAGAATAGGAGAGACATGGCAGGGTTAACATGGAGCTGCTTGATGTGCACTGTGTGTTGTAAGTACTGCGGAGAGGAGACACAGGTGAGCCCGGCGGAGCACGGCGTCGGAGCCACCGCCGCGGCAGCTGTGCGCTGTGCGCTGTCGGCACCGCTTCAAGCCGTAGGAACCGCAAAGGTTTTGGGAATGCTGTCAGCGGAGGTGCAGAATCTGGTCAAAGGATGACGCTCTCAGGACCCCAACTTTAAATTGAAAAAGACACGAACAAAAAACATGCAAAAGTGAAAGCACCCTCTGACAATACAAAATTATCAGGGTGATGAGTTGGCCTGAGAGTCAGTGGGTTGGACCACACACACACACACACACACACACACACACACACACACACACACACACACACACACTCCGCCAACCAGATCAGCCCTTGGTCTCCTCTGCTCGACCAGGAAGGAGCTCAGTCGACAGAAACGGTCTTCTCGCCAGCACGACAGCACTGCTGGCGGCGCGGCGCTTCCGCACGGTGAGCGGAGCCTCGGTGAGGGAGGTGACACAGGTGTAGCGTCTCAGTTCCATCTGCGCTGCGCATTGTCCCTCGGGCCGCGCCTCCATCTCACACACTCAGACTCGACGCGCCGCGCTCGCTCTGCCGCGGCGTCAGCAACACGCGAGCACCGCCACCAGAGTCTGCTGAGAAGACTTCCAGGGCATTCATGTCAGTCTCAACAAGCAAAGTCTGTTTTGCAGCGCTCAACTGAAAGGAGAAGAGTGCAACACACGTCGACGAGACTTCAAGCTGCGTGTACCGTAAGCCTCACAATTCGGCTCCTGTGCTGGTTTGTTTCAGAGTTGGAGATGATGTTCAGAGACCGCCTCGGAGAATGGTCTCTGTGACCTGAAAACAAACTCATTCCCTTTCACACGGTTGTTTCCCCGGATCCGACCCCCACTCCTAACACGGGCCACGCTGGATGGAGTGGTTCGCTGAGACCAGGTCCCGCCCGCTGGCTCGCGGTTTCCCTCCCCGATTCTGCAGGCGGAAGGGGAGGCCCTCGACAACGTTTACCTGTTTCGCAAACGAAAACAAGGTGCAAGCTCGCAACTCGGTTGAACTTTCAGTGCTGTGACAGTGATTTTTATGAAACCGAGACCTCAATGCTGCAGGAGTCACTCCCATCCTTGTGGCGATCACAGACAGGAAAACATCCGGTTAGTTGCCTTGTGATTCGTTCATCTGTTGTTGAGACACGGTGACTTGTTGGTCACACACAGAACAGAAACTGGAGGACAAAGAAAATTTATGAGCAGCAAATTTAAATTGCGACACGAAAAAGTCACTGCAAAACATGTTGTTAGATTTGCCTTGAGGAACATGTTCAGGGTCATTTTCACTGCTTCAAATCCTCTGTTGAGACTTCTTCTCCCTGACGACCAATCGTTGTTTCTACAATCAACTTCCTGTCATAACAGCAGAAACACAAAGCACCGGCTTCACTAATGATAATTGGGGCTTTTCACTCCCGGAAATGCATCGGGGAAGGTGCATTCAGCTTCTGCACAAAATAGGATGGTTGCGAGAAAACGTGAATTGTGCAAATTACACCGGAGTCAATGGAGGAGCCGCCACCATGTCTCTTGCGGAGGCTGCCGCACAAACGGAACGTCATGCGAGTTGACATCCGTGAATTCATGAATTTCTCCTGGTTTGCTGCAAACGACGACTGCTGAGCTCAGCTCGATGGACGTCTCTGCGTCTCCGACTCGCAGTGGACATCGCAGCGGGAGACGACACACTCACGGCCGAGAGAAAGGTGTCGAGAAGAGTTGACACAGCACTCCGTTTCCGTGTGTCACTGAACCTCCATTCACAGCGGTGCAAACGTTTTGGTGCATCACACAAGCTCCAAGACCATACAATGTGGAAAGTTCGAAGGTATTCCACAAAGAAAGGTCTGCGGTCCAAAAAGAAGGGAACTAGACTTGTGGTCGATTGCAACTGAATGAATTTTATCTTTGAACCAAGATATGAAACAACATTTTGTACAAAAAAAACTTGTGTGAGTATGACAAGAACTTCCAGGAAAGTCAACCAAAGTTCACTGGAGATGGAGTGGTGACTACACAAGAGAGTAGCATACAAGGGAACATCAGGAACTAAGTTTCTTTTTGCGATAGCAAGGATACCGAATGAATGAAGATAATGAAGTGTTCTGCTAAACTTTAATAACAGTCAAAGCAATAAATCCATGCAATAAACTGGAACAAATCCTCCAAAGAGAAGCACAGAAAAGTGAACAAAATTGGCACTCTGAAATTGTGCAACGCTCAACAAATGTGCGCATGCATTGCAAACATTCAGTCTTCATCCTCAGACATTTCATCAGTGAAAACCAACTCATGATCATCGCTTCAGAGAACAACATTTCCAACTTTGAACAAACCTGATTGATGAGCAACAGGGCTCACACCACTTTCTAGGTCACAGGAGATCGACAGGCAATGAGATTGACCATCCTTGACATGGTGGAGATGAAGCTTGGGTCAATGGGGGCAGGAATCCTGAAGGAGACTGCAATCGGATGCACACACTCCGAGGAATCTCCAAAAGAAACTTAGTTCCTGATGTTCCCTCGTAAATTTACATCTGTGTCATCCTCATCTCCTGAGTACCTTTCCAGTCTGATATCTCCTGGGTGTACAACAACACAAAAAGAGGATAATCCAAACCTTGACCATTCTGTAAGAACTATCTGTAGACAACTGATAGTCAATAACCAATTTGTTGCATCACAGATTCAATCTGTGTGACTTCCTCACACTACTGTGATGAGTGTACAATCAATACGCATGATGCCTACATGAAGAAGAGTCTTTGTGACTTGTCCTGAAAATTTGGTCTCCACAGAAACCATACTTATCGGACTGCAGACCTTTCTTTGTGGAATATATCCTTGTAGAAAACGTGACCGTGGCAGAGTTCCACCTGCTGGTCCTTGCTCCCTTACCAGCAACGGTCAGTGGCTTTTTGCTGCATGTGGCCCGTCTATCAACCCTTTTCTGATCAAACAAATTTGACACGTGACATTGTGAAGACCCTGCTCTCCAATTATTTCGTGCCCTGGCTCGTGTCAATGGACGTGTCACTCGGACTGCAGTCCAGCCTTCAGACCCCTCGACGCGTGAAGCTTTGCGTCGCAGCCGAACAGGGCAATGCGCGCTGCGACAGTGCCGTAAGGGAGTTCCAGCGTTGTTCACCAGTCATGACCGCGACGCTCATCCAATGGCGTCAATCAACGCTCAAACTGCGCACTGACACAGAGCGCGCTGCACAGTGGCCACACAGACAGTTCAATGTCCTCTCTGCTCCCAGACCAGACTGCTCGCGGGCGTCTCTTCTCCCAGTAGCCACACGCACATGGCTGATGGATCACTCGTTTCCTCAGAAACAATAAGGTTGTCGTGGGAAGAGGTTGCCATGGGAATCCTGGTTTGTGTGTTGCCAATACAGATCAACTTCTGATCCCATTGACGTGACGCAAGGAAGTCACTGAATGACGCGAGTGAGGAGCAAGAGAGTCCGATTTGACGTATCGCAGCTGTGTCGTGTTTGGTTTGTCCCTTTCGCTGAGTCGCCAGGCAATCTCTCAGCAATGCCCCAAACAGATTGCAGATAATCGGCTGACTCCTGTGGACACATCTGGGCTCAAACAAATAACCAGAATTGAATGGACACAATAATGAGTTTCGTAGTCGGAAATAGATCTATGATCAGAGCTTTCTTTGATTGAGACTTGAGACAAGAAGTGTATCCCCATGAATCCTGAAATTCATCTGAGTTTGGAGGAGTTTCGAGGAGTGCGCTTGCAAAAAGAGTGCACACCCAAGAAACGTGGAATCCGTCTGCCTTTCACTGCGCCAGCACCAGGACAGGCCAGATATTTCATCTGACCGGGTATTTCTGTGTTCATTTGACCTGTCTCGTCCAGATTTGCTCATCTTATGACACGCGGACAGAAGATGAGCCGCACTGCGCCGGCCGTTGCACAGGAGCAGCAAGAGACCTGTGATTCCACCTCCGTTTGCACAGGTGAGCACGTTTCAAACGCTCTCATTCAAAGTGGACCAATTCCATTTGGCCTCCACTCAATCACTCAAACTCACAAAAGCGATGTCGCTCACTCACCAGCAGCGATTAGATATAACTCGAAGCTGTCGTCCGAACACTGTGTTTTATGACGCCCTCTCAGATCGATGGCCACACAACGGAACAATGCACAGTCATAGCTCACTGCCCTGCCGCTGCGGTGGTCACACACGAGAGAAGATGAGCTGTTGTTTGGCAACAGGTCCGTTTCGGTGCGGCAACAAAGTCGAGCTGCAAGGCGAGGGCGGAGCTTCTCTTTTTCCACAGTGTCCACACACAGGTTTCATTAAAGCCTCATTAAGAAATCTCCATAAGCAGTTTTCGCGTTTCTGCGGCCCTGATTGCATAATTACCGGAGGACCATTCTGATTCCGACGAGCCTCACGTGTCAGCATGCAAAGTCCTCATCTCTTTCCCACGTGGAATTGACGGAGAATTCTTGTGGCTTTGTGTCTATTCAAATATCTCGTTGGTGTTCAGGGTAATGATGTCAATGGCACTCAGTTGATCGTCAGGAATGTATAGATTTCAAGTGGAGTGGGACAATAAATTCCTGAAAAACGGACTTTTCTGCTTCCTTCGTTCATTGATGGCTTCTTCAGTCCACATTGACTTGGCGAGGGACGCAGAGCCTGGTGTGTCTTGTTTGAAACAGGCCCATTGTTGCTCCAACTTAAATTGACGCACAAATTGCAGTGATCAAACAGTGGAAGCTGGTGAAGAGCAACAGTCCTCTGCACCAAGGTCGAATCGAAGGCTTCACGCTGGATCCTGATCCGTCGCCCCAGCTTCGCCATGTTCTACATGTTTCTGCGGGCACTTTCTCTCAAGGCTGCGCACTCCGCAGCAGCAGCGAGCTCTCCATTGGAAAAGCAGACGGCATTCCGGACCTCTTCAACTCTCCTGCATCCTGCGTGTGCACGTCTATTTTTACCATCTGACAGACGCGTTTTCTTACATGTGACATGGTCGTTTTGTTCCTTTGACATTTGAGATCAATGCTTGCACTGGTGCCTTAGATGCAGAAGGAAGATCTTCGTGCAGGTCCAAACCCGAACCATTTCAAAATGGGACACCGTTTTGTGGCCCATCGCGTGTGGAGATACAAACTCTCGTGAGTTCCACAGCACGTGACGCCACGTGTAAACCAGGCGTCCAGCGCACTTTGGTGCGACACCCAGAGGATCTGCACGACGCGCTCTGTTCACCCTGGACTTGGTGGAAACTGCTGCTTTTGTGGCACGGTTGTTGTCACTCATTCGTATTTGCAGAAATGTTGCCTCACAAGGCTCAAAAGCACTCCCGTTGAACGGAAGTGACGGAGTCACGTGCCACGTGAGTTCGCAGGAGTCAAACTCGTCGTTATGATTGGTGGACGCCGCTCAACCGCCACCAATCAAATTGATTGAAGATCTGCCCGCGCTCTGTGGCAGGGACGACCAATCAGTCGATGCTGAAAAGGTACTGCCGCTGTGGGCCATTGGGCCACTTTGGGAAGAAAGATTGAACTCACAAAGGCATTCAGTGGTGGAGAAAGGCCACTTCGTTTTCTTTCAGGATCTGCAACAGTCTTGTAAAACATCGTCAACACGAAAGGCTGAAGCATCAAAAACTTCGGATCCAATTCGTGTCGCTTCAATGGAAAGTTTTGTTGTTCCCCTCACATTGTTGGCAACATAGTGGCTGAAGCTGGGAGCGAGGCTCTGAAGCCATTCGGCTCTCGTCGCGCGCACCCGGATGCCCCGCTGATTTGAAGCGACGCCGCTGAACCTCGAATGCACCAAAACCTGCGGAGGTGGTGCGTGCTGAGCTCGAGTCCACCCAGGAGACTTCTTTTCACTTCCACAAGCTTTCACGAGAACTGAAACATGTGCACACGGCAGCTGTGCGCCTGTGAACAACACGGAGAAGGAGCACCGAGTTCAGCGTGGTTCACACCACGCAGGTTTGGCGAATACGAGTACGTCCGCTCCTTACCCACGTGACACAGCCAGATAGCATTTGGTCAAGTGCTTGCCATTGGCTGTCAGAGGAAATTTGGAAATTTGGTTGGTTTCTGTGTCACCGGTCTGGCAATTGGGGCACCGGACGTGTGTGAAACAGTCGTGCTGAACCTCTGCACTGTATTTTGCACAGGCGCCACGGCTACAGGTCGTCTATTCGCAACGTGGTCAGTGTGAAACAGGAATCGAGAAGGCAACTCACGGGCGACGTGTGTTCGCGACTGAGTGAAGAAGGGCTCACCTGAAAAGAGAAAGACAGAGACGCTTTAACATGCGAGACAAGAACAGACAGGAACCAACGAAGTCGGCGCTGAAACGGCACCGTGGCCCGGTCGCTCAGAACCAGAAACAGTCTCCACCGATCAATGCAAATAAACGCATGAAAAATTATTCCGCCTCCAAGAAACTGGGTGCCTGCAAAATCAATCCGTTGGCACCAATAATCAAGTTCGATCTCCGGTGCACACGGCTCGGTTCAGGGCGGTCAAGGCTCGGGCTCGGCGCTCGTGGGAAGCGCAGAGAGCTGAAGCGCGCAGTAGGACGGAAGAGTCAAGACGGAACACACTCGGCTCCAAACCACGCGGCTGTGAGGTTTGAAACAACTTGGACCGGCCACGGGGACACACACAAATGACAAACTGGGCGATCCGGCTGTGGTGAACGCACCGGTTGGAGGTCCGACAGCTGAATCGTTTCAACTCGCTGTCTGGGACCACGTGAGATTGCAAATGTGACAGAGTCCTCAAAAATACAATTCACAAGTCTGACATTGTTCTTTTGTTTTTGCAATGCAATTTAACATCTTGTGTCTTTTTCTCTCCGGACGAGTTTCGCTTGGCATCTCCCACACAAGCCACGCGCCCGGGCTGTTTGGTATTCAGGGGACCCGCTGTGTGTTGAAACTGCGGTGCCGCCGCAACATCGAGCTGCATTCAGTGCTCGCCTCCCCTGATTAGCTTCAGAGCAAAGCAAGCCCCTTGTGTGCGCTCCCTTCTTATGAACATCAAAGCTCAATGTAATGTTACTTGAAAGCAGAGGCAACAAACGCACAGGGATGGAATCTGAAAGGAAGTAACACAAAGTTGGAAAATAGACTCCCCTCTGAAGAGAAGGGATTCTTCTCCACAAACAGGAAGCTGCAAAGAAAGCGGAAATTTTCTAATTAAAAGTATTTGTGAAGATAATTCAATTGAACGTGAAGGAAAAAGTTCCTTCCTTCCGTCTCTAAACACGCGCTTTGCAGTGAAAGAACCTGTTGTCACTTTGCATTGAACAAGTGTTCAAAAAGTGCGCTGCGCAGCAAAGTGCTTCTGTGCGCAGAAAAGACCTGGCTTCCTCCAGGTGCTCGCACTGGGGTCTCCGGGTCTCCCCATGCGTGGTTTCAAGCTGGAACATTCTGACTTGAAAACCAGGCAAATGTCACATCAATGTGGGGTTCGTACACACACGCGCGAGGTGCTCACACTCGGACTGGGTCGGTCCTGATCGAGCGGCGGCAACAGCGACAGCAGAAGCAGCAGCAGCAACAACACCAACAGCCACAGCTCGACTGGGAGCAGCGCTCAGTTCGGTGCAACTCAACGTCACTGATCCGGGTGGATGTCAGAGAGTCAAGGCTCCAATGAGGTTCAGTTGCACCGTGACACTCCCGAATCCATATCGCAGCCTTGCGTCACCGGCCACACGATCCTGACTGAACGGAGCTGGGTTTCCTCATTCCGAATCGAGCACGCAAGGTTGGAGAGAAATCCGGAGATCTCATTTGACCGATGATGTTCCAAAATTAGATCATCTGAGGCTCTTTCAAGTGGTTATGCAGCGGGTGTATGCAACGCTTTGGAATCGATTATGTTCTTCGGTGTTCAGTCACGAAACTAAATTTGGATGCCTTTGACAACGAGACGCAAGATCCAAAGTTCCACACCTTGTTCGTCGTCACTGATTTTTGCACTCGCGATGAATCTATCGCGGACGAAAAGACACGGCCAGCCTGAAAACTAACAGCGCACGTCGGAATGGCGCGTCTGCGTGAGGAGGGCTTTAGGACGAGAAATCCAGGGATACCGAAACAGGAGGCTCTGAGCCAGATAGGAAATTTGCCTGTGACTAATGTGCGCCTTTGTCCTCAATGTACAATCAACATTCCGCTCGACAGCTCTGATGTTTATTGGCCGTTCTTGCGCGTCGCCTCTGCAGCGCCGTCCTGCCAGCGACGGGCTCCGCGTGTCGAGCTGCAACGCCCTTCTTGCAGAAAGTGACGTAGTGCACGAAGATGATCCTGAAGTTGCAACGCAACACAGCAAAACGTCCCCACACAACCCTTGATTATCTGCTTCCACACTAACAATCCAGCAGTGGGTCGTCAGCGTTTCTTCTCTTGAATAATAACAGCTTGCGAAGGTTCTGTTGTCTTGGTGGATGTGAACCCAGCCTTGCTTCCAGGCCAAAACTTGGCAGCGGTCTAAAAACTGGAAGATTCTTTGGGTTTCTGCCAAAAACAGATTCTGTGAGAAAAAGACCTGTTGTCACAGTTGAGGCGGGTGTGGACTCGAGCCGAGTCTCGTGCGCGCGGCGGCACCGAGCTGCCGAGGTGCTGACGAAGGTTAATGAATCCGTCAGCGCGTCCTGATTTACACCCACGATGCCTGCATGTGCACCAAGTGCCAGTGTGAACTTTAAAATTCGACAACCAAATGTGTTCGGTGACGGTTGCGTCAGGAACAAGGATGTGGGAGCGGCCGGGGGAGTGGTGACCACGACTTGGCTGCTGTGGAGCAGCAGGCTGCGTGGGAAACGCGCTTGATGCGTCAAACAGCTGAATCAGGGCAACTGCATTCATCTGGACTCCATGTGCAACGTCAGTTTTTAAAACCAATCTTCTGCCCTGGATATTTATTCCGCGTTCACAATCGAAGCATTGAGGAGTCAGGTCTTCACTTCTGATCGTGCACACCGATGACGGATTTCGCTGACTCCATCCCACATCTCTCCGCACCGAAGCCCCAGCGCAGTCTGAGCACACAATCATCAATTCTGCAGCGCGCCAAACCTCGGACAGAACAAACCCCGGAAAATTTACTGTAGCTTCTTTGGTGTCTGGAAATATCTGATTAATATAGATTTCTCAATCAGTTCCAATCCTGCGTTGCGGGAAAAAGATATTGCCAGCCGCGAAAGGAAAGCTGCGGATGCTTATTGTCAGATATAATCAAGGTGACTGGAGTCCGACTTGGCTCAGTGTTTTCTTTCGGCACAGAAATCTTTTCCTCAGCTCTGTGAATTCGCGTGTGGAATCTTGGAGACCTGTCGGCGAGAGGGAGAAGAGCGGGCGGAATTTCAGGTGTGTTGTGCGAGGAGGGGACTGAGGGTCGAGCAGCTGGAGCGTGTCCGCTGAGGAGTTGTTGGCGCGAGACCGGCGGCGCGCCCAGCTCCAGCCACACTGGGCGTTCACCACGTGGTCTCCGTGTTCACGTGACACCGTGTTGCTTCGCGCGGGACGCCCCGTGTGGAACAGGCTCTGCAAGTGATCTGGTGCTGAAGGTGACGGGGCTGCGAAGAAACCAACCACTACTCTTCCTTTCTCCGTTTTGCTTTGGTGGCATTGCGAGATTCTGTTTTATTTTGTTGGATTTTTTTCTCTGTGTTTCATTTTTGGCTTCTGTGTCGGTTTCCACCAGAACATAATTAAAGTTCTGAAAAGCAGTGTGTCTCCTAATCCAGGCCCCAGCTGAAGTCCCACTTCACAGACAACAGCCGCTGTTCAATTTTCTTCTTCAATGAAAGTTGAATCCGGACACAGAAATAGGCCGTCTGCCGGTGCCTCAGACAAAACATTTGCTTGAGCGGAACTACAAGTTTGGAGACATGTCCGGCCTGTCTGGGTAATAAGGACCTTGGTTGCTTCTGCCCCAATCAACGGCCCAATCCCCATCGAGTCTGGGAGGCCGCAACACTGCGAGAACAAATGTCCAAGTCCCTTGACTTGAAGACCCACATGAAGAAGAGCAACATGACACCAAGCAACTACTGGACCAAGCAACAGTGAACCCAGTTCATCGTGTCGCTTCCCTATTGCTGCTTTGTGCGTCATCGTGTACACTTGTGCATGAGCAATTTTTGCAGAAACACAATGATCAAGCTTCAGCAGCCGACGTGTTGTGCAGGACCAGGAAGCGCTGTGTTTTCCTCGTGTCGCTTCGGGTCGAGCCCTGTATGTGGCGTCTGGGCGTGTGTTCGGTGCGGGCAGCGCGCACAGAACTCTCGGACAAGTACACAAAAACACAAACCCTCGCCTATGATCCACTTGCCATCTCCACAACAGATTATCAAATGGAGTTGAGCGCTTGTGTTTTTGGTTTCTTGACAGTGCAGACTGCAGGAGATAAGAACATGGCCCGGGCTCTATCTGTTGTAGTCGCGGCTCTGAGTTGGGCTCAAGGTTATCAAGCCGCGCCCTGTACAATCAGCCGGACCGGCTCACACCGCGCCGGCACCAGGCAAATTCAGCGCAGCCCACTGGCTCGCAGATTTGCTGCACTGGTCCAGGGCTCCGTTCAACCGACCAAATTTGGACTTTTTTGGTTGTTTTGTGACCAATTTCGAACAGTTGGCACTCCTTTGACCAAAAAAGCACGGAAGACAAGTGACAATGTTGGTCGCTGGTTCTTTCTGATCTCTCATTTGCACCCACAAAGGGAGAGCGAGTTGCGTCTGCTGGTCAATCCCTGGTCCTCGACTTCTCCGTGGCCGCTGCAGGTGACGCGTCCGGTGCGAACGCGGCTTCTCGAGTGGACCCAGCGGGCGCCGGGCGAGGCAATCAACGCGGAATATTTCAGCGCGGCGGCAGCGCTGACCTCTCGCTGCGGCGCTACGTCCGGGCAGCGCGCCGGACAACGTCGGATCAGACTGGGCCGGACCGCGCCCCGCTCGCCCTGCGCTGCCGTCCTCGCAGAAGGCTCACGGTGATGTTGCAGTACCGCTCCGACAGCGTCACCGAGTCTCACACCAAATGAACTGAAGCGACGCGTCGTCTTCCAGAGTGAGCGATGCCGTCAGTCTCTCGATGTCCACCTTTGCTGCATGACGGCCTGTTTACACTGCAAGGACGATATTGGAGTGTCCCTGTTGGTCCAGCTTTTGTCCTTGTGCTGTTCTCTCCCATTTACGAAACTGAGGACCGAGGCTCGATGTAATCCTTCACCCAGATTAATCTGTGCTGGACTCTGGCGAAGAGCGGACACGCTTCCATCCCACGCCACCATGAGCTCAAAGTTTCTCAAAGTCTCTTCAGTGCATTTTCCAAGAGTTATCTGCACGAATGCTGGAAAAGCAATGAGAAACTGACTGATCGCGCTGCGCACAGACAGGCCCTTTGTGCTTCAGCATCAAACGACGTTCTCGAATACGAATTTTGGTTTTCATTGTCCAAATGCTTCGTTCGTATCAATGACAGCCATTTGTACACCCGGTGGTGCAAGTTCTCTGCGTTAATGACGCTGAGTCCTGCTGTAGAATTCAATATGAACAATCCATTTGAAGGCGAAATCCAGAAAGGCTTTGCAAATAATGGGTCACCGTGGGACCAAAGCACACACACGGGTTCCGAGCAGCACAGATGCAGATGCTATCTGGCAACGTTCGTTTGAATACAAAACGCTCAATTTTCATGCAGTTGCCAAACATTCAAACACCGGATCAATTGATAGACGATACGGAAGAAGCCATTGAAATGCTTCTGCGGTTCTGAAACGTCTCCTTGTGATGCTCAAGGAATCAGGAAATGACAGGGAACCTGGTCAACATCACTGTGATGCTTGAGTTGTCCAGCGCACATGTTCTGAGACCCCTGGCCAGGGTTTGTGTTCGATACACCTGGCAGCGAAGGATTGAGGACAGTAAAATGACACCCAACAGCAAAGAGAACACCAAGCTTCACATTTGTGCGAGTTTCTGCTCATGTGCAAAAGTAGAAAGCGCCTCAGCGGCCATGACGCCGCAGCGAGGCCCGGGCCTCGGTCTGATTCTGTGGTCAGGGAGACACCCGAAGCTGAGCACAAATATTCCCCACAATCTCCGTGATGAGAAGTTATTGGAATAAGGACAGCAAATCCGCTGGGATGCCATTGCCGTGGTGTGAAAGGAATTTCTTTGTGGAAACTGCATACATGGTGTAAAGAAATGCCACCAACTGGATTTTGTTTCCCGACATCGACATTCTCACAACACGGATAAAAATTTCGTCTCCTTCTCAGAACGTATTCAAAAAGAGATTTGTTGGTAGGTTTGTTGATTTCTGGGAAGGTTATCACAAATTTAAGACGTACAACTTTGGTCACTGCTCAGGACGATATCCATTGCGAACAAAACTTGTCGTCGTCTGCAACTACGTATTTCGAGCCTTTTCATCTCTTCCAAGTCTGGGCCTGTGGGCGCCAACGCGCACCCGCTGCGGGGCTGAGCGACTCGCCTCACGGCGAGGAGCGGAGCGGAGCGGCCGGACGCAGCGTCGTGTCCCGTGCGGTGACGGCGTCCCGAGTGCGAGGTGAACGGCGCAGCTCAAGGCCAGCGTCTAAAATTAGTCACCGAAGGGGAGGACGGGATCTGATTTTCAACAGACTTGCAAATGTTTATACCAGATTCTAAAAATGTTTCTGACCGGTGGGGAGGGCGTCGCGGAAAAGTCGAGCGTCACGACGGAACTGGGCGACGGGTTCGTGGGCAGCAGACGCGCGGGGATCCTTCTTTGATCGAACGCTGTACGTGACGCGTTGACGTTTTGGTTTTTTTCGAGCATTTCAACGTCCTCCTCCTCTCCACTCGTACATCCCGATTCTGGGGCACTCCTCGGAAGTCACGAGTGCACGGGGTTCAAATCATCCAGTGTCCTCTGGGTGGGACTTTCTCCGGTGGTCATCCGCTCAGGAAAGCCCCGCCAAAAGTTTTCAGCGGATCTGCAGCCAAACGGCAGCTGAGACTGCGCAGAGATGGAAAACAAAACAGACAAATTCCCTGCGTTTCCTGTGGGATCCAAAGCGCTTTATCTTGTGGCGTTGCTCCAATGCAGTAGTTCTATCGAAACCACGCTATCAGTCCGTCCCAAGACAAAATGAACCTTTGAAATGCGTCGACGGAGAAATACTTTTTCACTACTGAGTCGACTGCAGCCAGAGGAAGACCAGCACTGGAAATGCACTGGAAATGTGGATCCGTGCGGCAATGTCACCATTGATTGTGTGCGAAACCGGCGATGACCACCGATCTGTCCAAACCTGAGTTCGGTACGAGTTCAAATCTTGTGGAGAAACAGTTGAAACGGTAGAAACCTTTCTTTCGTTGGGTTCTGTTGCGCTGAATCACATTGTTGCCCACCGTACAGAAACATGTGGAGGTTGCGTCTGCCCATGATGTAAGCAAAACAAAGGAGATAAGCTGCATTGCACTGAACAGTGGTGGGAAGCAATACAACTTAGATGTCAATTACCTCTTTGAAAACGGAGTGGAATAACCTTCATTGTTTGGTGCAATCTCACAACGCATGAATGCGAGTACAGAAAGGCTTCGCGATTTGTAGCTGACAATTTTTGCTGCGTGATAAAGGCAGAGGAGGTGCGTGGCTTTTGGCAAACTTCAGTCCCGCTGGAGGAGTGATCTGGGCACCAGGAACAGACATGTGTAGAGTGACACCGCCTGCCGTTCAGCAAGTTGCTGCTTTCGAAACCGACGTCAGGGTCCGTCCCCTGAGGAGGATCTTACCCTGGATCCTTCCGTGCAAACAGAGCATCGAAAGCCTCCCACAGGAAATCTCTCAACATCACCGGCAGGACGAGTGCGCGGAGGTGGTCTGTCCCTCTGTGAGCCTTTTCGAGAGGCCACTGTTGGTTCGCCCAGCCCTGGATCTGTCCCGGAGATTGCCGCTCCCCTGATTTGCACAGGGCTCAGTTTGCCGTCCGTCATTTTTATGGCCTGGTATCAATGCTCGATTCCACAGCCGAAAAGGCTACATTTGCCCAATGCTATTATCTCCATCTCCTCCTCCTGCTGCAATTCTTCAGCATTTCTGCAATGTTTACATTCCTGCGATACTCATAAACTGTGACAAAACCACAGTCTGCCCTCAGTATGAACGTTTCCGCTGTGTTTTCAAGGACGTTGACAACACCTGGTTTCTACCTTCGGCCTTTAATCTCAGTTTTCGTCACCCTCAGAGAGACGGCCATTGGAACTGCCTTCCAACCGAGTGTACCTGGAAAACGCACCACTCTTCTGAACCAAGACCAAACTGCGTCGGCTCTCGCTCGCAGCGCGTGTTCAATCGACGCTGCAGATCCACCTCTCATGAGTTCGTGCTCGGTGCTTCAACACCATCAATTCTCTGTGTCGCAAAACACTTCCAGGGACACGAAATCTATTGTCATTCCAAAGTGCGGTTCCTCAAACAAACATCCAACCAGCTTCGCTTTTCACACCGAAGATTTGTGATTTGCACCGGAAAGGCATCGACGCGCGGCGCTGATTTAACAAGGCGAGGTCGGCGGTGCGCCGCGCCCATCAATAGGACAAACAGTGCGGCGTCGGTGCGGCGGAGGCGCCGGGGGCGGCGCCCGGCAGCGCAGCGCAGCGCCGCTCTCACCGACTGCTGCAGAGCGGACTCACACCGGAAGCGCCGTGCGTCGCGCTGCTGCTGCACAAGACAACATCGCAAGGGCCGCCGTAGCGCCCGTTGACTTGTGCTGCACGGACGAAACGAGGCAGTCAGTGTGAAACAGGCAGAACGGTACGATACTGTTGTGCTTTGTGGCTGAGATACTGTTGAACTGATATGAACGCAAAAACAAAGCCCTTCAGCCTGCGAAACAGAGAATCTTCTTGTACATCCCCGTGCACAAACGAGGCGACTGGTGGGATGATCGGAGAATAGCCGGCCCTTGCGCTTGAAGTTCAAACTGCTCAATGTGCAAATGAAACCTGTGACAATTGTCCAAACGAAACATTTCAGCACACGAGACACAACACAGTCATGTTGCTGTAATCACCCGCATAAAAAGGCGCACCTTTTTGTCCCAAAATGAGCATCAAAGATCGGGTGCGCCTTGCTGCGATAACCATTTTGCCGTGGATTGTTTCACAGGGACCTTTTACACACCACGGGTGCAACCAACATGGGTGAATATGGTCCCATACGAGTGCACCGAACTCATGCAAGCGGAAACATGGTGTCTGAGCCGTGAACAAAAGCCGGCAGAAATGTTCGATACAAGGCAAATGGATTTACATTATGGCCATCAAGATGTATTGAGGGTCTCTCCCACCTTTCAGGCTGCGACAATCGTATCTGGGTCGGGATCATGACCCGGTGCGGCGGACCGCGGGGCGGACCCGCCACGCCCGACACCGCCCACGTCCCGCCCACGTCCCGCCCACCCACAGATCTCGACCATCTCGTTCGCCACTCGTGTTCTCATTCAATCCAACTTTTGTCCACATCATGTTCGAATGTTCAGACCAAGGAGTTCGCACGAAGACTGCTCCCCTGGTCGGGTTCCTCCATGTGTATCGTAGGGCTGACGGCACAAACTTTCAGCTCAACCTTCGATATATTTGCAAACCTCAAAATTGAGACTCTTTGGAGCTCCTTGCCATGTGTGACTTTCGCCTTGAAAACTCGCATTTCTTCCATGTTGCCAATTCTAATGAAAACGTCAACACGTCAAGGCACACAACTGCCAGGCTCAGAACACATGAGGCTGTCCCACGTCTTGGTGGTGATTCCGTCGGATCTGCATCTGCGGCTGCGATCTGCAGTGCCTGGAGCAGGGTGGAGTTTGACGCTGACCGAGCTGCGACGTGTCCGTGCGCAGCGCCGCTGCAGCCGAAGCGTTCGCGATTAGTCCAATTCTCCCGCTGCAGCCCGAGGGGACGTGACAGGGCTGCAGCCCCCTTCACACTGGACACGTCACGACGGGGACTCCTGCGCCGGCGCACGTGCGCACTGACGCCCGGCACGACGCACGCCAAGACTGACTCCGTCCGCTCTTTGTGGCTGCAGATCTGCCGGCGCCTTCGGCCCACCCACCACAGTGAACATCACAGGTCCACGAAAGCAAACAGATTTGTTCACGTCCTGCAGGCAAATCTGCCCCGAATCAACATCTTCGTGCGAATCTTCATGAAACTTGTCTGCTGTGGATCGTCCCTGTTTGCACCTGGATCGTGCGCTGCCGTTCACTTTGCTCTGCAAACATGCACTGCTGGTGTTTGTGGAAAACTTTTGTTCTCAGTCCACAGAGTTTTTGAATGAGGGTTTTACATCAGAGACACACTTCAATCAAGAGCTTCCTTTTTTGTGAAAGGAACCCTGCAGAGGATCTTTCTACAGAGTCAAACGAACACCTGAAGTAACTTCCACTTTCATCTCGGTTCTGACACTTGAGCGCATCTTGAGATCTGCATGGCGCAGACCGGGGGACCGACTATCAAACGGAGTTGGATTCGCATGTCGCGCTGCGCCCCCCCCCCCCGCGGACGTGGTCTGAGGCTCAACAAAACGCTCGTCTATGGGTCTCACAAACAACTCAGGTAGACGACGCAGCTTCTCATGAGATCCTGCGCACAGCCACATGTTGATCAAGCTCTTCCGACACAAACCATTGTGTTCCATGTGCGTGGAACATTCACAACCTTGGTCACGATTTGCTCCAGTTCAAGCATTGCCCAAAAATCGGATTCACTTGATGTTGACGTTTTTCGCATTCTGGATACGCAGGAGTGAAACTTGGTCTGACGTTGGACGAGAGCGACAGCCGGGGACACCTGAAGCTCGTGCTGCAAACTGCGATGGATTCGAGATCTATTGCTTTTGTGACTTCAGTCTTTCTGAAGGGGCCTGACTGGTAGATCTAGTGTTTGGCTTCCAATCTTAGCACGTTTCATGACTCGGCTGTATTGCAACGCGTCGCTCGTTTCTCAACTGTCACTCTCTCAAAAGCTTGGAATGTTTTCGCAGGCGGGCGTGATGCTGCCCGCTCGGCCTGCTTGCACCGAGCCACCCCGATTCCGGAGAAGCCGTTATCGCAGCGTCCCGGCTCGGCGGTGCTGACGCGTGAAACACGCGACCCGCTCCCCAGCCGGGCGCGGATCCAGCGTGCGCGACCAGCCCCCCCCCAGCCTCGTTCTGACCTGGGATGAGCAGCACCTCTCGTCGAGGGTGTGCGCGCTCGATCCTCAGGTGTGTCATTGTGCTCGGGGTTTGCCAGAACAATGTTTTCGTGCGCGTGCGAGTGAAAGACAGGTGTCATCTGGTGCAAACACTCAAGCAACCAGGTTCTCCTGGTCTTCCATGTTACGTGTTCCTGTGTCGTGCGCAATCACTGGGGCTTCTGGGAAGTCGCCATGTTCCACTGAGCGGAATGGAGATTCCTAGATTCTCCAGGGTCCCCGACATCCAGCGTGGATCCTTCTTGTATCAAACTCCTGTGGGTCTCAGAAACCTCGTCTCCTGGTGGTGCATTCGAAGTGTGATCCCCAGACCTCTTGCAGGGCTGTCCCCGGACAGCCCAGGTTTTTATCCACGGTGCCCCCGTGCTGTCCCAGGTCATCCCCCCTCAGTGCTGGTCCCCGGCGCCGCCCCGCCCCGCCCCCCTCAGTGCTGGTCCCCGGCGCCGCCCCGCTCCCCTCAGTGCTGGTCCCTGGCGCCGCCCCCCCCTCAGTGCTGGTCCCCGGCGCCGCCCCGCCCCTCAGTGCTGGTCCCCGGCGCCGCCCCGCCCCGCAGTGCTGGTCCCTGGCGCCACCCCCCCCCCTCAGTGCTGGTCCCCGGCGCCGCCCCGCCCCTC
>JAAUXT010113319.1_pt1 | contig 30767 bp, 42 predicted proteins | sample 7278171 | NCBI WGS metagenome assembly JAAUXT01 (sample SAMN14350112, study PRJNA611818) | marine sediment metagenome | isolation source: surface marine sediment (1.8m) | place: French Polynesia: Moorea | collected 2018-08
TGATGCTGGTCATTGAGATTTCTTCCAAAATGTATTCACAAGTGCAGAAGTGTCTGTCACAAATGTTCTGTCCTCAATGAGTTCTGATATCTCCTCCTCTCATCAGAGACCCTTGAGAGGGAGGTTCTCGCACGGCACAACAATGCAAAATCGAAAGCAATGACCAGCATCGTGCTAGATAATTGTTGAGAGCCTTGCTTGGAAGAGTCCTTCAGCGACGCGACGTACAATTGAAAATCGTCCTACTTCTGTCTCCAGGTGCTCGTTGACGGGAACAACTCGCCGCCGTACGCGACCATCGACCTGGCGGAGGGGTCGCCGCAGCGCCACCCGGTGGCACGAGACGTCGCCTTCGACACCAGCCGGCAGCACATGTTCGCCCTCACCGGAGACCGAGTGAGTCCCGCTTCGTTTTCCTGTTTCTTTCAAGACGAAGTTGACCCGCGACATTGATGTCACAAAGATGCAACCGACATTTCGATCTGATGACCTGATCTACGCACAAAACCGGTGAACGAGGGTCGTCCACGAATTCTCTTCCCTGCAACTCTTGTTGCTGCGGTCTGGCGATGAATTTGTGGACAAACCTCGTTCCTTTCAAAAATGACAGGCATTTCAGGACAATTCTTTTGCTCTTCGAAATAAACTGAATTTTATGTGCTTGTTTTCGACGCAGCTCGGCAAGGAGGACAGACAAGGTAAAGAAAATGTTCGTGGCCTCCATTTGTCGTCAGAACGACATTTCAAAGAGACTTGTGAAACAATCAACCTGGTCGCAGAAATCTGTGGCTTGTGGAGGCCACTCTTTTGGTTTTCGCTGTTGTCTCACAAAAAAGTGAATTCTTTTCACGTTGTACGTTTGCTCGATTCTTTCACCTCATCACCTTGATCAGACACACACGTTTTTCATGTTTTCACGAGTTTGTTCCGATCGTCGGAAAAACGAACACCTGGATTGAGAAAATGTTGTCATCGAAAGTCTCCCGACTGGTTTGCTTGACAGACCGATCTGCCAAAGATTGTTCCACATTTCAAAACTGAGCGGATGTTGTAGATCTAAGAAGCACGTTATTCACCTTCACTTCTGTTTTATCTGATCTTTGCCACAGCACATCTGCTCTGTATGTATTATTTTTTGCCTCCCCCTTACTATTGTTTTTACTATCATCTACGCACAACGAAGCTGTGTGACCTTGAGTACGTTCACCGTCAGAACGTGTGGCTTTTCACAGCACGTTTTTGATGGCACTTTGTGAAAGTATCGTTCAAATGACTGTTGTCTCGTGCACACGTGCAACTTTCTGATTTTGCAGGTTTTGACGAAAATCGTTAACAGCAAACGGTTAACAGGAAGGGTTTGCCTCTTTCTGATCAGGTACAGACTGCACAGGGAAAAATTCAGTTTGATGTGGTGATGGAAAGTTTAAAGTTTTGCGTTGAGAATTTGGCTGAAGAAAAACACGAACACAAATTTCCACGTGCACTTGCAAAGACGGAGTCTAAAGTGGGATCACCTGAAAGATGTGCAGGGTCCGTTCCCCAAAAGGTTTTTATGGCACAGTCGCTTTCAACAATTTCGTCAATCTGTCCTCAAGCGTGTATTCTTTATGCACCCAGGAGAATCTCACAACCGGAGTGAAATGTTCTTGTCAAAGGAAGCTCCCCTTCTTCACCTTCTTTACTGCACAGTGTCCAACAAACAGAAGGCTACACAAAGTGCTCGTTGTGTTGTTCGAACGAGTCCAGAACGATCCGTGGTGATGTTTGAAGAGCAGGACCTTGAAAGGTTGCTCAGCCATGATGTTGTTCGAGCTGTGAAGGATGAGCGATAAAATGAGCTATTTTCTCACATTGACGACCCTGGGAAAACTGCAGGTAGATCCTCTCTTACGTAAGAGACTGCTGCAACTTTTTTCCCAAAACATATTGCAGGCATCTCAGGCACAGACATCGTTTTGGTTTTTCACGATCCGGAGAGAAAGATCATTTATTATTAATCATAGATTACACACACATTTCAAGGATATTACAAATAGAAATATGATTCAAACAATTGAAGGTACAACAATCCCAGATGTAGAAGAAAAAATTTACAAAAAAATATACCAATTTATAAAACTTTTTATAGTGACAACGGGCAGATTCATTTGAAACAAATGTAAAAATGCACTCCAAGGTATTCTCATCATGTTATATTTATTTATTTTTTTGTTTTGTGTGCGTGTGAGAACCGTGTATTGAGACGGCAATCAATAAATTCATTAAACACACAAGATCATTGCAAAAATTGGTACGAGGGGTCTCTACAAAGTTTCCTTCCCGAGGCCGGATTTTTTCAGTTCCTTTTGGAAACTCCCCCATCTTTTTGGGAACGTAAAGACCATTCAATGCATTTCCTATTCATCAGCATGCTTCGATGAATAAAGTTCCCTTCCTGCAGAGAAAGAAACTTTGTGCATTTTTGCCGGCAGCAACAAGCGAGGGAAGGAAACTTTGTAGAGACCCCTCGTATCTTGTTCTTGGGTGCCTGCTGCAGTTGTTCGTCGATTTCGAGGGCTGTCCACGAATTTTCCGCTGCAGGTCTGCATCTCGCGGACATTGTCTTGGAAGATGTGGCGCGTTGGAATATTCGTGGACAGCCCTCGTACATTCTGTGAACAGTGCAACCAGTCGTCGTTGTCTCGTCATGTTCCTTGGTCAGGGAACCCGAAATTGTGTTTCTGGTTGTCACCTTCGAAACGACAGGAGACCCTTGTGTCAAGTCTGTCGTGGCGCGTTGATCAATTGGTTCAGAAGAACCAAGCAGTTCTTCAGAAAAAGTTCACCTCATCGCAGAATCGAGACAGGTTCTTGTGAGGAATTGCGGAGGGCGTGAGAAGAAATTTTGCTTCAAGCTTGAATCAGATAACGAACGTTCGGGAACGCGAAAACAGAATCCGTAATCCCTGCAACAGATAATTTCTGCCAGGATGCTGACTTTAATTTTGAATTCCTGACAAGAAGGGAAAACCCAACAACTTTGTGGCAGGCACAAATTCAGAAGCCAAGGCACCAGTAAACTTGGTCGGTTTTGAGACTTCGTCCTCCTTGGTTGACCGGCCATGTGCGATCATCTGCTGGAGCATCGTGTGCGTTCTCCTCAAAGAAATCATTTCCTTTCCGGACTTGGAAATTTTTTTGGAATGGACCTTTGACAGAGGAAACCAGTTGAAAATGTGCGGGTGCTTTGACTTTGGTCATGTTGGATGGATTTACGGAGGACGCAGGTCATTGGTGAAAGCAAAACTTTTCCTTGTCCCGTTCAAGGCCTCGAAGAAAGGCAAGGCGATATGTTGTGTGAGTGAGTGAGTTGTGGTTTGTTTCAATGTGGTTGGAAGGTTCTGCCAACTGTGTAAACCTGCTCCGGCGTTTCGTCTCAGTTCTCTCGTGTTGTACAAGATGGGTCCTCACAGCCCGAGGGTGGGTGAAGACACAATCGCTCTCGGACCAAGATTCTAATTGTTCGCGTGCAGTCTTCAAACTGTCCACTCTTTGAACACAAGTGGAGAACGTAGTCTTGAAGAATTGCGCATAACGCTGCAGTTTCTGATGAACGTGGTGCACCAAAATGAAACGGTTTTGGATGGATGTTTGGCAATCCAAGATAACGGAGCCTTTGAGGCAAAGTCAGTCAACTGGTTCACCTTACAAAAGCTGGTACTCGTCTTCAGCAGGACGTTATCGGGCGTATCTGGTGTTTCCGCAGTTCCCTGGCGACTCGTAGTGGCGTTGAGTATGCAGTAGTACCTGGGTAGTACTCATGCTATGTGGGAAGCTCTGCCTCCAGCCACTGCAAACATCCAGCAGAATGTCACTGGGACGAAAGCTTTCCAGGCACAACTTCTCTGAGCTTTGATTTCCTGAAGTCGGAAAGTTTTGAAAACTGCAGCAGAGTCTGTCTGTTGCGCCGGACGAACAAAACACTCTCAGCGTGCACGGTAACGTCAAAAGCGTTGCTCCTGGAAAGAACCCAAGTCAGGTGTTGAAGCTGAAGTGTGAAGAAGCTTCTCGTTTCTGTGTTTTGATTTGTCCGATTTGAACGGAACTGAAACATCTTTCTTCGTTCAGGTCTGTTTTCATCTCTGTTCACATCTCGATTGTTTGGAGAGGAAGACTTCTGAAGAGAAACCCTCCACTCGCAGATCTGTTTCTTTGGTTTGGGAGCTCCAAGAAGCCAATGGGAAACAAATGTTCTTTCGTTTGAATTTGTGATCTGTTGAAGATACAGAAGAAAGAAACAACGTGTGTTTGTTCTTCTTCAAATTTGGGCAGTGTTGTTTGTTCAAAGGGGACGAAGGAACTTTTGGACTGGTCTCTTTCCACGTTTTCTCATTTTTTTCTGCCACAGTTGGGACTGCCCGTCCTGACGCGGTGCGTAAACTTCGGTTCTCGTAAAACTTCTCGAAGCGAGAGTTCGACATTCTGGAAAACGCACGATTTCGTCAAATTGGGGAGGGGGGAACTCGAGACTTCTGAAGAAAAGTCGTCATGCGCACGTCGTTCTTCCACGACGCTCACGGGGCGCACTGGGCAGCGTGACGTGTCACGTTGGCTGGCGGCGCACACAGCAATTCGGAGCTCCGCGATGCCGGGCGTGACGCAGCGGCTCCGCCGAGGCGAGGCACCTGTGCATCGCATTCGCTCGAGTTTATTTAGCGCGGAGGAACGCGTGTGAATCACTCGGCGGGAGCGCCAGCTGCGGAACGGCTCGAGCCCCACAACATCTGTAGATGCGCTGAGCGTGTAATCCACGCCGTGTAACCGCGCCGCAGATGCGAGGTGCGCGGTGCGGGGCGCGCCACGTCACGGGGACGGTGATTCAGATGGTGGGGGCGCAGGTGTTGAGGTAGTGGTGGTGCGGGAGTCCTTTCTACATCGAACGCCGTCCAGCGTGTTGTCCTTGCACCAAGAGACTGTTCACGACCTGAAGCTGGCAGAAGAAAATGGAAGTCGCGTTCCGTTCAGGAAGACCAGCTAGCTACCAGCGAGATCGGCGTTCGTGGGCCCAAAACTTTTGAAAGCGAACCACGATGCGATCTTCGCACCAGTGAGAAAGGCGCATGAAGGACGAACTGCCAGTTGCAGCGCTTTTTTATGCCCCGTTATCGGGATCATTCTCAGCTTGATCGAGCTGTTCTATTGCTGTGCTCGGCCCCTGCGGATCGCATTTTTACAACTCGAGAATGTTGATCGTTCCACCACAGTCGGCTGTAGGAAATCAGAACGAGGGCGGAAGGGAGGAAGTTCGTTGATACGATTGTCAATCTTTGTTGTTTCCACGCATAGAAAGAAAGGGGAAACTGAGGTGAATGCTCAGCGCGCAGAAGTTGGGAATGTGAATCCAATTTGTTGTGCAAGAGCGTGCAACTTGTGCTGACAGACATGGAACGACCATGCACCTTTCATGCGCGAGAGAAACTGACCCAGCTGCAAAAGTCAGCGCTTTCCTGGAACCTGCGTTTTTGGAGAAGTCGGGTGTTTGGATGCTGCTGCTGTCTTTCCTTTCCATGGCAGTATCCGCGATCAAAGCGTCAGATTTTTTTGCGCCGTGGACGAAAGGTATGCGACGACCCTGCAGCCCTTCATTCGTCGCGAGTTCGTTTGACCGCGCACATTGGACCCGAGTCCGGCGCAGCAGTCCTGTGTGGGAACATTCCTCGGCGGAATCGCCTCCTGAGAGCTCATCAGTATCTCAGCTTGTCTGGCAAAAAAACAAGCTTCCGAGCTGCAAACAGGCAACTGCAATTAGAACCTTCAGATCGCAGAATCAATCATTCCAGCGTGCGGGTTCGTGTGGTTTCGTCCCGAAAATATAGTTTGAAAGCTGCACCTTGAAACTCTTGACAAAGATCTGGAAAGAAGTTCCTTTCACGGTACAGCGTTGAACATAAGTTTGGGCAGCCGGACTGTGGGTCTGGATCCTGGGTCGGGAACTGCATGGGCTGCATCCTGCAGGAGATAACGCAGACCGCACCGCGGCAGAGCAGGGCCCAGCTCGGGTAATGAGCGCCGCAACGCTGAAATGCAAAATATGAACTGTGAAGGAGCAGCCGCAGCGCAACCCACCCCGGGGGTGTTCTAATGTTTGTTGAAATTGTAGGATAAAGGGAACAAACAGGCAGAAGAAACGTTCGCACAGGGTTGGCACTGGTGTATGGGAAAGGTCCATCAGCAGCGTTCTCACACGCCACAAATCATCGGAGCTTTGTTCTTTGGTTCTTTATAACTGGGTAATAACTTTATGTTGTGTTCCTCGTCAGTGTTTTGGGGGTGGAATGCTGTTTCAGATCCTTCCTGAAAAAAAAATCAACAAACGTATTGCGTTGAGGTTGTGGTTTGCTCTTCATGAAGGATTTCCCCACAAATCAGATTTTTGCGGTTGCTTTCCAAGACTTGAGTTGAAATTTCGCAAGCTAACCAACAGTTTCTTGTGTCTACCAGGTTGCACCCAGATGCACACCTTTTGGCGGAAGTATCAGAACTCACCCGCGGCCGCCAGTTGTCAGTGTCCCAGCGGGCTGCTGGCAGCGCAGATAACTCGCACCTGATTGGAGCGCACAGCGTTGAGTTGTCAGACGCTGACACGTGACAGGGTACTCACAGTGGGATGAGTACTCACTTGATCGCTTGCACCTGATTGGTTCTCCCGGAACACTTGAGTTGTCAAGCCCCACTTGGGGTGGTACTCGTGTGACCTTTGTCCGGATTGGCTTCGCTGAGTACGGTAGCCAGTGGAGTAGTGAGTGCGACCAGCTCGAGGTGGATTCGCCTGGAACTGCGGAGAATGATTCCAGAGTCACAAAGAGACTTCCTGTGCTTCCTGTCACGTGCGCATGATCTGACGTGACTGCTTCGTTGTGATCATGGCCCCTTGTGAACAGAATTTCCAGAAAGCGTGCCGCGTTGAAAAGTACGTAGATCCCTGTCCCGAACCAACCAGAGACCAGTGATGTTTCCAAAGCACAGTTTTATATCGAACACCTCGGTTCGCGCGTCCGACACCAGTGTTCCAAAGTCGTACGTCATTTGACGTTTGAACGCAACGCAACAGATATTTCGAGTGGCAGGGGAATTTAATTGACGTGGACAGCCGAGTATTCGGGGCGTGAAGAAAAATGTGTCGGAAATCTCCGGTTCTGGTTCTCTTTTCGCTTGTTAGCTTGTTTTCTCTAGATCAGCGGAAAACGTAGATCGTGCTTATCGGAACAAGAAAGCGCAATTTGAGGGCGTTGAGCGATGCTGCTGCTGCGATGCGAGCCTGGAGAAGCGAGGCGCAAACGCGGACCTGAAACTCCGATTGAGTCTTTGAAATCAAAAATTGTTTTGGGGATTTGGACTGCGGAAAGGGACATAAAGTTTTGCCGGACCATACTTGACAGGCGTTCTTTCGATGCAGCAACAATTTGTGCGCCAAGTGATGGAAAAACATGAGTTATGACTGTGAGTTGTGGACCGGTCCTTTGGTCTTGTCTTCGCAGCAGAAACGTTTTCGGTTCCGCTCCCGTCCACATTGTGGATTCTTTCTCTGTGCGGCGGCGGCGGCGGCTGCGCCCGATCCGGAGTTCCACCTCGCCGCTCTCTGCTCCATACATCAGGCGCTACTCCCAGAGTAATTGGAGTGTTAGAAATGCAGAGGCTGATTGAGAGACGACGCCAGCAGAACACAAGACTTTCTTATCACTCTGTGAGAGATTCCTTCTTGAAGGAGTGTTGGTCTATTTTGGTTTTTGTCGCTAAATGCAGTGCTGCTTCAGGTTTTTCCCCACAGTCTGGAACAACTTCTGCTTTCTCGCGAAAATCCTGCATGGAAGGGTTCTTCCACTCTCTGTCTCAGAACTCTTTGCAGATTCTGAATCAGTTCTCTCTCATATTCTGAAATTTAGCGGCGCTGGTACATCTGAGACATTGATGTTGTTGACTGTTGACACGGTGACACGCGCGTCCTGCTGACTCTTTTGCGCCGGAAGTTTGGACGTCGGCGCCCATTTCATTTGGGAGTGACACTTCAAACCAAACTGCTGCACCTGTCTCCAAGTGATTCTTGGAGCCTCCATTGAAACGGAGGCCTGAGAAAAAGAACAGGGCAATAAATCATTGTGCTAAAAAGTCTGAGACTTCCAAATAGATTCATCTGCTGGCAATTTGCACGTGGAGTCGAAGTGAAGTGAACCCTCGGACAGGCCATCGGGTGGATCCGATTAGAGCCGAAACCAACACCACCGCCGCTGAGTGCTTCTGATTACTCAACATTACTCGGGTTTCTTTTGAAATCAGAGCAAAAGACGATGTCCCTGATTTTTTGTCAAAGACTCTGATTTGTTTTGAATCTTGGAGGAGTGTGGAACTGAAATGGTTTCTGGGATAGGAATGGGGTTGGGGTTCTTTGAATTACAAACGGTCCCTGGTAAAAATTGTTTTCACGAGCTGATTTTCGTGTCATAGTGTGCAGTTTGAAAAGAGAGATCAAGAGAGGTGTGGCGCTTGAAGTCTCTTTGTGGCCCATCGAAGTTGTTATGTCTTGAAGACGAAGGCACACCGACCAGTGGCCCCTCTTCCTCAGCAGTTTTGACTTGTGACAAGACTTCACAACTTCCTTCCATCCTCACTGGACCTGTCGTAGTATCTGACATGCTGCTGGACAAACTTCATCCAGTTCCTTTGTTGAGACGACCTCGATTTTCCGGTGCGCTACACCTCAGTCTGTGATGCTGTCTCCCGGGGGAGGCATCAGAAGCCCCCACGTCTCAGGGGCCACAGTCCGAGGCAGCAGGTCAGATTCCGGTTCTCTTGGCCGCGTCAGGTTTCTCGCTGTACCCCTCCCTCCCAGGTGACCCTTCTCTTTGTGGTTGAACGCTTGCACCGAGGCGCGGAAGGTGAGAACTGTGTTGGTATGAATTTCGTTCTTTTGGTGTTGGTCTGGCCTGCGGTCCTGCAGAGTCACGAAACAGGAAATCTCACCGTCCTGACTGCAATCTTTCTGGAAGATGGCCTTTTTGGCAGGAAATTGTGACATGCTGAAGTGCAAACAGCGCAAGAACCACGAGAACGAGAGGTTCTGGAGAAAAGTTCTGACCCTCCATGGAACCGCAACAGCGAAGTTGTCTTGAAACTTGGTTGTCAAAACTGCAAGCATCCACCAAACTTCACAGATGTGCGGTTTTCAACAGCTCTCCAGACAGTTAGTTGGGGTTTTCCAAGCTGAGGGGTGTAAAGTTTCGTCTCTCAGGAATTTCTGCCAGATCTTTGCTGCTTCGTTTGTGTTACAGAAAGGAAATCCTTGTTGTGGTGCAAACAATGATCTTGACTTTCCGAGGAAATATGTTCAACCGACACTCACTCAGAAAGCGGTTTCAGTTTTGAGTTGCAAGTGAGCGATGCAAAATGAGAACATTTCAGGTGAGAGTGAAAAAAGAACGGATAAAATGGCCCTGCAGATGTTTACACGTCCGAGTTCCTCAATTTTGTTTGTGCATTTCAAGTTTCTGTTGCGGGTGTCGGAAATTTCGGCGTTGCGTTTATGAGCTGTTGTCGTGATCGTTGTTGACCTGTGCCAAGGATCCAAGGTGTGAACTCGTCGAGACACGAATGCTTTTTGCTGTCATGTTGCACGAGCAACAATGAGAGACGCTTGGTCTTGTTGTGAAAAAAGTTGATCCGGTGTGTATTTTGGGGAGAAGTAGGTGTCACTCGGATCAGGGGTCTCTGAAGTAGTTTCGATTCAGACACCACAGCTCGAGCCTTGAACAACATTTGGTCACAAGGCAACGAAAACAAAGTGGGCGACATCGCAACTGGTGGTCCTCCATTCTTTGTAAGAGTACCCACTTCACTTTGTCAGACGAATAAATACTGTTTTGCTGGAACACTCCAAAGCTGCTTATAAACTGGGTTGTCATATTTGCTGTCATGTGTTCTCACTTGTTGGCATGCCTGTGGTCGAAATCTGGTTTCTGGGGATGGTTGTTTCTTTGAATGTCAGCGACTTTTTGCCCACACAACGCAATTTAACATCAGTCAGTGTCGGATGTTTGCTTTGTTTTTCGATGAGTTCGCATTTGACAAGTTCCCCACAAAGGTCAAAGCGATCCCTGGGTGTGGCGTGGGCACCAATCAGGGCGTTGCTTATTAACTCAGGAGTCAGGGTTGTGTGACCCAACACCGTGGTGTGGGAGATAACACAAGATACGTTTCCCAATGCGCAGTGAAGAGGCGTGACCGTTCAAGATCAAGTTGCAGGCCAAGACCTGCCACGAAAATCTGGACAAGAATTTTGGCAAGTGAAGAACAACTCGAGAGCAACAAGTTTTTTTTTCTGGGCTCTCAGGTCGTTGCCTTGATCTTCCAACACAAACCAAATCTCATTGGAGGCAATCGCCCTTCTGACAGAACGTACCGCTCGTGACAAAAGCAATCCAGCTCATTACCATGGACTTTTGATCATTCCCGAACAATGAATCAAGTGCAGCAGCAGTCAGCAGAAAACGCGCCACAAAAAGACTGCAAAGAAACGGGGAAAACTTGAAGAATGGTTTGAGTGTTTTTGCACATTCTTCCATTCTTGTCATACCGCTGCAAATGAAAAAGTGAAGCATTTTGACAGGACCTCCATCCCGCTCATTCTGTTCATGCACCGAATCAACCTCAGGAAAATCTTCACAAGAGCCCTCTTCTCCAGTTTCTTTCCTGCACGAAAGCAAAGCGGGAAGCATTCTCGTACATTCAGTTTGAGCGCACGGAATCAAAAGTTGGTTCAGATTTGATCAAGCACACTGTCTCAAATACGAAATGCATTCGTGACGCTCTGCGAGACCTCTTCCAAAGTCCAGAAAAGTCCAGTCTTTGTTCCTCTCGACTTTTGCTTCTGGCGATGTTGTACATTGCGATGTTCGCAGATGGTTCCCCCACTTGATGTGCTTGGTACTCACGCTTTCCAAATCCTTGAACAAATCATTGCACCTTCTTCAGCCTGCAGAGCGAAAACTTTCAGGAAAAAAAAAAGATTTGCCTGATACAAGGGAACTGAAAACTGAGCAAATGCAGTTGCGCAAAATGGAAACGTCCGTTGCGAGGTTCAACCCTGCAGCTCCAGATGGAGGATTATGACAATAAACACATGTAGTAAACACAGAGAGCAGTTTTTGCAGCAGAAATAGTAAATAGCTGTGATGTTCGAAGAAAAATTGGCATCATGTTTGATGTGTATGTTTTTCCTAACTCTCCGAGCCTCAGAAGGTTTGCGGGAGGAAACGAAACGAACGACCTGAGCATGGGCCGACGTTCAACGTTCCAACGGCGGAATGAGCGTATTTGATGAGGCCTGGATGTGATATGGTGACCGTGTCCCCAAACAATAAATTTTGTGAAGAAGTTGCAGGGAATTAGGACGCTTATCTGTGGACAGCTGTTTGTGGTTAAAAGAACAAATTCTTGTGTTTGCACCAAAGAACGTGAAGCTCGTTTGACTGCACCTTCCTGCAACCCCCGTCTCCCCTTCCCTCTCAGCGCGGTGACATTCGTGACATATCTGGGCCAACTGTACTGTACTGTCGGTCGTGTCTGTGGATCCAGAGCATCCGTGGCTGCTCGTTCGAAAACCCTGCCAACTTCTTTGCCGTTTCGTTGCTGTTTGCCGTTTTGTCCGAATTCGTGCGCGCATAAACGGACGCTTTGTGACCAGATTATGACAGCGAGACATGGTGCGATATTTGCCCAAAGCAAATCAAAAACGTTGGACGTGACTCAGATCGTTGGGTGTGGCCCGGATCCGCTTCTGGAGTCTCTTATCTCCTGTTGTGATTTACGAGTTTTGTCAGACTTTATGAATGTTGACAGCAGCTCTCTTCACTTTTTTTCGCAGACACCGTTCTTGAAATAGGTTCCTCACAGCTTTGATTTGGTGTCTGTAAAAAAAATATTTTGAGTTTGAGTGCTTCAGTTGATTAACTTTCAAGGCAGTGCGAAAGCCTGGCCGCGTGTTCATTGATCCCTGTTTGCTTTTTGGCGGTTATTTGAAACGGACTTGAAACAAAGGGGCAGCAGCGGCGAGTCAAGCGAGGAAGCTGTTGTACAGCTGATACATTGCTGCCATCTGGTTCGATCCTCTTGAGGGAACAGAAAAAAGTGGAAAAGTAATTTTTGTTGCTTACGTGAGGAATTGACTTTTTGACATCGCGCGCAGATCCACGGCGCGCGGGCGCGGGAGACTGCGTTTTGCGGTGAGGACTGCGCTGCGTGCTTTGGTCCGTGTTGAGTATTCGAGAAACACAGTTCAGTTCATTCAGAAGTCGAGACAACGACAATACTTCCCGTCCTCGTCTTGTCCTTTGTGGGGACAACGGGTTTCCTGAACAGACACATCTTTTGCGCACATTGAAAACCCGAAGTGTTTTGTCCGCAGTGGGAAATCCCACGCTCCGTCGTCGTGGCAACATTTACCTGAGGTGCGCATTTGTACTCAAAAAGTACTTGCGGTAGAGGATTCCCATTGATAAATACCCCATGTATCTCCTGAAGCGTGTTTACCATTCCGCTGTTGCGATGTACGTTTCTGACTGCGGTTTTCCTACGTTGATTCAGCTCGTGTTTTGATGTGTTTGCTGCTCAACGCAAGGACCATGTGCTCAAAGGAAACAAACAGGGCCAGGCGCCCATCCAGGGGCGGGAATTATTCTGCAGAAATGTTCATAAATATCGTGGGTCATTCTTCCGCAAGTGAAGCAGGGGAACCACAGATGCGGGGCAATTCACGTTCCGCTTTGTGTTCTGATCCCATAAAATGGTTTCCCCAACGGCTCTTTTCGTCAGGCTCTGTCGTGAATCGCCAGATTTCCCGTTGTACGAGTAGATCTACGCTCGTGTTTTGTGGCACAAGGGTCCAGGTGAGTTTCTGGATTCTTCAGCTTGCCCCAAAAACAATGTTTCGGAGAAAGTTCATTCTGTTTCACGGACAAGTCCTCACCGTGATCGTACATTCACAACGCACAAGCTTCAACTGTATTGACGTGAATTCAACTGAGATTTGAAAATTGTGGGAAAAAATATTTCGAGTGGGATTGTTCCTGGTGAATGCAGACCAAACAGCGTTTTTGTCTGATGGAGACCAACCGACAAGAAAAGATGTTTCTTTGTGTGAATCGGTTGTGAATGTTGTTGGCTTTCAGTGTGCTTGTAGTCTGTTGAGTTATTGTTGAGAAAGATGGCAATTACTGAAGACCGACACTGTCAGGAACACTTGAGCGTCACCGTCAACCAACTCTCTGAAGTACTGCTCAACTCTTGCGCATTTTTACCCCAAATGAAAACTTCCTGTGTTCCTTCCGTCTCTCGTTCGGTCGTATCTTGTGAACGTACTTTCTGCTCGATGAGGTTCTTTTCTGCAGAGAAAAGTCTTGGTCCACGGCAAATACCTTTGGTCTCAGGTGTTGAGAGACCAGGTGCTTTGGAGCGCACCTGCTTGGTGCTGAACTTTTTTGAGAAAAAAGGTACTGCAAACGGCATGAGGAACCACAAAGCTATGCAGCACCAATATTACGCTGTGTTCTCCAACAATCCCTGCATGTTTAATCTGCCTGCTGAAGTGAGGATGAGACGTGAATAAAAACACGGCGAGACCAAAGCTCGTTTGTGCGAAAGGGACAGAAGTTCCCGGGAGGAACCAAAATCATTGAAAATCCTCCTCACCTCAGCTGCGATGCACGCACAACACTTTTTGTCAGAGGCAGAACACGTTTCCTGACGAGTCGTCCAGAACAGCCCAGTTTGCTCATCCAGATTATGAGTGACAGTAATTCACTGCAGAAATCTGTCTTACAGCATTGGGCAATAGGTAAAAACAGCAGGTGCTTTACAGGCCAGAAAATGGGCTTTGACACATCGGAGTCTGCGCGGACGGACTGCATTAGAGCGATGATCAAGTGGTCTGCTTTACGAGGCCCTGTACATAGTGTTGTTCTCAAACCTGCGTCATTGTTGCTGAAGTTGTGACGTTTTACACTTGACCATTGTCTTCCACAGGCATTGAATCTTCAGACGTTTGCAAAATAGTTTCGAATGGCGCAGGATTAAATCGCACACAGCGCAAGGTCATTCCTGCACTTCTGTTCTGGTACAGGGTAAAAAGAAGGATTGATGTCTTTCCTGCTGCTCTCCACGACAGGAGGTTGATCTTGAGACTCAAACAGTACGTTACATAACTCTTGAGCAGACATAATACAAAAACTTTCCATTTGGGCTGCAGTCGGATGCTGAAAGCGTGCCTGAGATGTACGACGCAGATAACTCCTGCCGATCCACGGATGTTTGTAGAGAAGAGAGAAGCGCAAAAACATGCACCTTGAAAACTATTAATCACAGAAGAAGTTGTGAAAAATGACAAAAAGCTGTGCCCACCAGACCCTCATTTCACGACGACGTTTTCAAGCCCGCGGCCTGTCGGCCAAAGCCGCGCGCTTGGTACAATCATAAGTGTTGTTCTGCAGTGTGTATGTTTCTGTGTTTCATGCAAGGGGCCCCTGCCCCACCCCCTGGCCCCAACTGACCGCCCCTGCGAAGTCCTTAGAACTAGTTCCTGGTCGCTGTCAGGTGGTTCAAAATTCGGCGCGAAACTTTTTTTTGTGAGGAGCACAACTGCCCAAGTGTGTTCGACGAAAGTGTGCCAAGATGACTTTTTGTTTGAGATTGCACTGAATTCTTTTGTTCACTGGATTTTGCGCTGTTTTGCACTAATTTTGGGAAGAAATGTGCACCGAACAGCCAGAGGGCGAACAACACCCGCGCACTGTGCGCAGATCTTGGAACAACTCAACAATTTCAACGGACAAAAAATGACACAGACAAAAAGTGGGTTGTGGAGTAAAAGTTATTCGTTGCTCTCAGCAGTGCATCAAGTGTTGTTGGATGGGTCCTGACAGGGGGCCCAGGGTACCAAAAATGTTGCACACCGTTTCTGAATCTGTTCGCCATTTTGCCCACATGACCAGGTGCGTGAGGCTAAAGATTGTTTTTGTGCAAAGATTAAGTTTTGAATCGCACACTGCGTGAAGGACAGGACAGCAGAAGAGGGTTGACCACTGAAATCCTCGGTGTCAGAAAGACCTGCATTCTGTTCAGATTACGCTGTTTTGTGTCATCGGCGTTTGCGTAAAAGTCATTGGCTTCCGCACGAGTATGTCCCTGACTTCAAGTAAACGAATCTTTGTGTTTCCATTTCCGACTCCACGTTGTCTGTTCACTGGTTGTGGTCTCGTGGTGTTGTGTTCAGGGACCCTGCAGATCTTACGATTAACTTCCGTACGTGCAAAAAGCGCGAACATCCCTCCATTCAGCTTCCCTCGCAAAACCGCGTCTGTCAGTGAAGAAGAATGCCTGTGAAAAAGTTCAACAAGGAGGCCTGTGCACAAAAAGCGAAAGGACGAACTTCAGCTTGCAACCTTCTCGTGGGAATGAGTGAGAATATTGAAACTACAGGTGCACGACTTTGATTTATCACCTCGTTCTGAACCAAGTTTCGTCTCGCAACAATTTGCGGTCCGCAAAAATCCTCGCATCCTCGTTCTTCCAAGTCACTGATTCCCCAGATTCACCTGCAGAATTGGCCTGACGTTTTTGCTTTTCACGTAAATGACCCGCACGGCGAACTGGGCCGATCACGCACGATGGAGGGAATAGAATACAAGGTTCTTTCAAGGATCGGGTGACAGCAGAGTGACCCAGATACCTTCTGGGTGTCCTGGTGTGAGCAAAACTCAACCAGCCGAAAAAAAGTGTCGAAAATATTGTCATTATTCTGTGATTCCTGTGCCCCGAGGTTGTGCAAATACATTGCGGTGTGTTCTCCTCACTCCAGACGAAGTTGAAGCTGATTGACTTTGTCTCGACTGACTTGGTTGCACATAATCTTCAATTGATTTTCTGTTGTTTCGATGTTTCCTGAAACAGTTGTTTTTGTTCCACAAGGTTTTTGATGCAACTGCCGAAACTTTTCTGTTTGTCTGTGTGCACCGTTACCGGACGTAGGAACGTTCCGTTCCATTGAGTTCATTGAGGTTGTCAAGAGTTTGACCTTTTCTCATTCCAGATTTCTTTCAGACTGCCAAACACACTGGACCCTGAAATCACGATACCACAAGCAAGACCCCCAGTATGACCTTGACTTGAAGAAGTCTGCTCTTGTTTTGTCAGGTGACGAAGGTTCCGATCCAGTCGTGCAAGGTGTACAAGGAGTGTTCGGACTGCGTGACGACGCGCGACCCGCTCAACTGCGGCTGGTGCGGAGACTACTGCTCCACGCAGACCGAGTGCCTCACCGACATCTGGACGCGCGAGTCCTGCCCGCCCGTCATCTACTCCGTGAGTTGGACGCTCTCCATCGGGTCGACTTGGGCCGTGTGTGAAAGTTGTTAGCAACGTCTTTCGGAAGTGCCATTCTCATCTCTGAAACTCGGAACCCGGACAGTGTCGCCACGCCTGTGGGCAACGTGTGTTTTTTAGCTGCTTGACGTCGATTGTCGAGAATTTCAAGTTTGTTGACTGAACTCCGGGGCTTTGTTTGCAGTTCGAGCCGCGGTCAGGCCCGGTGCAGGGCGGCACGCACGTCACGATTCACGGCCACAACTTCGGTGCGCCGACGCCGAACGACCCGAACGTGAAGGTGAAGGTCACGGTGGCGCTGGTCGACTGCGTGATCGAGGAAAGGAACTCCTCCAGGTGAGGGCAACACTGAAGCACGCTTCTGCTCCTTTCCTTTCAAGGAAACCCCTCCTGCTGCAGACTCTCCAACAAGCGTTCCTGTTTTGCTTGCAAGAGAAGTTGTTGAAAGGAACTCTGTTTTCTTCTCCCTCTGTGGAACGACACGGTTGCTCCAACATCCAGATCGGGATCTATGAGCTTCATTCCTGTGGATTTCAGCATCGTGTGTCGAACGGGTGAATCGAAGGACCTGAAGGAGATAGATCGCGAGGTGAAGATCACCGTGGTGGACCGCAGTCAGACGACGGTCCCGTTCAACATCGAGGGTCCCGCGACCTCCGAACACGAGAGCTTCAGCTACAAGGTACCGGCACCTGCCACGGATTCACACTCTGCAGATTGTTTGTTCCTTTTGTTGCGCAGATGTGAAACGTGCCTCTTTGTTTTCATCACGTACACTCCGTTGCGTTCAAGCGCAGGAATTCAATACAAGAAAATTGATTCACACCTGCCATTACGAAAGAGACTCGTATGCACTGCCTGCAGTGTGTGTGTGTGTATGTGTGTGTGTGTGTGTGTGTGTGTGTGTGTGTGTGGAGACGCGATCAATGCACGAGCCATGAGTGCTCAACTGTTTGTAAACATCACGTCATTCCTTGCTTGTAGCGCCCGGTGATGAGCGCGTTCAGCCCTCTGATTGGCCCTCGCTCCGGCGGAACTCGGCTCACCATCCGAGGCGAGCACCTGGACGTCGGCTCCAGGCTCAACGTCACCGTCGGGTACCTGCCCTGCGAACCTGTCGAGTGAGTTGCTGCCCATGATTGGCCCGTCTGAAAAGCTCCGAAAGATGCGTGTCTTTTGTCCTGATGAACCCCCGCTGTGTGACTATTGCAAACGTGTTGAACGCGTGTTTCTTTTGCAGGGTGAGCAGCTCAGCCATCACATGCCTGACGTCCAAGTGGGTCCCTGAACTCGAGTTCAAATTGGGGAAATTCGGGCGGCGTCGACGTCGCGGCGTCGACACAGACACGCTCCTCGAGGGTTCCGTGAACGTCACAATTGACGCCGCCAACCTGCACGCGACCAATCTCCACTTCACGTACAAGAAGGACCCAATCATAACGTCAGTGGAACCCAAGGCGAGCATTCTCAGGTGAGTCGATGGAATCGTTTATTTGTAGGGAGAATGGGCTGTTTCATTTTGTGGTTTTCTTTCAACTTGTTCTTTCATCGTCGCGTTGTGTGATTTTCCCGCAGCGGAGGTTTGCGCGTCGATGTTGAGGGAGAGAACCTGAACGTTGTGCACCATCCGAGAATCGTCGCCACGGTCCAGGGAGAGGATCACATCCGGTACTCCGCGGTGAGAAGCTCTCTGAGCCTTCGCGGAAAATCTTGCCAACTTGTCTGCAAAACGGTCTGCAAAATCATCTTTGGTTTGTGAACACAAATTCGCCCTTTCTGCCGGGCACACTGGTCGCATTGCTGCGTCGTTCCTGTGTCAGGAAAGCGCTTGTTTTTGCTGTGGACACGCCCGACAACGCTGCGCATGCGTCGTTTTGCAGCCGTGCGAGCCGAGGGAAGACGGACTCGTGATGCGCTGCAAGTCTCCGACCGTCAACGGCACGAGGTTCGAGGTGACGAGGGAGAAGCCGCTCAGCGTCAACGTGCACTTCCTCATGGACGGAGTTCAGGTGCGCCCCCTAGTGTTCACTATTTGCGACGGAGATGGGTACAGGGTCTGGGAAAAAAAGATGAGACCCCCTCTTCCCGTGTGGTGTACTTTCTCCCAATGGCACCTCAGCCCAAGAAGCCCGAAGGAATGTCAAGAATGTGCGCGCCTGTCCAGGTCCTTTGTGGCTCCAAGATGCCACCGCCTCAGGACCGTCCCACAATGCAGTTGTGGAGAAAATATTCACGTCAATTGAAGCGGGCACACAAGTCCACCTTGACGCGTTTTCTTTGCCTTTTGCAGACTGTGTACAACCTGTCCGAGACGCAGCCGAGCCTGAGCGAGTTTCAGTACGTGATTGACCCCCAGTTCGACAAGTTTCTGGGATATGGCTACACGCGCACGTTCTACGAGGACGAAACGCACCTGGACATCCACGTAAGTGAACGTGTTCTGTGTGGCAGCGTGATGCACTGTGGATCAGGTCACATGTATCACGGTTCAAGTGCGTTTTGCCTGAAAAAAACCCATGTTTTTTGCTTCCTGCAGGGCAAAGACATAGACCTGGTGGACATCACTGGTGACCTGCGCGTCAGTGTTGGCGACACCAAGTGTAACGTGACGAAAATCGGCTACAACGTCGTCATCTGTGCCCCGAAACGTCCAGACGTCTTCACTGACCACGAACCCAGCCAGCGCGTGTTGGTACGTGACTTACGCGGCACAGTGAGCAGCAACCTGCCAATGACAAGGATTTGGTATTCGAGTTGCTTGGGCTTTCCTCAACTTGGGCTGGCAAATTGAACCCGACATTTCCTTCTGCAGGTGAAGATCGGGTATCTCCAGTTCGAAGTCGGTCACCTCCAGTTCGCCAAGCGGAACCCGAACGTGCTGCTCGCCAAGATCCTGATCCCGTTGTCGGTGTCGCTGTGCGCCATTGGGTTTGTCGTGTTCATCGCCTGCCTGCGGCACCTGCGTCGCGGCCCGTGGAAGAAGCTGGCGGGCGGTGCCGGGGAGCGCGGGCGCGACACCGTCCGCTACACGGCGCCTGGATACGGTCCCTATGGCGACGGCGTCGAGTTGAACGGCAACGGTCCGATCTACCGCGGCAACCACGTCGAGAACCGTGAGCGTTGCTGTCGTTTTCTGCACGCGCTGGGTTTGTTTCGCTCAGCAAATTGGAACCTCAAGTCCCTTTGCCTGAATTTCTGTGTTGCATTCCTGAGTCGTGTGTTTGCAGCGTACCAGCGGTTGCCAGCGAACCAAGGCGCGCGGCAGCGCCATCCAGCGGCGGCGGCGCACAACAACTCGACCTTGATGGACGACGAGTCGCGCCGACTCATTGAGGACGCCAACCTCCTGATCAGTCGAGACTCTCTCATCCTGTCCGAGGTCATCGGTCAAGGTCAGTCAACAGCAACTGCCACATTGCAGAAAATTCTCACCCTTTGACCGACAAAAGAGCTTTTGTTTTCTGCAAAGTCCGTTTTCGTGGTTGAGGTGAACCAGACCGAAATTCAGGAAGACCCTGACTGTTGTTTCCTGAAAGTGAACGTCCTGCTTACAGGCCACTTCGGGTGCGTCTATCGTGGGTTTATGAGGCTGGAGAATGAGAAGGAAGAGCAAGAAGTCGCCATAAAAACCCTCAAGAGCCTGTCGGGTAAGTTCTACTTGTGTTTCGTGCAGTTTTTTTGGTCAGACCTGCAAACGTCACTGACAGAGAATGGTGGTTGGGTTTCAGCGTTCAAGCTCCATACACATACATACACACACACGCACACACAACACATATACATACACATACACACAAACGCACACACATACACACAGAATACACAAACGAGAAGCAGTGCTCAAGGCAACTGCAGTGCGAAGTCCCTTGCAGCATCGGTAATGTCATCAATTCTTCCTTGTTCATCAATTCTTCCTGGTCCTCCTTGTCCTCCACCAGTCATACTGTCTTTAGGGGGGGTCTGGCTGGGAAGGGGGGTCTAGCCACAGGGGGGGTCCAGCTATGGGGGGGGTCTGGCGAGCGGGGGGGCAGGGGATATTTTGGTCCAGCTGCCATATATACTGCATTACCACATGGTGCTTCGCCCTAAAGGGACTTCGCACAACAACGGGTTTTCTGTGATAATGCTCACGGAGACAGAAAAGAGCACAGCAGGCACCACTTGCACGTTCCAATGTGTTGAAATTGACGCGTTCCAATTTATCTCCACACAGAGCACTTCTTTATGGTTTGGGAACCAAAGTGTAGGAAACGTAAGTGTGATGAGCATGTGGGACTGAACACCCCGTTCAATTCTTGTTTGGGTTTCTGATTTGCCTTTGTTTCTCAAGAATCCGTTTCGTTTTGTTCTCTCGCGCAAAGCAGCGAACTGTCACAGAAAGAAAGTCACGGGTGTCACACTGACGCTGTGAGCCAAACGAACCAAAAGGGTTGGCTCACTCACACTGATGGGACTGACTTTCTTCTGTGAATTTTTACTTCCGTTTGACAAAGCTTTGTTTGAGTTTCATCCCATCCCACCCGACAGTTTTTTTCACACAATTTGAGTTCTCTTGCCGTCCGTGTTGCTTTAGATCTGCACTTGTTGTTGTGGTGGCTCAAGAAATACTGCCGCAAGATATGGTGACTCAAGTTCACGCTCATCAAGTTTTGATGAAACCAGCAAAAACTGCAACCGATCGAAAAACGTAAAACGAATCAAGTTTGTTTTCCTGACCCAACGAACTTGGCGCGGAAATCTCGCACTCGAACACTGCGCATGCTCACCTGCATCACGAACATATTTGTGTCACAGAGGCGCAGTACATCAGCAGCACCGACGGACGCAAGTTCCTGGACGAGGCGCTGCGCATGCGCGAGTTCGACCACCCGCACATCCTGACCCTGATCGGCGTCGCGCTCGACAAGGACGTCGACATGCCGCTCGTCGTGCTGCCCTTCATGAAGCACGGAGACCTGCTGTCGTTCATCCGCGACGAGGTCAATGTGAGTACCACACAGCGCGCAGGCCTGGGGCCCAATTATTAACAGCTGATGTTCCCTTCTTGAATGTGCCGAAGGGTGATGAAGCGGCGACCAGCAAATCATCCTTTGTCGTTCTGGCATGCATCCGCGCACTTTATCTTTCTGTGTTTGTGAAATTTCCAGAGTCCGACAGTGAAGGACCTGATGGACTTCGCGATCCAGGTTGCCAAGGGTATGGCGTACCTCGCCAACCTCAAGTTCGTGCACAGGGACCTCGCCGCCAGGAACTGCATGTACGTGCTGTGTCGAACTGCGAAAAGCTTGACAATGTTTGTGGTCAACTTCACCTGAGAAAATAAACACGGCAGAGTAAATGACGATTTTCCGTTAGACTCCTGTTTTATCTCAAAACGTAGAACATTTTGACAGCTGCTTGTGACTCTTCTTCTCCGTATGTTGAATTCGTGTTTCATTCTCAGGTTGGATGACCGCATGAACGTGAAGGTGGCCGACTTCGGCCTGTCGCGCGACATCTACGAGCGAGACTACTACAGCTCGGACGACCGGAAAGCGAAGCTGCCCGTCAAGTGGATGGCGCTAGAGTCACTCGAGAAAGGAATCTACAACAACAAAACAGACGTGGTGCGTTGTGTGTTCGTGGTGTTGTGGGTAGTCTACTGTGTTTCACGCACGCGCTGTACGTTGTTGCGGTTGTTGTTGTTGAAGGGCAAACTTGAAAGAAACAAGGTTTGAGGTGGGGTCAATGAGCTTGTCATCCTGTGGTGGGCAACTGAGAACATCCTGACCGAAAATCAAAACGAAGCCAAAGTGCAGGGGACACTGAACTATTGACTGTTCTTTGACAAATGGAAGGTAAACATTTATTTGTCGTGGAACACGTGTGTTTTCTGCAGTGGTCATACGGCGTGGTGCTGTGGGAGCTGATGACACGAGGCGTGTGTCCCTACCCTGACGTCGACAACTGGGACATCATCAAGTACCTCAAGAGCGGGCGCCGGATGCCGCAGCCGCAGTATTGCCCAGACCAACTGTGAGTACATCAGCCGAACTCACCCAAGTACAATGTATACGCGCCCATGGATCAGCCGCTGTTACAGTGGACATCTGAACGTTTCCCAGATTTGTTGGTGCAAAAGTATACTTACGGTATATTTGGACAAACAACATGAATGCCGCATGACAAATACTGAGCAGCACAGGATCTGAAAGCCAAAGTTTTTGGATTTCATCGTACCATTCTTGTTTTCCAGGTACATGATAATGATGCAGTGCTGGGAGAGCGACCCCAAGTTGCGCCCGTCCTTCAACGAGCTGATGCAGTCGGTCGAGAGCGTGATATCGAACATGCTCAGTGCGCATGAGCAGGTCGGCCTCAACGTCAGTTACATCAACGTACCAACGTCGCAGGGGTACCTCTACCCCACGCCCACGCCCACACCCACAGCACCCGCCCCGGCCCCGGAGGCACCCGCCTACTTTGGACACTATGACAACAACAATCTGGTGGGCGCAACTTCCCTGGATCATCATCCAGTGAGATACGCCAGTAGTGACAGTGGAGGCTCCCTCACTGCCCCGCCTCAACGGACTTACCCTCCTTACGTGAACAATGTCAACCCGGATTCTAAAAGTACGCTTGTGTAGTGAACACTCATTTGTGCACACATTACTCACACTCCAAAAGACGGATGAAATCTGGATTCTATGCATTTGACGGACTGACATACTGACAGGTGTGACCTGTCACACCATGACACAATGTGGCCAAAAACTGTCTTCATACAAAACACGTGTTCATCAAATGAACCTGTTGTGGATGCACCAAAAGAAGAAGTTTATATGTTGCGTTTAGTCTGATGTTCTCTGATGCCAAAGTAGTTTTCAACTGTATTGTTCATGTGTGGGTTGAAATCGCGAGAATACTGCCGGACATGAGGTGTCCCAAAGCACTTGTCCGAGTTTTCAGTGTTGTTCTGTTCTCAGTGCGCCTTTAGTTGAGTCAACCTCATGCTCGCAGATCGTCAGTGTTTTTTGTGCATTTGTGGCGTCTTTCACGCAGTTGCTGAGGTGCTTTCTGTCTTCTGGTTGCACGATGTACTTGTATTTGACAAAAAACACTCCAGTGCAGATTTGCTTTCAAGTTTTGACATTTGTTTCTACTTGGCGGGTGGCGGACGAAAAAACTTTCCTCAAAAAGCGAATCTCAAGTCAGAAAAGACCGTTGTGTGGATATTCTTGTACACTTTCGCGAAATGAGAATTCTGTAGGAGTTCCGGTGTTCGTATGCAGAGATTTTCACAGCACATTGCAGTTTCAAGACGGTGTGTGGTGACTTCGAGAGCGCATTTAGACCCAGTATGAGGCAGCAGTTGTTTTTAGTGAGGACCAAAAATTTTGTTGTCAGCATTTTTGAGCAAGTGTGAAACGAGACGAACTTTCAGTGAAGAGGCCCAAAAATTAACGCTGTTTCAATCAGAAATCTTAGCAATGCTTCTTCAGTTTTGCCCGCATTGTTGGGTCTTCTTTGTTGACAAATCTGATCATGAAATTAGTGTGTACATTGCTGAAAAACTATTATTTATTCCAAGTCTTTTTTGGAGTTTTCGCCACTTATTTATTGAATACAAAGTTTGACACTTGAATCATGGACCAATGCGTGTGAGTATTTTTGCCATGGAGTGCGACATTCCTCAAAGTGAGTGGTGTGAAAGTGAAGTGTGTGGACACAGAAACAGGTGATGTGTGCGCGTCGCGAGTGGTATATACTCTTGGCATCCAAGTGTAGCAAAACAAGATAGGACACGTGTGTGTGACTGAAGCTGCTTGCTCGACGAATGCAGAATCGTTGGTTTTGTTTGTACACGGTTCGCCTGTTAGTTGTTGGTTTTCTTTGCCGACGGCAAACTGGTCTGTTTGAAAATGTGTCCTGTAAGTATTGTACAAAAATGTAAATTTTGTGCAGCAATGGATCCAACCCACAAACTCGAGTTTTCGTTTCTTGTTGCACAGATCTTTCGCATCGGCGCGTGGGAAACAGTGACGCCAGGTGGAAGGTGCAGAAACTTGCATCCTTCGGTGGGAGGGGGATTCTCAGCTGGAAATAATTTTTGAAATTTCACCAAAAATATAGCGAAACAAATTTTTGTTCGATTCCAAACATTTTTCTTGGTGCGGAAGGTGCTTGGTAACTATGTGAACGACACCAACCCATCCCATTTTGCTGAAACGTTTTAGAATCAGGAGAAAAATGCAAACCTTTTCGGACAGTATCTATTCTGCTTCTCACAGGATGGATTTGATTTAACGTTGGTCTGTTGAACAGCAAACGTTGCAAATATTTTCGTCGATACAAAGATGTCTGAGAAGAAACGTTTTGCGTCCGTGGAAACATTCACACAGAATTCAACAACTTTGTCAAGTTGGACTGAACATCATCGCCTTGTGGCGTTGCGTCGAACGGCGTGGGGCAGGAGGGTACGCGGTGTGGGTAATCTTGGGTGGGTGGGTGTGGCGTGGGGTCGGCCGGGCGGCACGGACGCGTCTCGTTCCCGGGTTGGTTTTGTATCTTGTGATTGTCATGAACAAATGGAATAAATTATGACTCAAAGAAAGGTTTTGTTTTTCACGAACATGCAAAGATCCGTCGGTTGCAGACATCGATAAAAGCTTTTACAAAACGGCACGCGAGAAAATCTGTATCAGTGACAGACTCAACTCAAAATTCCTGTTTTCCAGAATCGTGTTCTTGTGTTTATTTTGCTCAAACCTTTCCTCATGCGCAACAAAAAATAATACACATTCTGATGTCTCGACTCAGGACACATGCACACCCGAGACTCGGGGCCACACCCACATTCCGAGCTCTGGCTGGGACTGAGAAATCAAAGTTGAAGAACAAAGCAAAGTTCTGCAGTTGTCAGCATGCTCGCGCAGGAATGAACAAAGGTACTTCCCAAGATTTGCGCAATTGCAGGAAGTTCATGAGACGCACACAAGGTGCCTCAACAATAACTACGAAATAAATTCAAATCCGAATGACGTGAAAAACAGCAACTATCGGTAGCCTTATCTCAATGAAAGACAAATCCAGACACCGTACTCATCCACAAAAAACGCCTTTCTTTTGGCGACTCCAAATAGCGGAGGTTTTTTTTCCTTCAGAAACTGTTACAAGAGAAATATACTGCTCATTCTCCAAAATCCTTTGCCTAAAATGCGGTGAGAACTTACTCCTTTTGGAAGCTCAACAAAACAACTGACAGCGCTCTGCGTGGGTGAGTACGGCAATTTCAAATTCTTTTTGCGGCAAAAAATTTGGCCAAAGATTCCCGCCGCAAAAAATTTGGCCAAAGATTCCCAACTTTTCCAGCTGTGAAAATACCACTGCAAGATTGTCATGGGGGAAGAATCGAAAACAAGGGCCGCTTCAATTCACGGATTCTCACTTTGAAAAGCTTATTCTTTTTCACAACCCGGACCACACGAATATCTCAAAGAAATAGAGATACCTATTTGTGGCATGCACATTTCCAACAAAGTACAGTGACATGGTGGATGATTTCAATAAATAAGCAAGTGAAACAACATTGCATTGAATAACACTGAATTGAGAGTGCCGAAGAAAACTGCGTCAACAAACCAAGGTTTCTGTGCAGGGGAAACCACCGTGATTCGCGAACCTGGAATTTCCGCTTCTTCATTTTGGCCCGACACCTTTCTCAAAAGTGACGATTCTCATTTTGCGTCGAAATAAAATGAAAGTGCAGTTGCATACAATTTGAATTGCTCATAATTGGGTACTCGCACACATTGTCCCTCAACAAGTGGTTCGCCCCTTTCTTTTTTACGCACGAAACGTTCTTGCACTTCAAATACACGCACACAGCCCGGCAACGTTGGCGTCAGATTTTCCGAAGTTTTCACGCAGAAGAACGCATGCGCACTCCAATTCATCACATTGATGCTTTGCTACGTTTGGTGTTCCACATGAACACGCATCACATGTTTATAATTCACCTAACGTTCCTGTGAGAAGTGACGACAAATTATATTTTGCACCAGAGCCGGTATCATTGGTAAAACAAGGCAGCAAATGTTTCTCTTTTCAACTGAGACGCCAGACATTTCAAATAAATTTCAATGTTGCACGATTTGGAAGATTTGTAATGTTTCTGTCTTCAGTGCCTACATCACCCCACAGGTGAACCACAAGAATTGGCTAGCCATTTTTGGATACCGGGTTGCCATAGCTACGGGGCAGTGACGTCAACTGTACATCTGGGACTCGGCGCGCTTGTCACGGTTCTTGGCGCGCGCTTTCGTCCGCGCCTTGAAGGCCGCTGCGTTGTACTGCGTCTGCAAAACACCAAACAAAACGACTGTGAAGTCGCCGTCACAACTGACTTAGGAATCGGTGCCTTGTGACATCAACAATGCTCCGAATGAGCTTCCATTCGTTTGTGAACGGGTGGTCTGAAAGAACACAAGCGTGATTGCAATCCACACGTTGAATTTGCTTTGCTATTGGCGTGTAAGAATGTACGACTGACCCGTTCGATCTTTGAGACCCTGGTGACAGGCCGTCCGACGGGAATCGGAGCTCCGAGACCGAAGATGTCGCGCACCAACTCGTTCTCCTGTAACACAAGTTCAGAGGCTTATCTTTCACTGCACTTCGAACGTAGCATTTCGTACGGGCCACAAAGGTCTGACGCATGCGCAGTGCACGCACCCGGAGGTGAGCGTTCATGCCGGTTCCGAGGGCCTGGCATAGGGAGTCGTACTGCCGCTTGCGCGCCCAGCTGTCCAGGTCCATGTACTCCTCTCCGAACTTCACCTGGTCCATGGGCGAGTCTCCGTCCTGCAGGAACACAGATCACCACCACGTCAATAGTTTCTTACGTGAACCAGCGACAAACACAGTGTGGCACAACCAGAATAGATGATGCAATGCCGATGAATACGAGGTAGTATCAAAGACTTCTGAGACTCAACATGACTAATTCTCGACCGCGCGCAAGCATTTCGCTCACGACAGTAATCATGCACAGTCGCAGAATTCTTTGATACGACTACGTATCGAGGGTTGACTCAGTTCCAGTGAAAAGTTTCAACCGCTCGATAATCGCGGCTGGTACCAACACGTCAAAATTGTGTTTTGCGATCAGATTTGCCCTGAAGCACGACGCCTCTTGTTGTGGACCGCACGGTGCGCTCACCTGAATGGCCCTGAGGATGTCCCTGAAGCTGGAGCGCTGCTGCCGCCGGTCCTTTTTGGCGCGATGTCTGTTCCCGTCCGTCGCCAGCTGCTTCAGCTTGTCGCACAGCGCGTCCAGGTTGGGGCCGTCGAAGTCCTCGTCCTGCTCGCGAGCCAACTCGTACCTGCCAACAGGAAGCAGAAGTTCTCTTTGGTCTTCAGAACAACACGAACCGTCACAAACACAGACAGAAACTATCAGACTGCGATTGGTGCACATCGATCTCAGGAACAACCCTGAATAATTCTTTTTGACGTCCAATAAGCATCGACGAACAGAACACAGAACAAAAGCACCATGGCCGAAAATGAAGCGAGGCAGTGAAAGTAGTGTTCACCCGTGTTCCGTGGGCATCTTGTGTGTCCTAAATTGTCGTCAACAGAAGAACGGGTTTGAGTTCACCAAAGTTGGACCACGAGGCTCCAAAACAAAGAGTGTAACGTGGGGTGCGCATTGTGCATAAGTCAGCGTTGTTCACGGGTGACCACGGCACGCGTTCGGTGCAGCACTACTCACAGCAAGGCGAGCGCCTCTCCGGTCGTGATGCGCAGCTCCACGTCGCAGCTTTCGAGCAGCTCGGGCAGGCGCCGCAGGTGCGAGCGCAGGAACGCCGTCACGGCGATAGGGGGCGCGATGGACAGCAGCAGGCACCACGACGTCAGCGCCGCCGTGTGCAGCGCGCACACCTCGGGGCCGTGCGACGGCGGCGTCCTGTCTCCTGCGACAAGCAAATCCAAGGTCACGCAACTTTTCCTTGAGGACATTTTCGCACAATCAGCTGTGGAACCACAACGAGACCTCATCAGTTTCCTTCTTTGTGTGTCTTTCAGGACAGACTCATACCTTTGAAGTACGACGCGCGAAAGATGTTCTCGAGCGACTTCATCACTTCCAGCGTGTGTCCGATCTCACCGCTCGCGATGAAGGTCAGAAGCCCCAGCGAGTGAGCGCACTGTGAGGAACAACAAACTCCAATGCAGAAAACAAAGTCCGTTTCAACACAGACGTGACAATGAAACACTGTTGAAGCATTGAAACTCACGGCGGTTCGGGCCTTCAGTGCGGCGGACGAGTCTGCGAGGATGGTGGTGATGGGAGCGCGCAGCTGGGCGAAGAGCGCCTCGCTCTCGGGCCCGGCGCCCAGCTGAAGGCCGAGCAGCACGACGCACCACGCCGCCTGCGCCACCTCCTCCCCCTTCCCCTTCCTCAGACACCGCTCCAACCCGTCTTGGATCGTAAACTTCCTGCAAAGAGTGAAGACGGGCATTTTAGCAAAACGTGGCTTTGGCGCATGGAATTTTGATCTTGAGAATCCTTGTCAGAAATGTGAACTGAAAGCAAGCAAGCGCGAATGTGTTCTCACCTTTCCACAATGAAATCGAAGAGAACTTTCTTCGACAGCGTTGTTCGCAAAGCTATCAAGTTCTCCGTTCGGCCTTTGGCACTGCAAGAAAAGAAACGTGGTTGCTGACTCGCATTTGCGTTTCTTTCACCTGACGAACTCACGCTTGAGGATGACTGAGCTTTGTTCAACAATAATTTTTTTTAAAGCAACTGTGACACAAAGCCTGTGCAGCTGAGACACCTGTCAGACGGACCTTTTTTCTGTGAGTCCATCGATGACATCCTTGAGTTTGTCCTCCAGATTTTCTTGGGCAGCCACTTCATCCACCTCGTCGTTCACTGAAATCAGTGTGAAGATGTACAATAGGATTTTTTTTTTTTTCGAATCGCCATGTCGGTTTTTGAGCCACAATTGTCTCCTGAATGATCTTTGCTCTGCCCTTTTCAGAGTTTACGACCCTTTCTCAACGCAGCAACACAGGTCAAAGATCGCCCGAGGACAGCACTTTATCCTTTGTCCCACACTGCGGGGAAATTCCACGGTCGGACAGTCCTTATCAGCGTGTGCTCTGTGTTGAAACTCTACTGTTGTGTTCCTGTGCTACCGTTCTCAATCTTCGTTTTTCACACGGTCCCTTTGTCTCGCTGCAAGTTTTCAGTGCTGATCACTGTTCGCATCAACAGTTAGCAATGCTTTTGTGGAAGAATCAATGAAACAACACTTCACGCACCTTCGCCGTTGACGCTGGCGCCGTCGGACACGGAGCTGATGACGCTGGCGTTGTCCGGCGTATCGTTCTCCTCGTCCGACGGATGCCGCGAGTCACGGCCCGGCCGGTCGTGCCCCCGCCGCTCTGTGAAACGAGCAAGTTGAAATCTCTTTCCGCAGAACAGGGACAAACGTGAGCGCGCCCCCCCCCAAAGATTTGCCTGGATTTCCATGGACAATTTTGTCACAGTTTCGTGCGTCCGAGAAGGTTCCAATCAAGTGGTTTGTTGATTCACACTGCCAGAACTGCTATCTTGTTCTGCTGAACTCAACAGCTTGTGTGTCATCCAGAATCTGTAAAACATGCCGAGACTGAGGGTGAGAGGTTTCTTCAGAAAACTCCACAGTTGCTTTGTTTGACGTCTAGATGTATCAAGTCACTCGGGCGTGGATTATTTTGGCTTCTTTTCAATCTGCCCCCGAGATCCACAAAGGATCACAAAACAGAGGAGCATAAAATATCGAACACGAAGGATTGTCACGTGCTGCAGTCCACATTGAAGCTTCAATCATTTTCATTCCCAATTCCGTCCTGAGATCGTCGATCTCCACGCTGATTGCTCACTGTTATTTCGTCATTGCAAAACATCAACAATTCAGCTGTTTTCAAACAACAACTTGCATCATGGAAACAAATCGCGGGAACAGAAAAGGAACATATGGAAACTCAACAAACCTTTCTTTCTTCCTCTCGGCATTTTCGTCACTTCTCACAGAAAAATCTCCAAATTATGTATTACCTAGGTTTCCGAGTTCGTTTAGTATTGTACACACTGCCTCTCAATGGCGAAAATATCAAAAAGGTAAGAGATTTTGGGATATAAATCCTCATGGTAAGAACGCACGTTCCCTTCGTGTGACTGCGTCACCCTACGTCAGACGCTCCGGACAAACATGGGGCGTATTCGATTGCACCGCAAACAACCGCAAATTTGCGGTTGGTGTGGGTTGGTGTGCAAGCAATCGAACAGAAACATCCGAAACAGACCGCAAATTTCCACTGCA
>JAAUXT010129579.1_pt1 | contig 30746 bp, 26 predicted proteins | sample 7278171 | NCBI WGS metagenome assembly JAAUXT01 (sample SAMN14350112, study PRJNA611818) | marine sediment metagenome | isolation source: surface marine sediment (1.8m) | place: French Polynesia: Moorea | collected 2018-08
TGGTGATTGGCCAGTGCCATGGAAACTGTGCACAACGTCACCAATTTGTGTGCTCTTTTTGACGTTGGCATTGACGCGACGTGCACCTCAAACGTCGTGCATAAAGTCCCTTGTGTCACATGTTCAATGTCACATGTTCTTACGTCTCCATTCACGTGTTTTCCAGTACATGTGACTCGAAGCAACCGCAACCGCAGCTTGTATCACATCTCTATCTCCAGTGTGTGATACTCACATCACACAGAGCTAGGAGGGTGAGTGGGGCAGTGAAGGTTCCTTTCATGGAGACTGTGACACGAAATGCGACTGGTTATCTTTGGTTCCTGAGTTGATGTCTTCCCACTGCGCCTTGCAGCTGAGCTGAGTAACTGAGATGGGGAACCGACTGGCTCGACGCTCCAGGAGGCGGGACGGCATGAAACATTACTGATATCAATGATCTTCACAAACTGGGAGTCAAAGTTCTGGGTCTAAAACTGAAACAAGTCAACTCAGTTCACACTGACTCCAGAGGCATCAATGATGCTGCCTCCAAACTTCTCCAGATCTGGAGAAGAAAACAAAGGTCACCACAAGAGGCTTTCATTATGCTTTGTGCCAAGCTCAGGCAGGTTGGGTGGAATCAATTGGCCCATGACTTAGAGCATCTTGGACAGGCAACCAATGAAGGAGCTGGACTGACAATTCACAGTGAGAAAAAAATGCCATTTTGTTGGTGTTTTGTTGTTTTTTTCTCACAAAGGGGTCTGTCAAATTGTGTTTCCAATACAATTTTTCAAGTCTTGAAACCCCAAACAGTCTTCAACAAGTTGCTACTCTATGTTTTCCAGGACTTAAAAAACTCCAAAGTTGGACAAAGCAGTCACTGAGAGAAAAACCATTTGCAACAGCCAAAGGAAAAATCTGGACTTTGACTCCAAACTACATTCCTCTGGAGACAATTTACACCAAGCTTAGTTTGGTTCAGAAAAAGAGAGGAACTTATGAAGTCAATAGAGTTCCTCTGTCAGACATCACCCAGCTCTTCAGTGATGGGATCATTCAGAGAAATGTTGCAGACTGTGCAAGAATCCTTGTGACAGGTCACCTTCAAGAGTTTGAGCAATGAGAAAAATAATTTACTGACTGTGTCTTGCTGCTTTTACAAACAAGTCATTCTCAGAACATTTTAATTCCTTTGTGTGTATGGCAAAATATTTACATTTCATTCAAAATGATCACCAACAATTCAATGAATTTGGTAGATGTGGTTGCCATTCCAGTCTCTTCCTCATTCAATCTTTTGACATATGTTTTCACAATTGCATCTCTTTTCAGGAGCAGGAGGTGTTGGAAAGTCAACATCTTTGAAACATATTTCTCTGGCCTGGGCAAATGGAGAGTCAACCCAACTAGAACAGTTTGACTTTGTGTTTCATGCTGCATTGAAATTTGCAAAAGGAGGCCAAAGTCTTGAGGAAATGATCATTGAGCAACACACAGCTTTGAAGAGGCAAATGGCTCATCCAGTTGAGATCAGAAAAATCCTTCAAGGGGAAATGAATCAGAAAGTTCTTCTCCTGCTGGATGGGTATGATGAGTACAACAAGGGAACCAGTCATGATGTGGACAACACACTCAGTAGAGAATGTTTCCCAAATACATGTATGCTACTAACATCTCGAGACACAAAAGAAGTTGGTGAACTCAGACCACACATTGATGTTGAGGCAGAAATCACAGGGTTTGATCCAGAAAGAACAGAAGAGTACATCACAAAATACTTGGGAAGTGTTGCCAAGTGCCAAAAACTTGTTGCACTTGCAACTAAGAACCAACTCAGAAGGGAAACTGATGGCAAAATTGACTATGGCATCATGCAGGTTCCCATTATGCTGCACATGATTTGTGTTCTATTCCTCAGAAAAGTTTCTCTTCCTAAAACCAGAACTGAAATTATGTCTGCCATAACTGAGAGATGCCCTGACTGGGAGGAAATTCGAAAATCAGGGATGAAAACAAAGAAAGAGTGGAAGGCAGCTCTGGAAGCTGCTCTAATCAAGGTGGGACATGTAGTCTGGCAACGACTCGTAGAGGGGAATAAAGACTTGGTGTTTCTGAAGGCAAGTGTCTTTCTGTGCCACTTTACCAGTTGTGCTTTCCGTGCAGCTGACCAAGCAAGATAGCAGTTGGTGAATTTGATATTTGTCCTGGTATTTCTACATTTTCAGTCTGAGAAATCCACTTGCTTCATTTTCAGTCTGAGATCCTGGAGAAGGTTGGCCTTGATGCCCTGAAGTTGGGGCTGCTGATGGGAACTGAGGATGATCCAAGAGAAGAAGAGGAACAGGAAGTTCTCAGCTTCCATCATCTCCTCATCATGGAATTCACTGCTGGGAAATACATCAGCACACTCAGTGCTGTATGTGTGGTAGTTAAAAAACATGTCAAATGCATTGTTCTGTGTCCATGTTCACCAAAACAGGCAGTGTTTTTCCAAAAGCAAAAATGACACTGGTGTGTTTCTTATTTTCCAGTGCAACTTGAAGAAGGTCTTTCCTGACTGGGCTACTGTGGAGAAACACAGGGAGGTGCTGCAGTTTGCCTGTGCTCTCTCTGATGATGTTGCAAGGTTCATCTGTGGCCACCAGTGTCTCCAGGCTGCCTGTGTGCTGTCACCCAGATTGACAAAGCTTTGTTTTCAGATCCTCTCAGAGAATGAGTCCCATCATAGTATCCTTTTCAATCGTCTCTCAGAGCTTCAAACCCACTGTGATCTGTCTGGTGGGTTAACTTCTGGTTTCCATTTTGAACACTTACACAGAAAATCACTGAAGCATACAAGTGAGTCAGACATAGAAAATCTGTGCCAGTGTCTTGTGAGCCTGAATTTGAGTAATCGACATCTCACTGGAGGAATGAAGCTTCTCACTGAGCCTGACCATCTAGGATTCCCCAGTTTGAAGATGCTGTATCTGTATAACAATCATCTGAACCGGGAGGATGTGGAGAGTCTGAGTGAAGCTGTTCGGGCTGTGGAGCTGCCTCAGCTGAAGGAGCTGCAGCTGTCTGGTAATACCCTGACTGGCTGCCTGAAGGATCTATTTGGAGGACCCGACCATCCAGGATTCCCCAGTTTGGAGGGGCTGGGTCTGGGTCATACTCATCTGAACCAGGAGGATGTGGAGAGTCTGAGTGAAGCCATCAGAGCTGAGAAGCTACCTCATCTGAAGGACCTGAACCTGAGGTACAATGACCTGAACCACATGGAGGATGAGGTGGAGGCTCTGATCGCTGCCTGTGATGCTCACTGTGAGAATGGTGTGACCCTCTGGCTGAAGGAAACTGGACTGAGTGGAGAGTTCATGGAGGGGTGCAGAGACAAGTATCGCAATGTGGAGATCAGTTGAGTTCAAACAGAGATACAGAGACAAGTATCACGATGTGAGGATTGCCTTTCGGTCATGAGCCTGATCGCTGCCTGTGATGCTCACTGTAGGAAGCGGCTGAAGCCCCATATGTACAGAACTGGACTGAGTTCGGAGTTCATACAGAGGTACAGAGACAAGTATCGCAATGTCGAGATGTTCAAGATTGATCATCCCCATACTCATTCCGATTTGAGGTCCAGCAGAGAACTCCACTTGGTGAGTTGCAAACAGAGGTGCAGGGACAATTATCACGACATGAGGATCTGGTGGTCATGAGGAGCCTGCTCACTGGCCATGATGCTCACTGTGAGAGGCCCAGACCAGAGAGAACTGCACTGAGAGTCATGCCAGAGGTGCGGAGACAAGGAACAAATGTGAAGATTGAGCAGTTGCAGGAGAGACACCTATCAGAGGAGCAGACTGCATGGAGTTTTCTTTTCCTTGTTTTACAGAAAAACAAAAACTCAAACCTGCCAAGATTTTCCTCATTTGAGGTGTTCATTTTGTGTGTGGAGAAGCAATGGCAAATTGTGAAGTTTTGCCTCACGGAGCTTCTGCAGAGTCACGCCAGATGAGAACCTGCCTCACCTTGTTGTACTGAACATCACGTGGTACACGCACCCGCTGGGCGCTCGAGCGTGGCCTTCGCCCCAACAGGAGCAGCAACACACAACATACAGAGTAACGCCTGATTTCTGCCTGTGATACTTATCCACTCACATTGAGATGAAGGTGGTGATCGCTGGACACCCCAAATCTTTCTTTGTTCAAGTTTGGTGAATAAATTTTCAAATCCTGTCTTAAAGTCACACAACTTCACGGCTGGCTCGATCGCCAGTGGAAAAATGGAAAGGACCAAATTAGTGTGCGTGCTCCATTCCCGAGTGTTCCATTTCCGCCTTGGGTTGGCGAGTGGGCAAAGTGGGCAAAGTCAGCCATTTTCTCCGACCGTGTTTCATTGTGTCCGGCAGAGGTGAAGTCACGTGACTTCCACCTGGGTTGGAGACAGGAGGAAGTCAGCTGTTCGGCTCAATTGGCACATGACCAATAATTCCTGGATGATTGGCATCTTGCGTGAATCTGTGTGTTAAATTTTCATGTGCCAGCTGGCTAACTGACCCAATAGGCAGGTTCGGCGAACACAAAACGTGCGCGTAGAAGCAGAACCCCAGCCTGTGGGGATTACCACCGACTCAATTCATTCACCTGCACAAATATTTTCCCTGCCCAATTGGCTCCGTTTGTCGGTATCAATCGTAAGTCAAATCCAAACAGGATAATATTTTGTGTTAAATTTTGAAGAAAAACCCACCCCAGAGATTCAGAAGTTAAAGATGTTAATAGTTCCCGCAGAGTGACTGCTACGCGTACGTCAAAAATTTCATGTTTGCCGAACCTGTCCAACAGGCTGTTCTAGCAAACACTCCGTAGCCGCAAAACGTAGACGTAACGCGTAGCTTACAGACGCAACTCCCCTGTTCTGGAAGAGACCACAGAAAGGAAAATAGACAAACTACACACTCTATCTTCACCGTCACCATCAGGTTTGTAAGCTGTTTACAAACTCAATGCTTTGGAAATAAAAAGTGAAATTCTTCAAGTTTTTAACTCAGAAAGAAATAGAAATTGACTGGAGACCCTTCCAAAAATAGTGGAGGTGCATCTGTGAGTTACGAGTTACCTCGACGTTTTGCGGCTACGGAGCGTCTTGCTGACCCCCCCCCCCCATTCAGTCACACTGTAGTACGCACGAGATGCCCCACCCTGATCCCACACCAGACTCTCGATCCCTGGATCCACCACGGCGTGGTCCACATGATCAATACTGTATCCAAGACACCGGGTCCTTCGATCCACTGTTGTGTATGAGTCACTCGATCGATACCATTTCCACACGCCATGGAGTTGGATCACTGGAGGGTCAACACAATTCAAAACGTGTGTGCTGTCAGGTAAAGTTTTCTATGGCAAGCAACGGTGGACACACACACATGTCCACACGTACCACATCTTATTACACACACACAACAGACACATGGGTACTTTGTGCAGACGGATGGACTGAGAAACTAGAGCGTCAACACAAAACAAACGAGCAGGCTACAGGTATCCCTGGAAGACTGCCTTTCATGGAAACCCGATACAAGGAACTGAACCACAACAGAAAACCAAGCTACAGTAAGTTTTGTAGCTTCAGCAAGTAGTGCCTTTCTTCTTTCATTCAGTGCTCCAAAACATTTTCAAATGTGTGTGAATATTATTTCAGAGTTCACATCAATTCACAGAAGCGTATTGACCACCTGAGTGCACAATGACGTGGAACGGGGCCACTGCTACACAGAACCTTCGCTTGTGATGGTGCGCCCACTGCGCATTGACGCGTCGTTCTGAAACACGTGACACATCCACGGTAAACTCAGTCTCTGCTGTATCCAATGACACATTGCCCGGCAACTTGCGTGGCCACAGCGCGTGACGCATCTGATGTGGTTTTCACTGAGTGACGCGCGGTCACTGTTTGGGCTGACGTCAAAAATTTCACCATTGGGTTCAATGTTAAATTTTGACGCCTACGTCAAGGAAACGACCGGGCGTCAGCAATGTGAAAACTGATTGATGGGAACCCAGCCTCAGCACAAGAAAACGCGTGGTAACGAGTGAGTTCTGTCTTCTTTCACAACAGGTGTGTCATCTTGCTCGATTTGCTCAACCCCCAATGGCGTCCGCCAAGAAAGTTTTGTTTCACATTGCATCAGTTCTTGACTTGTACCCTCAACTAAATATTGCACGTTGCAGCTGGCTGCTTCTTGTTCAGTCACATCTCCAGCTCCAGGCTCCTGGTGAATCCCACACACGAGGGCTGTTCCTTCCCTCCTCGTCTTCACCAACAGCAGAGATGGCGAGTCTGTTCAGACGCTGGACCCAGAGACGGAGCAGGGACAACACATCCTCAACTACTCCTCATGGGAGCACAGGGGGAGATGCTTCACAGCACAAAGGTTGGGGGACAAGCAAAAAAAAACAAAAAAACAAAATACAACAAACAACCAAATCCTTTTGACAAGAATCAGTCAGATGGGAACTGTTGAGAAGGTCCCAAAAAGTTCTCCTGAATTTTGCTGTCAGCTCTGAAATGGTGTCTCAAAAAAGACAAATTTTCTGGTTTAAGTTTTTGTGGAAAGTGAATCTTTCAGTATTTTTCTCTCCTTTTCAGGAGTTCTGAATGACAAGCACATCCAAAATCTGGCAAGAAAAATTACAAACAAAGCTGATCTGAGAGAACTTGGAGTCTCAGTCCTGGGACTAGAATTTGAAGAAGTTGACTCAATCTACACTGATTCCAAAGGCATCAATGAAGCTGCGTCTAAACTTCTCCAGATCTGGAGAAAGAATCAAACCTCTTCCTCACAGCCCTACACTCTGTTGTGCAGCAATCTCAGAGATAATGGGTGGAGCCAAATGGCCCATGAACTGGACCATCTAAAGCTTGCACCAGATCACACATCAACAAGGAATATAGATCTAAAGAATTATTTCCCAAGTGGGAGAAATTGTCTTCTATTGTGTGTTTTGTTATGTGCTATGCTGTGTCCACTTCTCACAAACATTGGGTGGAGTCAAATGGTTTGTCACCTGAAGAATTTGGGAAAACTAACAAGTGGAGGAAGTGACCTCAGTTGCCAGAGTAAGTTGAGATTTTCTAAACATCTCTTGTTTGGTAAAAATGTGGCAAACACAAAAGCACTCCTGTCTGTTTTCATTCATAAATTGTTTGCACACCAACAGGACTGATGGAGCTCCAGACCTGGACAAAGCAGTCAATGAAACAGAAGCCCTTCAGCACAGCAAAGGGCAAACCATGGACTCTGACTCCAAACTATGTTCCTTTGGAAACAATTTACACCAGTCTGAACTTGATTCAAAAAGAGAGAGGAACTGGTTTTCTGAAGAAACATTCTCTGTCTGATATAACACAACTGCTTGATAAAGAGATCTTACAGAAAAGCTCTTCAGACTGCACAAGGATTCTGGTTACAGGCAAAGAACTATATTGTGTTCTTCTGAGGAAGCATGAAGATGATATTTGAAACAGGGAACAAACAGCACAACTGCAACTTGTAAAGCTCAAATTATTTTCAACTCTGTGTATTAGTGTCAAACCATTTTCCCTCCCATTCAGATTGTGACTTCTTTCTTCTTTCAGGAGCAGGAGGAATTGGAAAGTCAATATCTCTGAAACACATTTCTCTGGCTTGGGCAAATAGAGAGTCACCCCAATTGGAACAGTTTGACTTTGTGTTTCATATTGCATTGAAATTTGCCAAACAAAACCAGACCTTGCAAGATTTGATTGTTGAACAGCATGCAGTACTGAAGAGACAAAATGTTTCACAATACACAATTAGACAAATTCTTCAAGAGGAGATCAGTCAAAGAAAACTTCTCCTGATGGATGGCTATGATGAATACAAAGTAGGAACAAGTCCTCATATTGATGATGTTCTGAAAAGAGGTCTTTCACAGTCTGTCATTCTTCTGACATCCAGAGACACCAAAGAAGTTGCTGAACTGAAACCATACATGGATCTAGAGGCTGAAATCATTGGGTTTGGTCCCACTGGGGTGCGAAAGTACACAACCAAATATTTGGGGAGTGAGGAAATGCAGATAAAACTGTACATAGATGCACTTGGCAACCAAATTATTCAGTATAGAAAGGGTGCTTTTGATTTTGGTATAATGCAGGTTCCAATCTTTCTACACATGATTTGTGTTCTGTTCCAAAGGAAAAATCCTTTTCCAGCAACAAAAACTGGAATAATATCTGCCATTGTTAAAAGATGCCCAGATTGGGAAGAAGTCAGAAAGTCAGGGAAGAAAACTGATGATGAGTGGAAAGCAGCTCTGGATACAGCTCTTCTCAAGCTTGGAAAATTTGCTTGGCAGCAACTTCTCAAAGGAGACAAAAGATTGATGTTCACAAAGGTAATGATTCCTGGTTCAGCTGTTATTCTTGGCATTTTGTTCCATGGACATCAATCCAGAGCACATAACCTTCAAGATGCACATAATTTTCCTCCCTTCAGTCAGAAATCCTGGACAAGATTGGCCCTGATGCCCTGCGGTTGGGGCTGCTGATGGGAACTGAGGATGACCCAAAAGAAGAGCAACAGGAAGTGCTCAGCTTTCACCATCTCCTCATCATGGAGTTTGTTGCTGCAAAGTATATCAGTACTTTAAGTGAGGTGAGTTATTGTTTCTTAATTTTTTGGCATTTCCTTGCAGTGTTTTTATCTGTGAACTTGGAACAAAGATTAAAAATTTTGTTTCAGGCTGACCTGTTGGCACTGTTTCCAATAAAACGTGATGTGGAAGTTCACCAGCAGGTTCTCTATTTTGCATCTGGGCTGTCTGACAATGTTGGGGTGTTCATAAATGAGCACTTTTCATTCTGTAAGTCACTAGCTTGTCCAAGAAAAAAAAAAGTTATCAAGCTGAAGGACCTGAAGCGCCTCTTTGGAGGCTCAGACTTGAAGGTCATGGAAGGAAACGTGGTTCTGCTTGCTACCGATGATGCTCACTCTGAGCATGAGTTGGACCTCTGCCAGTTGGAATTAGGAGTGAGTAGCACATTCATACAGTGGTTCGGAGACAAGTATCACAATGTGAGGATCGAGTGGAGGTTTTGGTGTTGATCTACAGGAGGCTCTGATGTGCGCTGTAAGAAGAAGCTGTGCCTCTGGCTGACAAGAACTCGTTGGAGTGATGAGTTCGGTAACACCAACACACTCATCACATTAGATTGCCCAGATACATTGAGCTGAGCCAGAAGAAGAGGGAGGTGGAGGAAGTATGAAGATGATATTTGAAACAGGGAACAAACAGCACAACTGCAACTTGTAAAGCTCAGTGCTGCGTGTAACACCAGGGCTCGGCTGTGGAGCATAGTGGTGGTGATGAGCCTGATCACTGCCTGAAACAGGACTGAGTGAGGAGTTCACACAGAGGTGGAGAGACAAGTATCACAAAATGATGCTCTGATAGTCAGACTTTGATAGCTGCCTGTGATGCTCATGGTGACAATGGACTGAGGCTCAGACTGCTCAAAACAGGAGTGAGTTCTACTGTGTGTACAGATCGTGGTATGGCAAGGGCCTGATCGCTGACTGGTGAGAAGCTGCCAAAGCTCAGGCGGGAGAGAACTTGACTGGGGGTGAGCTGGTCAGGGTTTTGCAGATTTCCAGAGACCAACATCGCAAGGTTGGGATCTCGCAAAGAACATCACCTGCAGTTCCCAGACTTGGGTTGGAATAACCTTCTCCACACAGAAAGAGACAGAGAGACAGTCAGAGACAGAGAGTGAGGTGGTGGCTCTGCACCACCTATGTGATGCTCACATGGAAAAGGGAAGGAAACCAATTGACACAAAACCAGTCAAAGTGAGGATAGTTTGTTGTGGTTCAGTGACCTATGCATCGCAAAATGTAGTCGCCAATGCAGGACATTGAGCACGTAAACAAATGACTGATACATGCCACAGCATGGCGCCACATGATGTGGTAACCAGCGGAAAAGCCCCTGCCTGTGCCCACGGAGGTGCACACAAACGTTTGAGAAGGTAAACTGGTTAGATTGTCTCACTCATGTACCCAAAGTGCACCTCCAAATAAAAACAAAGTATAAAAGACAATCATTTTATTCAAATTCTTTAAAACCACACTTTTCGCTGCCATCTCCAAAACCATGGCATGAATGAATACTGAATTTGGCACAATCTGAAGCCGAAGAAGAAACAAAAGACGGTTTCTGTTTTCCCCCAATCCCCTTGACTGCCATTTCTGCCCTTGTGCATCCAATTGTTCACACCTACTGCTGTGCCAGATACACCCTTTTATTTTGAATGTGTTATTTTTTTCAGCAAAACATACAGCTTTCATGAGAGAGCAGGGTTTTTTTTGTAGACACACTGTGACACAAAGTTCACAAATCTAGACTGATCTCCAACCGGGTCCAAATCAAATTCTTGACCAACATTCTGTAGAGTTGTTGTCTGTGTTATTAGCAGTCTTCTGCAGGGATACCCTCCCAGCCTGAAGCTGCAGTGACACCCATTGGTGTATTGTGTAGCAAATCAACCACTCTCTACAGGTATGGAGCTAATGTTGGAATTTTGTTCTGGTTTTACCATTTCTTGCCTTTTCTGAACCCGTTTCAAAGCTTCAATGTTGTGTGACGAAAAACCCTTTGCCACGTTGGTTGTTGCATCTCAGTGATGTTTCCGTATTTTCTGAGCAAACAAAGGTCAATGTACTGATGTTTCTGTCACCTGGGCACCCTCTGTGTTTTCTGGGTGGCACTGATGCATCTGGCATCACCAAGGAAAAACCACAGGGAACAGTGTGTTGGTAATAGTGACTTTCCAATAACACAATGAGTTGAACATGAATGTGTCCCTTGTAATTTTCACCAGCGTGAACATTTTGTTTTTACATTGCCTCTGTCTGTATCTGGGTTGAAAAGGACACCATCTTTGACCTGACATGGAGACAAATGAGACAGTGGAATCCTATTCTCTCTCAAACCAACAGATAACTATCTTTCATGAACAAACAGTATTGGAAAAAAAACTACCCTGCATAAATCCAAGGTTTGTTTGTGTTCTCTGTTTCTTTTTCTTGGAAGAAAAGAGGAATTTGCTTCTATAACACAAGAATGAGAAATAGGTCAAGAGTCCTGGCATTGTGCTTTCCCAAAGAATTGTTGGTCCAAAAAATGTTTGTTTCCAAAGACAGGAAGTTGACCTGCTGCTCACCTGGATCCACAAATCATGCAACAATGGATCCCGAACAGAAAATCAATAATCAATCAATACATGCAGCTCAAGATCAGGTTCTCAGGTGATCATTAATTTGATAGTGCAGCAATATGTCAGCTCACATGGGACCGATCCTTCTCTGACAATCAACAACAAATCAATACTTAGATCAAAACAGGTGTCAAATTATCATTAATTTTCCAATATGTGAGCCGCAGCTCCAGAAGTGACCAACTACTGCCAAAAATCAGTAACAAATCAATATTTCTGGATCAAAAACAGATGTCAGTTGATCATTAGATCTCATGTGGAATCCACACTCAAGAAACCCAGTTGAGACCACATGGGAAACATTGCTGTGCTTGGGCGTGCACTTGCTAATACAGCAGGGCGCCACCGAAACAAGTGCAAGAAATTTTGAAATATTCAAGTCATCAGGGAAAGTATTTTGTCAGCCACCAAGTCAGATGTAGGCTTGTGCTGCTGTGTTTCTGGCTTGAGACCTTTGGTGCAAAAAGATTCCAACAAATTTCACCAAATTGCTGTTTTGATTTCTTCGATCCTGTGAAATCAAAGTACAACCTGGTCTCACCACCTGCACAGCTGAAACTCACACACACATTTCAACTGCTTTGTACTTGTTGTGTTGGAGCAATACATGTTTTCACATTTGCAACACTCTCTGTTTAGATTCAAACTGTTGGGGCAATAGTCAGTTGCTGCATTTCTGTTGCTTTATTCTGAACCTTATTGTTTCCTGACCCCTAAAAAGCACATGACTTGCCATAAATCGTACCACTCAATGGCAGATCCCCTAGCGCTTGTCTGAGGCTGTCATTACAAATTGTGCATTTTGTACTCTTTTCTTCTTCTTTGAATGATCTGTCTGAGCACAGTGGTCTGTTCACGTCAAAACATGAAAATGCAGTAACAAACAAGATGTTACTACAAAATTACATGTCTATCCGGCTTTGGTTGTGCAATGCAGCAGCGGCCTCTTTCATTTGGTGTATTGTATGCTGCTGTTTTAGGTTTCTGGTGACAGAACTGAACCAGCAAAAAATTGCACTTGGAAATTGCACTGTGTAACACTTGGCAGACTATGGAGATGAGAAGAAGGGTCCCACATGGGGAAAGGGACTCCTCCACCAGAGTTACTGGTGAGATTGAGAACTCAAGGGCAAAAAAATATATTGGCTTCACACAAAACAAAGCAGCATTTCCTGTGAACAAGTAGAAAGTATGATTTGTTTTCAGGTTGCTTGACTGATCACCACATGCGGGTTTTGTCCAAAAGAGTCACAAACAAAGCTGACCTTAGAGAACTTGGAGTCTCAGTTCTGGGACTACAATTTGAAGAGGTTGACTCAATTCACAGACTCCAAAGGCATCAATGAAGCTGCATCCAAACTTGCTGAGATCTGGAGACAAAAACATGGATCTCCTGAAGAGGCCTTCACTGAGTTGCATACCAAACTGTGTGAGGCCAAATGGAACCAACTGGCTTCTGAACTGGAGCAAAATGCCCAAGTTATCACAGACAAAAGTGACCCAACTACTCGTCAAAAAAGACATTTCTTCAAAAGAAAATGTTGTCTCTTCAGTTGTGTCTCTGTTGTTGTCGTGCTGTCTGTTCTCTTTGTATGGAAAATACAGGTTACACAAATGGAACAACAGGATTCAACTTCAAGTCACCCGAAAGCTCAACACCTGAACGAGCAGGCTGCTGGATGTGTAATGACTGCAGAGGGTAGGAAAATTCTCTTATCAATTCCTATGTCATGTGGTGGAAGTTTTCTCTGTCAATTGCCTGCTCTCCTCTGACATGTTTGCAACACATTTTTTGTTCAACAGGACTGCAGAAGCTTCGAGCCTGGACAAAGCAGTCATTGAGAGAGAAACCATTTGCTACTGCAAAAGGAAAATTTTGGACTTTGACTCCAAATTTCATTCCTTTGGAAAAGATTTACACCAAACTCAACTTGGTTCAAAAACAGAGAGGAACTGCTGAAATGAAGAGAATTGCTCTGTCTGACATCACACAGCTATTTAGTGAAAAGTTTCTGCACCAGAATCATTCAGAATGTACAAGAATGTTGGTCACAGGTAAACCCCAGAATGATGTTTTAATGGCCTATGACACTGAACATGGGAACACATTTTTGTGGATGTTGTGTACATTTCAGGTGCAGGAGGTGTTGGAAAGTCCACATCTCTGAAACACCTGTCCCTGGCCTTGGCAAATGGAGAGTCAATACAACTCAAACAGTTTGATTTTGTGTTTCATATTGCATTGAAGTTTGCCAAACAAAATCAAAGCCTGGAAGATATAATTCTTGAGCAGCATGCAGCCCTGGTGAGACATAAGGCTTCTCTATGTCATATCAAACAACTTATTGAAGGGAAAACAAATAACACAATTCTTCTGCTACTTGATGGATATGATGAGTACAAGAAAGGAAGAAGTCCAGATGTTGACAATAGTTTGACTGGAGGCTTGTTAAATACTTGCATCCTTCTCACCTCACGAGATACAAATGAAGTTGCTGGACTGAGGAAGTTCATGGATGCTGAGGCTGAGATTACGGGGTTTGATGGAAAGAGAGTGGAGGAGTACATAACAAAGTATATTGGAAGTGAGGCCAAGACTCAAGAACTCATTGAGCTTGCAAACAAGAACAATCTTGTGCAAACAGAATTTGTGGATGTGGACTATGGCATCATGAAAATTCCAATCTTCCTTCAGATGATTTGTGTATTGTTCCAAAGGAGAGATTCCCTCCCCAAAACCAGAACTGGAATCATCGCTGCCATTGTTAAGAGATGTCCAGATTGGGAAGAGATCAGAAAGTCAGGGAAAAAAACAGATGTTGAGTGGAAGGCAGCTCTGGATACTTCTCTAATCAAGATGGGAAAGTTGGCTTGGCAGCGACTCATTGTTGGAGACAAAAGTTTGATGTTCACAAAGGTCTGTTGTCATTTGGTTATCTGTAAACTTGTTTCAAGTGTATGATTCTGTGATATATTTGGTGTGTGGGCAGATACACAATGGTATTTTTCAGGCTGAGATATTGAAGAAGGTTGGTCCTGATGCCCTAAAGTTGGGCTTACTGATGGGAACTGAAGATGATCCAAGAGAAGAAGAGCAACAGGAAGTGCTAAGCTTCCACCATCTCCTCATCATGGAATATACTGCTGGAAAGTATGTCAGTACCCTCAGGATAGTAAGCAAGATTCAGGCCTTTGAACGCAAAGATTCAAGTACAAGTTTCCTGCAAGTCTTCACCATGATGTATTTGGTCTATTGATATGGAAAATACACATATCAAATGCAGTTGACATTTTGTTTCAGTCAAAGATGTTGGAGCTTTTCCCAACTAATCAACTTGTCACAACGCACAGGGAGGTTCTTACATTTGCATCTGGCCTTTCTGAGAATGTTGGATATTTCCTTTCGCAGCACCACTTTTTCCAAAACACACTCATTTTGAATCTTGCTACTTGCATGAAACCCATTCTTGACATGCTTCGGGAGAACAAAAAGTTCTCACAAGACCTGTTCCAACACGTCCACAGAGATACGTGTCATATTGAGAAGCTTTCCCTGCTCAATGTCAACTTGAATAAAGCTGAAATACACAGCCTTTCCAAAGCCATCCAGGCTGGGAAGCTGCCTCAGCTGAAGCATCTGAGCCTGACTGACAACAAACTCACCGGGAACTTGCAGAACTTGTTTGGAGGATCAGACAATCCAGGATTGCCCACTTTAGGGCAGCTGGATCTGGGGAAAACTCATCTGAACCGGGAGGATCTTGAGAGTCTGAGTGAAGCTGTCAGGGCTGGGAAGCTGCCTCAACTAAAGCTCTTGTATATGCCTAACATTGACCTGCGCAATATGGAGGGAGAGGTAGAGTCTCTGATTGCTGCCTGTGATACTCACTGCAAGGCACAGCCACTTCTCTGGCTGTTTGGAACTGGATTGAGTGAGGAATCCGGCCACAGGTGGAGCAAGAAGTATCACAATGTGCAGCTCATTAATTTTGATCCTGTTTGGCTGTTTGGCAACGCTTTCACTTCAACTGACAAGACACCCTGAAGCCTGTTTTTCACTAACCCAGACCCTTCAAGTATGAACCAAATGTATTTTCATTTTCTTGTGTTTCTTTTGCAGTTGAATTTGTACGGAGATTTTCCTTGATCAAACTCTGAATATGGTAGAATCTCAAGGTTTGAAAAGAAAATAAACTCATCTGCCTTTGCACTTGTGCTGAAACAGCATTTTTGTCTTTTTGGTGAAGACATTTCATTTTTATCACACAAAAACATATTTTGAATGTTTTAAACGCAGTTGCATTGGACTGTTGACCTGCAAAATTGTTGGAATGGACCCTCACAAAATAGCGGAAGCATTTCAAGTAAGTTGGAGTGAAGTCGTTGCCTGCGATCCAGCACACCTTTCTCAGCTTTGATATTTGGAAAGAAAGACAAAAGTATGTCCAAAATGAACGTCGCAGTGATTTGAAGGTTTCCAATGACATCAGAATGTTGGGTTGTGTGTTTTGAAACTAAATCTCTTTTGAGTCTCTATGACACTCACTTTAAACATGCCCAAAAGAGTGGAAATGTCCAAAAATAAAAAAAAAAAACACCCTGACATTCTTGGGCCCAATTGAACAAAAATAAATACTGGTCTTTCCCAAATTACCGTTTTGAACATTTTCCCTTGATTTTGATACACCAAAGAACCATGCAGCAACCAACTAATGAATGATGCCGTTCAAAAACTCAATCAATACAGCACATTTCATCAATACACTTCTTTCACCAACAATTCGTATTTTTGTACTTTGTACCTTCATGTTTTCAGATTTCTTACCTAGCGTTTGGTACACAAGACTCCCATGGGAGACACAAAATCACTGATACTGGCAATATTCATTCATAGAAACCAAGCTGACATTTAAATGCACCCAAAATTCACAAAAACAAAAAATTGAATACTTTTATCCCCAACCATACACAATTGAGTGGTGTGTAGAATTTATTTTTTTGATTTGTAACAATTTCTAGATGGTTGTGGATTGGTGTGTCAAAATTGTTTGTGGATGTCTGTTCTCTGTGTGTGTGTGAGCTGCAAGAATTTTGTGTCTCTGTGTGGCAAATTTACCCTCGTGCCAGTCGACAACATGATGAACAAAACACAGAGATGGAGTCAGGCATCAAGAGAGTAGATTGGTGACACAGGGAAGATGAACTTGGGTTGTGATGGAAGGGGGTAAGAACTTCAGGAGTTGAATTCAGTGTCTCCAGGCTGACTCCCTACCAGGTCAGACCCAAGGGAATCCTTGCTGAATTTGAAAGATTTGGCTGGAACTGTGAATTGAGGCACAAACTGAGAGGGTTGTTGTGTTGTGCAAAATTTGGAATGATCAAGAAACAAAGTGCAGAAAGGAACTGGTGGCCCTGCAATGGCTCTCACCCTGTCAAGAGTTTGGATTGGCACACAGTTTGTCCCCTCTCTTTCAACAATCTTGTCTTCGATTCAACAGAACAATGAGTTACATTTCCAATTTCCACTCAGAATCATCATGAAACAAAGAGTCCATGAGTATGTTCAGATTATTTTGAGAAACAAAGGGAGAAATAAAAATTTAGTGGTATGAAAATAACCTGTGACCTTCTGGTCACATTTCCAATCATAAAAAGAGCAACACTGCAACTTGGTCAATCAATAACTCATGATCACAATGTGACTCAAGTTCGTTCCTGCATTGTGTGACAAACGGGGAGTGTGAAATTTACACCCAATTATTGGTCCAATTTGGCTCAAGTTATTGGCTGTGTGTCCTGAGAACAGAGGACTGTGAAACCTACACCCAATTACTGTGTCCCAGGCATTTCTTTGGTTCACTCTGGATCAACATATCAATACATCAAGATCCAAAAAAGTGCCAGGTGTGTATTTTTTGTGCCATGAGAAAAGGTGATTCTGAAATCCACACCCTATTAGTGTGTCCTGAATCACTCTGAGATCTATGTGTTGTTGCCTCTGTGTGTTGTGTCAGCATAACAAACATAATTTGACACCCAATAACTGAAGGCCCAAAGAGGAGGATCAAACTGCTCAGGAGTCTCATTGTTTCATGCCTCCCCTTGTCAGGTGTTAACTGTTCACTGCGAGCTTTCTGGGCCATTTAATTTTGTTCTTGTACACATGGATGTGGCAGTACTAGTTGTATTGACCCCCACACCAGGCGAAATCAGGCCTTGACTCTAAGGCAGGGCCGTAAACTGCACTTTCAGATTTTGCACAGATTCTGCACTTCAGTTTGTAGTGCTGTCAGAGGTACGGTTGGGGAGACGGCTCTGTTCCCCCTGTCCTTTGATTCCCAAAGATTCACAAAACCCCCAATCCTGATCCTGGATCAATTCTCATTGTGGTGGAGATCAAGAGCCAATACTCAATAAATCAACACCTCATGATCCATGCTGTGTATCAGATGCTCATTAGTTGATCAGTGAGTCATTGGAGAGCATGATCTGATATCAACAGCCAATCACTACCACCAATCAATAAATCAACACCTCATGATCCATGGTGTGTATCAGATGCTCATTAGCAAGCCATTAGGGGGCAGGACTCTGAAATCTACACCCAATTACTGTATTTCTCTCTCTGTGGAGCCAGGTTAATTCAGGAGTCACATTTCCAATAATCTCATGATCAGAGACCAACTCTCAACAAATCAATACCTCATGATCCAAAAGTGTCTCATATGTTTGTGAGAAGGGAGAACTCTGAAATTGAGACCCAACTGTGCATTCCTCTCTGTAAAAGCTTTTGAAGATCAGAAACCAACACTTGATAAATCAATACTTGTGATCCCTTGTGTGTATCAGATGCTCATTAGTGCAGTGCACACCCACCAACTGTGTGTCTCAGAACTTGGTTCACTCTGGTTGCACCTCAGGTTGTGTCAACAGGGTTTCATCCTCCAGGCCTGTGGTTGCCATGGGGAACTGGCTGACTTCGCGAGGTCAGAGGCCGGTTGCAGTGTTCAACACTGATGTCACTGGTGAGAAAATTGAAGTGCAGAATGCTGAGACTCTGCCACCACACAACCAGCTCACATCTTAACAAGGCATATCTCTTGGAATTCAACAGAAATTTACAATGTATATGCTTCTTATTCAAACAGCTTTGCCTTTCAGGTTTGACAGATGCTCACATACTAGTTGTCAGGAAATATCACCAACTTGACTGAACTGAGAGAACTTGGTGTCAAAGTTTTGGGTCTGAGTCTTAGAAAAGTAGATGCAGCTCATAATGACACCAGAAGAGTTGATGAAGCTGCCTGTAACATTCTCCAGACCTGGAGGAAGAAGCAAAAGTCTCCCCAAGATGCCTTCAGCAAATTATGTACCCAGCTAAGACAAAACAAATGGAACCAGTTTGCTTTTGATCTGGAACACCTGGAAGAAGCATCCTCTGATGGCGATGGCCTCACCCCTCAAAGTATGAGAAATCCCCTTTGTCAGGAAACATTTGTTCAGAATTTGTTTTCATGATCTATGCTCTAGAGCCTTTTGTTCTTTTCCTTGACCCAAAAGACATTTTTCCACTTTTGCTTTGAACAGGACTGAAGAAGCTTCAAGCCTGGACAAAGCAGTCACTGAGAGAAAAACCATTTGCCACAGCAAAGGGAAAAATCTGGACTTTGACTCCAAACAACATTCTACTGGAAGATATTTACACCAGACTTAGTTTGGTTCAGAAAGAAAGAGGCACTGATCAAATTACCAGAGTTCCTCTGTCCGACATCACCCATCTCTTCAGTGATGAGATCCTGCAACAAAGTACCACAGACTGTTCAAGGATTCTTGTTACAGGTACAAACTATTTGTTGTGCTGTGTGTTTGAAAAAAATTGTTTGCAGAATACATTTGATTTTCTCAGAATCACAGGTGGAAAGTTTCAAGTGAAGGATAAATATGTTTATCTTGACAGGGACAGGAGGAGTTGGAAAATCAACATCCCTGAAACACATCTCTCTTGCCTGGGCAAGTGGGCAGTCAGATCAACTCAACCAGTTTGACTTTGTTTTTCATGCAACTTTGAAGTTTGCAAAAGAAAACCAAACTCTTGAGGACATGATCATTGAGCAGCATGCAGCTCTGAAGAGGCAAAAGGCTTATCCAGCTGAAATCAAAAAAATCCTTGAAGGGGAAATGAATCAGAAGATTCTCCTCCTGTTGGATGGATATGATGAATACAAGAAGGGAGCAAGCAGTGATGTTGACAATGTCCTTGTTAGGCAGAGCCTTCCTCATTCTTGTTGTCTGCTCACATCTCGTGACAACAAAGAAGTTGCTGAACTGAGACCACACATGGATGTTGAGGCTGAAATAACAGGATTTGATCCAGAAAGAGTGGAAGATTACATCACAAAGTACTTGGGAAGTGCTGAAAAGGGCCAAAAACTCATTTCACTTGCAGCCAAGAACCAACTGAGGAGGGAAACTGATGAGGGCATTGACTATGGAATAATGCAGGTCCCAATCATGTTGCATATGATTTGTGTCTTGTTCCAGAGAAAAATCTCTCTACCAAAAACCAGAACAGAAATTGTGTCTGCCATTGCAACCAGATGCCCAGATTGGGAGGAGATCAGAAAATCAGGGAAGAAAACAAAGACAGAATGGAAGAAAGCTCTGGACATAGCTCTGACTTGTCTGGGAGAGTTGGCTTGGAAAAGACTCAGAGAGGGAAACAAAGACTTGGTATTCTTAAAGGCAAGTATTATCTAGATTTATAAGTAGCTGATCTATTTATGGTTTTCAGAAACAGGCCAAGGATGTGCACTGTTCTTGGGGCTGAAATCAATGCTTTGCTCAGATGTGCACTTTCTTTCAGTCTGAGATCCTGGAAAAAGTTGGCCCTGATGCCCTGAAGTTGGGGCTGTTGATGGGAACTGAGGATGATCCAAGCGAAGAAGAGCAACAGGAAGTGCTCAGCTTCCACCATCTCCTCATCATGGAGTTCTGTGCTGGAAAGTACATCAGCACCCTGAGTCTGGTGGGTTGGCATGGTGTACTCTGCCTTTGAATGAATGACTTGTGTTTTGTTGATTGGCCAATGAAACTGCAATCAATTTTCAGGGTGAATTCACCAGCAAGATCCTGACAAATACCATTCTTTTCAGATTGATCTGAATCAGATGTTTTCTGACCTTGACTCTGTGGAGAAGCACAAGGAGGTGCTGACATTCGCCTGTGGTCTGTCTGATCAAGTGGCGCAGGTTGTGTGTGAATACCTGTCCATAGTGTGCAAACTGTCACCCGGGAACACCAAGGTTGGCTTTGAGATTCTGGCAGAAAAGGACAAATTTTCAAAAACTTTTCACAGGGCACTCTGTACTGACTTGCAGCAAAACCCCCAAAGTGCACAACGTGTTCCTGAGGAACTTGTGATGAGAACAGAACTGCATTTTGAGAATGAAAATTTGAGAGGGCTCCTGAAGTTTCTCACTGAGCAAAGTCACCCAGGATTCCCCAGTTTGGAGAAGCTGTATCTGTGGGCGACTCATCTGAACGGGGAGGATGTGGAGAGTCTGAGTGAAGCTGTCAGGGCTGGGAAGCTGCCTCGGCTGAATTGGCTGAGCCTGAGTCACAATGACCTGAGGCACATGGAGAGAGAAGTGGAGGCTCTGATCGCTGCCTGTGATGCTCACTGTCAGAAGCGAGTGATGTTTTGGCTGTGGGGCACTGGACTGAGTGCGGAGTTCATACAGAGGTGCAAAGTCAAGTATCGGAATGTGGAGATCGACTGGAGGCTCTGATCGTTGTGGCGTTCACTGTGTGAGGCTCGCGCTGCGGAACAATGAATGAGGACAAGTTTATACAGAAGTGTACACACAAGTATCGCAAGGTAAGTATCACGCAGTGGTGGATAATACTGTGATAGTACTCTGGCTGTTTGCAACAGGACTGAGTGAGGAGTTCAAACAGAGGTGCAGAAAAAAGTATTGCTATGTGGAGATCAACTGGGGCTGATCGCTGCCTGTGATGCTCACTGTGAGGAGCTACTGATCGTTTCACACTGTGAGAAGTGCATGAGGCTCTGGCTGTCGGGAACTGGGCTGCGTTCGGAGTTCATTCTGAAGTACAGAGACAAGAATAGAACAGAGCAAGTGGACGAATCCCTTTCTGTACTGCTCACTGTGCGAATCTTGTGTAAAGACAGACTGATGACTGTGCAGAAGGTGAAGCTCCTCCTGTTCCTGTTAGTCTGATATCTAAGCTGCTCATGTAAATCAACATTGACGTTTCAACCCTGGCAATTCTTCCTGGCAATTGTTGTTTTCTCACAAATCTATGCGGTCTGTATCACTTGTTAATTTTTTCCTGCATAATTCGTCTGTCTGTGTTTCTGGAACACTGACGTTGTCAACCATCAAATGTGGTTTTGCACTGCAGAATTTGAGTGTCCAATAAATGCACAAGAAACCATGGCTGCCATTTTGCCAGTATCTTGGGACTCACTGCCTCTCGGACTTACAATGGGTCCTGTCTTGGTGTCGTGTGCAAGATATCGCATCTTCCCATGCTGCAATCCAGCTTTTATCTGAGGGCTGAGTGCTCAGAGTGACTGCAGGGCAGAGCTGTGCAGCAAAGCTGAAGCTGCCCTCTGAGCCGGCCTCTGAAGCTGACTAAAACCACATGCGTGACACCCACCCTGCGTTGTTGCCACAACTCTGGACAGAATGCAACTAAACTAGAGTGAGTACTTGGCAGCAAGGTACGTTCTCTTTCCATGGACACATCTCTCCCTTGACATAGCCAAGGCTGTAGTACCGTAGTGCAGTGAACTCACAACATTCACTGCAGAGTGCGAGACTGGTAGAGCTGGAGACACAAAACAATGGGTCCCATGTTCACTTGCAGGATACTGGCCTGTAGCTGGTATTATTTGTGCCTCAAACATTGCAGGGGATGTGGAAGCAGGATTTGTCTGCCCTGGTCATGGGTACAACTTTGGGCACACCCCTCATTTCTGGCCCAACTGATCTGTGTTTGCCTGGACATCATGGGCATGGAACGCTTCGAGATCCTCATGAACTACACAGTTCGCACCCTGGTTTGTCTACCACTGAATTCTGATACCGAAGAATTTCAAATTTCAAGCATAACTTTCTTGAACCTCACACCACTGGGCTGCCAGAAACCGTCATCCCATGCTCTGTTCACTGTGAGATCTGGGTGGTAGGTTTGTGACCCCCATCCCCTGTACCACACACACAGCCATCATCAGCAGGTGCGCGCAGCTCCTCACACGTCACACCCGCTGTGAGCCCTGGATAGATCCATCTGCAGGCCAGGACAACAGCACTGCGCGCCAGAAACTGTCGTCCCTGCTCTGTTCACTCTGCGAACTGGGTGGCAGGTGTGTGATCATCTCCTGTACCACGCACGCAGTCATTATCAGCAGGTGCACTGCAGCTGAGTGTCTGCGATGCTGACCACAGCGGAGTCAGTGTCGTCGGATTTGAAACAGACAGGAATTGGAGCCACCTGGCCCAACTTCTGTCTTTCCTGGTCACGACACTGGGTGTGCCAGCCTCCAGGACTGGGTGATGTCAGAAAGAGTTTTCGAAGAGTTTTCTGCTTGTGTATTGTAGGCTATGCAGCCCTCCCTCACTGTTGCTGGAACATTTCGGATAAGATAACAACAGAAAAGTAGGTTAAATAATGCATTGATATCTATTTGCTCAAATGAAAAAAATATCTCAAGGCTTGATGATTTTCCCCCTTTGTCTCCAAGGTTGTGCACAAGAATTGTCCTTCATAAATGCAATGGACATGAAAAAGCATGAAACTTTATGTTTTTGTCTCTGAAATGTGTTGTTGTATGGCTCACTTCACAAACACCCTTGCCAATTTTCTTATTGAAAGACAATGCCAAAATTCCATCACAAAGATACTCAACAGCAGCCCAGGGAGAAACAAAGTTTCAATGAGACTCAAGTAGCTGAGCATGATGGCCTGTGGACTGTCAGGGGATTCCCCCAGGTACAGGAAAATGGCCTTTGCCCCATTGCTACAGGCACAAACACACAGTAGGAACAGGGAGAGAGTTTCCAGCCTGTTTGATACTGTATAAATGTGGGGTTTCATGTGACAGTGGTGAATGACAAATATGACACACAGAAGCAAACACAGTCCTTGTTTAGCAATGGAGTTGAGTGATATTGCAGTGAGATTGAGCAGAAGCCTCCTCAGAATCATCACACACTCCCAATATTGGGCCCCTCCTTCATGTCTGTATCCTCTCTTGAACCTGTTGTACATTTTCACATCTTCCAGATTGTTGGACCAAGCCTGAAATATTTTTACAACAGTACCATCCTTGACAGTATTGGTCTGTGGCTTGCTCAACTTTATAAGCCAGCTGAAAAAGAAGGGAAGAGGACAAAGTGTCCCAAACAAAAGGCTGTTGCCCGATATTTGCTTCCTCTCTACCAGTTTCATACCAAGATACAAGGTGAAGGGGAATGGTACAATGTACCAAACAGCAAAACACAACATAGCCTTCTGCCAGAGACTCATACATTTTACAGATGCATCAGAAAACCAGACAAAGTCATTGTTCAATTTTACACATAACAAAGAAAAGAAAACCACCTTGGTAAAGACTCCACAAGTGTACTTTATAATTTTGACCAAGCCACCAAACAGCTTGTCAGAACTTACTCGGCATTTATGTCTCCCTTTTTGGCCAAACAAGTATTTGGCCACTTTGTTGAACAACTGGATGGAGGCAAAAACTGCAGCCCAACTTGCATAAATACAGATGAGAAACAAAAATTTAGCTATTTGCTTGTGTGCTAGATTTAGGTGAGGAATGGGGCACACATCAGCTTCAATATAGAAAAGCTCTATAGTAAGTATCAACCCCAAATTTGTTTCCAGTGTCCTTGTTACATTTTCAAAGAGAAAAGGGGAACTTTTCTGAATATGTATTCTGATGATTGCACTGGCCTGCACAAAGTACAACAAAATTCCAAAGTATCCTTTTTCAACATAATGCACACCAGTTTTTCCACTGCTTTTTGCATTTCTAGAAACTTTCAGCTTGTTCAGCAAAACTACTGGCACATTCAACACATCATCCTTGAAGGTGTACCACAGCATGTAGGTGCAAGCTCCTGTGAAATAGATTACCCAAAACCAAGAGCTGGTGCATTCATCATTTGCCATGCATGAATTGGATAAAATAGACTGTGAGTAACCTTCTTCACAGGAACTGCACAACACACCACTTCTTTTCCCTTTACATGCATCATGACTCTTGCAGGGATTTCTCCTGGAACCTTCACAGCAATAGCCAACTGGGCATTGCTGAAACTCTATTCCTTCCCCAGTGTGGTACCCCCAGTAATTGGGTTTTGCTCTCAGTGCATCTGCAGAGCAATCACCACCAAAAGGACACTTGACACATTCCATTGCATCCTTTCTGATGGATGCCATTGAAGTGCTGTAGGAAACTTTGAAACTACCATCAGAAGGGATGTAAAATTGCTCTGAGCAGCTCTCACAAAACACAACAAACATCTTGAGGCGATTAGATTGGTGTTCTGACATAGAAATATTCTCAACTCTTGTTCTGTGCCATTTCAAACAATTCACTGTGATACCCAGGTTTCCCACTTGTGAGGTACTATCAGGGAGCTGAATTTCAATGAGAGAAATCATGTCATTGTGAGCTGCACTTGTAAATGTAGAATTTGTGATTGACACATCTGAGTGGCCCAAAAGAAATAGTCCTCTTGTAGGGGATTGCAAATGGTGGGAGTGGAGAAACTCACATTGGTCTATGGTCATGTTTATGGAGCCTTTGGAGAGATAGATGGCTCCACCTCCCTTCTCAGCTGTGTTGCAAACAAAACTGCTGGAGATTATGGTAACATTGGTCAGTTTGGTCCAATTATGAATATCAAGGTCACAGGGCAACATGCTGTCTACAGAAATGGCACCTCCATGTACATCCATCCTGGTGGAAGGTCTCAATTTGTTGTGTGCAAAGGTGCACTGATTGATTATGATGTAGCTCCCAGAACTCAAATCAGTATCAGACCCTGTCAACTGAATTTTTAAGGCACCTCCAGATCCAAACTTTGTGTTATTTGTGAAAGTGCAACCAATCAAGTCTGCTTCAACCCAAGAATCAACCAAACCAGAATACTTCTTCACCAACTCTAACCCTCCTTGTGAATTGCTGATTGAAACATCAAGAAACACTGATTTCAATTTTTGGGCTTCCACTTTGAGAACTGGAATTTTCTGCTTCATCAGACTCACAGAATCAAAGTGTGAAATCACTGTCTTGTTTCCCTGAACTTCAATTCTGCTTTTGGTGAAGCTACAATTTGCCACTGACAGAATCAATGTTGAAGAATGTAAACTGACACTAGAGGAGGACACTTGGCATTGGGAGAAAGAACAGTGTACCACAAGTGTGTTGTTGAGTAAGAGGCTGACATTGGTGTGAAAAATGACTTCAGCAAAAGAGACAGAGGCTTCAGTGAACTCTCCAGTTCTGGTCCCCTTGTCTCGAATCACAGCAGACACAAACTCTGCTTTGTAAAAATAAACCTGAATGTTGTCGATTGTAAAAATTGAGTCCTGAAAGATAACATTGTTGAACACAATCACATGTTGGTTGTTGAAAGACTTGGATGAAATGTGAATATTTGTGTGAAATATGCACAGTGTTCTGCAGGTTATCACAACTGTTTTCCATCCAAACTCTGCCTCTGCTGGAACAACTACACCCTCAGTAGTTGATGAGTGGTAGTTACCAAAGATGCAGAGGGTATAGACACCAGAGCCCTGTTCTGCGAAAAACTTTCCCACAACAGAAGGCAGTGTCTTTGTCTGGTTTTCACTAAAAGTGAAGCTGCAGTTTGTGCTCATGTTCCAAATCTCATGAAGAGACTGAGTCTCCATTGGCTCAAATTTTCCTGGAAGACACAAAGCAAAGCAGGCAGCTCAAAAATAGGGACCAATATTTTCATGTTCCATACAACAATTTGTCAACAAAAGAAACTGTCTACAGCTTTTCTGTTCCTCCCCTGGGTGAAACTTGCCTCCTTGACTCTCAGTGGGAATCAACAATTTACATTGTAACACAAGGTCCCAGAAGCGGAAATGGTTTCCTTTCTGGTCTGTATTTGTCAGACTGACCTGATTGGTTGTGAAAATCTTGGAGATTATGTGCGAAAGCCCAATGAGCGGAGACGCACATTGAGTTGTTTCCTTTTGTGACACCTTCAACCATATTCCCAGACTCACAAGAACAATTCACTTCGTCAGAACCTTTTGGGCAATCTGCTACACCATCACATATCCAAAATACTGGAATACACTTTGTCTTTTCTTCTTCACATATCTGAAGGAAGAAAGCAAATTGAAGAATTCAGATTGGGTAATCATATTTTTGTCTCGCTTGTGTGTCTTCACTTTCCTTCATGGTGTATTTCCCAGTGAATCCCTCTGGTGTGCAGGAATCACCACAAAGCTCATCGGAGTGATCTGGGCACATAATAAAACCATCACAAATCTGATTTATCTGCAAATGCAAATATCACATTGAGAAATCTGGGGCACAGTAGTTTGCACCACAGTCTTTGCAACTGACACAAATAGGGATGTCTCAATATTGCTCACATGGATACATCTTTTCCTGTCAGCACATTTCACATGGTATGCCATGCAGGGTTTGTCTTCACAATTCTTCTCATCTGAACCATCTGAGCAATCCTCAAGCCCATCACAAAAGTCATAGTTCATCACACAACTCTGTCCATCAGCACATTTCCACTGATTTAGCTTTGGGCAAGTGAAGTTTTCAAATCCACAATCTGCAGAGGAACAAACATAAATGGATGCAAAAGATTTTATACCAATGATCTGCACAATAATCACTGCAATCAGCTAAGGTTGATCATTGCATTAATAGTTTGACAAATGCCTGTCTATGACTGACATACACAATTCATCAGAGTTGTCCCAACAGTCCAGCTCTTTGTTGCAAACCAGATAATTTGAAATACATCCACCATCACTACACTGCCACAAGCTGGCTTCACAAATCCAGTTCTCACAGTTCTCTTCATCTGATGAATCTTGGCAGTCAGGGTGATAGTTGCAAACAAAATAGTCTGGGATGCACTGAACTCCATCTGAACACTTCCACCTTCCAATAGGACAAGTCCAACTTTCACAATTTGCCTCGTCAGTATCATCAAAATGTTTACAATCATAATCCCCATCACACACATGGTCTGTGGAAATACACATTCCAGTTCCACATTTCCACCTGCCCTGGGTGCAGTTCCAATCTACACAATTTTCCTCATCTTCACCATACCATAAATCAGGAAAGCCATTGCATATTTTGGCATCATTGAAACATTCACCTGCATAATTCATCAAGTGAAACAAATAAAACAGATTTAACTGGACAGCAAAATTCAACAATTATCTCACCTGCTATATATGTGTGGTGTTCCTTGCATGTCCAGAGATTTTCACAGAAACTTTTGTTCTCATCAGAGTCATTAGAACAATCATCTTCTCCATTGCAAACTTCATCAGCAGGAATGCATTTTTTATTTTGCACACACAACCATTTGCCCTCTCCACAGGCACAAAATGACAGATCTGTCCTGTCCTTGCATTTTCCCTCATTCTCAGACATGCACACACTTTCAATTGAGACAGAGTTGTTCTGCTGATCACATATCCACACTCCTTTTCAAAAAAAATTGACAATCTTCCCTTGATGATGAGACTGTTCAATTGGACACTGGCTTTGGAGTATCATGATGTTTGCTTCTGGTGTGTTTGATTTGTGGAAAAGATGGCCACAAGACAGGATATGCGGTGCTTGATGTGTTCTGACTTTTTGCTAGCCAATGGGTAAAGAAAATTTTCTGGTTTGTTGTCCATATTTTGTCCATTTAGCTCACAAATGAAACACCTGAATGGACCCCCAGTGTGGCATTGGTGTGTGGGGTGCTGCGAGTGTTGGGTTCCAAACCAAAGAGAGAGTCTTTTGTGGGTGTTTGTTGAGAAAACAAAGGGGAAGGTAACCAGCCTACCTGGGTTCATAAACAAAGGCATGGGGCAAATGTATGTAATGTTGAATGTTTTGCAACACAACTTGTGTGGTGCAGAAAAAAACACCCAGAAACAGCATGTTTTTATGTTTGTCTGTTTCTACAACTGAAAAGCCACTTTGCAGAGGAAAAACTGTTCTTTCTGGATACAAACCTTGAGGAAATAATTGTTGTGCTGCCAGTGTTCTGGCCTCCCTGGTCTCATCTGAACCATCCCGCAAACAGTCTATTTCTCCATTGTTGACATCTTGCCATGGAATGCACCCATCTGCTGGATGGCTGCACTCAAACTCAGAGAGTTCACATGAAAGGACCACGGTAAAAACTGACATGAACAGAAAGGCACTCAAATAGTGGCATCTTTTGTTCATCTGCATGGTTGTCCTATCAACAACTTGTCCAAGTGTGCAAATTAAATGCCAAAGCATATTTACTCCACAGTCATGCAAGCAAAAGATTTTCTTCCACTTTCTCATCGCAAGGAGAGCAAAAGTCAGACCTGCCCACATTCATCCAGGAGGACAAACTTCTGCTGAGCAGGACAGTGCTGTCTCTTACAAATCCAGGATCAACAGCCACAGATCCAAGGGAGAAAATACGAGCAGCTCATGACCTGCAGTGTACTTTGTTGAATTTGAAGCAGAGGCTTTGAAGATTCAGTTAAGCTCCAATGGAGCAAGACACTGTAATCTTCATTACCATCTCAAAGAAAAGGCCAAGCCAGAGTTTTTTTAAGCCAGGTGTTTTGCTCCTCTCAGTGAATGAGATCCAGATTCCAGTTGGGCGGCGGGGACGAGTCATGCAATCTGCTTGGCAAATGGAGACAGGTTTGATTTGGGGATGAGAGGCTGCAGGAACTTTGCACTGTACTGAGACTTGCCTCTCTCTTTCCTGGATCCCTGCTCTGAGCCTTCTCATTTTCCTACAGAACTGCAGGTGCTCAAACTCTTGTTCTGCTCTTTGGTGTCAATTCCACACTTGTGTTCACCAAGGGAAGGATGATATTGCATGAAATGAAGGCATATGTTTGAATAAATAATTCACAGAGAGGACTGTCCTCTGTTCCTTTATTTGAACAAAAGTGTCAGAAATGTGTGCACCACACCACACTTATACCAGCAAAGCTTTTCCAGAGCAATGATCACCATTTTATTAGATGTGCCCCAGGCTTTTACCCAAACCAGTACCACCAGGAGCTCATAGCCTCTGTCGAGCTTGTGCCCCTGAAGTCTTACCATCATCGTCCTGTTGCACTCACTCTTTGCGATGTGCGCCTCTTCCCAGCTGTTCCTGAAAACTGGAAAGTGAGGCTGAGAGGAGAAATACTTCTCAATGAACCAACACACCTTCAGTGCTCTAGCATTGTGTGCAATCTTCAGATCCTGGAAATGCGTGCATTTGAGATGGCTGCCATGGCTTCTGGCAGATGGGGATACCACAGACATTAAAACTAATGGCCTTGTTCCTTTAGTAATCCACCATTTCTGCTTTTGTCTCGGTTCTGTTGTTATATTTGCAGGTGTGGTAGTAAGTCACAGAGAAAACGGCAAACCATTGAATGACCGTGCAATTTTGCAAATCCAGAAATTTGTGATGTGTCAAGAACAGGATTTAAAAGGAAATAAGTTCTGTCCAGTTTTATAATTGCAAAGCAGATGTGGCTCCACCACCCCACTGAAATTTTACAAAGACCACTGCCAACTCCCTTTGTGTAAAACATCATTCACCTTTCTTTGTTTTGTGCACAATTTCCAAAGAAATAATCAAAACAAGTAAGACTGGTAAACATAAACTTTCTACCAAAGCAAATGTGTCCATCACATTTGCCTGGGGGCTGTCTGGGGAAATGCCCAGGGAAATGTAAATTGCTCTCATCAAATTGATTGAGGCTCTGACACACAAATTCAGCAGAGAAAACATTTCCACTTGATTTGAAATCCAATTTTCAAAAGGACGTTTTGCCTGATGATGAAGCAGGAAAATTATGCACAATATTAATGATATCATAAGCTGAGCAATCAAACTCGGAATTAAAGTTGCAAAGCACAATAAAAGTCTCCTTCAAATCATGACACTTTCCCAGAATAGGGCTCCATCCTGGTCTCTGTAATCACTTCTGAATCTGTGATACATCTCCATATCTTTCTCTACCAGACCAGCACTGATCTGTGTGTTTGTCCTTTGTTGTTGCACTGATCTGTTTTATATTTTTTGCTCTGATGACTTTTATCAGCCAATACATGAAACAGGGAAGTGGACAAATTGTTCCAAGAAGCAGTGCCCAACCTGTTATTGTGTTTCTCTTGAGGAGCTTCATTCCCAAATACAGAGTGAAAGGAA
>JAAUXT010059152.1_pt1 | contig 30737 bp, 28 predicted proteins | sample 7278171 | NCBI WGS metagenome assembly JAAUXT01 (sample SAMN14350112, study PRJNA611818) | marine sediment metagenome | isolation source: surface marine sediment (1.8m) | place: French Polynesia: Moorea | collected 2018-08
CCCAAACGGAGCATGGCAGACATAGCAAGAGGTGGGTGTTGAAGCTGTGACAGAAATAAGCTGTTCACAGATGAACTGCCAAAATGGAACTGAAGCAAATTCCTGCCGAAAAAAGGGCAAAACGTCCGACGCAAAGCAGCTGAAAAGGCCGCAAAACCAGATCAGACAATGCATCAAAAAATTGACGCACGTCAAAAACATCTCTAGAGACATCCGATTGATGCGCGTCAAAATTAACGCATCCTGTGTGGCCACCTACATTGGAAATAGTGCTAGATGTTCGGACGCGTCAAAAATTGACGCGCGTCAATAATTGACGCGTGGCCTGTGTGGCCACCCCTTTACCTTTCCACCACATAAGCGTTTGTTCGTGCGAGTCAATGCAAAGCACTGCATGTTATGAAACCGAGGAGATGAGTGACCAAATGCGCACCGCAGTGGCAAAGTCGTCACCAAAAGAACTAGTTCCTGCGACACAAAGAAGGAACGGACCCGTTAAACAGCTGCTAATGTTTCATGGAATCTTTATTGAGACACATTCTCTTTGGCTTGATGTATGTCGCCTGACTGGAATTCTAACTCTTGCTCTCCGTCTGCAGTTTCAATACATCAACTTCCCCGCCAATTCACCTGGAAGATGTTGCAGCCTTTATTGGAATTCTCATTTGTTGTTCTGCTTTCAAGGAACACACTCTCTGTATCTTGATAACAACCTTTTGTGAGACGTATGTGGAGCTGCAAGAGAAGAATTCTCGCGTGGGTCCGAAGTTTGCTGTTGCACAACAAAGGCAGTGCAGGCTTGAGCTTGACAAAATCGAATTTTTTAAAGTGAAGGAAACATCCGAGAGAAAAATATGGGACTATTTTTTTTCTGTCACTGTCCCCAGAGGAGACCTCACACCATTTTCAAGCCAAGACGACAATCAATCCATGGGTCAGAAAATGGCTGGCCAGCCTGGCCGAGCCCCGACACCAGGTTTCCAGGACAACAACTCGAAACCCAACTGAGATTCAACTGGCACTCTGGTCTGAATCAGTGAGAACCCTAATTTTTCAGTCACAGGTAACTTCTGATGGTGTTGCAATCACAATTTCCAGCTAAACTATGAGGTCTTGGACCAAAAACCTGGAAGTTTTGACCAAGGAAAGTTTTTCGCTGTGTGCCAACACATGCAGAATTGGGGAAACATGAGAAATCTCTCACAAAGGTGAAGGAAAGTTTCAGTTTGAAAATCAAATCCTTACGCTTCCGTGAAAGAGGAGAAAAGCAGAACATTGAGCACTCTGAAGAACAAGCAAATCAAACAAAATGCCTGCAGGAATAATCACCCACGAGAACTCGGGAGATGGCGAGTTGGCATGTCAACGTGGTACTCTCGTGTTAGCAATGCGGCGCCGTTTTTTGCCTTTAAAATTACACAAATTGACATTGAACAATGTGTACATCTGGTTAAAATTACACCTAATGCAAATAAAACTCGGGTACTTTTTATTGATGAGTGGACATTGAAAGCGGACTTGTTGTAGCCTTCCAGTGAGGTAGAAGCACAGTTTGCGTGAACTGCATTTTTCCGCAGGGCTCCCACAGTGACATTTCCACATTTGGTACAGAGAAGCAGGAAAGAACGATGAACAAACTTCAACTGGGTTGAACTGCCTTGCTGCACTTATTGCTGCAGTGCCATTGCTGCACTCCGAATGGGCCGCTGGTGGAGGCAGTCACACACACACCTAAACTATGCCAGCTTAGCACTCCCGTGGGACGCCCAATTGAAAATCCTTCTGTTGGTATCAATAAGTTGAATACCAGAAAAGGCAGCACTTCTCAAACAGCTTGAGCAATGAGTTTCCTCGAAATCAGGTGGTGCGAGGCGGCGGCGGAATTGTTCACTGTTCAATTGAAACATTAATCTCGATTAAGAACACGGAACTGTGATGTGCACCACCTGCACCGGGGCCAACGCGCCGTCAATCTCCCGGAATGGCGTTGTGTTGGGCTCGGGGAGCAGGGCTGGTGTCCTGTACTCAATGCGGCTTCCAACACCGCTGGTTGGTAAAGGGCACGTTGTTCTGTGGGCTGGAATTTTTCGCTGTGCTCCAAAAAAGGCGACGGATACTCGCACCGTACGCGACTTGCTCAGACAAAAAAGTGGCATTCTCTGAATAAACCCAGCTTCGGTCTGTGAAAGGGCCATTGCGGGGCAAGAGTCGTTCATGTGTCGGGTGATCAGAACAGCGGAGACTGCGAGTGAATTTCTCTTTTCTGTATCGTGTCTGAAGCATATTAACCCATTATCTCCCTCGTTACTGGAACAGAACAGTACAATTTGGAAACTTTCAAAGACTCATTATGTGATTTGTATCGGTTCTCATGTGAATGACAAAACGAGACTCCCGCGTGCAGGAGAATTTCTGCAGCACAACGAGTCAATCTTCAACGAGCTTATCAGTTCAGTCCGTGAAGTGCGTCTAGCATTGAAAAAAAGTGTCTGCGATGCAATCGTTTCACTTTTGAACCGTTTTTATGATGTTGATTACAGAAGAAGAAAGAAAGCTGCCGGCGTTGTTCTTGCACTCTTCTGGCTTGCATTTCTCCCTCTTCGGACCAGCCATGAGATCCTTCAGGATCTTGGGGTCTTTTGTTTTCACCTGACTGTTTCACGCGCATTGAGGTTGTTTCTCTTTCATTTGGTTGGCTCAAATGTCAGCTGAATGCTGAGAAAGTGCTGTTCGTCTCAACATGACTTTCATGACTTTGCAGACATAACACCTTCCTGAGTGATTCAGATCCTGAACGATCGCTCGCACAGGTTTCTCCACAACGCTCAATCAAAAGTCGTATGATCCGCTCTGACACCGAGGATAATCAAATATTCCGCTGCATCTGAGCCGAAGCAACTTTGTATTCGTGGCAGAGTAATTCTGCGTGACAAAATTCATGATTTAATATCCCAGACTGCTGGCAATCGGACTGAAATCGCTTGTGTCTGAGGTTTGGTTACCTTGGAATTTGACAGTTCAATTTGGATGATGCTGGATCCAGTCTCCTTTTTTGTGACACCAGATATGATAATCACACGATTATTCGTCATTTTGTGTGTTGTGCTGCTGTCAGGCTGTTCAGAAGCGTGTTGGTTTAGCGAAAGAAGAGCAGTGATTTGATGAATGGAACTGATCATTTGTCAACTCAGAGGATTCTGATCATCATTGCTGACCTGTTCACCTGACACGAAGCCCAACTGCGCACAACACAGCAACCCGTCAAATGCAGCATTCTCCCAGTGAATAAAGTGTCATACCGGTACACTTGTTCATTTCGACACGGCAGAACTTTGAAAGCTACACAAGCTCCCGTGTGGTCGAGTCCAGCCCATTTCGGGGTTCTCTTTGAAAAATGTACGAGTGTCAAGATGGGCGATCTTCACGTTCAAGAATTTGACCAGACACTCAGTCTTGGGTCAGGACCGGTGGCAAGTTCAAAGTGGGTGGTCATCTTCTTGACGCGTATCTGACCACACCGAGTCAGCTGATGAACCAGCTTCAATAAAAACCCATCTGTTCACCAAGAAGGAAAGAACTGTCTATCTTTAGCAACGAGGAGCAATCCAGGCGATGAATCACAATTCATCTTGCAAGTCCTTTTTTGTTCGTTTGACACATCATATTGAAATTTATCACATGTAAATTAAGTTATAGCGAATATTGCCACAAGGCTCAAGTTAATGTAATCACCAAGTGATAGACGATTATTACTTCCAAGAAGATTGATACAGAGCCGCGTGAAATGCGCTATGAAAGCCATTGACGGAAAAATTGTTATGAAATAGCAACGTGCTTTACAGCTGAAGGTGAAGTTTCTTCAAAAGTTTGTGGTTTTTTTGCCTTGCAACAGAGAACTTGCCTTGGGTTTTATGCGTTTCCTTTGACTTGCTGCTGCCGAGCTTTCGGTGTCAACCGTTACCTTCGTTCCAGTGCGTTTGTCAGTGGATCTAAATCTGAGAATCATCTGTGGAACTTTGAAACGTGACTCTCAAGAAGAAAAAAACATCACATTTTGTTGGCTCGGCCCTTTCCCTGATGGTTGTGCACACAGAGAAAACGACTGGAAACGAGGGGAGCGAGGCTCAGCTGCGCCTCTTGGTTTATGCAGCTTTAACCAGGCAGTGAAATGTGAACAACGGAAGCTTATCAGGCCTCCGTTTTTGATGTTCCTGCCCTCTACTATCCACTTGGGTTCGACTTATGTTTCTTCTGTGGCCGCAACGGTATCTGTGGTGTCATGACCCATTAAGTTTTGATGTCATATCACACAGCAAGTGTCGCGGGTGTAAATGGCTTGGATGTGTTTGTATTTTATTTCACAAGCAGAAATTTAACCTTTTGCTGACCTTTCTGTGAGCTCCAAGCTGTAGGCAGCTGTTGTCTTCTGCCCCCCCCCCCCCCCCAATTCTTGTTTTTCTTTGTAAATTTCATTGGCTTGCTGACCTGATCCAGTCGAGTTATTGTGGCCAATTGCAAACCCACCTCCCGCTTCTCGTGTTTTTCCTCTCAATCATTGACGTTCTCATCCAGAATGAAACAGCCTGGCAACCTGAGACATTGAACTGGATGTCAATCCAGATCAACGCTCCTTTGTTTATCATCACATTACATTACAGCCCGCAGCAATCATTCGATTGCTTTGATCATGATTTATTACTACATGGCTTTCCCTTTACCGTAATGAAAAGTAAGGACATTTCTGGAGCCGTGGATTAAAAGGAGTTATTCGCAGATCAATCATAATTCCAATTAATAACTTAAGTACCTTTACACTTGCAGACTGGAGCTGTGCGTCGCCCCGATGACATGAACTGCAGCAAAGTCAGACCCATAAATATTTGATGATGCGGACAGACGAAGCCCGTGATTGAAAAGATTTTGTGGAGAAAGTTGCTCGAAGAAGGCTCAGCGGGATGTCCAAGAGGCGGGAGCAGCGTAATCAAGAGGAGTGAGACAAACAGTGAAAGTCACTTGACCCGCAGCAGACTGTTAATGTACATTCTGATCATTAGCTCTTCATTTATCCCTTTGAAAGGATGTTTTATCCCAGCAAGTGCTCCTAATGAAACTACCTTCTGCGGAGGTCTTGTGTGGAACTCCGGGGGGCTGTCTCTTCCTGCACATCAATCATTCTCGTCTTTTCTCCGAAAGGACCCGCAGGAACTGGTTGGTTGCTCAGTTTTCCTGGCCTTGGTATTGTCCAATTGTCTCTTTGTTGCACAACACAGATGCAGTATTGCCAACAAGTGACCGTCATTCTTTTCTGAGTGCTGTCCGAAATCTTCTGTTGTGAACAGTGTTTCGTGGTTCCCTTCAGCTTCATTTCAAACGCCGAAAACAAAGCGCCGGTCCTTTGTTCCGCTTGCCGAACGAGCACGGCGTGTGTTCGACCCAAGATATTCAGCAAAAAGAGAAACACCCAATATTTGGAAGGTTTCAGTGAGGTCTCTGTGAAAATTCGACAAAAAACAAGGTTGAAAAATGAAAGGTAAATGCAAAATATTTTAATACGTTTGCAACAACACGTGCACTATCTGTGCTTGCAATGGGTCGAGTGCTATAGCAACGACGGCGACAGCTTCCAAAACGAGTGCAACTGATCTGCACCTGCAGAGATAAAATGAAAGAAAGTACTGAAGGTAATTCGGGCGCGTGTGTTGACTTGCAGGCGCCAGTGAGAAAAACTTTCAGTTCGAAGAGTCGTCCATGTTCATTTTGCAGTTCTTTTCGTTTTCGCAAAGGATTTTGTGGTAAAACTCGTAAATGTTCTGTTGTCTGTAACTTTTTAGCCGCGAACACGCGGCAATGGAACATTCCGTCCCGACGGGCTCTGCAGACTGATCTGGCTGCACCTGGCCATTGAACTATTCCTGAAACAAAAATTTGATATTGTTCTTGTTTGCAGCTTGTCTGAACGAACCAGCAAAAATGTACCACTGTTGTTTGCAATGTCAAAATGTACCAGCAAAACGTGAAATTTGTGTGCCTCTGTTGTCTGCAATGTGTCCTCAGATACCAGCCATTGCTCCAGAACTATCAAAGTGAACTTCAGGTTCTTGTGTAGTCCAACCACCACGGAACTTGACGTTGCATGTGGTGAAAGGCAAAATGCACGCAAGGTGAATGGCCTCTCGGGACATGTGCCCGTCAATTCTTGACCAACATTTTGCAAGATTGAAGTTTTGCACACACCCCATTGGGTTTGGCCTTCTGACCTCCAGAGCGTGAGTTTTGCTGGAAGGTAGCATTCTGTCCGTACTTTCTGTCACACTGTGTAGTGATATCACAAACACACTGGTTGGTATCTCAGGAGAGACTGTCCCCAAGGGCGGGAACCTCCATATTTATTGACCTTCCAATCATGCCATCTGGTGAGCAGTGGTTCTAAATTCACAGCTGGTGTGTCACACCACACTCCTCCCCTGGTAGGGGGTGTTGGCAGCGCTTAACAATTTTTAATATTCTGAATAATTTTACAATAATTATTTAGATAGAAAATAGATGGAAAATAGCACAATATCACTACTTTGCTGGCTTTAGTCTGCATCCCTCCCCCCTGGGGTGGTCACGTGACCCCTAGAGGTTTTCCTTTTCAACATGGCCACCAACCAGAGAGCTATTATATTCAAGGAAATTGAGATTCTAAGCTTTTTGCATCAAAATATCATCCGCAAAATCTGTGAAATTGCCTCTCAGTTAGGTTTGCCAAAGAACCACCCCCAAGTGGTGCAGCAGGTGGTGGCTCACTTCAATCTGGGGCCAGCGCCTCACCAGATTTTTGACAGACTCGTCTGGCGCCTCGCACACACCATCTGAGGTGAGTGGTTTTGGTCCATGTCACCCCACACTGCATTCTTGGGCTCCTGGTGGTGGTCACTCTCGAGATGCACGGACACGCATTTTGAACATTTCTGATTGCTGCTGAAGAGACAGACGCAGATTCTTTGGTGCAGCTTGGCTGACTCCAACAGCATGCTGTTGTTTTGTGTCATTTTCTGACAAATCGCATTGAAAACTCAGTGTCAAACACAAACCTCTCGGACCGATGTGATGTACTCGTAAACTGAACTGCAATGTTTTGTGATTTTGCACCCCTTTGATCATCACGCGTTCCCCGGTTTGAGCTTTCCGTGGTTCGAATTGGCTTCGATGCTCCATCCCTTTTTTGCTTCTTCTGCGTGCAAACATTGGACAAGCAGTCTTTCTTATCGGCTGTAGAAATGCGACACTTCTCTGTAGACAAGGTTGTACCAAATCAATTTCCCAGTGTTCAAAGCAATTTCTCTCAGAGCGAACACAAATATCTGGCGTTTCTTGACAAGAGTGAACAAGGTGTAGAATCCGTGTTTTGCCACGCCTCAGTTTACCACCCTTTCTCTTTTGACCCGCATGTCCCTCTCGCACGACTCTCGTTTGCGTCGCTAAAACTCATCATGGAATCTTGACCGCTGTTCGGAATTGTGAACAAAACAGGTGCGCCAGGTCAGCCCGAGATGACGGTGTTGCGAGCTTCGGCCGGAGAAAAATGTTGAGAGGTGAACAGCAAATCAATCATTATTGAAACTAATAACCTGAATGTATGGCCGCTGGCACTTGATACTTCAATTTGAGAGAATAATCCACAGGCATGAATATTTAATTCGGACTGATTGGATTGCAATGCCAGCAACGATGTGACCAGATTTGTTCTTTCTCCTTTTTCGTGGTTGTGGATTTTCGAAGCCAATTAGATCCAATGTGCAGTCAAATGTTTTGTTTATTGACACACGCAAATGTGATTTCAATTACCAAGGTACGACCAACCGACAATTAAATTCTCGAACGGTCAGAGTGGAGTTTTGATGGAACTAACTTCACACTATTTTCTGTTGTTTGTCCAGAACAAACGGCTCCAGATACTCGTATTTTAATGTATTGAACAAAGCAGTGGCTTTTGTTGCCTTTTTCTCCGTTGCCTTTCAGTTATCCACAAAAGGAGAGATGAAACTTTCTCAGTTGAATTTTAGTTTGAAAGCGGTCGTAAACATTGACCGAAATCTTGGGTTTCCCCGTTTTGAGACAAAAGAAGACGTAAAGCAATCCGAATTAGAGGGGACAGATTGGAGATCAATCATAATTCCAACTAATCACAACAGAAATTACACCCAGTCTCTCCAGATCTTAGGAGATTTGATGAAAGCAGGAAACAGGGCATTTTAATGAATTATTGATGTTCGTTCATTGGATTAGAGTACATTCATTGCGCTGAGCTCAGCGACGCAGCAGAATTTAGTGATATCTCAAGAAAGGTTGTTCCTTTTTGTGTAAACTGTTTGTTCGTGACGACGTGTGTGCGAGCATTCTGTGCGGACATGATGGTTGATGTTGCAGGTTGTAGCTTTCGGGTTCAGTCCACATGAGATCACGGGGATGAGACGGTGTATCTTTTGTTGTTACGAACAGAAAGAAAACTGTTGACAAGAGGAGCTGCACACGTTGAGCATCTGAGTGTCTGCGTAGTGACCGTGACGGTCGCTTTTGAACAACAGGCTAAAATCATAACATTGGCCGGTGTCCTGCTGTGCACAAATCCATTGTTAGTCGCCGTCTAAAAATAACGAAAAACTGATGCGTTTGTGAAATCAGCCGAGTCTTCATAATGCACATGGGTTCTCATTATTCCCCATCCACTTGCAGAATGGCCTCTGTGTTTTATATATCATCCGCCCTCCTGGGCACCAAGTTATTTGTTTAACATCTGCAGCTTTTTTCGGTGGAGATCGCTCACACGGTTAATTTCTTATTGGAACTTGCCATCAGGATGTTCTAACATAGCAAACGAGGCACAAGAAGCATTTCCTACGACAGTGTTCAGACGGTAAACATCTCCGAGGCAGAAGCTTCCTGCGCAATCAATCAAACTGACAGATTTTGAAACTTCATTAAGTGCTGCACAATTGAGTGTCTCCGGCCCTCAACACCTTAATGAGCAAAAAAACAAGTTCGGGATCGTTCCCTCCAAAGGAGAGGGTCATCGGTTCGGTCAGGTCCATGACATGACCCCTGTGGTGTCTCCAGTTGCGCATACAACAAGGACCGTCCTTCTTTTCCAAAAAGGCAATTGTGCCACAAGGAAAGCCAATCGGTTCTGGGCTGCACGAGCTTTGAACGACAGTCAGGCGCATGGAAATCCTTAATATTCAACTTGAGTAATCAAAACAAACTGACTGCAGTGCATGCCATCAGAAAACGCCACGGGCATTGTGATGTGGAAAAGGGAATATAGTCTGAGTGCCTCGAGGTAAATTAGACTGGTGAGTGAACAAGCTACGAGGAACGTATCATAATTGACCTCCTACGGGAAGAGCACAATGATGGATTTCTTCAGAGAAACAAAGCCCCGAGGAGTTCAGCATTAAACTCAACAGGAAGAGCTTTCATTGGACCCGCTTGCCAGCAGAAAAACATCCCCTCCCCAGAGGTGAACATCAGTGGAGAATTCGACCTCACTTCCTCACTAATTGCAGAATAAATTCAACTGATTGCTCGGCCAAAGTTGCTGGGGCTGCAGCGAACAATTCTTGTGTTCAGGTTTGGCACAGAACAGCTTTGAAGAAACTCATCCATGTGGATCTCCATCTCGTCTGCGACCATGATATATTCACGCAAAATGTCATCGATGCAATAACTGCCAGTTGAGTGATCAGCTGGGATTTTAGCCATCAGGTGCGGGTTTGAAGAAACAAGATGCTCGGTTGTGTGTGGACAAAAGACGTGCATTGCATCGGGCTATCTATTGACTCCAGGTGGGATCAATGTGTGAGCTGCACACCTCAGACCTTCAGTGCAACTAATGACTTTCCTGTCGTCGTCCATTGCTTATTGGCAAACCAAGGTAGATGTTGGAGCAGGCAATATAAGCTGCGCAGCCTGAGCTCCCATTGCGAACAACACAAAGGTGCGAGCTCAATATGTGGCCTTTCGCAGAAAGGCAAGGAAACTAGCTCGCAACGTGCAGGAAAATGCTTATCACGGGCTCCAAAATTGGCCAACTTAAGCGCAAGAGCCCCTTTAAATATTCAAGTGATCCTCATTATCTTCCAAAGCAGACGTTTAAAGGAACATCAGCCATTATTTAAGAGTTAGCCAGACTGCTGCTAGCAGAGAAGAGCGAAGCCTTGTTTTGTCAGTATGATTGATCATAAAGGAAACATCTGCCTCGAGATATTTACCATCCGCGCACGGTCACAGGAAGCTGCTTCTTGTGCTTCATTTACCTCAATGGCACACATTCTTCAATCAATCATCCAATTTAAATGGACTCTTCGCAACAAGAGAGACCACTTTGAGTTCACTGAGCTCCAAAGAGGTGCAGGCTGTGCATAATTTGTGCGATCATGAAGAAAACTAAGAATTTGTCAACTGGTCCTTCGTGTAAACCACAGGACACCAACAAGGCGACTCGTGCAATAACCACTGAAAGTTGGTCTGTTTGTGATTGGAGCAAATTCCTGCAGGGTGTTGATGGCTGCCTCGTAGAACAGCGTTTGTGAGTCTGCAGTTGCGGAAATTCAACATCAATGTTTTCTCACTGTTTGAAAGCAAACAGGAAATGTCTCCCTTCTTTGTGACAAACAATCTTATTTGTGCTCTTTCGATTGATGTGCTTCTCGTACAACGTCGTTTTGAGAAGACGGTAAACCTTGCCGGGCTTGGTTCCGTTCATTCAACGATCAATTGCGCGTTGTCTTTTTCTGGACATCTTGAAGGTCTTTTTTTCTGCAAAAGGTGTCTGCCCGAGACATCTTTGTGGCACTGTTCTGCTGCGCTCAGCTTCGGCACAAAAAGACAGCTAATCTTTCTTGTATCTCCTGGTCTATTATCGCCTTTGCCTTTATTCGAGTCACGTTGTTCATACTGAGCAACATAAATCACAGCTCCCCTTCCTTCTTACAGATAATAACTGAGGCATTCGTCATATCGTACAAATCAGAAGGCACGAACAATCTGTCGAGCAACCGCAAGCACATAGTTTGTGAATGTGCTGCCCATGGTTCGCACAAAAAAGTTCTTGGTGGCATCTTCTCTGCTTGTCCATGGGACGACGGCACCGCGCAGTCGCAACATGAAGACATCTCAATGTCCTCACAGAAAGCTCGATAGGTTTCCGAAAAGAAAATTCATTGAGGCTGAAAATACAATTTTGGACCATTTACAGAATAACACGTCTTTACAGAGTGATTGATGTGTTTTCAATTTGATTGATTATGACATTAATGCAACAGATACTTGTTCAACTGTGGAAAATACTGTTCCGAGGTAAATTCTTGCCTTTGTTGGCCTTTTGCAGGATCAGATGTAAGTTTGTGTACCTTTTAAGAAAACAACAGCTGTTCATTCCCTGAAGTCGTCACGGTGTTCTGGCTCACACTCCGTTGATCAACACTGGAATGGAGAAGTTCTCTGAGGGAAATTCACTCGGTCGGAGAACGATGATAGTGTACGACCTTCTGACCTGCCACAAAAAGTGAGAACGTCGAGAACATAATCCTGCAAGTTCCGGGTGTCAACCCTCGTCTGACCACCGCAAAACACTGCAACTGCTCTCCATTTCTGAACTTTAAACCTGTTGAACTTTCAAACAAAACTTTTGGCCCTCACGGTGTCGGGCAGGCCCTGACCTGCATCACTGTCCCAACGCTGGATTAACTTGAGTGTCAAGTGCTGAGCTGCTTTTTTCAAGGATGGTCATCCATTGTCGAGCCATCAATGCGAAATCTCTGTGCACGCCGCGAGCAATAACGATGGATCCACTGTGTCTTTGATTGATGCGCCATTCTTGGTTGTTGGTGGGGTCACCTCTAATTTAACACGATTGTTTTAGAATAAAACACCCATATTGTGTGTGTGTGTGTGTGTGTGTGTGTTCTTGTGAAGACCACTCTCCCAATTTCTTTCATATTTCTTGTTTGTACAAGAAGTTTCTTCTTGCTTCAGTAATTTTTGTCTTTCTTGCAATGAGACCGGGCCTTCTTGAGTTGAAATCACTCCAAACCGCAATGGTTGCTCAGACAACCAGTTCAGTCTGAAATCTGAACACCTAGTGTGAGACATTTTGTTGTCTATGCAGGTGCAAAAACCAGTTCCAGTACAAAAAGGCCACCAGAAATGCATGAACTTGTGATAATGTGTGTGTGTGTGCGTGCGTGTGTGCGTGCATGCGTATTTGAGAAAGACTGAGGCAGAAGAGACGAGAGAGGAACGCAACACAGAGAAACACAGAGAGAAGCACAGAGAGAGAAGCACAGAGAGAAAGAGAGAGAATACTCACTCGAAACCACATTTTTGCATCTGTTCGACAGAACGTGAGACAGTCGGAACAACACTGCTGGCCTGGGCCTTTTTTATCATTGCTCTGAGAACATTAAATAAACACCACGACACACCGATGACCGTGCACTTCCAATGTGCGAGTATTTCACAGGGAGCTGAATTTATACTGGCCTCGGCCCTTGTATGGAGGGCAGCTGCCTATTCTTTCTGCGGGAGATATCTTGTAGGCCTGAGGTCAATAGTCCCTGGTGGAGGCAATGTCACTGGCATTGCTAAGTGCAGTCAGTTGTAGCAAAATATTGGTTTCTAGAGAAATAGAATACATCAGTGGGCTGTATTGATTAACGAAAGGAGTCACCGCTTCTTCTGAGCATTATTTGACATCGTCACCTGCCAGGGAACATGCGGACAAAAGAAATGGCCTTTGAGCGATCCGTGTTTTGTTCTGATGCTGTTGTCAGCGCGAAGGTTAAGCCAGAATCCGGGCGAGACTGGGACCAGCTGTCCCAACAGAAGTCGTTTTGCAAGAAGAATGCCTGCTCAAAAAGTAGACAAGACACTTGTCCTCCAGGTTACCTCCAGGGTGGAGGAGACCTGCAGGGCAGCCTCATTGATCCGCCTGATCTCCACAGCCATGCCGGCAAGTCTCGCATGTTTTTCTGTCAACTTGGAGAAACGTACGCAGAGTTCTTTGTGGCAACAACTGAATCAATTAACCATTTGTGAACATTTTTTCACTTGGTATTTTGTTGTTCGTTGTTGAGTGCGTCTGACCTTTTCAGTAGCTGAGGTATCAAGAACCGAGTTCAACAAGGAGCGTCAACAGAGGAAACTGTATTTCAGGGTCAGGAGGAGCAGACCCCGTGATTCCAGGGTCTGCTAAAGTTACCTGTCCTGGAACAAACATCAGCTCCGTTTCAGAGCAAAACTTAGACTGCCCTTCGTCCACCTTGACTGCATGACAGCGAGGCCTTCAGGATCTACTTGTATCAATTGAGTGAGAGTCAAACCACAGCTTCAGCAGCAGTAACGTCTCCGTGATCAACACAAGTTCCTGTACACCAGAGAGAATGTGAAGTCATGCAAGGCAGGCACAATTTGTCTCCAGGCTTGGCTGTATTCGTTCACACAATATGGCACTCACTTTTAAACATCATCCAACCTTCTGGGCTTGGTCAAACCCCTTGTCCATCACAAAAGAGTAGTGATTGCCCTGCTTTGCACCAGAGTTGTGGGCATACTGAGGTGTTCTTCAAAGCTGAATTCAACACCAGCAGTCCTGAGATGTTGTCCTGTTGTCGAGGTCGCTGTGCGCACTTGTTTCTTGCACATTCTGGCTCTTTCGTCGACCTTATCACCCCCTGATGTCAGAATCCTCGCGGTCACGGCTGTGTGGGCACAAAAAACATTTCCCGTGGGCTTATTTGCCAATTTTCAAGTGAGCTACAGTGAACAAGACAGGGAGATTTAGTTCCGGAACAAGCAAACAAAACCCTCCACACCAGATCCGTGAAAGACAATGCATATCAGGGTGAGTCTTGTCGTGCCTGATTCAAGAGAGCCGTAGTTCTTTCGCTGGTATATGAACACACGACACGTTCCAAACATTTTCACGGCTGCCAGGTTTCAGACATCTGTGATCTCCTGAAGCAAAGTGACTTCTGTGTGGAAGTGTGATCAATCCGACTGGCGACTTTCGGGTCCGCAGCATTTCCGTTCTCTGCGAGTTTGGGCGAGGCGACAGCAGACCTGATCAGCCCCGTGGGTAACAGCGAAAATGTTTGCAGCAAAAAAGCTTGCCACTGCACAGTTTTTCCATTGCGAGAGTTCAGTGTACCAACATCACAGACTATTTGTTGCGTGTCTGTTGTTCAGGTAACACTTTCAAGTCATCAACCTGAGAAGATTAGAGACATTAGGGATCGCTCTTTTCTTCTGTGCTCATGCCAAAGATGTACTGCCAACAAGAGTGCAAGATCTCATCATTGCAACATCTTCTCGTTCATTTGCTCCGAGCTGGAGCAACAGTGTCGAATGAACTTGTCAGGGTTGAACACGGGAGAAAGAACGAAGATTGATATTTCTTTTTGGAAACGAAAGTGTCTGTGCAACGGACAAGCATTGTATCGCAAAAATTAACAAAACCACAATGACTTCCAGGCAGCACCGAACAGAATAAAGAGGCCAGAACAGGAACCGATTTGTCAAAACTCAGTGACATGTGCGAATTCTCCTGACGCTGAGAGATCTTGGCAGCCAGAATGCCCAGCCTCGCAGAGACACCAGCAAAGATTGTGTATGCAGATCAAGGTGCCATTATTTCTCAGCTGTTTTCAGGAGCCGAATGCAAAATGCGCATTAGTGCCTCGGAATCCCAGGTGGCTTCAGTGTTCATGAGTACGGTCATGCTGCAATTTCTCTTGACCACTTGCCATCCGTGTCTTGTGCTTGTGCAACAGATACTGAGTTTCTGAGTGGCTTGCGGCACACCCTAATTTCAATGGGAGAACAAGGTTCTTGCATTGCACTCGAACTCTTTGAACGAGGCATCTCGACATCTCAAAGGTGTCGCGAGGTCGTCTCAATTTGCTTTTGTCCCTGAAATCACAGTAATCAAGGAACTTTTCTTCATCTGTAATTCACACGTTGCGTGCAGATGGTCGTTTGCTTGTCTGAGCGTCGGGGGCAAATAGCTATGTTCTGATGGCCTGTCTAATGCGCTTTAAACGAGCTGTCTCTGCAGAGTGAATAATGTAATATTTGGCTCCGTGGCATGCGATCTTCACAAAAACCGGACATGAAGGCTGTGCTGACTTGTTGGAAAAGAAGAGTCTTGCTTAAATCACAAAAAGTCCAAATCAGCACATGCAAGCTCTGGGTCTTTCGGTGAAAGCTTGGCTGCCAGGCAAACATTTCCTGTACAGATCTGTGCACCCTGCCAAGATAGATTTCACACACAAATTTTGAAGATTCACAGTTCTGAAGTATGTGAATCGTGGATTGGAAAACCTCCAAAGTGTGTTGAGTTCTTTCTTTTCCTGAGATCGCCTCTCCAGTGATGACAGCCAGGGACGCAGTTTGGTCCTTGGGCCCACTACGGGCCGTACAGATGAGCTTGGAGCTGTCAAGCACTTCCACTGTTTTCCGTCCTCATCGAAAGATTTACAATGCAAAAAAAATCCTTTTGCCTGCAATTGAATGATGTGGGTGGGTTTCAATTGAAATCAGTTTGATGATTTTGAAAGCATCCCGTCACATGGTCGTAAAACGTGTGTGGCGCACTGTGAGTCAGTTGCTGTTCAGTTCACCGGGAACCAATATTGAAATGGCAAGTTCTTTGTTTGTCGACACGGTCCCCTCGGGGCTGCCTCGAGCGGCTTCCCCTTCCTTCCTGGGTGTTAGAGGGATCCGGACCAAAGCTGCCCTGAAACCATTATGCAACAAGGCAACAGGGCTGAATGTATTAAATACTGGAAACTGCACATGACTCTGTCTTGCATTGGTAACCAATCTACTTCCAAATCAATATTCTTATAATGGGTGCCATTAGGGCACCACCGATTGACCGCATTAATGTTAACATTCCATATCGATTGTTGTTGAGTTTGGCAGGAGCACTTCACATCATTTTTGACTTTACATGATGAAATTTCAACGAATCTTTCGACAAAATGAACACAGCAGCCTTTCTCTGTCACGAGCATTTCCCCCGCATTTTGAATGATCACCTGAAATGCCTCACCGCATTGCTTGAGTCGTAAGACAAGACTCGCACGCTTTTCCGCCACTGTCCTCTTTTTTCGGGAAGTAACTGCACTCCAGTGATACATCGCGGGTAGGTCCTGAAATGAGACTTTGCATGCAACTTGTTCCCAACTCTTTACCAATATGCTGCCTATCTAATAAAAGGGCCATAACTGGTGCCATTAGGGCACCCTTCCGCAGACCTTTTATGATGTTAACATCAGATATAGAGTAAAATCAATCCTGCTTGCCATGCTGAGTTCATATCGTAAAGTGGATCAGCACAGGAGGCTTAAAACGAGAATTATCCGCGCGGATAAGGAGAAGATAGACAAAGGCAAACATTCATCAAGGAGTCGTGTAATGGTGGCTTCTGTGTTGAAGAATGTGCATCTGTGTTTGAGTCTTTGCCGGTTTGAAAATCAAACAAATCTTTCAGAAAGGTGGTTGGTTTCGCACCATGTCTGTGCGCAGCAAGAGGACCAATGAATCTAGTGCCGAGTTGTCTCCCTCCACCTTGCGGTACATCGGTTTCGAGAAAGTTTTGGCTGCGAGTTTAGTTCGAGTCAAGCTCCAGCTTCATCCAATTCGCTCATCCACCGTTGCATGACTAAGCTTCGTGGAATCGACTGCAAGTCGCTTGAGCACGAAGAAGTCACAGTTACTTGAACACTGTTCAAGGTGAGTTTCTGATCCTTAAAGGCTCACTGCTGAAGCTCTCTCTTTCGCTCACCACGACTGTCCAACCAAAACCAAGCCTCCTCGCCCGAGGTTCCACCGAGGAAGTTCCATTGACAGATATGGTCCTCTTCGACAACAGAGGAGACCCTAGATGTCAGCTGACATTCTTGATAAGTCCCAGCAAAGCCCCTTTTGAACAAAGGTTACTGGGCTCCCTGACGCAGGCATCACAAACTGCAGATGACATGTTGGTGTCATTAATTAGATTTGCTGCTTGTGTAACAGGATATCATGGGATTAAAGAAGATCAAGTGCTTTCGAAATGTTTCATTAGGGCGAGCAGCATTTTGCTGACATCTTCCTGTATCTCTCATTAATGCAAAGCGATGTCTTTTTAATTTGACTTGATCTTTTCTTCAGTCGAAGCTGCAGGGCTATGGGTTGCGCAGCGAGCATCAATCCATTAATTAACTTGCAGCGTTGAGGTTGAATCTTTCCAGACGGCACCCTGGATGGAATCTGGGAATCACAGCATCTCCGATTGAATCCTTACTCGACTATTTCTGTCACATTTTTCCTTTCCATGGTGTCTGACATTCACCCACATTTTAAAATATGTTCAAAGACTGTGTCTGAGAGAACGAGCGATCGTTTGAAAGAATCCGTCAGGCGCGCAGCAACACACAGTTCCACCGCCACATAATTTTGACAGTTGTTCCACTGCGATTGTGATGCACGGAAGGTCTTCTTCTCAAGCATTTGGCTGTTTCAAGAAATGCCAGTGCTTTCGAGTAACAAGCCAAATTTTGTTCAGATTGAAACCCCTTGGTTTGAACAACAGCTCATAAACTCGGTCGCCATCTTAGAGAATGTGTCTCACTGAACCTGCACTGGATCTGACAACACCTACAGCTTCAAAGAAAAATCATATCAAGGTTGGCCTGTCGTGATAAGAAGCAGATCATTTGGAAAAAAAGCTCTTGCTGTTGAACAGATGTGTGATGAAATTCATAAATGGATAAAAATTGCAGTGCATGCTGCAGAACAAAAGTTCCCTCAACGGTTCCATGTGATTATTCTATCATTGTGACAGCTTGTCCCAGAAGTGAAGCTGTTAAGAGCTTCTCTGTGCTTAAAACCAGCTGCATTTCACTGAAGGTTACTTTGGGTCTGGTATCGCTGAACGATCCATTGAAGCTGGAGATGATTTGAATAACGGTGCGATTGGGAAACCGCTGATCACAGAAGTGAAGGAGCTTTTTTGGAGAACACAACCACTTGACAGAGAAGACTGCGGTGGCGTCGCACACATCTGGATTTACCCAAGTCCGACGTAGCAAAGCATCAGGTGAGATTTTATTTTGTTTCCTCCGTCACAACTGTGGTTTGTTGTGTTAAATCTCATTAAAAATGAAACATTGTGCTGCAAAAGGCAGCAACAGAAACAACACCTGAACATCGGTTCCTTTTGATAAGCATTGGATTGACGAAGGCTCGTCTGAGGAAAGGAATGTATCCCAACTTCAAACAGCCACACACTGAACCAAACACGGGGAGTCCGCCAGCCGATAGTTGTGCGCGGCAAGTGCACAGAATTTTCGGCCAGCAAACAGGAACGAAAGCTATTTTGTGGTTTGTCCAGTGAAACATGCAAACTGTCTGTGGTTAAAACGCTGTCCAGCAAAATGTGCCGCTCCAAGACGAACTCGAAAGCAACATCGCATTTCTCAGATCTTACCAGCAGGAGCAAAGTACACGACCCGAAACACGGCAAGAAGAAAGGGAGAGTAGAAGGAAAAGGGGGAGGGGACGTGACTGGGAACCAGAGAGTCGGCTTCTGTGTCCGTCAGGGTGAAGTTCTCGCTGTAGTGAGTCAGTGCTCTCTCGGTGTCGCAGACAACAGTTGCAAAAGGGCAGACCAATGAAAACCTGATTGCTTTGTCAGGTCGCATGTGAATTTTCTCTCCACATACAGAACAACAACGCAGACGGCGTCCGGCCGCTGGGCTTGGGATTTACGAAACACGAGAAGCGGTAATCCAACGAATTCGGTTCTGTGGCTGAATTCGCCTGGTTTGGAGGAAGATGTTTCATCAGTGTGATTGCATGCAACATGTCCCTTTACTCTCTATCAATTACCAACCCATTCAACTGGCGGCCGTAACGTTACCATTAATGGGCTTTTATTGGCCGCCTAAATTAAGTTTTGTACAGCTATAATGAAAGCTTTATTGATATGGCATTCAGATGTTAACAACACAATAAGTTTCAGAATCTGGCTGATTGTTCCCAACTTTTCGCTGACATACCGTTGTTGTCTGTGAAAGGAAAGGGAAATCTGCGCACAACATGGGTTTCTCAATTACTGTTTGAAGGATCTTGACAGGAACACCACGTGTGGCTGCTTTCTTTGCTGGTCCTTTATCCTGCTGTGCATCTGAAACTTTCACCGATGAACTTTCTTGTGGCACAGCTTTGCCCGAAGAAACACAAAGAAACTGATGTTCTTGTCTGATGATGACCACGCAAAATGTTCACCCCTTAAAAAGGTCGTACTCGTACAGCAAAGGTGCCTCCAACATTTCCCTCTATTTTCCAGAAGGTTCCATTGAAATGACAGTGAACTCATACCCATGAAAGAAGCACCTCCTCGTCTGATGCTTAATTTTGGGGCAAAATGGTGCTTCTGTTGAAAGCAAAGGGTTTATTGTCTTGATGTTCTTGGACATTGTGTCTCCAGCTGGCCTCGGGTATATTGGGACAACAGGTGATGTCTCAACTGTTTTTGGAGTTTGAAAAAGATATGGTCCCGTGAGCCGGTGTTACGCTCAAGCAGATCGCGCTCGTGTGTGTGTGTGTGTGTGTGTGTGTGTGTGTGTGTGTGTGTGTGTGTGTGTGTGTGTGTGTGTGTGTGAAAATTGAATAACTGAAAGCAAAAACACAAACGGAAGGGCGCGTTCATTCACAACATTCAACTTGTCAGACAAATATTCTGCATCACAGAAAAATGCAGTGCTGCCACAGATGCACAAGCACTGGTGTGAGATCAATGCCGTTATTGGAACGAAAATGCTTTGAATGATCACCTTTCCAGAAGCAAGTGGCATAGAATGAACAATAGTCTGTGTCAATATTTGCTCAAGGCCAGACAGTTTGTTATTATTAAAATGTAAAATTTATGAGCCTTGTGCAACAGAATATTGGATTGTTACAGCAAAAAAGCTCTGTTATTTACCAAAAGAGATTTACGTTGTTAATCAAACGGACTCAATCAATACGTCAATGCGCAAATCAAAGCCTTAATCTTCACCGTGTTCGTGGAAATCCATAGCAATCAAGCTACTGCAGTTCAACTCAAATAATGCCGTCCATTGTGTGACTTATTTTTCATTTTTTGAATACGTACATATGTCCCGTTCTGACAGCTTGATTACACTTTATTGTGTTTTGCGGCAAAATCAATGACCAAATACGACAGGAACTTTCAACTTCATCCTCCCAAAGGGAAGTATGGAAGCTGAGGCGAACGTACTGCCGGAAATTATCTCCGTTATCCTTCGCCACAGGTAAAAAAATCTCTTTGTGCACCTTTCTTTTCTTTTCGATTTTACAGTGCTGGCAGAGTCGGAGTCTCTTTTCTCACCTTTGTCACACACAACCTTGCAGACTGTCAAAAGCAAACCACAGCGTTGCAAAGCAAATAAATAATTCCTGTTTCACCGCCTGGAATCTCTGCAAAGTATGGATCTCCAGCTTCTGAAAAAGTGTCTTTCAGAAGAACTGCAATTAAGGTTCCATAATTAAAGTGACATTTATCAGGCCTGTGAAGGTCTAAGTGTTTTCTCTCAATCAATGCGTTATGAGTCCTTTGGCTGCAATAAACTTCCAGCTGGGGAAGTCATTCCTGTCAATAATATGCTTCTGTTGAAGGTCTGCAGTTTATGAACTCCTAAACATGTGTGGTGTGAAACTGTGTAACAGTGTCATTCAGTGCAGGCTCTCCATGTTTGACTACGTTTGTGCATGTGCCAACTTTTCCACATTTCAAGGACGACAGGCAAACCCAAAGAAAGCTCCAATTTACGGATAACTGGTACACTATTTGTTCGTGCTGGCTTTTTCAGCCAAAATGCCCGATGTCCCAGGTCTCCTTGTTTCACGTACTCCACGTCTTTAGCCGACAGAAGTAAAAGATGCCGGGTGGATGTGATTGCGGTGGTTCCAAATTCTCCGTCCACACGAGGCATCAGTGGCCAGATGAGTTCATTTCGTCAGGATTACGGGGGATTTCTGATCAACTGGGTCATCCGAGATGGCAGGGCACATCTTGCTGCCAAGAGCCGCTGAGCTGCTCCTTCATAACTTTATTTGCAGTCCTTGCCTGTCCGCATTTTTTATCTGTCAGAAGCCAGACCTGATCAGCACATGATGCAAAACTTCAAAACCCAATACTTCGGAGTATCGGAGGAAAACCAACACTGTCACATATTGTTGTGTGCTTTGGCAGCTGACAAAAGGTGCTGCTTTTGCAACAAGGCTAATCTGATTCAATGATGACGTTCTGTCGCACAATCTACGTGCACTAATGCAGGATATCTGATGTCAAATTTGTTTTTAACGTTGACATGTGTTTGGCTTTGGCCATCAGGATCCATCCACAGGCCAAGTCACAATTAATACATTAACGAAATAGCTGGAGGATTGCATGCTGCAGCTGAATATCATTCACCAAGCATTGTGGTGTGAAGTTATTCCCTTCAGTAGATCTACATTCTGACGATCCGTGGAGAATTGATTTTCTGCCTGCTTTTCGGAGACTGCATCATTCAGGCGTTCTTTTGTCCGAATTTAGCGCAAAGGAAAAAGTCATTTCCCGGACAATTCCCATACATCTCGGCAATGGAATTTTCAGTGTCGTCATTTCAAAAGGACTTTCCCGGGAATGTGATTAAAACTTAATCTCCACGTATCAATTACACGAGTGCGAGGTGGGTAAATGTCATCAGTCTTTATCACTCTGACAGATTGTTCCGACGCCGAAGCTGTATTGAGATGTATCAAGGCTTCTGGCGCGCAGCACCGGCTGCAAGTTCCTATCAAGAAAAGTCCCCCGACGTTCGACATTGCACCCACAATCACCATTGTAACGTTATCAGTCTGTTATTGAATGGTTATTTCGGGATGAAAGAGAGGAATCGGAGAACACTTTGTGTTCCTTCGTCTTCCTCTTTGCCCAATGATAGGCCGTTGCAAGCGTTCCTCTTTCCCGCGCGTGGACGAGGCAGGTGGCTGTTTTCTTGAAGCGAGATGAAGATCTTTCAAAGATTCCATTCGTGTTCGTGTCCGTGCATCTTGTGCATGTGGCGAACTGATGCTCTGGGTGCCAACGGAAGAGTGCATAGAAATAGATTTGACAGCAACCATGATGTCGCTACAATTGCTAGCTTCGCTCTTTAATAATTCACATTACACAAACCAACATCAATTATCAGATCAAAGAGACCATTGGCATGCCGTGGGTATTGACAAACACACAATCCAGCCCAACACAAATCCAATATTTGCAGTATTACCTCCAATCCTAAACTGTGTTTAATTGCCGCGGAATCTCGATCCACGCAATCGCTGAAACCTGTCATGAAGGCCTTTTGCCATGCAAAAAGTATCGTTTTGATTTCTGCACAGCCCGTCATTGCCTCCGTTTGGTAAACGACATTTTGTTTGTTGGAATGCGGCGAAAGTTGACCACATGCAGCACACATCACAGGTGCATATGGAACGTGTCTTCTTTCTGGTGCAGACTTGCGCGAATATTTGACAAGTCTGAAAATAGATTTCAGGCTGACGTTCGCACTGAGTGGCCCAGAGGTCGTTTCTGAGCTCTGAAAGAGCTTTCGTGTTACTTCCTGAGAACTAGGCACACAGAGCTGTCTCTCAACGACAGGGTAATCGAATATAACCAGATATGTATCAAAGACTCCGGACTTTAACATGGCAAGGTTGAGGACGCAAGTTATCAAATCAAAGTGACATTTGTCAGAGCTTTGTAATCCACTGCATTTCCAGATGGATCAGGCCTGCAGACAGAGTGACTTTGATTCTCGAGTCCCTCGCATCAAGTCAATTTATCAAGGCGGTTGACCAACACGTTCTCAGCGTGACGCTCCCAGCCAAACAATCTTCGCTCTGTTGAGTGAGAAACGGGAGCTCAGAGCAAAACAAAATACTGAAACGCACTCCTACCTGCCAGAACGATCAGTACATGATCATTCTTGCAATTTCTGGAGCTGTTTAAGCGACCGAAACAAATCTATCTTGATCACGTTGCCTGCAGTCACAGTTTCCGCCTAATCTGGTGAATGTACGAGTGGAGCCGATCATACAGTGAAAGCGAATGGTACATAAAACAGCGTTTCCGGCAAATGAAAACAGGAACAGACGATGAAACGTACAAATATCTCAAAAGTGCAACCTGCAGGTGGCTGCTGAACCACAGAAGGAGACTCACAGGTTACAGACACCAGGTGATTGGTTGGATTAGTGAGAACATTCACTGTTTTCTGTGACTTTACTCAGGGTGAAATACAGTGAACGAGTCAGTTTTCGAAAGAGCACGGCTCAAGGAAACTTGGGGGACATCTCAGGTGCTGAAAACCTGGCTTCCGTGTCATTTCGTCAGCAGTCTCCTGAAAGAACCTGATCCGAGGAGTCTGGCTCCACGTAATTGGTTCCTCCATTAATGTTCAACTTGGAACGGTGATTCCGGTGAGAGTTCACCATCTCGGCTGTCACAATATTTTTTTGGCATCTTGGCAACATGAGTGCGTGTCTCGATGTGAACCGGCGCTCCGCGCTGACTCGAGTCTCTCCGTGAGATTCACCCAGTCTCACCAAGACGCTGTTCACCACTTCGGCGCTTCCATGTCATCATCGTGTATCGACATCAAACGACACGTATACGAGTATCTAAGTGCTCGTGTTTATAACCAACGCACAGACAGTCAGCGCCACAGGAAAATATTAGGAATGCCGTTGCACTCCGTCGTATTGTTGGCTGACAGCTTCTGGGAGGCCCCAATTGGCTTCCGTGCGTGGCAGGAGCCCAGTCGCAGATTGGACATAAATCCGACCACGTCAGACGAAAAATGATTAGAAGAGTCTGAGCCGCTCGAGCCACGATCACGAAACATGAGGTTTCCTTGCCGGCTTCTAAACGAACCTGATCAAGTCTAATTGGGGCCGTGGTTTGGATGCAGCATGCCACACTTGCAAATTGCTGTCTCTGTCCAGATTTGTCTTGCATGGCTGTCCGTGGACAGCGAATATGAGTTTCCTCACGTGCTCGTTGACGCGGATGACAAGTTACCAATGTTTGAAATCTCCAGACAGCAGAGAAGACACAATGGAATGTTTCGGTGCGGACGTCTGCGCGTCTGTTTTCTGCGCAGGGGCAATCACATATCGATCCCGAATAGGATTCTTGTCATGGCAAAATTCAGTTGATTAAGCAGGTTATCAAATCAAAGTGACACTGTTCATGCATCACAGTCTCCTTAGTCTCTCCAAAGAATAGAGGCCAAAAATTGCTCAGTTGCTTCTGTGGCTCAAGTCAATGGCATCAATAAACATGCCCTGATGGGAGTCGTGAAAGCAACAGCACTTCACGCTTTCGTGGCAGTTTTGACATGTACAGTTGCTTTATCCATGTCCTTTTTGAAAACATTTCTTACTTTCTTGCGCGTGAAATTTGTCGACCATGCCCGAGACTGGATTGGGTCGAAGAAACTCGAAACGGTTTGACCATGTGTGCAAACCGAGGTGAAGCTGTTGAAGCCCTTTCCAGGTGCAGCTGCAAAATTTAATTAAATTCACCAAACTGTCACTTATATCACTGCGCAATCAGCAGGGAGCTGAACGTGTGAGTCCCGAGATTGCCTCCAACCACAGCTTCCTGCAGCTGAAATGTGAAATGCCTTGGCGACTTTTCGAACAACGGAGCCAGGCCGGGTGGACCTGCAACATTTCGGTCTGACTGACATTTCAGCAGGCGAACAATGCTCCGGGCGAACCCAGTGTCCCATACCAGTTTTCATAGCACCCCGCGAGTTCATCTGACTGAGGATGTCTGGATTACTGAACGACGACGAGACAACACAGCTCGTTTGTGTCTCACTTCCATCATTCAAGAACCATGAATCGTGCAACTTTTGTGACGCAATGGGTGACAAATATCCTCGAAACATGTCTCTTGCAAAACACTGTTTTGTTGGTCCGTGGCGCATGTTTGTGCATTTTGTGTGGACACCAGTTGATTGCAGATCAGGTGGAAAAGGCTCAACCTTTCCGGGAGAATAATTTTGCTTTCATCTTTTGAACAATCGTAAAGGTGAACAGAAGAATGGTGCACCCAGCAACCCTGCTCACGGTGTAGTGAACCGTTGCTCAGGCAAGTTAATTCCATTCAGGCCTAATGATTTAACGTTGACAACACTGGGAAATATAATATGGTTTTGCTTGAAGCCAATGCAGAAATCAATAATTTTTGCTCGGCTGTGTTATCTTTATTTCGTAGTTTCTCAGGCATTAACCGTGGTACATTTACCATTTTTGGGACAAATGAAAGGAGCCCTGGAAGTCTTGGCCTTTCGTTGCTCCTCCAGTGTGTGCAGTGGAAAATGAAGATGTCGTCTGGGGAACAATGCCCCTGGAGCTTTGATGATTAGTCATCCCCTGCAGAAGCAATGAGGCTTGAATAATGAGAAACAGCTTTATATAATCGACGAAAAAAAACACAACAGTGGTTCTACATTGTGACAAACCCTTCCAAAATTGTTTGCACCCGTGGCTCCAGAGTTGAATGCGTCTGGCATTTGGTTTCAGGAAAGCTTGCGGGAAAAGGTTGTTTGTTCACACGTCGCTGCAAAATCGTTGTCAGCAAACAATGTGAAAACAATTATGTCGATGCACGAGGCCTGGGATCGGGAACAGAATGCAAGAAACTCAATGCTGGGTTTATGGTTCATGTCACGTGAACAGCAGCTTCAGGATATGGAGACATTGAGGGTAAACAAATCTTGTTTCTTTATCCTGGGCTCAAAATCAATGCAACTAATACACTTGAATTGTATTCGGTTTCCACATGCACTGCAGAACTGCAGTTTGCTTGGCTGCGAATTTTCCTGGCCAGAGATTTCTTGCCAGGGTTTCGGGACCTTCTTTTCATGGTTGTCACAGACATCAAACAATTTCGACAAGTTCTTTCTGGTCTTCTTCATGTGTACCGGTACTTGCCATATTTTTTTCAAATTGTTTTGGAAAACAGTTCACATGGTGTTGTACAGTACAGTTTGATGGTCGATGCCTTTCATCACGTCAGCACAAGATACTCGGAGCAGAAGACTCCTCCTGATGAACTGTCTGACGGTGTTACCCGTTGAAAGAAAATGCTGAGAATCTTCCAAAACCAAAGGCAAAGTCGGTTCCACGGGAAAAATGTATTTTTTTGTGTGTGTGAACACAATGATGAGCCAAGATAAGGAGAGACAGACAAGAAACAGACAGACACAGAGAGGAAATAAAGAAAGAAAGAACCCCCAGACGCAATTGTCATTTACAGAGAAACTTGTGGTCACCCATCTGTGCATCAGGCATGATGAAGAATGTTCCCCAAAAGAAATGTGAAATAATGTTGAAACATTGCTTCTGCAACAACGACAAGGAGCTGCATTTGCTTGGCTGCGGATTACGCCCATTTGACGGGAGCAGAGAAACCCGGATTAAGGCAAACAGGCAGATTAGCTTCTTGATTAAACATCAGCCATGGTCAACAGACCAAGTCATGGGGATCACGTTCATTTGTAGCTGATCACTTGCCTTTATGGTCAATTTGGGAACGATGCGCTTTTGAGGAGTTTCGCCATGTTTCGCCACGGGTCTACTGAGTATCTTTCAGAACCATGGCAAACACTGTGCCGACGAGCAAGTGTTCACAAAGCACAAGAATATGGGGAGTTTTGCTTCAAATCTTGACACGACCGATCAGAAGGCAGTTTTAAAGCTGGGTAAAACTGGGACTTTGTTTGGTAAGTGGTCAATTCGTCAAGAAATTGATGAACACTCCACGGCCTGAATGCGAACCATGTCAAGCAGTAATACCAAATTTCATTACTGTTCACTTCAAAAGATTTTCTCTCAATGCAATAAGGGTCAATTTAGTAAAGCATGTTATCAAGCGCTGCAAGCATTCATCGGACCCGGGGAAACGATGGTATTCATGGGGATCAAAATTCTGCAGTGAATCTGCATTGCAGACATTGCTCAAGCAGACTCAGGATCCGTGAACGGGGAGTGAGTGAGTGATGAGAGAGAGCTTGTGTGTGAGAGAGACTGAGTGTGTGTCTGTGTGTGAGAGAGAGAGAGAGAGGGGGGGGGAAGAGAGAGGAAGACTGAGTGATGAGAGAAGAACTGAGTGACAGTGTTTGTGTGTGACAGAGATAGAGAGAGAACTTGTGTGAAAGAAAAGCACAAAAAATGAGTGAGAAGCTGACAAATTGAACGTTGATTGCCTGGAGGGAAACCTTCTCAAGATCAAACTTCTCTCACACGGAACAGACAAGCTGCTCGTCGTTGGTCTCCGGCCACAGATTCGCCTCATGTGACGATGTGTTTTGTGTTGTCTTTTTCGTCGGACGTCTGAACATCAACGTCTGAAACGTGGAGGAACCACCATGGTGTTTTTGTACCAGAGAACGGAGTTGAAAGTCATCTTCCTGTGCAGAGCCCAGGTAGCTGTGTCAAGGCCAGTGAACTGTGTCAACGTACTTCAGGGGGCTGTATCAATGTCAGGGAGCAGTATTTGCAGGTCTTGGAGCAGGTCAAGATCAGGAAGCTGGAGGAATTCTCCAAATACAACTCCATGGTCCTGATGTATCTCACTGGCACCAGGCATCAGACATTCTGATCTGAGGTGGATTTGCGGACCCAATGGTCAATCTGTTCGTGTACTGCGCGCAACTGCTGGCAACAATGCAGCGCAACTCCTCATTTTCAGACAGACTGCTTTTTCTTTCGCAAAAGTTTACCTTCCACATGTCACGTTTACATTCAGTGCTGACTTTATGAGTGCCAATTCCAACACACAGCTTCTTTTGCAGCTGAAGAAACGCAGTGTTCGAATGAGACAGGTGGATGTGGATGTTGGTTGATTATTTTCGTTCCGACGGCGCCGGGGAGCAATCTCCGGGCCGTCTTTATCCACGGCTGCTCCCTTCGTTGTTCCCAGCCGAGGCACCTGCACACAGGTCCGGCATCTCGCGCGAGTTGGTGGGCTGTCCGCTGAATGCAGGTGTGACTCGAAGCCGTCACGAGCTGATCTGGTGCCAAAAGTCATTACAGCAACGCACAGTCCGCTTCCGTGCGAAGCGTCGCTCTTTGCAGCTTTTGTTCCCGGATAATCTGGTGTCCTCGGAGCACTCGTTTGTGAAGCGAAAAAAAGCCGTGGTGCAGTTTGTTGACCTCAGTTTTTTGCTCAGATTCTTTGTCCATGCAGAAAAACATCGCTGTCCACCTGGTGCTGCAAAACAGACGTTTTTGTATCGTTGACTTCAACAACGGTGTTGTCTCATGTGCGGCCTGTTGTTTCTGTTGCGACGTTCCTGGTTGCTGTTGAAAATGAGATGCACCTGTTTAATTTTGTTTCATGAGGGATAGATTTCTTATTGCAGTTGAATAGTACGCAAGAAATGTTTTACTCAAAACACAAAAAGGCTCCTGGCCCTTCGATGGGTGTGTGCCTCGTTCTCAATGTCGGAAAAGGGTGAACAAATTGCCCTTCTGTTTGTTTTTCAAGAAAAACTGTCTGAAATGGACACAGAGGTGATGTTTTGTGGCAACATCAACCAACGGCTACGACATCTTTCCAGGGTTTTGTGTGATTCAATGGGAAAGAAAACGGCAACCAACATTTTGTTCAGAAAATGATTTTGAGCTGAGAGTGCTCCCGTGAGCACAAGACGACCTGCAGTCATTTTGGTTGGTTGGATTGGTGTTGTGTCTCATTTGCACCACCGACAACACGTGCGAAGAAACCCTGAAAAATGCTAATTGCTCCAAAGGATTGGGGACACTGTAATGCGAGCAAAGTGCGGTACATATAGTTCTCCCTTTTTCAGCACAATGTTCCGTATTCAAAAAGCAGAGGCGGCCGCCTTGCTCCGCTATTGTGCTCCTTCACTGTTGGGAGAGATTGAGTGATTTACTGCACGCTATGCCTGAATTGACGAGATGACTTGATCATATTCAGAGAACCTTTTTCGACATTAATGACAGCAATTATTTCATTGCCATTTTCTTTGCACGTCGAAATTTAGCCAGCATGTGAGGCTTTGTTCTTCGTGACTCTGGCACAAGTGCTGACAGCAAAGCCCTTGGGATTTGTTCTGGAGTTGGCAGTGGAGAGAAGCAACTTTTGTGAAAACAATGCGAACAAGGAATAACAGAGCTGCAATTGATGCGTCCATCCAGATTGATTTCACCTTCAGGAGCACACAGGACAAAATCAAAGTTTTGCAGTGTCTTCTCTGTGTTGCCAAGGTGAATGGATGTTTTCCGTTGTGTTGTGACAGTGTGCAGTGCCTGCTTTTCCTTTGGCACCAATAACTCAACTCGGGCTCGTTGTTCGGAGCTTTATGCGAGTAACCTCTTCGATGAAAGACAGTTTGTGAGCAAAAAGGAGCTGCGAACTGCAATATCAGATGTTTGTGTTGCAAAACCAAAGCGACCGTTGAAAAAAAAACACTGCTTGCCTTACCTTTCATGTGACTGAAATCAATGTCATCAATACAAAAGTCCTGGCGTCGCCAGAGCTGGTGGAAGATAAAGCCACGAATGCCAACGATTCGTGCAGCGATTCCGCAAAGGTTCTCATTGGTGAAAAGATAAACTGGCAAAAAGATAAAACGAGTGTCTACAATTACACCCCAAATGTCCCTCAAGCCGAAATCAATCAATAAAGAGTAATTGCGTCTCCCCAAGGAGCTTATGTTTCCTGGCTTCCCGGTGGCGGGCTGGGGAGAGACCTGCTCGTGCGTTGTCCGCGTTACTCTCGCCTTCCACGACGGGAATTAACACGCAAGTCTGACCACCGGATTGCCATGTCCTTCCTAGTGTCTGGACATATCACACTCAGTCAAACTGGTTCATTTTTTTTTCTTTCCGCTTGATGTGGCTTCAGGCTGATCAATTTGAAGACCAAATTTGCAGACAACCTCATCCAAAGGGGACCGATGGATCCGCACACCACGGTGGCAAACTTTCGCCTGAGAGAGATTGCTCGTCTTTGTCAGTGCGTCGTGGAGAGGTCTTTGATGCAAAGAAATCACATATGTGAGTGATTTCCCGGGACCTAACGCGAAAATTACGCACACTTGTGCAGAGATACAACTCAATGAAGAGAGCACGTAATCAAATCATTCTGACATTTGTCAAGCTTCGTGGAGCCATGTGTTCCTCACTCAAATCACCGCTGCACAGACTTGGCGTCTGTGATAAATTTGAAAGCTTCGAGTCGTTTAGATCAATACCGTCCACACCGTGCAACACATTGGCGCTTCCGGACTCGGCCTCTTTTGCGAGTGAGATCGCTGTCTTCAGTCCAAAAGGCCAATGATTGTCACGACTGAGCAGGTGCTCCAATTAAGCACGATTTCATTCAAGTCGCGGCCCAAACAGAAGCGCCTTCATCAAAACAGTATTGGTCAGTTTACGGTGCTCCGCGTTCGGAATTTCCCGAAGCTTGATGCGATATATTCCCGAAATATCATCTTGAAAGAGTGAAATCAAATGAAGCCAATACGAGGGATGTCCTCAAATATGCGGTTCCTGTCCTGATTTTTCTGAGTCAATGAAGAGTAAAATTTGCGAACTTTTTAATTTGAAACAAAGACATTCAAAACCATGCA
>JAAUXT010046689.1_pt1 | contig 30734 bp, 32 predicted proteins | sample 7278171 | NCBI WGS metagenome assembly JAAUXT01 (sample SAMN14350112, study PRJNA611818) | marine sediment metagenome | isolation source: surface marine sediment (1.8m) | place: French Polynesia: Moorea | collected 2018-08
CCTTACCTGAGGCATGTTATCTTTTTATTCCGTGCCTGCTAGCAAACCTTGGGGCCGTCCAGAGAACACGAAAGGGATGATGGGGGAGCACCAGAAGTTCAGGGCCCTGCTACCTTGCATTCCTATCGGACAGGGCGGACCACTGAAGGCTTCTGCTTTGCGAGTCGAGAACTTCTCGACACGGCCAGAGTGCTACGAATCCCACGCAATAACGGCGCACATCGTTTTTATATGTTCTCTTTTCTGGACACAAGGAAAGTTCACAACCAACTGCAATGGATCGGTAAGACACGAAAAATGGCAGGAACCAGCGGGAACACTTTGATGGCTCTTACCGCGTACAAAAGTTTGAACTTCGATTGGAAGGTGAAAAAAACACCACGTTTTCTTCTTTCGGAAGCAATTCACCGCATCTTGTTTCTTTTTCAGACCCGAGGTTTGCACTTCAGGCACACAGACAACGTCTGCCACTGGTTGCGATCCTTGGAAGAAATTTCGCTCCCCAAGGTACGAAATGCTGGTTTCCCTGTTCTTTGACAGATCGTCGCAAGGAAAATATTCCCATTTGATTAGGACAGCGTTTTGTAAACACTGTGAAGTTCCGTTGAAGTTTTGGAAGTTCTGGACAGCCTGTTGAACATTGACGTTGGTGCGCTTTTGACGGAATCACGCTTCATCCGAAATTCGCTCTTTCCGCACAACTACAGACTTTTGTCTGGACTAAGTTTTACCGAGTGTGCCAGGAAATAGGAGGCAGAAATCCTGCCGGTAATTTGTTCGGATTGGCTTGAGTGTTAAAATCGTAAACACTAATGGTACAAACAGTTGTCGACTGTCACCACCTGGAGTTATTTTCACAAATAATGAGGCCAACATGTTTATTGAAAAAAAAGTGCTGAAAATAGCGAAAAATGAAGTTCAGATTGGGAGCCTGTGGCGTGCCTGCCACTGGCGAAAGTTCACATGACGACATCTGAAGAACGAGCCTCAGTTCTTGTCAGCTGTGTCCCGGTACACCTGAACTTCAGGCTGTAACTGGGAAGGCATTGTGTGCTCCACTCAGAATCGTATTGCAAAAAGAACATCAGAAAGGTGATTGGATCTGTCGCCTGAGAGGCGTCGTTGAAAATGTTCAGAGATCGTTTTGAAATGTACGAGTACAAGTCTGGCACTTCGCTTTTGTGCTTGCGTGTTGAAACTGGGTGATCACTTCAAGCATCAAAAGGATCGACGTGTTGCACCACAAAGCTCATGATGTCGTGCTACGACCATCAACATTTTGCACCATGCATGGAAGCAAGTCGTTAGATGTACCGTTTCTACCCGCTACCCAAATGCTCCATTTCTGTCCAAATTCATTCACAGACATTGAAGTGAACTTTTGGGCTCGGCACAGTTGCGACAATTTTGGTGGTTGACCTTGAGGCACTGTCATCAAGACTTCAGCGTGATGAAGTGACTGACGAGCATTGTTTGGCCATTTCATAATTGGTTGATGTGAGCGTTCATCATTGCTGGCCTCATCTGGCAAATTTGGTTTTGGTTTGTTGCTGTTGATAGGAGCAAAAAAGTTTGTCAAGTTTTTGTCCGTCCACCAGCTTGTTGTTTCAGTGATGCAACTGAAATCTTCCCGCATTCAGTTTGAGTATTCTGTATTCTTTGATCCAGCTTGGGAGTGCGTGCTTCAACCAGGTCATTTGGATTCGAAACATGATTGACCGATCACCAGTTATCATCGCTCTCATCACGGTCGATCTGCCCCCAAGTTGAATGAACGCTCTTTCTTTTGGACTCCTGTAACCCAAGACGAGATATTTTAGTTGTGAACTGGGTAAAAACAAATGGAAGACGCAAAAAGTGAAAGCCAAGAAAGAAAAGGAATGAAGGAGAAGCTTTCTTGTAGCAAGTTTGTTTGGCAGGTGGTCCCTTCCTGTTCCAGATATTTTATCCAGAAACGACAGACATTTACGACAAGAAGAACATGCCCAGATGTATCTACTGTATCCATGCTCTCAGGTGAGGAACTCCTCAGAATTTTTTTTGTCTTGAACAGCAAAAATTTGGTGACTGTTTTTTGTCTCAGTTAAAAAGAGATCTTTTCTTGACAGCCTGTACCTTTTCAAACTCGGACGCGCACCTCAGATTCAGGATTTGTACGGAAAAGTCAAATTCACGGGTACTTACTTTGATTCAATTTATTTTCTGGCGTGAATCTCAAAAAATGACGCCATGTTTACTTTCACTGTCTTTGTCCGTCAGTTCTGGCCTTGCTGTCACTTGGTTGGTTGTTTTCAGATGAAGAGATCAGCGCCATGAGATTGGAGCTGGAGAAGTACGGAATCCAAATGCCCGCCTTCAGCAAGATCGGCGGAATTCTTGCCAACGAGGTACGTTTCAGAACTTTCCGAGCGATATATTGTGTTCCTCGTTTTCTCTGTACACTGAGAGAATCTTTATTGAAGCGTGAGTGCAACACATTGAAGTCGGCCCCTCACAATCACGCCCAGGTTTCCTCAAATGTTGGCCAAGAACGAAGTCGGCCCCCTCATCCTTGATCCGGCAGAGACGTCCATTCAGTCGATTGCACGTCTATTTCAAACATTTCGAGACGAAAACTGAAAAATATATTTCGTGAAGACCCCTCCCACCTCAAAATCGTCCAGGCCAGAAATTCCACCAGAGCTCTACGAACACCACCTGACCCAAGAAAAGTGGGTGCTGTTGAGACTCATTGGTGGCATCAGACATTCGTCAAAAATAAGGCAAAAAGAGCAGGAAGTTTGTCTCTCCGTGTGAAACTTTGTGAACGAATTGTGGCACGGAGATTGGTGTTTCGTGGTGCTGATCTCGGCTCCGCTGTTCTCGGGTTACCCTTGCGTGCAAACACGGACAAAAATTCACGAAATCTTGATGTCGAACAACCACATAATTGTCGCACAAACTCAATTCGTCATCTTCAGTGACCACACTCCAGCGACACCGCACGAAACGTTGCTGCGTCTGTGGATTCTCATAAATTTGCCCATTTCAGTGATTTGTCGTGCAAGTTGTCTCCTTCCGTTTCTCGTTTGTATTGTCGGGAAACAAAGCGATTTGGAGCATAAACATGAGAAACATTTTCTACATTGAACAATTGTTGCATCAGTTACCAGTGGCCTTCCATACACTGAAACACCACCTGCGCGCTACTTGTCTGGTACTGCTCGTGAAAAATTTGTTCAGATTTCATCTTGCGAGGCGGACGAGCAAAGGTGTCATTTTTTTTTGGTGTTTCTTTTTTCACGATGTCTGCGTGATTCGAAAAAAGGCCCCTTGCAAATCTTTCCTGGTGAAAAGAAAATTGACCTTTGCTTACCAAGTGCTAATAGCGTAGAGCTTTTGAGTTGTTGAGCTCTTTTGATCTTTTTCATTAGATTCTGTTTGACTTTTCAGAGATCGGGGGCTTTTTTTGGGAAACATGTGAATGAGGGTCCGCGGGGCGGCACAGTGCGCAACAAATTGTCTCCTTTTGTGGGCTCCAGCGTTTGTTTCTCGCTCTGTGCAGCGCACAACTGTTCGGTATTCACACGCACGACTTGAGCTTGCGGTCTTTTTCCAAACAAATCAATGCGTTGTTTGTTGATTTCATTCAGAATGGGCAAAACTATTGCCTGCTGCACACCGTGCGCTGGCATTCCTTGTGGGAATTCATGACGGGGGCTTACACGCGGGGAGTCACATTCAACATTACGTTCATGAAGTGTGTTTTCTCTCCAAACTTCACTTTCAAAATTGCACAACCTGTTCTCATCTTCATCACAGTTTGCCCATCCGAGGGAACAGCCAAGCACAAGAAAACGTTTCGAATTTTTGTGATATTTGAAACGGAAGGAAATGTCCTGAGAATTGTCGTCTGGTTGTATTTCTTGGTGTGGGGGAGTTATCTTGTGGCTCGTTTCGACGACAGATAACTTTCATTTGTAATTTTGACTTCTCTGAAATGTTTATCTTTTCTGTATTTTCAGATGCCCGTCGATGAAGCTGCAAGTAGGTGACAGCCTTCCCGAGGTTCAAAATTGATTGGTGTGGGTGGATGTTGTCTGGTTCACGCTGGCCCGTTCGATTGTGCCGTTTGAACAGAATGATTTTGTGCAGTGCCGTAACTTTGTCCCTTTATGTTCGGGTGTTTGTGTTTACTTGCGGCGCAGTGCACGCGGCGGTGATCGCCATCAACGAGGCGATCGAGCACCAGGTGGCGCAGAACACGATGGCGGCGCTGCGCAACCCGGCGGCGCACCTCAACAACATGTACGCCGACCTCGCCGACATGTATCAGAACGTGCTGTACGACGCCAAGCAGACAAAGGCCGAGATCGCCAGGAACAAGGTAAAGGGAGGACGACAGTCCGGGATTGCGTGTTCGTGTCAGCGGTTCGATTTCGCGAGCAGTGCGGGTTCTTGGCTGGAGGAAACAACGAAGAGGAAGCCATGTCCTTTGTCGTGGCAAAAACTATTCATTTGCAAGGAAAGGTGACCTTCGCCGTGTCATATTTACTGCTTTGTCTTTCCTTCCACACAAACAATCAAAATGTTTGGCCTTGTTTGCTTTCTTGCTTCCAGACGCAAGAATCCCAAGAGACGGTAATTTTTGGGGGCATGTGCTCGAGTCTAAGATGTTTTGTTTGTTTCGTCAGTCGTCATCATTGTTGAACAATGGGAATTCTACGCAAATGTGGTGTCCGCTCAGTCCAGCACGCCATGAAACGGGTTGGATTGGGCGGATTCCAGTCCAGCTGTATGAAAGGGTAGATGCAACTTTTTGTGCCTGTTCCTGTCCACCCTTCTTAGAACAATTCTGTGATGTTTCTGCACAAAACTGCAATGTGTCGCTGACAACGAGACGCCGCAATATTCTGTGGCTGCCGTCGCTGCCTGTGTCCAGCAGTCCCGTCAAGTGTCTGTGTCCCGCCCAGAGTCAATGATAAGCCTTGTGTGTGGAAGCGGGTGAGATGGATTGTCGGTTTCAGTTTTTCCGTGGAGTCTTTTCCTGACCAGGTGCTGCTGCACTCTTGCTCACGTCATTTTTCGTCGCGCACACAGCTCAGCTTCACAAGAACATTCTGCTTGGAGTTTTGGTTCCGAGGAAATGTTTCTATTTAGAAAAAGACAAGAAAACACAGGCGCGCAAGCTTGCGAGCACTTGGCTGTCACGGGAAACGGGACAATGCACCCAAACTGAAGGTTCCTCGGCGCGCTTGTGTTCAATGGCTCAGTGTTCTTGTTTCTGACAGTCCCTGGACCCGGACAGCAGCTACATCCCCGACGTGTACGACGAGCTACTCACACAGGCGGAGATCCAGGGCAACATGAACAAGTCCAACAGTACGACAAGCTCCTCTTGAGATCATGGAAATGTTCACAACGAATATAACTCAGGTTTTTCCACTGTTGCAAACACTGAATACCGGTTCATTTTTCCACTGCAGCTATGTTCGCGTTGGAGAGCGTGAATGCAGCTTTGGAGCGAAGAGACGCGAAGACTTTGTTGAAGTGTCTCAAACTGCCTCATCTGAGCCTGAAGGATGTGAAGGACGACAACGCCGAGTTCTACCTCACCAGACTCGTGGAGATGAAGGAATACAAGCAGGTGACTTGGTGGAATCTTGATCTGTTGGTCATTGCAGCAACGGAGTTTGAAAGAGCTGGTCGGACGGTCATGTTTGTACTCTGCTTCCAGAACAATAACACGGAGGACGACATGGTGGATCTGACGAAGGATGAAGTTCAGATGGCGGTTCAAGCTGCCAACCTGGATGCCGACAGTGACTACCAAAGTGAGTGAAATCTGCTTCTCAATATCAGGAAGTCGAGTTTGCTGTTGACCTTTTGGAAATGTTTTTGCTTGTGACGTTGCAAGACGATACACTCAAATTGAAAGACTGAGGAGATTCTTTCCAGGTCGCCATCGGGAAGGTGGTTGCCGGGTGGTTGGGAGGTGAATGACACGCTGGCCTCGTTTGCTTTCAGAGTTGCTGGCGGTGAAGAACATAAACGAGGCGTTGGACGGGCCGGCCCCGGCGGTGACGCTGCGCGCGCTGCAGGACCCGGCGGCGCAGCTGCCGCGCGTCGCCGACGGCGCCGCCCAGCTCTATCACTTCGAGTTCAGAAACATCAAGGCTGAGAAACAGGCGAGTCGATGACTCATGGTGCTGATGCCCAACAAGTGAGGAAGAGAAAATACAAACAAAGCTTGAACTGGTTGAATCACTGCAGGGTCCCCTTGAGCACGAAGAGATTATTGGAGGAGTGACTGTTCTGACTGCGCTCGCGAACATAAACCAGGCGGTTGATACCAACAACGGCAATCTTGTCTGTCAAGCTCTTCAGGTGAGCATTTTCAGACAGGTCTTAAGGCTCTGACAAAGACTTGCTCAAGGGCTGAGTGGCGTTGCTATGAAACTCGGGAAAATAATCGAATTGCTTGCATTTTGTGACAGAACCCGGACGCGCACATCATGAACGTGGACGAAGAATGCAGCGACAAGTATCTGAAGTATCTGAGTGAGAAGAAGCGAGAGAAGAAAACGGTGCGTCTGGTGTGAAGTTGTTTGGAATCTTGCTCTGTTGTGCTTTTTTCCAAAGCTGCGACCTCAAGATCACTGTGTGAAAAATCTCATTGGTTCTCAACACAGCTGATTTGGTTTCAGTGCCTCTGTGATCTGCTGACTCATTTTGAAGTTCAGCAAAGTGTAAACGAAGTCAACGAGCAGGTTCTCGAAGAAAACGAACGTAAGTCTTGGGTTGTGTGGTTTTCACCGTTTTGCGCTTTGCTTGGAATCGAGCCTTATTTCTTCAGCCTCGCTCGTTTGTTTCCGTGCGTGTGTTGTGTTCAGAATTGCTTCCTGTGTGTCGTGAATTTCTGATTGTTGTTGCGTGTTTTGACCAAAGATCCACTTTTCTTCTTTTCATTACTTTTTGACTTTTTGTTGTAGACCACGTAGAAGGTAACACAGTCTTTCCCGCAGTTTCAGCACTTTTTTGTCTTGTACAATTGTAGTTGTGACAATTCACATGCACTGCAGTGGCGGTAGTGGTGGTTGTACCAGACTTTGGAATGGTTGTTTAGGAAGCAGCAAGTTACCGAGGTGTTTTCGAAGGAAGTGTGAGGATTCAGGTGGCTTGTTTTTTTGGCCTGGAGAGAGATTACTTGTCACTCGAAGCCAGGCCAACGAGCTTCGTCTGTTTCGAATAGCATCAAGTTTGATGGCACAAGAATCGAAAGCATTGTGCAACTTTTGAAAAGTTCATGCGGTGAGTGATTCAACATCTACACTGGAAGTCGCTGCACTTACTCCCGGTTTCCGAAATAAAAATTAGGCTGACCGGCCTCGCGTGATTTGCACCCAGCGCCATATTGTTTTGGGTCAATAGCACCAGACAAGAGTAAATTGGACCAATGCCAAGTTTCAAAGTGATGCATTCTGATCAAATTCCTTTTTCACACCATATCCTGTACCAAGAACAAATCTACAGACAAAATGTCAATACAATTGAGCACCATTCTCAGAGAAACTGCTGTACACAACTTTTGGTAGAGGATGCCTGTTGTGGTTTGCGCTTGATCAGTACCCGGCGCAAGTCACCAAAAAGGGCCATTTTGCAGGTATCGCCGCTGTTGGCGTCATCAACCAGGCGGTGGATGAGGGAGACCCCGGCCGGACCGTGGAGGCGCTCAAGCTGAAAACAGCGCGAATACAAAACGTGGACAACAAGCAGGCCGTTCATTATCAGAATCTTCTGGCAGCTAAAAAGTATCAGAAAGCACAGGTACTTGGACTTGACGGCTGCCGTCGCTGGTTGCGTCTTATCAAGTGTAAATGTTTGCAACAAAATATATATATTTTTTCATTTTCAGGAGACGTCCGACCCCAGCGCTGTGTTATGGTACAACCAAATCCAGAGTACAGTGCAAGAAGCAAACTCGAATGCGCTGGACGCAAACAAAAGTAAGAGGAAGAAATGAAAATGCAGGAATATTCCGTGGAAATGCTCGACGGAAAGTAGTGTTGTTTTTCTCACGTTTTTCAGTGTCGGTCGGAGTGGCTGCCATCAACATTGCTACAGAAACTGGGGACGTAGACAACTTACTCTCATGTCTGGCGAACAGCGACGTGTTTTTGCATTCGGTCACCCCGGAATGCGCCCAGATATACATGGCCATGTTGACCGAAGCGAAGCACAACAAAGGCCAGCAAGGTACCGGCGGAGCATTCTCCAAGGAGAAAGAATTCTGAAGTTTTGTGACAGTGTCGCGCAATGAGGAAAAGCTCCAGTGTACAAACTACACATTGCAGGAGACTGCGGGGGAGGGTGGATGATGAACAGAACGAGGGAAGGCTATAAATTCTACTTCAACGTGAACACAATGGAGTACGCGTGGGAGCGACCAAAAGACGTCACTAAGGATCACTCCATACTCACAAGAGAAGAGATTCAGGTGAGAAGGGCGGCTCCCCTTTAATTCTTTATCATCATTGGCAACTTGAAAAAAGAAGCAAAGAGCAACAAACCTGGTCTCTCTCTCTTTTTTTTTGGTGGGGGGAGGGTGTTTCGCACTTTGTTCATGAAATGCAATTTCCAGGCAACGGTCTCGCGAGTCACCGCGGCCCACGACCGAGAACTGCTCTTCAAGTCCAACCAACCATTCATCGTCAAATTACAAGCCCAGGTGCGAGGGTATTTGGCTCGCAAGCGGTACAAGGAGAGGACGGACTTCATGAGGACGCAGCAGCCTGCCATTGTCAAAATCCAGGTATCGAAAGCAGTGTAGTTCAATGACTCGGGGTGAATGTGTCCCTGTTCAGCTTGTGTGCATTGTCTGAAAAACTTAGAACTGCTTGACTCCCCCTTGTTTGAATACATGTACACAAGTGACTCCTATTTCAGCCGAAAAGACACCCAGTAAGGCATTTCTCAAACTCGTACGAGATAATTGAGATTGAAGCCACAATAGTTGAGTAACGTTGGGTGGACAGGTGCTCCTATTTCGTTCTTTGCAGTTTTATTGTTGTCATATTGCGGTTCTCCTGATTTCACTTGTTTTTGGTGGCTGTGTCGCGCTGGAAGGAAAAACACTGCGAAAGTTGTTGGGTTGGTATTCTTTTGAAATAGTTGTACACCATAGTGATGTTGTTTCGTTGATTTCATTGACTAGTCCTGGTGGCGCATGCAGAAGGACCGACGTTCCTATGAAGGGAGACGCTCACACCTTTACAGCAACGTGGACAACGTTATCAAGCTGCAAGCCTACTTCAAAATGTACTTGGCGAGAAAGAAGTACAGGGAGCGGCTCGAGTTCTTCAAGGAAAATGTGCGTGCATGTTTTTCACGAAACCATCGAGAATTTTGGTGAGGAAAACATGCAAAACCTGACCTGACCACGTTATGAATTTTGCAGGAGCCACATATCGTGAAGATCCAGGCTTTTATGAGAGCGAACTGGGCGAAGAATGACTACAGGCTGCTCAGTAAGACTTGACGTGGAGGTTTTCAAGCAAGAACGATGCGTTGATGTGATGTCTTTGAGTTTCTCCTTCAGTTGACATTTTCAGGCAGTTGTCTACAACACCTGTTTGACTCTTGTTGCAGTGCACGGAGAGAACCCGCCAGTCAGTGTGGTCAGAAAATTCGTGCATCTCCTTGATCTGGGAGACGCGGACTACACTGAAGAAATAGGTTCGTTGATGTCTGCGCCACTGTGTCTTGATGGTTGTTCTTTCACTGGACTGAAAGGTGCGATCGCTTTTTCTTGCAGAGCTGGAGAAGCTGAAGCAGCAGGTGGTCGGGGAAATCAAAAGCAACCAGTCACTCGAAACCGACTTGAATCAAATGGATATCAAAATTGGACTTCTCGTCAAAAACCGCATCACGCTGCAGGTGACCATGTCGAGCAGCTTTATGAGTGCACTGTACAAGTGAAAACTTATGAAGAAACAAGAAACAAATGTTTTGGATTTTGTGTTTGCAGGATGTTGTGTCTCAGCACAAGACCCTGAAGCAGTACAGGGAAAACTCGAGCAGCGCTCTGAACAAACAGGGCCTCAAGTCGCTGAGCAAGCAGAGCAGGGAGCGGTTGGAGGCGTATCAACATCTCTTCTACCTCCTGCAAACAAACCCAGGTGCGTTCCAGTCGCAATGGATGTGAACAAATCAACAAAAGCTTGTCAGTCGAACTGACAGTGCACAGCGTTGCAGAAGCTTGTCAATGTTCGTGTCCATCCGAAGTTAGCAAACATCAAGTGGGGTAAATTGCATTTGCAGTCTACTTGGCCCGACTCATTTTTGAAATGCCGCAAAGTAAAACAACCAAATTCATGGAGACGGTCATCCTGACTCTCTACAACTACGCCTCGAACCAGCGAGAAGAATACCTGCTGCTCAAACTGTTCAAGACTGCCCTCAATGAAGAAATTAGGTGAGCAGTGTTTCACCACAGAAGCTGTGTCTTTGTTTCTTTTCCAGTCGTAGGCAGGAAATTCTCACCGCATCTAACACAACAAAACTGCTCTCTTTTTTTCTGTGCAATTTTGTCAAAATATGCCGCTCGCTGCACAGTTTTTGGAAGATTGTGGGAGTAATTTTTAGTTGATGTTTTTCAATGCTGTCTCTTTGGATTATCAAGACGAATGTAAGTGCGTTCACTTTCACCAAGTTCTGTTTCGGTGCGCGGTCCACGTTTGGCTTGACGTAGTTTTGATGTAACACAATGATGTTGATCGTTGATTTTGCAGAAAGTACTCAGATTCATGGTAATTATGTGACGGTCAAATCATGTGCGTGTGTAACTTTGCCCGGGACAGTTTTCTATGACCAAGAATGTGACAAATAATGATCTAATACTTTCAATTTTTTCTGACACACTTTCTTTGGATGGGTAGGGTACTCATAAGCGCCTTTTTCGTGAATCGTTTTCAAATATTGTGGAATGTGTGTCCGTTGGTCTCTTCAGTCTTGCATGTTCTTGATGGAAAACAGTGAAGCTCAGTGTCGTGCATGATCAACAGCACAAACCGCATTTCGGCGTCGCCGAACTTTCGGGACAGCATGTCGCTCTGGCCTCAGAAGATGCGCAGAACCAAATTTGTCTCAGCGTTCTGGGTGTTGGCCGCGTGAATTTGGCAACCAGAATGGATACAAAATTGCATGGTATGACTGACACCTTGAGATCTTGATTCAAGTTGTTTCCTTGAAATGCAGCTCTAAAGTGGACAAGATGAGTGACATCGTGACCGGCAACCCCATGGTCGTCAAGATGATTGTCTCGTTCAACAGGTTGGTTATTTCAGTCAGGAAATCTTTTTCAGTTCTTTCCCAAATTTGTTTTGTGGTTGCCAGAAAGCAGTCGAATCCAAGTTTGTTTTGTTTTGTTTTGTAAAAATTTGTTTTGTTTTGTAAAATTTATTTGTTGACAATTCATAGAAAAAATAAGTATGAAATGGATTTTTTTAAATATTTTTTGCAAGAAAAAATGTAAGTGTCTGTGTTACAGAAACGCGCGAGGACAGGGGTCGCTGCGGGACCTGCTGAACCCGCTCGTAAAGGAGGTTGTGGAGAACAAGTCTCTGCTCATCAACACCAACCCCGTCGAGGTCTACAAGCAGTGGATTAACCAGTTTGAGAGCGAGAGTGGCAAAGCCAGGTGCGTACAACCGTGGTTCAATCCATATTTGAATGAAAGCCAGTCGAAGTGACGAATCCAGACACACATCTGCTTCATTTGTGAGATTACACGTGTTGCAGCGGTCTGCCGTACGACGTGACGCCGGAGCAGGCGCTGGAGCACGAGGAGGTGCGCACGCGCATCAGCCAGTCCGTCAGCGACCTGCAGCGCGCCACCGACAAGTTCCTCGTCGCCATCCTCAAGTCCCCGGACAAAATTCCGTGAGTGCAGTCCTTGAGCTTTTGTGCATGCGATTCGGACGAAGCAATTGTCTGCTGTTGCTCGTGATTTGACACTCGGTTTATACCCCTTGCTACATCAGATATGGCATGCGCTACATGGCGAAGGTGCTGCGGGACACGCTGCACCACAAGTTTCCGGATGCGCTGGAGAAGGACGTGCTCAAGATCGTGGGGAACCTCATCTACTATCGCTACATCAACTCAGCCATCGTCGCGCCCGACGCTTTCGACATCATCGACGTGACTGCGCACAAGGGCCTGACCAACGACCAGAGGAGAAACCTCGGCTCCGTCGCCAAGATCCTTCAGTTCGCCGCGTCCAATAAAGGGGTGAAGATTCGCGCATGATGCTGCAGTCTTGATTTGTTTGTCATTTTGTGGCGATCACGTTTGTGAAAATCACGGGAACTTTGTTTCCTGGTTTCAGTTTGGTGGAGACAGCGCTCATCTGGCATGTCTGAACCCGTACATAATGGAGGCGCACACGAAGTTCAAGTGAGTTTCCTGTGGTATTCAAGTGTTCCGAAAACCCAGAAGACTGAGCTGGAATTGTCCTGTTCAAGCATTCATCTGACCATTGCAGGAAATATTTCAAGTTGATTTGTGAGGTGGAGGAGCCGGAATCGAGGTTCAACGTTGACAGATACACAGACGTGGCGAAGGTGACGAAGCCGGTCATCTACATCCAGATCCACGAGATCATCGAGACTCACAAGGTCGGTTCCCACCGCAGCAGTCGGCACACAGCGAGTCAGCGCCTGCGTCCTCACGTTGACAGAAAAATTACAGAGAACACATGTCTGTTGTAGATGCTGCTGGAGCATCAGGACGCCATTGCTCCGGATCACAACGACCCGCTGCACGAGCTGTTGGAAGACCTCGGTGAAGCTCCCACTGTTGAAACTCTGCTGGGTAAGTTGGCATTTCGGCAGCTGATCGAATCTTCATTATCTTTTTCGGAAAATTGTTGGCATGGTGTTATTACTGCCTGTTTTGCAGGAGACGCTGGTGTTGACGAGCAGGGCCAAAGTCACAAGACTCGGAACCAGTTAGCCAAGACGGAGATCTCTCTCACTCTGTCCAACAAGTTCGAGGTTCCAGAAGACGACAAGTCGGATATCACAAGTCTTATGCTCAGGTATGGAAAAAAGATAGTGGTTCATGTTCAAGACAACGCAGCTGGTCCCGATACAACCGTTGCACAGATTCGCCATGTGCACCGAGTCCAGTTTTGGAGACGCTGTTGAATGGCTCGTGTTGGGGCAGGACGAAGCGGATGGTGGTGGACGTGATCCGTTGTCAGATGCGCGGCGACACGCTGCGGCAGATCCTCGAGACGCCGGCTCTCGACGAGGAGGAGAACGAGCACCAGGCGCTGATCCGGCGGCGCGACCGCGTCGATCAGCGCGCCGTCAGCAAGAAGGCCAAGATCATGCGTCAGGTCTCCATGGCCGGGGACGTCAGGTCGGTGGCGAAAATGCCTGTCGTCGTTCGCGCCAGATTGTGCTGGTTTTGTTCCTTCCATGGATATTTGTGCACCACACTTCCGTTCAGTGCAGTTCAGTGTGAGAAACCGTGTCGCGGCTGCTTGTAGATTACCCCTCGATGCCATGAAAGTGAAAATTGGGAACAATCTGAACGAGCTGGAGAAAGCTGGCGTCGTGTCGCACAGAGACAATTACCAGGCGCTCATCAACTCAGTCGTGCAGGTGCGTCATGTGGTGTTCAGGACACCCAGAGAATTGCCTCCACTGACCACATTGTAACTTTATGACAGAGGCAAACGTGGCGCTCTTGTGTGCCTTGCAGGACATACGAAACCAGCGGCTGTACAGACAGAGGCGGAAGCAGGAGATGGTGCGACTCCGCCAAACCCTGAAGGGTCTTGCCACCAAGCGAGCCTTCTACGAGGAACAAATCGATTACTACAACCAGTACGTGAAGACGTGCCTCGACAACCTGTCCAGCAAGAGCAAGTGAGTCGTTTGAAAATCACTGGGATGTTTCTCGTGCAGATGGCCTGGCTGTGATACCAGTTGCTGCGCTGAACTTATCTTTGTTTGTCTGCTCAGAGGCTGTCATGTTACTGGGTGACTTGCATATTCAGAGTGCCAGGCCGTCCTTTAGTTTCGTTTGGTCTGGTTGCAGAAAATCGAGCAAAAGAATCAGCCTCTTCTCCCGGGAGTCTGGCCCTAAAGCGAAGGGGTCCATCAAGTACAGCGGTGCCAAGCTTCACGAGAAGGGCGTCATTCTCGAGATCGAGGGGCTGCCAATCAACCAGTGAGTACATCATTGCAATCATGGCTAAAAGAAAGCCTGGAATCTCAATGTGGCAACTTTTCAAGACCTGCACTGGTTTGCCAGGGCACTTTCGGAATGTCCCGTATTCAGCTTGTCGATATGAATAGACCGAATGTTGTTTCCCCTATTTCAGGTTCAAGAACGTGTTGTTCGAGATTGCTGCCACCGACTCCGTCGGAGTCTTCGACGTCAGCGCGAAGTTCATGGGAGTCGCAATGGAGAAGGTGGAGCTCATTTTCCAGGTGGGTGACATTTCAGTTCTGTTTTTCACTTCACATTTGACTGAAATCGCGCGAACAAGTCGAGCGGTGCAAGTGGCCAGGGCTGTCACGAAGCTGTTTTGAATTCCCCCCCCCCCCCTTCTCTTTCTCACGCAGGACCTGCTGCAGCTGCAGTACGAGGGCGTCGCTGTCATGAAGATGTTCGACAAGGCCAAGGTCAATGTGAACCTCCTCATCTTCCTCATCAACAAGAAATTCTATGGAAAGTGATGTGTACGTTCTTACAAGATCTTGACCAACCGTAAGACCGATCCCCCTTGTGTACTTGTAAAAAGGTTGGTGGAATTGCAGCAGTTTGATTGTTTGTCAGTTTTGACAAGAAACTTATTTCATTCAGGAACTCGATCTGAACTGTTTTTCCCGACTGTTGAGTCCAGGGTTGATTCTTGTTCTCATCGTCCAAAGTGCACTTGATTGAAGATCTTCATGCAATTGTGGTAATTGTGTGCTTTTAGTGTGCGTGGGTGCTTGTGCTTTTGCAAGTATCAAAAATCAAGACACTCTTGACGTTGGCTCTTGAGATTGGATGTTTTTGATGTAAATGGTGGAACTGCATTATTTATTACTGTTGATGTATTTTCTCTTGCATTCCTCAACTCTGTGCCTTTGCGTAAAGCTGCCGTCTGTTGGTGCCACTTTCGGCAAACGTAGCCCACACGTCAATTTGTGTGTGTGAACGAACATGTATTGTACCATGACCACGACTGCTGCGGGCCACTTGAAGCAGTTGCGGCTCATCGCCTGATGGAGCCGGCGAAGTAAAGCTGATTGCATGTGATATTTGAATGTGAACGGTGTGTGGAAACAATTCGTTTGAACAGGCAGCTTTGTTTTTAGTATTGCTGTGACAGATATGCCACCAACTTTTGGTGGTTGTGATTTGTCACTCCACAATGCGTTGTGTTCTCCATTGAGACATGGACTATTGCGAAGAAAGCATTCCACGAAATCTGGTTTCGTCTCCACATCCGAGTTTTCAAGCCTGCGGTTGTCCGCGATCTGTGAGCCGAGTCCAGTGTCTGTGCAGTGGGGTGGGGGAGGGACAGCTCAGGCCATGCCCGCCTGGGGCAACATGACCTGATGTTTGTTTGTCTGACCAACCGTGGGCTTCTGGCTTTGCTGTCTTGTTGCACAGCTCAGTCATGTAATTTTGAGGCAATTACGTTGGCAGTTTTGTGCAGTTTCCCCAGTTGCATTTCCGCAAAGTAAGCCCGTCGAAATCTGTCATGCCTCTCATTCCATGACCCTGCCACGGTGACTTGAGAACTTGCTACAGGCGTGCGCTTGTAGCAGGTCAGGTCTGTCGCACGTAGTGTTCAAACGATCTGTCTCGTGCATTTGTATATATCTAGTCTTCCGCAATCGTCAATAAAAACGTCACATGTACAACTTTATCAGATTTTTATTCAATTGATGCACCTACATTTGTACATCACGAACAATGGTTTGGCAGTTACGGTCTTCGACAGGTCTCGAACATGACACGAACATCTAGCTAAAACGCAGCCACCCGTTCTTGAGCTGCAAGAACAATCACAAAGAAATAAATGACTTGATCGAAACGCAGAAACGCAAAACTTACGTCAAATGAAACCACAGAACCGATTCCGTTTCCGAACTTTGAACCAAGAGTATCACGAAGAATCTGGAAACTGATCACAGACTGATCACAAAACACCAGAACGGCTCTTGCGCGTAAGACCTGAAAGTGGGATCCAAGACTACAAATCTAAAATATCAGCAGGCGCAATGTGTGTCACCCGTTCTGCGCTGAAACCCCTTCTGAACGAACGAGATAAAAATCTTTCTTTTCAGACTAAATAAGAAAAAGGAAACTTCTGGACAAAAGCTTCGCATCGTGAAAATACTGAGATCGGTTTGCGATATGCCTCCAGTGTGTTGGCCCTAGGACTTCTTGAAGAAGGAATAGATTTTCTTCATCGGGTTTGACATTTGTTCCAGACCACTGAGTTTTCGTTTCTTCGGCGCGTCGCTCTCTTCTGACCTGTAAAACAGTGAAGACGGTTTCGAATGATTCGAGCTTTTAGCAAAGGCATTTCGGTGTTGTGGCACGATCTTTCGTTTTTGAAGCAATACAACATGTCGGGCTTTCTGGCGACAAATTGTTCTGATGACACGCCACGTTGTTCCGTAATCTGAACCACGAGGCCCAGACTCCGCAACCAGGTTCGAACTGATCGGACAAGTCTCTTGTGTTCATGTGGTAGACTCGACAGCGCTAATTCAGAGGCTGAGCAGTTCAGTCGGGGACCACAGGGAAAGTCAAGTCAACAAGCGATGCAGAAAGGCCCAACCGCAACAGAAATTGAAAGATTTCAGCCGGACACACAAGACAGAACAAGTTTCAAGTTTGCACACAATTTGCAGAAAGCACCCCTTGTCTTTGACTTTTTGTTTTTATTTCCCCAGTTGCTCAACCGTTGTCACATTTTGATGTGCATCACTGAGCGTAGTTGAGTTGATGGCGAAGTGCTGACCAATCCTGTCAGAATGGTCACCTCGCCTGACAGCAGTTTGAATGTGAGAAGATTCGTGACTACAGAAGGCTCAAGTGCGCACACCTACGGACTGACCGTTCACCGGTAACACCTATGAGAACTTCCAGCTGAAGAAAAATGAACGCACGTCACAGAAGTTCGATCAGGACATTTGCGAGTCCGTCCAAATTTGGACCTCTGTACCCGGAAGACCCCAATCCGTTTATTTTTACTTGAGCGGCAACTTGAAGTCTGAGAAAACTGACTCAACACGTACCGCTTGGCGCCCTCGCCGTCCTGCTCGTGGATGAGCTGCCGGATGGTTTGGCGGTTGAGGCAGGTGTCGACGTGCTGGTTGAAGACCATCAAGCTCACGTTGTATAGCGCCGCGTTGCACACTGGGCACACCATCTCCGTGTCGCTGTCGCTGTCTGAATCATCGTCAGCCTGCAAACAGACTTCAAAATCAAACTGGAACTTCTGGGAAGCGCGCAGCAAAATATACAAGCGAACGGGCGACGAATTTTGGCGTATTGATCTCAAACTGTCGTTCTTGAATAGCGTAGACAGCCAGATCTGCACGAAAGGTCAGTTCGAGCTGAGCTCACGCACCTGTGACGACGGATCGGTCAATTTGGTGACGGACGTGTGCGTTTGCCTGCGCGACACAGTTGTTTTGAGTGGCTCGTATCGGATCTTGTCGCGGACGGACTTGGCGGAAGCGCGACCCCGGCTGGTCGGACGAGATTTGGCGTTTCCGGTGATGCTGGCGCCGCCGTCCGCCCTCAGTGGGCGTCGAGTAGTGGCGCCCTTGAGATATCCCAGCAGCCCCGTTGGCTTCTGAGCAACTGCCACGTCCTCTTCTTGTTTTTTTAGGCAACGGTCAACGTGTAGGTTGAACAGTTTGATGTCAACCAGTTGGACAATGTTGCAAACGGGGCACAACATGTCTGTCGGCGGCGGCACCTCCAGCCCGTTTTGCACGCCTTCGATTTCACGATCATTGTTCCCTGAGTCGGTTTCGCCTTCTTGATGTTCTCCCACTTTCACTGCATCTTGGAAGTTGTCTTCATCTCTTGGCTTCTCTTCAGCAGATTCCACATCTTCGTTCAACGGTTCACACCCTGCAGCTTCTCTGTCGTCAGCCGCCGCCGCCGCTGACGACTCCTCAACTGTATTTTCGTCTTCAAGTATTGTTTCTTCGATCTGTTGGGTGTGAATATTGGAAGTTTCTCCGTCTGGCGTCTCCTGTCGGTCGTCATCCTCATCATCTGGAGTCTCCGTCCGATCATCCTCGATTTTCTCAACGTCTTCCGCTTCAATATCCTCCGCTTCGTCATTCACATTGGTCCCGTTGGTGCCTACTTCTACTTCTCCACACTCTTCTATTTTCTTCGCTTCTTGACTGAGAACCATCTGACTTTCCCTGGATGAGAAGAAATCGTCACTGTCGTCTTCGAACAGATGCTCGGCGTCGTCCTTGTCGTGCTCGGCGCTCTCGGTCGCCGTGGCGGTGCTCGCCTCCCAAGTCGCGTCCAGGCAGCGCTCGATGTGGCGCGTGATGTGCGTCGTGTTGCGCGACTTGAACTCTCTCGCGCACACAGGGCAACTGATGGGCTCTGAGCCTTGTGCTTTGATCAGAGCAGCCGTGACGGGCGTGTCTCTGGCTTTGGTGCCCAGAGAATCGTGTGAAGCTGACGCTGTCGCAGCGAGTGCAGCTGTGGCGATCGAGTCCTCGGACGTGCGGGACTCCGCGCGTTTGGAGCCCCCAGCGTCTGACTCTTCTGTCTGCTCGCTTCCATTAGACGTGGTGCAATAGATGTCGGTGGCTTCAGAGTCGAATGACACCTCGGACAGGGGCCGGCTCTCCTCCGTCACGTCGAGGCGGCGTCGTTTGGCGGGAATCTCGTCGCTGTCGTCGCTGTCGACCGGCAGTTTGTGTTTGCGCGGCGAGCCGAGCTTCTTCTGCAGAAACATCTCGGTGATGGTGCTTTGCTTCTTCACGTTCTTCTCTTCCTTGCTGAGATTGTGGACCCGAACACCTGCGTCACAAACAGACTCCTGCACTGTAACATTTCCAGAATTTTCGCACAAAATCGATCAGATAACAGTATTCTATGGCGGAACCGGTATGTGCATTTCTCTGCCATATAATTGCAATGAGAACAAGAAGTACAACAAAAGGTACCCATCAGCCGAAGCTTCAGCTCTTGGGGCGGTTTGCTCTCCTCTATCTGCGTCTTCAGAATTTCTCTGGCGGCGGCGTAGATGGCCGTGTGTTGGTTCGTTGGGTTGTTGAGTGATTTACCGCGAGTCTTCAGTTCGAACTCCACAGTTTTCATCTTCACAGTCACAGTTTTGCCCTGGTGAACAATACCATGTGATCAGAGGTTCGCTGTTCGACACTTGAAACAGCGTCACCAAGAGCATTATGTCACTGGGTGATCAGAGAATTCTTTTCCCCATCACACCTGGTTTCCATGTGACGGCTGCTGATAAATAAATAGATTTTCAATAGCTAGCACACGTTTGTGACGACTGAGTATCCACAGTAGAGGGTTGGCTTCTGAGAAATTTTCAGTGGACATCACACTGATGGCCTCTGCGAAGCCACAACGAGGGCTGATGTTCACTTCTCAGCAGTTATCGGGAGTGATAACCACTGACAATATCTCAGTGCATCTCCTTCCCCAGAGTAGATCTAGTGATCAGGTTGGTCACCACTGCCTCAAGCTCACTGCGAGTGCACAGCACAAGCTCGCTCCGAAGTCCCCTGCCCCGCCCCCCAAGCCACCAGTGCATGACGTACCATGAGTTGCTCGTTTTTCAGATCCTTGCACACAATGTCGCACAGTTCGTACAGCTTCTGATACATCTCAACCGGAGCCGACATCTCGCTGAACGTCTGTTCCGTGCTGAAGCTCTTGCGCTCATCCCTGAGAGAATCCAACAAACGCATCAGTGCTCAGACGCGCATTTGGGAAGGCTCTGTGCGTGATGAGCGTTGACCGACTTGAACGAAGTTTGAAAATGTCTCTTTGAACAGTCTCTGACTTGTTATGAATGACAGGGAGAAGAGAGATTGAGAGAGATGAGTGAGATGAGTGAGTGAGTGAAAGTGCGAGCGAACGCCCAGTCCACACCTTCTGAATGTTCACCTGTGGCTCAAACAGAAGTGCAAATGCCACAAACAAATCGGGGAGTCGAGCAAAGCTGCTTATTGCACAAGTTTGAAACTTTGTGTCCACTGGTACTCTGCTGATCTCTTCGACAGATTCGTGCATGCACAGCACTGAAATTGTCTCACACGCACTTACTTCCCCATAGCGATGGAGCCAATTGCCAGACTGATCCTCATGAAGTGATTGAAAGTAACTGTCGAATACAGATGATACAGCAGGCCCCTCTTCTTGTGCAGGTCTGCGCACACTTGAACACCAACTGCAGCCAACATCTTCTCCTGAACCTTCCCGATGCCAGATATCTGCAAATTGTGACAGTGATGAACACACTGTTGAAGTGTTCCCAACAATTTCGATATGAAGCGCAAAATCAACAGAATGCAGCTGAAACCTACGCAGTGAAGGACACTGTTGAACTGACCTTCCTGATGGGCAGCGTGTTGATGAAGTTGACAACAGCAGCTCTGTTGGGCGGGATGTAGTACTGACCGTTCGGTTTGTTCATATCCGAACACACTTTCGCCAGCATCATGTTCGGTGCGATTCCTGTCAGAAGACATAACCTTGACAATTCCCACTGGCTCTGAACACACAAAGGGCACAGGAACACAACGCAGCGCACACCTGCACTTACCGGCGCTCGCAGTCAGCCCCGTCTTCTGTTCAATGCGGAACCGAATTTCCCGCACCGTCTCTACCGCGGACACGCCAAAAGTGACGGCCACTCTCTGCCGCTCTTTTTGCGATTGAGTCTCGTCGACCACATCCAAGTCCTTGGCCGCTGGTTCGTCTGTTTCTGGCTCTCGTTCTTTCCCCCCTCCATCAGGGTCTTCCGATTTCTGCTCCAGACTCATGCGCGCTTGGCTGTCCTCGTCTGTTGGCATCGCCTCCGTAGTCACGTCAATCGAATCCACTTCGGCAGAATCATCCATGGTCGTCTGCAACACCTCGGAATCCACGCTGAAACTTTCCGCTGTCTCACTTCGATCTTTTGATATGTCCTCGGTCGACTTGGTCCTCATGTTTTCATCGCCGGTTTCTTCGTCGCTGATCTGTGTGGTCGCGGTGTTGTCCAGCATCCCAGTCAGCTCGGTGTCGGTGTCGAGCAGAGCGAACGACGCGTCGCCGGCGCGGCTCGAGGCGGCCGTGTCGTCCACATCCTCCGGAGACTCGTCCGGCCGCTGCGTGGCCGGCGTCCGGACCTGAAACATCGTGCAGCGAGCGCTCTCCAAACTGAGCCGAACTGAGGCGACCGGTGAGACCAACCACTTTTTCATGGGGAAACGTGAATTGTTGCTTGAGCTTTTGTGACTTGCCTGATAAAATGTTCGCTCTTCTTCAGACATATTCTTCCTTTTTTCAACATGCTTGGTCAAATCCAGGTAAGCTTCGTCCAAACTCACAGCGCAGAACTTTGGATCATATTCTCTCAGAATATCGCGCACCTGAAGCCAACACAACAAAACTTATCTCGCATTCACAAGTCCACACGTTTTGCTGTGCAAATGAACGTTCGGCTTGCTCTGAAATTCACCTGATTGCTAACTTCAGTGTATTTTGCGAAATTCGTTGGCACAATAACCAGATCTGGACAGAGCTTTTTGCCGATAAAACCTGGCATCGCAGCCCGTACGCCATATCTCCTCGCCAGGTAGTTTGACGTTGACTGAAAAGGGAAGCAGACATGTCGTGTAGAGCAGTGTTGCTCAGCAAGATTCACCCTGACTGAAAATACATCTGCTCCAACGAAACAAGTTTTCACTGACCAACATGCTTGAGCCCCCGACAGCCATCGGTTTGTGCTTCAACTCTGGATTGTCCCTCATCTCGACTGCAGCGTAGAACGCGTCCATGTCGATGTGCATGATGGTATGCGTCAGGTCTCTGCTCTCCTCCGCCTCCTGCAGCACTTTATCCGCCTGAAGTTCCAACACAGACAAGTAAATCGGCTTCCTCAGCCTGTGTGGAAAACGTAAAAAGTTTCATTCAAAAGCACTCCAATTCGTTTTTGATCAAGCGGCATGCCTCGGTTTCTCCCTGTTTGATCAAGTTTTCATCCAGCTCCGCGATTCTTCGCTTCTGTTCTTCTATTTTGGCGTTGGTTTGCTTCTCCTTTCTCAGTTCGTTCTGATAGTATCGAGAGCCTGCAACAAAGTCAATCATTGCAACAATCTTTCTTTGAACAACAGACATTGTTAGATACACAAATTTTTTAGCAATAGACATTGTTCGATGCACAAACTCAAATTGCTCACACGAGTACAGAGGGTAATGGCCCAACATGGCAAAAAGCAGCTCTGTGGCAAACCCCATCCAAGTCGGGGGAGGGGGGAAGGGGGGTTGTAAGTCAAGTTCCCTCCTCTGGCTTTGTTCGGAGAAGGGGTCCCTGCCCCGCCAATTTGTTCAGCCAACTAAGGTTTTTCATTTCAGGCATTTGCCTGAAATTCTTACAATCCGATACAAACAAAACTTCGGAGCCTCAATTTTGGTTTTGAAATTTCAACAATCCTGGCTCCATTTCGTCCCAAGAGGCCGAGGCGAGTCACTTTGGTTTTTCTTTGTTATTTTTTTACGCATTCCACAGAGGGGATTCAGTGGACACCTCATGGACGCTGAAGACCTGACACTTTGAACACAAAACACTCAACAAGATTTGAGCAAATCCGCGAACGGAAAAATCGAAATTACAAAAACCTTTCGATGCTTCGTAAATGATCTGGTTTATCCGATCTTTGTCCAGCCCTTGCATTCCGGCCTTGTTGTCATTGAGCGCTATTCGAGACACCAGCTGTTGTTCCGAGGCAGCGTCAGTGGTGGTGGACAGCTCTGTCTCTGCCGTCTGCTGCGCTGTGTTCGTGTCGGGGTCCCCTTGATTCGAGCTGTCGGTCGCGTCCGTTTTGTTAAATTTTGCCACATCTGGGAGACAGAACATACATTCAAGTGTAACTCAATACATTGTCAGCGAAAAACTCAAGGATTAACTCAAATAACCCAACACGCCCACTGTTCCTTTCCTGTTCTCACAAAACTCACCGGTACCAGAAGGTACGTTATCCGTAGGTGCTGCACACGTTGTATCCGTCCAGTTTTCCTCCATCTCACTTTCTGACAATTCATCCATATCCGTCATCTCCGTTTGAAAACAGAAATGTTCTGCACTGAACACACTCCAGACGAGGAACCGACATCCACATCTGGGTGGGGGACCTCAAACCTCAGTCTCCATGAACGCATCGCCATGAACTCCTTCAGGGTGGCCACAGGGAAGTTCACCCAGATTTTGAAATGATGGACCCACGACTTGGGCATCAGCAAACTGTTTTTTCAACAGGGAGTGGGTGGGCGGTTGCAAGCGCTCAGCCTCGAGGCGAGCACTCGCTCAAAAAGCACAGACCTGTGTCATTCTGTGGTCCAGAGTCCAAGTTTTATTTGCAGGGTTGGGGGTTCCACAAGCCCAAAATTTTCTGAGTCCACAACATGATAGCACAACACACGCCCACTTCGTGCTTCGGCGTGTGTGAAAAGAAGGGGCAAACAAACTTTCCGGAAACTGCACCACAGAACCATGTGACCGGAAACTGGATCTCTTGGACCTTTTGTGACAAGAAATCAAATCAAATTGTTCAGGGGTGGGCGATTTAGAATTGATAACATCGCAATGATTTTTCTTGCTTTTCACAACACTACGGGTGTGGTCCATTCATATCCCGCACACACTCAGTTTATAAAACAGTAATCTGTGATGGGAGCTGAGTTTATTTGAACTTGATTCTTGAGTTATTTCATAATGATGGCAATTATGTCTGTAATAATCTTGTCATAACTTTGTATTGACTATTTAGTGAGATAGAACTGAGTCGTCTGGTCTCCAGCAGGACGGTCTCCTACCAGCGACAGCAAAATCCAAGGAACTCAAACACGATTTGTGCAAGCTAGTCAAATTCAGACCAATCGGGATATCAGAACACATACGACGCCGCAGAATAGAAATTAAGTCACAAGACATCCAACTCCAAGCCGATCGTGCAAAGCTAAAGAGCAGCGAAAAGATAATGGGTATGGGCGATAATAAGACTCCAGTTCTTAACTCGTCCGACAACCAAATATGTGAAAGCAACGTACTCGTGTTCTTCGCCAATTCAATCTGCACTGAGTGAATTTCAACTGAGTTTTGCAAATGAACAAAGTTACGGACAAATTCAAATGAAATTTGAAGACAAACCTGGAAACACAAACCACCGTGCACCCTCAATACTGAAGTAGATAACCTCTGCAGCAAATCCAACAGATGGCAGAAGGTGTCAAAACTTTTTGTTCGTTTTCTTTCAGGGTTTTGGCACATGTTGCCAGTCAATGGAAACACACGAATTCATTTCATTTGAAGAGGAATCTGGTTCAAATCGGTCGTGTGTCAAAGAAGTAAATCGTGTCTGGTCCAAAAGTGAACTGAAAATTTTTGCACTCTTTGGCGCGACTGAGGGAAACTGACCAATCAACGTCCAGTTGCGATCTTTCGCGCGATTATCGCCCTTGCGAAGTTTTGACTTTTGATGTTCGTGGTGACAGCGTTTCTTGGACATCTGCTTGTTGAAATCCAGTCTGGTATGAGTGCTTGTGCTTTGCTTTTCAAACAATGGCAGATGTGCAGAATTCAAGCTTCAGTTTCGAATCAAAGGCAATGATGTTTCAGACTCGACTGTGGTTTCAAGTTGTTGATCAACCAGAGTGGGCTGAACTCCAGGCATCCGTGGGCATCCGTGCTCGATTTTTCGATTTTCAGGCAGAGTTTTAAACAGCGTTTGTTTTGTGTGAGAATTGTTTCCATGTTATCTTGACAGACTGGTAGATCCAAAGCAGGTTCGCCAGAAAGTCGCTTGCATCATCATGAAGAAGAAGAGAGCTGCTTGTCGCCAGGACTCTGCTGTTGGCACGTCGAAGGCAGCCGAGATTGTGGTTGACACCAACAAGAGCAGAAATAGGAAGCGTCGCACAAAAAGTGGCATTGAGGAAAAAGTGCCTGAACCTCATTTCTCTTCGTTCAGCGATGCTCATGAGCTCATATCGATGATCGGTGCACAAAATGATGGGGAACCTCGTGGCGCAAAACGAACCAGGAGCTCGTCACAAGAGCTCGTTGAAGGAGGTGTCTGTCACACTCGGGCACAAACTCGCCCACGAAAAGTCGACGATCTGTCATGCAGTGTAGAAACACACAAAGACGAACTTGACGAACCACAGGAAGCGAGACAAATCAGAAATTCGTTGAAAACAGGAAAAGAAGTTGATGTTAATCACAACGAGAGACGAACTCGCCTGCAAAAACGAATGCACGATCCGTCGTCGACAGTTGCTGAATTTGCAGAGAGTGTGGAGATGAGCAAAGATGAACGAGACGAAGCAGGACGAACAAGAAGCTCGTCAGAAAAGTCCGGAACCAAGGTCGGTCACACAAAGCAAACACGTCTGGAAAGAAATACCGGTATCGTGAATCCAGTACCGAAAGACTCCACCCGACCAAACGCACCGTCCATCTCCAGGGAGCGTCGTGCATCTGCAGGTACGTAGTTTGTGTAAACACCAGCGATACGTGCAGCATTTGTTGTGTATTCTGCTGCGCTGGTGGCCGACGTGGTTTTGTCAACGCCCTGGTCGAACGTAACCACGAAAGAAGTCAATCAGGTGTCCCATTTGAATAAACGAGGGGTACCACTCCTGACGAACCGGTGATCATATCACGTTTGCGTTTGAGCGAATGACCTGGCGGAACCATGCAAACCATTTTCTCGAGCAGGGTTTACAGTGCAGTGCGTAGAATTTCTTCTTCTTCACCAGAAGTGGTGGTGCCCCTCGAACAACAGTGAGAAATGTCCATTCAAGACCAGAGGTTAAAAAAACAAAGTGTCGAGAGTTTGACGTGAGTTTGTGCTGGGTTCTCACACGTGCCGAACATCCTTTGAACAGGAGATGCTGCAAAATCTGCACTCAACTTGAAAATTCCGTCTGCATCAAGAAAACAGAGCCATAGATGTGACATCTGTGACTTCAGTACGGACAAATTGCGAATGATGGTTTACCATCAACGCTCTCACAGTACGAGAACTGTGATGCGCAATCAGCAACTGGGTGAGACCCGTGGGACAACCAGTCCGATTTAGTTTTCACAATAATTTGGTGATGGAGGTAGATGCTGGACACTAAAATTCCGGAATGCAAGACTCGTGGAGGCCTGGATCTTTCAGTGGTGTCTGGTGTTGGGGTTTTACAACGTTTGTGACAGATTGATTTCAGCATCTTAACAATGAGTTTCATTTTCTCAAGGAGATTGGTCAAGATCGAAATGCTTTCAGCCATTGGGGCGACCAATTTCTGCTATTGCCACGAGGTCCATTCGAAAAGTTTTTCCGTCATGTTTGAGAGAAGAAAATCATTTGTACCCAGATGACAAAAAATATTGGAGGAGTCAGTGTGGGTTTCTTTTGGTGTTGACACTTATCAGTTGAACGTGACAAAAGACTTTATGAAGCAACCTCGTATGAGTAGAGCATGAAAGAGTCTGCTTTTCGAATTGGATTAGATCTAGAAGGTGTGACATGGTAGCTTTTTTCAGGGTCGCATGGTTGTCTGTTCACCAAAATGCCCTTTGTGTTCGCAGTTGTTTCAAACAATGGACGGTTGGTGTGTCGAAGTTTTTTGTTGCAGAAAAAAAAACAAGGAAAGTGACGACTTCCAAGATATTTCAGTTAGTCACATCACTTTGAGTTGTGCCCAAACCCCTCCCCTCGCCCGATTGCAAAAACGGTCAGAGTCCCTTTTGAGGTCCACTCCAGTGCCCCCCTTCCCCTCCGTCAGATGAACTGGCAATGTTTGGCAAAAACAAAGCATCAGAAATCAAGAGTTAGGAACAACTTTCGCTTGGATGCGCCGCTCAGTTCACGAGGGCACTGTTGCTCTCTTGCCTCCTGCCTGCACGGTGTTCTTGTCACACCGGCACACTTGTTGAATTTGTCAGTCGTGGTCGGTGATGACATGACCTCTGCCCTAAAATATTTTGTGGTCATGGAATGACTTTAACAGAAAAATTCTTGTTGAATAAAGTTTGACAAGTTACTAAAGTTGCACCTGATTACAACATGGTAGCATGTAAAAGGTCGGGTGGGGGTGATCATTGTTGAAATATCTAAATTGTGATCAAGGGTGACCACTCCTGAGAATTGTTTTGATGTGTTCACCCCCACCCATTGACAGCCACTAAAAATCTCGTGTGTGATCGGGTGACCACCATCGCCACCGCCTCGCTGGCGACGCGCCTGCCTTCAAGGCTCTGTTTTCTTTTTGAAGTCTCGGAGGATAAACTGGTGTATTCCAGTCCTCTTTGTGGTCAAAGCTGTTGTAAAATTCTTTTGTATCATTTCGCTCCACAGAACGGAGAAAGACAACCAGGAGACAAAACAGCAACACACCGGTGCCACAGTTCGGTCCAAGGTAAACCACAAACCTTTGTGGTTGCAAACGTGTTGTCTTTTTCCCTCGTGTTTATATTTTGCTCATCGGGATCTGAAACGTAGTTCTGACCGTCTCATCAACTGCGCCAGGTGAAGAACACAAGCAGAAGTGGCTGCCACACAGCAAAGATATGAACTGTGTTCAATGTTATTCTCGTCGATCTTCTTCTCCTGATAGTTTTTTCCGGTCTCTGTTGTTCAGACCTGTCAGGCGAAAGACTTCGTTTGATCCAAACGTGGACGAGGATGCGGTGACTGGGGCTGATTTTCACTTGCCGGTGTCGTTAGACTCGGGAGTCCTTCACCCGGCGGTTCCGACGGAGCCCGGCTGCCTGACGCCGTCTGATTCTGATGACGATCTTCTGCCGGACATTTCCTGCAGCAGCTCTGAAGGTTTGCGTTTCAATGGTGTTACAATGATTTGTGGTGTTGGCCTTCAGAAATTACTCACCGCGCTTTGTGTCCAAATTTCCAGGCTTTGTGCGAAGAATTGTATGTCTGTGCGTGTTCGTTGTAGACACCACGATAGAGAAGGGAGACCTCGTTTGGGTGAAGTACGATCGGGCTCCTTTTTGGCCAGCAGTGGTGAGTGTCTTTGTCTGTTTCGTGGTTTCCGTGTTTTGTCCATTGTTCTGAACCTGGTTGTTGCACTGTGCTGAACTGGACAACAGGCACGATTAACTCGTTTGTGGAGTCACTGTGCGTCGTTTTTCGCATTGGGCGCGAAAGTTAACTTTTTCACGCACATGTGTGGACCTCCTCCCGAGAAAACTGGTTCTTTTCTGTCACCCTCGTTTCTGTCCTCGGGGTCAGTGGGTGCTTTCCAAGTGTTCCCGTGGACCTGTCCCTGGAAGTTGCGCACATCTGGCACTTGTATCAAAAATTTGAGTGTGGTGAAAACACCCTATCCAAACGAAAATTTTGAAATCAGGCCAAAATAGTTGTGTGTCCGCATTCAGGGTTTGTAAGACCCCCTCCCCCACCAAGAATCAGCGTTTGTTGTCGCTTTCTTCGCAGATGCCAGAGAAGTTAGATCAGGGCTCTCAGCGTAAGTCAGCACTACAAAGTGTTCTTGTTTTTCAAGGTTACGAAAACCTATCTGAAGAAAAAGCAGCTGAAGAAACTCACAATTGTCTTCATTGGAAGAATGGGTGTGAAAAATACAGAAAAGCAGGACGCCAGGGGGTGGTGGGTTGTTTTCTTTCTTTTCTTTATTCTCCTGAACGAAGACACGCGACAAGAGAAACCGACCAACGGCGCAATTTTTATGGACACTTTTCAGGTACACGAAGCTTGTCATCAAATACAGAAGCTGCAGTGTTGTTCCGTTTGGATCCAGAAATCAAGAAATGAAGGTTTGTCCTTGAAAGTAGAAATTCCACTTGTCAATTGATGACACGATGGTTTTCCACTTTGGTTTCAGGCAACGGAAACGAGCAGTGTCCATTGTTGATGGATTTTTCATGCCAAACTGAATCTTGCAGAAAGAAGCGTACAGTTCGGAATTTTCGAAGGCTTTGGACGAGAGTATCAGACGTGCAGAGGGCTACATCTTCGGAAGGGCTCAGGAAGAGGGCTCCGAAAATTACGAGTGGGAGGATTACTTCGCAGAGGATATTGGCAATGGTATCAGGCTTTGTTTTCTGTGTTGTGGGGTTTTGCTTCACGGTGGACCACTCAAGCTGATTTTTCAGTTGTTGTATTTGTTTTGATGCAAATCAGCGGACGAGAGATATCGACAGAAGCTGGAAGCGGCAGGGGAGTTGAGCGAAGAAACGCTGCGGAGAGTGATACCCGTGAGTTCAGTTTGAAATATTTCTGTGACGTGACACTTTTTATGTTGCCCAAAATTGCTCACTACGTATGACGACGTGCTTTCCTGCCTGGGAGCGCTTTCTTCACGTACGGCACACAGGCACAAGTTTCGTCTTTGGTCGCTTTCCTTGCATTTTCGCAAAATCACCGGAAAACTGCGCACAAAAAACAAATGGATGCATGTCGAGTAGAGAAACCATTGGGTTGCCGAAGCGACCTCACAAGCAAGAGTTGACGCAAATTGCGTTTTGTTTCCCATTTCAAGCAACTTGCACCCGTTGAATCAACCGACCAGGACACAGCGACTGACGAGGATGAAAGTTGCGATGACGACGAAGAGGCTTCAGCGAGCGAACCGATGACTGAAGCTGACCGAAAAAGGTGCGGGCGATCATGACGATTCAGCGATGGTGTGACGTTTTTCGTTCGCAAAGCGACAATGATGGCGCTTCATGGCGCATTCGCTCGTGATCTTCAAATCCCAAGGTGACTCCTGGTGCCTTCACTCAATCACATGTTCATCTCGAAAACATTTTCAGAGAAATCTTCCGTATCGACCGGTCCAGAAGAATGGTCGACAAGATGTTATCTCAACCGTGTTTGGTTTGTAACTTGTGCAGGTTGTTTCCTTCTATAAGAATGCTTTGGGTCCTTCACAGCGGTTTGTTGCATTGTATTCAAATCAGCCAACCTTGATTTTAGGACTACCTGCATGAAGTATACGTTGGAAAAAAACCATGCAAACGGCACGACGAGTTTCATTCACTCAAGACAAGCAAAGAAAGGCAGAGATTCTCCTTTTCGCATTTGTACGGACCACTTCACGACAAACATAGTGTAAGTTTCGGAGGGTGACTGACTCCTAGGTTGTGAAGTCCGTGTGAAAACAAACCAACAAGTAAGTCCGGTAATCGAACCCGGATGGTTGCGTCACTTCCGTCAGCCATTTACAATCATGCACTTGCAAAAAAAATTGAAATTTGAAAAAATTGGAATTTGTGAAGGGCACAAAAAATGAAAGGGGTAGAAGACCCACTTTCACCATCAAAGTATACCCATTTTGTTTTGTTTTTTCAGCACAGGGTGCTGCTGTTTCAGCTACCCCAATGTAGAGGAGGGGTTGGTAGAGGGGGATGGGGTTCACGCAGAGGGGGAGTGTGATAAAAAAGAGGGGGAGGGTGATCCCAGAGTGGGTACAGGTTAACAAACAAGATC
>JAAUXT010019088.1_pt1 | contig 30731 bp, 30 predicted proteins | sample 7278171 | NCBI WGS metagenome assembly JAAUXT01 (sample SAMN14350112, study PRJNA611818) | marine sediment metagenome | isolation source: surface marine sediment (1.8m) | place: French Polynesia: Moorea | collected 2018-08
AGAGAGGTCAGACCCCTCTGTGTTTTGTACTTCTCACTCTTGGCTTTGGTGAGTGGAAACATGCAGTGGTTGCAGGCTCCTTCCATTGTGACCTGATTCAAGTTGTCTGCTGAACCCACTGAATCAGAATGACTTATTTTCTCGGGTTTTTTTCTCTTTTGTTGTTTGTGTTGGTTCAATGAGTCCTGAACAAAATCATGATATCATCACTGGTGTTCACTTCAGTCGAACACTATTTCTTCCGTCAACAGATCTCACTGTTTGGTCCAATCGCATCACGAGCAGTTTGACCTGTTTCCCTTGACCAGGAGAAACTTCCAACCACTGGGGGAACGAGATATCACAGGATTTGCACCAATGGGCGTCCGCTGAAGGAGAAAAACAAACATTTTCACCAAGAAAAACAAACGGGGCAAAAGATTTCACGAACAAATTTGGCAGTTGTTTGCCTTGGATAAATTCGTTGTGGGGTTTTTACAAATCAAAGCCACACTGCTGTGTATACTTCAGATGGCACGTTAGGTCTGACAACTGGAACGTCAAAAGATTTTCACATTGGTGACGCACGGTCATTTTTTTGACGTTGGCGTCAATATTTAAAATTAGGGAGTTTTGCAAATTGAAAACGTGGGCATGTGCGTGAACGTGGAGCTAGAATTTCACCCTGTGGGATGCAGTACTCCTCAGACACTTCTCAATTCTGTCTCTCATTCTGCAGTAAATTCTGCACTTTCTTTTCAAAATAAGGAAATGTATGAAGAAAAACAGAAAACAAACAACCCTGACAAACAAAATTATCATCATTCATCACTTCCAAGTTGGCTATTTTGCGGTGTAGAGGAACCTACATTATACGTCCATGTCCACACCTATGTCTATGTCTCCAATTTGTGAAAACTCCCTGTTGAACCCAATGGTGATTTTGTTGACGTCTATGCAAAAAAAGAACGACCGCGCGTTTACCCAATGTGAAAACCCCTTCAGTCAAGCCCTTCTCGTATGCAGCTCTACATTCAGATGGCAACAACACAAACACGGCCTTGGCAACGCCAACAACATCACAAGAATCAGGTAGCAACGGCCAGTTCAGAGCCAGAATGCCACCTCGGAAAATAAAATTTTACCTGCACATAAAATCAGACGTGAGGAAAGAAACTCGCTTCAGTTGCTCAAAACGTTCTGTTGATGCTGCGGCTCTCTGCCTTCCACACTCTTTCTCTCGTTCCTCACAACACAGACACCCATAGCAACCACACAAAGACACCCCCAGCAACACGCAAAACACTTCGACTCCCCATTGATCGTGATGCACTGTGTTATTCTTCCTGAGGATCGAAGGGGCCTCCCAACAACAATGACACGGTCTGCGCAGGGTGGGGGGCGGATCCAGGAAAACCCAGAGGAGCAAGCTGTCCCGCTGATGGAGAGTTTTAAGGTGACTTCATATGGAGCTGCGGCATGCAGCTGCGTTCTGCATTTTGCGGCAAAAACTCATGGGTGGTATCAAACTTTAACATGATGCCCAATGTGATGCAAGTAGCTTGCCCCAGATAATCGATAGGAGCCGATTCTTGATCTGGAAAATGGCAGTCAATGGTGACTTTCTTCCGCAGCCGCTACCGCTGCTGCAGCCGCAGTTCTATATGAATTCAGCTTCAGGTGCAACACGTGCGAGCTGACGGCCGGTCCGACGTGCGGTCTGAAAACAACCATTTTTTACCTGGCATCTCAACTTGCCACTGTGAATTTCCGTGGCGTACTCACATGTTCCTGAAATATAATTTTGCCAAACTTTCTGGAGAATCTCACGTGTAGTGTTGTTCTCTATCAGCCACAAAAGTTTGGCCACAAAACTCCACTTCTTTCTGTGAGGAGGAAAAAGGTGAAGCATGTTCCCAAGTATTTTTTCTTTGGTTTCTTGACAGTGTGTGAAATCGATCTGTCGCACGTAAAATGGGACCGGAGGGACCCGCACATGTTGCAACAAAACCTCCTTAGTGCCCCAAAAATAGCTCCATGCAGCTCGCGGTGATTTGAGGACATTTCGGTTTCTCTGATTTGGGTTGCTTTGATTTCGGTGGCTCTGAGTTGGGTTGCTCTGCTCAATGTGGGGGATATGCTCAGCAAAACGTACGTTGTTCTGTACGTCCGTGGCTGACGTCAGATGACTGACAGCGTAGGGGACGCATTTGGTGATTTGCACAGAACTCTCCCAACTTGTGATCCGCTGGTTGGTCAATACCAGAGGAGTGAAAACAAACAGGGTCACATGCACCTCCTTACACCACATGTTTCTGCAGCCTGTTTGCCTTTTCCAGGTGCCCAGTGCCTGTGCTGCTGAACCTCCGTAATGGGACCGTATCGTGACGTGCCTCCGAACATGAAACAAAGAGGGAGAATCTGACAATGCAAATCCATGGCTCATTGACGAGGGGTTCGGGTCAAAGAAGTCTTCAGTGAAACCAGCACCCAGGAACCAAAAGCCAGGCTCAGGGTCTGTGGGTCTCATGGGGTAGGGCCAACCAGGGAAACACCAGTTACTTCACCACGGTTCAAGATACCAGCAAAAATATAAAAAATCACACCCAATTTTTGTTGACAAAAATAATAGAGTTTTGGGCTCTTTTTGCTGGTTTTATTTCAGAAAATGCCAAATGGCTCAAAGGTACAAACATTTGATGAACGATGTACAGGTTTGCTTGATGTTGAGGATTAGTTTAGGCATTCGTTGGGTGTGCTTGATTCACAATTCTCAAACATTTGACAAGCTTTTCGAGCAACCTAAAGTTGGCTCTTCAATGAAAACTCAGAGACTGTCACCAAGAAGTGTTCTGTGGGGATACAAAAAGTTGTGTGTCACAAGAAACAAAAAGGTTCCACAAAACAACGTGCTCTATTTTTGTTTTATATCAGATGATGGTTTACCAGGGGCCTGAATCTATCTGTCACTTGCCGGCAGGCTGCCCACTTCATGTTTTAGTTCTTGTTGATTGTATCGCAACCTTGTATCTTCACTTTCGTAGCATTCAGTTGGTAGGATACAGCTATACAATGATTTCAAGTGTGTGGTATCTAATATCCTGCCATATTTTCAGTGCAACTTTACCATTTTCGAACACCTGTGATGCACCTATGGGATGATAACATTGTGGATGTGCACCTGTCACAAAACAGTTGTAGTTTTCAAAGAAATCCCACAATTTGACAAAGAAAGCTGTTGGTATTTGCCCAGTGCTCAAAAGCTCTATTTTAGAATGGGTCTGATTACTGCGCAAGAGAAAATCACCAGTGATTTTAAAGAAGAAAGGGAAGCATTGTGGAGTGGGATTCCAGCTGGCTGCATAAGTCAAGGTTTGAGTTGGATGTGTGAGTCTGTTACGCACATATGCAGGGGTTGGTACAACCTGAACTAGGGCAAACCCCACACAACAACACAGAACCATGACACATGGCCAGAAACACTTAGAAATACAGCAGAAAAGAAAAAAAAAACATGAGGAACAGTTTTGTTCCCCTGACTTCTGTTGGATTTTAGTTGACACATCTGCTGGACTGACTTGATCACAGATCAGATGAGACAAACAGCCACCAGGAGGCAGAGTACAAGGAAGAAAGCAACACCTGAGAACAATTCAATGTTTGTGGAAGGCTTCTTGGACAGGTTGGCAGATTTGGTGGTAGCTGACTTGATGTATCATGTGAAAACAATCAAATTAGGTGAAAGCAATTGCCAACAAAAGGGGAATGAATTGTGGAAGGCAGCATTACCCGTGTGTATGTGTGTGTGCCATTGTGCTCCATGTCTGGATTGGCAATTTGGATCACTTTATTGTTCATTCCTGCACAATCAAAACAACCAGTTCCAGAAAGCCACAGTCCTGCATAGTTTTGTGGTCACTTTCACAGATAACAAGCAGCATTGCATTCTTACTGGCTTGTTTGTACTCCACCTTCTTCCTGCATTGCAAGTGTGACTTCACAGGCTGAGGCCTTGACACAGCACCACATCAGCAGAGCTGGATTCATATCACTCTGCATTGGGATGGGTGTCAAAGGGGTACACAGGCTGGGAACCTGTGTGGAGCCAGGGCAGAGGAGGACTGAACAAGGGAACATACAAGGTGGATATGGGACCTGACAGACAAGGGCACCAGTGGATTCTGGAGGTCAGTGTGGTTTGTGTTTGGATCTTGGCTTTGGAGATCTCAAACCAGACATGACCAGAACAAACCCACTTGCTCCACTTTGTTTGCAACAAGTTTGGTCATTCTCCAAAAAAATTTCTGCGTTTCAAACAAAGGGAGCAACATTTTTACAAACAAACTTTTTTCTTTGCTGGAGCGCAAGTTAAGCAGGTATAAGTCAAAATCTTCATGTCCTTGGTTCACTTATCAGCAGCTGTCAAACAGTGAGAAACATTCTCATCACCAAACAGATGTTTCTTCAGTAAATTTCCCCAGAATTGATTCAGGCATCAAACAGCCAACATGATGAAGGCCTCTCTCCTTATTCTGGTTCTTTTGGCTGCAGTTGCCATGGCAGAATGGAGTGTTGACGATCTCCTTGCCAAAATACAAGCTCTTGAGGTCAGCACATAGCTGCCACCAGATGTGTTTTCATCTTAAAAGACAATGTGATGCCAAACCAGGTTTTTCAGCATCACTCAAGCCAGCACAAGCAATAGGATTTGTTTTCCTGTAGTGTTTCACTCTGGATGAAATGAGCCTCTTCTGTTGTTGTATGATTCTGAAAATCCTTGACCTTTTGCAGCATTTGGAAGAGAACAGAACTCTGAAATTGGAAAAAATGAAAACAAAACTGGCAGGTTGCCAAGCAGACTATAATGAACTGAAATACCAAAGACTGCAGGGCATAGGTAATCCAACAAAATGTTAATTAAAACATGCTGATCACCACCAATCTATCTGTTTTGTACAAATTCCTTTGCTGCCTGAAACCAACACTGCATGTTTTTTGCACAGAGCACTTCTTTCTGGCAACACTCTCCCAGTCTGAGATCAGTGTTGCACCTGGTGACCCTATCATTTGGGACAAGGTTATAGCTGATGCTGGTGGCAACTTCAACTCTCTGCAGGGGTCTTACATGGCTCCTGTTAATGGCTACTATCAGTGAGTTTGCTGAAAAAGCCAGCCAAATTGCCAATGCAATTGTTGAGTTTAGTACTCTTCGCCAGCATAAATTTTGACACAAACTGAATCACTGAATTATCCATGCTAAATTTTTCTGTTGGTTTCTGCTTTTCAGGATCACTGTAACCAAACGTGGGAATGACTACCACTGTGGGTTCTACTTTCTGGTTGATGATGAAAGATTTGCATTCAAAGATGCCTCCTTTGATGAGTCTCACAGCACCCCATCAGGTGCTGCCACCATCAACCTGCAGCTGAGGGCTGGGCAGACTGTGAGGGTTGAGAATGTGGGTTCCAGTGTGGTCTTTGGCAGAGACAGGACAGGTTACTTGCTTTCCTGGTTCACAGGTGATCTTTTGCACGCAATTTAATATTCACCACAATGAAGCAGGTGAACTTGGATGTTTTCCAGATAAAACCTGAAACATGTCAGAAATGACTTTGAAGTAATGAAATAAAGCATATCAAGCAGCATAAACTGATGTTTTCTAGTTTGTTGTCCCTCTACCAGTGGTGATGTACCAGTCATTTCCTGCAGCAAAAGATAATGTGTTTTCTGCTGAAAGTAGAAATCATATTCCAGTCTCACATGGATGTGGTAATTGCACTTCAAGGCCTGCTGGGTGTATACCAAATTGAATTAGTAAGAAAGAAAAGCATATTAAACAGCATAAATTGATGTTTTGTTGTCCCTCCACCAGTGGTGATGTATCAGTCATTTCTTGCAGCAAAATGTCTTGGAAGGAAAGAAGAAATGATTTCTCATGTTTACATGAGTCTGGCCATTGCATGTGAGGGAACAGCTTCTTGTAGGGGTCCTTGGTGCTCTTTTAGTTGACCTGCCTGTTGTTCATTTTTATTTCTGAGCTTTTCCTTCCACAAAACTCTTCTTGAGTCAAGTGGGGCAGAGTTTTGTCTCTGCCAAACATGACGCCTCCCTGAGGGGGCAGAACAATATCCAGCATCCTTGGGCTGACTTCCAGCACAATGCACTCTCTAATGTGGACAACACAACCATTTCTATCATACAACTACTGGGACACAACAACCAATCTTCTTCTCCTGCAAACTTCAGAATCAGTGCCCCGCCCAATTGCAGAGTGATTTGTTTTCTGGGAGAGTGAGAGAAGAATCCTTCTGAGGGTGGAGAAGGGCATGGTTTTCCACAACATGCGAGTATCTGAACTGGAGTTTGGGGATCAAATTGAACAAATTCATGTTGTCTACACTTTGGGTTTTTTTCTATGTGACCTTGCATGTACATTTTGTTCATAAAAATACCAGAAATACTGGTTGGCCACAACTGCAAGGTCTTTCAGAGGGATTATGGGCTGGAGGGTGTGGAGATATGTGGGTCAATACAAAGAAAAAGGTTTTCCTAATGGTGTGACACATTCAAGATCTCCAGAAATACAACCGAGAAGTACACAGGGGACCTTTTGGATCACAGTGAGTTTCTTTGTCAGTCTGGGCACCAGATGAAACCCAGTCATTTTCAACCTGTATCCACCACAAACACTGGTAACTTGCCATATCAACAGCTGTCAAATGGTGGGAAGGTTTCTCATCACTGACCAGATGTTTATGCAGTAAAGTTCCCAACAATAAATCCATTTAGTGTTTGTGCAGAGAAATTCTCCAGAACTGATTCAGTCATCAAGCAAACAACCAACATGCTGAAGTTTACTCTTCTCACTCTGTTTCTCTTGGCTGCTGTTGCCATAGCTGAATGGACTGTTGAGGATCTTGTTGTCAAGATACAGGCCCTTGAGGTGAAAACAATGTTGATATTGATCCCCTTCTTGGGACAAGTAGAGGAAGATATCATAACACTGCTGACACACTTGGTGGATCTGTTTGGTGATGTGTCAGTCAGAACCAAATGAAATATAAAGCCTTTTACAGTTTAGTTCAACTGGTTTTGTTCACAATTGTCTGAGTGTACTTCACATTTGTACTTCATTTTAGGCATTGCAAATGAGCAACAATGTGAAATTGGAAGCATTGAAGGAGGAATTGACAGCTTGTGAAGCAAACTACAAAGAACTGAAAGACCAAGAACTGCAGGACACAGGCAAATCCAATAAGATGTCAAAACTATCCACCCCAACTGAAATGCACACTAACACCAACACAACAGATTTTATGTTTGCACAGATCATTTCTTCCTGGCAACACTCTCTCAGTTGGAGACTAATGTTGAATATGGCGATCGAATCATTTGGGACAAGGTCATAGCTGATGATGGGGGCAACTTCAACACTTTGCTGGGGTCATACACAGCTCCAGTTCATGGCATCTACCAGTGAGTAAATGGTGTTCTTGAGAAAAACAGGTGGCACAGTTGTTGTTGTGTGTTTGCAAAGGGCAAGCAGGCTGTCAGCAGAGGAACAGGAAGGCACTGCTTGCTGTGAACTTCAAGTTTCAGTAACAAGTGAAGAAAACCATTCCCTTCATGACAATTCATCTTGGTTTATCTTGTTTCAGGTTTTCTGTTGCAATCAGGGGAAACAACCATCGCTGTGGGTTCTACATTCTGGTGAATGAGGAAAGATTTGCCTTCATGGATGCTTGGTTCTACCATTTTGACAGCACCCCTTCAGAATCTGCAACCATCAATCTGGAGCTGCTGGCTGGGCAGACTGTCAGGGTGGAGAATATTGGGCCCAGTGTTGTCTATGGCACCAGTGACACAGGATTCTTGTATTCCTGGTTCACAGGGCATCTTCTTCATGCCATGTAACACAAGCACCAACATGCAGATGCATTTGAATGCAAAAGTTTGAAATGAATAGAAATAACGCAAATCAAACAACAGTTGATGTCTTGTGGTGTTGTTCACTGAAGGTTTCTCTGCCAGCCCAAGTTTCAGTATGTTTCAAGAGGGAAAGATGGGTATTTTGCTTCAGCTTCTGTCATCAATGGGAAAACAACACCTCAAGGATATGCTGTATGTTGGGTGTTTTGCATGGCAACTGTGCATTATTTGGTGTTTAGCTGCACACTGTCCCTCCAACAGAACCATTTTCGATTCAAATGTTCAAATCTGCTTGGATCAGGGAAGAGCAGTGTTGGCTTCCAGAGCCTGAACCACTACATCCTTGACATTTGCTGTCAAAACAAGTTACTGCTGTAATTCGGGTTGAATGCGCAAAAATTCCAAGTCAAAAATCTTCTAAGATTGTTTTGCCAGACATGAGATTGACTACAAACATGAAAAGAGGAATCACTATGTTTTTCCTGGAATGATGCTGAATCTCCAGGGGACTTGACAAACCTGAGGTTGGGGGAGAGCATGATCTCCCACAGTGATGCTTTGCATTGGGAAGGTTGTGCAGAAAAGAGTTATTCTTGTTCATTGCAAGCAAATTGTTTTTCATTCCTGTGTGGATATTGTCACATGAGAAAAGGGTCCCAGACCACTGCTGCTCAAGCTTGACAATATATCCATGAACCAGCCAAGAGATATTTTTGTGTACAATGCTGTGAGAAGCACATTCACATCCACACAAATAGAACATTCATATTGGTGTTGACCCTGCTGATAACACAAGAAACAACACATGATCCAATTGGTGAGCTGGATCTACCCCAACTCATAATTTGCAGTTCCAACAGCAGTGAAATAGTGAGAAAGGTTCTCATGGCTTACCAGATGTTTCTTGAATAAAGTTCCCAACAATTAGTCATTTCAGACATTTGTGCAGTGAAGTTCTCCATAACCGATTCAGACATCAACCAAACAATATGCTGAAGGCCTGTCTCCTCATTCTGCTTCTCTTGGCTCCAGTTGCCATGGCAGAATGGAGTGTTGAAGATCTTGTTGCAAAAATAGAAGTCATTGAGGTTCATATATTGTTTTTCCCTCTTGGACTGTTTTTGCAGCAGAAAAGAACAACAAAATGTTGTGCTTATATTCCATACATTGTCCTGTGTTGTTTGTTGGTATGTGTGTGTCACAGACAACACATGAAACATGAGACAGAGTTTGCTTCTGTCGGAGTTCATGTTTGATTGTCTGATGCATTTTAGTTCTTGCACAAGAATACTGATTTGGAATTGGAGGCCCTGAAAGGGAAAATAGGAACATGTGAAGCAAACTTTAAAGGACTCAAAGACAGAAAGGTGCAGGACACAGGTAAAGTGAGCTGGGTATGGCAATTATCCAGCCCAAGTTCCATTAAACTTGTCCAATAGAAAGTCACCTCTTTTGTGCCAACACAACACTGAAGTCTGATCTTACAGAATACTTCTTTCTGGTAACACTCTCCCAGTATACCAATGGTGTTTCACATGGGTCCCCCATCATTTGGGACAAAGTCCTGGCTGACCCTGGAGACAACTTTGACACTTCATTGGGGCAGTACACAGCTCCAGTTCATGGCTACTATCAGTGAGTTGTGACAACATTGATCATAGTGCCTGTTGGCTTTGCCATTTGCAAACTTGTGCTTTGTCCTTTCTGTGTCAATCGACAACATTCTGCAATGGACTGCTTTCTTAACTTCAATTTTCAGCAACATAGATCACCTATCTTCATGTGTTCCTCCTTCCAGTTTCTTTTGCATTGTTCCCGCATTTGCAGGTTTTCTGTCACCAAACGAGGAAACAACTACTATGGCGCATTTTACTTTTTGGTGGATGAACAGGAATATGCATACAAAGATTACTGGTTCCATGAGGTCAATGTCACCCCATCAGGCTCTGCTACCATCAGTCTGGAGCTGAGAGCTGGCCAGACTGTGAGGGTGGAGAATATTGGCTCCTCTGGTGTGTATGGTTCCAGAGATCCAGGTTTCCTGTATTCTTGGTTTACTGGTGATCTTCTGTATTCTGTATGCAGATGCTAACACACATGAGTTTCCATTTGGTAAAGTGAAATTTTCATTGAAATGTCTGAGAATATGTAAAATTAATAAAACTGAAGTCAAGCAGCATATTCTGTGTTTTGAGTCTCATCAATCAACGCTGACTCCTGATTCAGTGAAGTCATCCATGCTGCAGAATACCACCGATCCAGGTGTGGGCGCTGAAGTGGTCTTCCAGAGGTGTGCTTTGAACCAGGTGTGTGTTCACCCACAGACTAGTTGACCCACAGACTAGTTGTTTTGTTTGAGTAGTCCTGTGGATTGCTTTGTTGAGTAATTCCAAAGGGGTGGGATGTTCTCAACACATGTGTGTTCTTATGCCCTATTTTGAATGACGGTGTTGTTTGAAGACCACAGTCTCTCCAAATGCATATTTTTTCTTGGCGGCATGCACTGACTGACACAATTTCTCTGGCATCATCCACTACACACACAAATCACTCAAAAACACACATCAGCCACAAAGACTCAGTTCAAAAATGAACATTATCTTTTGGAAAGAAAACATCAACAGGTGACAGCTTTTTCTTTTGTGCAAGCTCTGAAAAACTTGCCAGGAGCTTGCTGGGAAAGATTTATGAATTTTATTGGACATTATTTCATTGTTATCATCTGACAAAATACAAAAGAAAACAAGTTGCACAAAACCTTCCCTCTCTGCTACTTGCTTCCAGATCATATTTGTGGTTTGAGCTTCTTTTCAATGAATGTGTAGCTTCTTTGTAAACAAGGTAGGTTTGCACCTGGATTTTAAGTGAAACACAAAATGATTGTTTTCATCAAAAATACAAATGAACATCTGTTTTGGGTTCACTGACATCATCAGTGTCATGGTTTGATGAGGGACCCATCACATGAAGATTGGGGGCATTTTCTTGTGTTCAAGCTTCACCAATGGCAGCAGTTGATGCCCAGACGCAGAGCCAGCACAGACTGCAGATACTGCCATTCACTTTCATGTCTGATTCTTCACATCAAGCCATCAAGGCAAACCCCAAACCCAGTCCTCTAGGGGAACCCCACATGAGCCTTTAAAGGCACTCCAAACCAGTCCTCAAGAGGGATTCATCTTGCGGCCTGTGAAGTGGGATTGTGCAGCATCCCACAGTGGTATCTACCTCACATACTGGCAACAATAGAGTCAAGGGTGCAGATTTTAGATGCACAATCAATGAGTGGAACCTGAAGAATCAATTTATAAAGGGAAATGCTATTGGAACTGAGCTGCCAAATAATTCAGTGTGTGCACTTGCAAACTGAACAGGAGGAGAGAGCCCCTTTATTTGTTCTCCTTTGCAAAATCTTTGTACTGTTTTGAGCACAAAGTGCAAGCTGCAATGGGGACATAACTTATGTATGACTGCTTCCTGTTTGACACCATCAGACCAATTGTTGTGATTTGTAGCTTTTGTCAAGGATATGGAGAATTATGTGCAGAGATTCACGCAAGAACAATGACTAAATGTTCAAAAAAGCATTGATTTGTTCAAAGTACCTCGTGCAGTGAATAGAACCATCCAGACAACAGAACAAGTGAAAACTCTGATGCTCATCTAAAACCTTGAAGAACACCAGCCCAACACTAAGAAGCTCTTCATTCGTTTGTGAAACCGTAAAGTGCTTTTGTGTGACAAGGTCGGGACTTTGTCCAGTAAAGTTTGTCTGAAGCAACTGCCATCTGTAAGAGAGAGCTCAATCATGTTTTCCCGTGCGCTTGTGTTTCTAGGTCTACTTGCTGAAACAACAAAAGGTGGGTAGATTCTGTGTGTAAACACAAGGAAAGAAAGTGACATTTTCATAAAGGTTCAAGTTGCAGCCACAAAACAGATGCACCTTTCTGCCTTGATTTCCCACAAGACAATCATCATCACAGGGATACTCAGGGTTTGGTGCTGAATCTAGCCAAAGCATGTGTCTGAAACTGGTGGACACTGAGAACCTGGCTTGTGTGAACTCAGCCTGATTTTTTGTTTCCCAGATCACAAAACAGGCTCCTTTAAAATATGTGTCTAAGCTGCTGAAATGACTGGTACTCAGTACACAAGCCAGTTCTGATATTTGACAAACCATGAAGTCTGGATAATTCTTCAAAAATTGGAACTGACCTTTTTATATCTGAACTGTTCATGTTGTTTTGGCATCTATGACCTTTTTACTGTGGAAACCCAACATTGCATTTGTTATTCATGATTTTGTGCATTGATTTGTTGTCAATTTTGCAGGAACAGAAATTTGTCACCCAATGTTGCTGTGCATAAAACAGCAACTCAGGTTTCTGCTTTTTGGAATCCTGATCGCCAGCCAGAGCCACTTGATGCTCACTTTGCTGTGGATGGTTCATTTGGAGGTTACTGTGCCATCACAACTCCTCAGTATGGAGCCTGGTGGCAGGTGGATCTTGACGAGCCCCACAGAATAGAAAGAGTTGCCATCACCACATATGTAAATTATGGTAAGTGTTTGTCAACAGTGATCAACAAGTACAGTCTACAAATACCCTGCTGGACAAAAGTTGTTGTTGTCACACCAATATCACCAGAGAATAACAGTTGTACAGTCCATTTGTGAAATTCTGCTCAGGACATTGTGCAGCTGCAAAGCAAAGAATGGGTGTACCATTGTAAAAGGAACCAAACGTTCAGTATTTTCACAAAGAGCAGGCAATTTCTTGGCAAAAGCACACCTCATTGATTTCCTTGATTTCCTGTTTCAGCTTACCGGCTGGAGCAATTCTTTATTGAAGTCACTGATAATTCTGATGGAAGTTCTGCCCAACATTGTGCCTATGATGCTGTACCATATCAATCTTCTGAGACAAGAGTCTATTGCTGCCCACCTGGAATAACAGGGAGATATCTGAGAATCAGATTGGCTGACACATACTCGAATTGGCTTCAACTATGTGAAGTGCAGATTCAGGGCAAAGGTAAAAGCATTCGTGTTGCATACCCGCATTGGTACAGGGAACTTTTACCAGGGAACTTTTCACATTGAAATGTATGTGAACTGAAAGTCATGCAAACTGATATTCCTCTTGTAATCCACTATTTTTCAGGTGTTAGTGATCTTCCTTTGCATGAATTAAAGTGGTTTGAAGTGAAAAATGGAACCAGTATCCCAGCTGATCGTGTGCTGACATCTACAAATGTCAAGACACAATTGAAATGCAGCAACTTGTGTGCTGCAGAAAGGAAATGTGGAGCCTTCTCATTGGATAAAAACATGACATGTGTTTTGGGTTCAGTGGGATGTGAATCTGATCTTGCTGTTGGTGAAGGTCAGGTGTTCTTGCATGAGTTTTGTTGTGTTTGAAGATTCACAATATCAAAAGACTGGAGGGAAAACAAACTGAAAATAAGTAACAAAGATATTCTCTTATTGAACAAAACTCCTGATTTTTGAACAAGAAAACAGAACTAAAGTTTGGGAACCTATTGTATTCAACATAAATTGTAAGGAAACACCAGTTGATTTTGCTTTGTCTTGGGAAGACCATTTTGGTTGCTGAGTTCAGAGCTCACTGAAGAGGCAGAAGCCTTGATCTGACTGTTGGGTTGAAATTTCTGTATGGACAAGATAGCTGTATGATAAAAATGTTCCTGTTTTCATTTGGGTGTATTGGTTGTGCAAACAAACACACCATTTTGTGATGTCCCACCATTTTAGCTTATTTTCATAAATGTTCGAAAGTCACAACATGAGCATTTCATCCTGATGCAAGAGTATCACTGCCAAGTGGGCAGCACAAGTAAGTATTGGGCTTGGTATGGGGCAACTAGTGCAGGTTTCCAACTATGGAAGACACATCAGTGACCAGTGTGGGTAAAGACCAGTGTGTGTGGGTGAGAGGGTGTACACATCTCCCGCCTCTCTCCCTCTCTCTCCTTTTTCACATATTTGTAGCCTGCAGATGGGTCAGAAATTAGACACAGCCATAATGCCATCAGCATGATGCTCCCCATGCTCATGAGAAATCAGCTTTTCCAGTGTTTGTGTGTGACACTGCTGTGTCCTTCTGATGAGAACACAATTTCCACCAGATATATAGCCATCCCACCATTCCCTTGTACAACACTTCCTGCAGAATAAATATTTTGGCAATGCTTTCTCCTCACAATGAGTCACAATGAATCACAGATCTTCACACAGACAACAAACATTCTTTCTGAAACAATTGCAGTTGTGCTGAAAGAACAAAACTAACTTTTCAAACAGAAATTATTCACACTTGTTTTGTCCGAATCTTTTCATCAACTTTATATTGTCTCACAAAAAGAATCCTGGATTTATTTTCACAGAACACAACACACAAAGACAGTATGGCAAGTTCAGAATTACACCACAACGTAAACAAGAAGTTGTGCATGACAACTGCAAACAGGTGATATCCCGGCTCATTGCCCGTGAAAATTTATGATTCACTTCAAAAATACAATAATAAGGAGGGTGAAAGTTGTGAATACGCAAATGGTTGGAAACACTATCCAACCAAAAACAGAGATACTCACTGAAGAGAAAACTTCTACAAAGCATGGGCAACTACTTGGGTCAGGTTGGTATTTGATTTGACACCACCCACGAACCATTAAATATATAGAAACTAAACAATAGTGAAGACCCACAAGAAAATACACAATGACCCAATGACCAACAAGCTTGTATCTCAGGTAGACCAAGAGAATTATGAGACCAAAGAACAACACCAGAAGGCCACAATTACAGACCCTCTCAGGCCAGCATTGTCTGTTTTTGCAGGCATATGTTCGCTGGAAAATGTTTGTTTGCAGCTCACTGAATGTCCAAATAGAATTGACCAGAGACAATGCCAAAGACAACATTGCCACCCAACTGTCCTTTGCCTCATTTTCAACTTCAGGTTGATTTGCCAAGTTGTAGGCAAGCATGGCCACAGGAAGGTCTTCCAAGCTTGCAGTCAGGATGCGCACCACTGCAGTGAACTTTGGATAGTACTTCTGGACCTCAGGCTCTGGTTCATCCAGTTTTCTGACTGGGGTTTTGTTCCAGTTTTTGTGTAATTTCTTCAACTTGAAACCAAATAGAATAAGTTCAATCACCAGCAAACCAGCACTTGTTGCAGCAATGAGGAAATAGAGAAAGACATATTGAACATGTATGAAAGCCAATGTATCATTGTTTTGGTTTTTGTTTCTCCATTCAAACCACAGAGCCCAGTCACTCCCAACATCAAAGACTGACAAGAAAATTCCAATCAACAGTGTAACAAGTCTTCCTTCTTTGTGTTTCACCACACAGTCCAGACAAAATCTCAGCTATGCAGGTCAGACAATTCAAAATCAGTCGTCTTTCATCACTGTTGTCCTCAGCCATTTTGCAATGTTTGGTCAAAGCGTTTGGACTGCAAGAAAAACAAAAGATGATGAGCCCAGTTGGGAGACATAAATAACTTTTGCCCTTAGTTCCTCCAGCCAGATCACATGACAACATCTGGGCATTTTCCAGTGATTCAGCAGCAAACTCACGTGCTGTCCCCTGAGGTCTTCAGAGTCTTGCCAACAAAAGTTTCAGTGTGCAGAGTGCGTTTTCTTTCAAGATTGAAAACTGTGGGTCATGTATCCATATGGCACCAATTAGTCAGAGGTGGAGACACATGATCTCTGTGGGAACATGTGCAGCAGGAAAACAGGATCCAAAGTTGTGAAATGGAACCTGAATTGACTGGAAGTTGAGATCAAACTTGTGCCCAATTAAAGCAATTTGTGGGCCAGTGAGGTGATATTTTGCATTTTGCAGAAAAATATAGATCTGGCGATCCTGCAATAATTTGAAAATAGCACCAAAATGACGTCAGAGCAAGCCAACAGGGAATTTCCATCAAAGAATAAACCAATTTTCCCAGCTATTTCAGCATCAATCAAGGCACTATGTACATCAAATTCAAGGTCTTTTCACGCTGATTCCAATGGTACCAGCGGTTGTCTGATTGGTTGTGTCTGGGCTGAGATATTGTTGAAAATAGTTGACTCTCCAGGGGGGTTTCCCCAATGACTCCAATAAGAGAGAAAGAAAAATCATTTGAAAGAATTCAATTTTTTCACATTTTTGTCCCTTTGACTTTGGACCCTTATGGTGCCTTTACATGGGACAGGAAAGTTTTTTCAATACCTTGGCATCATATATCACTGATACCTTTTAGCATCACTACAATAAATTTTTTAATACTTTGTGCAATTTTACTGTGCAGTGTGTACCACATTTTGATCCACAAATTCAAAAAATCACATTTTGACTTTCAACCAGCAAAATAACCAGCAACAAAGGATACCACAGCAACCAATCACCAATTCTAAAATTTAGGCCAAGTGAGTTTCTACATTTTCTCACTTTTCGACACTTTCCCTTCTCCAGAGGAGTTGACATTTCCAGCAGGGCCCTAGGGTCTGCTTGCTGCAGCTTTGTTCATCACTCACTGAAATAGAATTGTCCACATGAGACGCAGCTCACTTTTCTTCAAGCTGAGTCTCCCAGTGTTTCATTCTGTGGGAAGGGGCATGCTGGGAAGCAAAGCATGACAGTTGAGAGGTTTAGATCCCACACGTAGCACATGGACAAACATGTGATGTGGCCCCATGACATGTAGCACTGCATGATGCCCAAGGAACATTGCCATGTGCCACATTGCATGGGAAAGCTGTTGTTTACATGAAATTTCCCACACAGGTGGGACCTGAACCATGCTATTTTCCTGGAAAGATGTGACAATGAGTGTTGTGCAAATGTCCATGAGACAAACAAACCACACACACCTTTCCAGCATCTAGTTCTTGGATTGGGCAACAACAGAACTGCAGACAAAACCCATAGTAAAATTTTAGGGTCTCCTGCTGAGCTCTCTGCTCCTTCTGCACCCCAACTATGCAAGCAGAGCACAAACACACATCAAAATGACTCAGGACAGAGAAGAGTCACTCGGAGCACTGTGAGGTGTTCAGAGAAATGCAAAGAACATTTTGTGTCATTTGTTTGTGACTTGCACACAACAGCTGTGAATTTAGGCTTCACAATCAATGTATTTGTATCAAAACAAGAGAGAGACAGAGAGAGACAGAGACACATAGAGAGGAGAAAAAATGGAGAAAGAGTGAGGAGAAATAGTCAGTGAATGAGAAACAAGATGAGAGAACAGAATGCGGGATTGAGGAGAAATGACACATTAGGATTGAAGACACAAATGAAAGGAAGATATTGAATGAGACAGATATAAAAATAGAACATCAGGAAAGATACAATATTTTCCCACAGTCATGCGAGATTTGATTAGTTCTGAACTGGTGAGATTTTTGTTTGATTTTCCACCTGACAGGTTCCCACAGACAAACAGCAACAAAAAGGTTGGCCTATTCCCCACTGTGCATCAGAGTTACCTTTATTTGGAGATGGCTCACACTAACCTTCTTCTGTGTGTTGTGTTTCTGGTCTCAAGTTTCCCTGTTTCAGTGCTGGGAGGAGGGTTTGTGACCCAGGAGCAACTTGAGGTGTTTCTAAAACTGCATATATCAAGTATTTGTGTGTTTTCCCAGCCTCCATTTCTACTGCAAATTCATCTTTTGCATTTTGTAGGAAGTCAAAGAGTCTCTGTTTTTCCTGAATCAGCAATACAAGAATCAACTGCAGCACCAGGTCAACAAGATAGAGGCATACGAGTCAGAAATTGAAGAGTTGAAGGGAAAAGTGTTGCAATTGGAACAATCTCTGCATTTGGCTTTTTCTGATCAGCAAGGTTGTTTCCATTTGGCAGTTTTCTGTTCGAACCATAAAATTGAAATGTGCTGGCCAAAAAAACAACACATGAAACCATTCAGTATTTTGTTAGCCATTATGATGTTATTGTCTGAATAGTTACACCTTAGTCTTTCATTTTTCTCTCCAAAAAGTAGTTCTGGCTCCATTTCCCAGGAGCACAAGTTTCCAGGGAGATGTTCTTTTGCCAACAACTTTCAACAATGTGTCCTTTCGTCAAATCAAGCTTGCTTGTGTTTCAGATGTCACCCATGTGCACAATCTGACAGTTGAGGAGAGAGTCACTGTTCTGGAAGCACAGATGGAGTTGGGTCTGAATGAAATTGATGACTTAAATTTTGATGTTGATTTCCTGTTTATTGATCAAGCCATACAAGATCTGCAGATGATTGGTCTGGACCAGGAAACTGAGCAACTTGAGGACAAAACATATGAACTGGAGGATGTGCTTGATGGTGAGAATAGATGTTCTGTATTTGATCGTTTCTGTGGAGCCTGTTCTTCCCCTTCTTCTGCACAACATTGAATGTTTGATGCAGGTTTGCAAATTCAACTGTTTGGCCTGGATGAGAGAGTTTCCTTTCTGGAGCAGAATGGTGGAGGTTCCAGTGACAACAGCTCTCTTGTTGAGTTGGAGACTAGAGTGTCTGCTTTGGAGACAGAGACTGCAAATCAAGCAGAAGATATCAACAGCAACACCCAAATTATTAAAGGTTGCTTTTGTCACTTGGTTTCATGTTTGATTAGCTTGCAGGCCATGATGTTGCTCTTTGAAAAGGTTGGTCATTTCACAGTATTTGGATGAAATGAGAGTTCGCCTAGGTTTGAGCTAAATTTCTACACTTGCAGGTATTGAAGCTGATCACCTATTACTTGACAACAGAGTGACAATTCTGGAGGAGAATAGAAATGACAACAGTTCAATAGTTGATTTGGAAATAAGAGTTAGTGAGCTGGAGAATGTAAATGTGGATCAAGATGAGAGGATAACAGCCAATACAGAAAATCTTGAAGGTGAATTTTGCTGTGATTTTCTTGATCTTTGACTGTTCAACATCAGCATTCACAGAAGCAGGTTGCACAATGAAGTCATGACTTTAAATGGCACACAAAACTCACTGTTTCAGGGTTGTTGGCAGCAAACTTGGATGATAGAGTTTCTGCCCTGGAGCAGGCAGGTGGGGGAGCAGGCTCTGGGAATGGTAAGAGAGGAAATGAAATTAAAGCTTTTCAGTGTGTGCATTTTTCATGTGCTCTATTTTGTCTCAGCACACAGCAAATACACATCAAAGATTGGCGTGGCTGAAAACTTACAAAAAAGTTCCCCTTGCATTTCAGGCACAATTGCCTTTTATGCTGTGCTGACTGAGTATGACACCATCAACTATTATGAACCAATTCCATTCAATGAGGTTCTGGTCAATGATGGAGATGGGTGAGCACTTGAATTTTGTTTCTGGCCTCTGTGGTGACTGCCCAACTTTTGTGTGTATCAGTCTCTCATGTATGAAAGACACACCTGTCTAAACAGGCTGTGTGTCCCACACAGCACACCAGAATTTTGGCACTGAGGAAAACAAATATTAACATGCAAGAAATGTGTGATTGATCTGACATGGGGTGAGCAATCACTTTTTGAACCTGGTTCCCGTGTTTGAACTACACATCATCATCTTATCCATTGCAAAACAGCAAGCTTGAACACAAGTCTGTATCACAGTGAACCATAAGAAATACTTTACCATCATGAACTCAGAAACACCTTTTGCAAAATTATGTAAAATCAAGTGGCCATGATTGACATTGTCAAGCAAAACAAAAGACTAGAGGTTAACTGCTGAAATGCTGTCTTCTAGGTACAGCCCTGCAACCTCAACCTTCACAGTTCCCCCTGGTGGAGATGGTCTCTACTATTTCTCAGCCTTCTTCAAAGTTGATAATGGTGAAATGGCACAATTGGATGTGACCATCAATGGGAACCGTGTATGCAGTGCTTACGGGGACCTCAGCCACTATGTTGGCAATGACTATCCACAGGCCACATGCAGTGGACTGGCTCACATGGTGGAAGGTAGGGCAAATCTGCAAATGTCCTTGGGTTTTGTTATACCACAAGCATCTTCTTGTGGACATGTGCTGCTTATCTGTCCAACATTGTGTCTGTTTGCTATTCTGGGTTGTTCTTTCTTCCCAGGAGATGAGGTCCAGGTGCTGAATGGCAGCAGCTCAGATGGTACTCCTCTGTATGGAAGCACTGTTTCTAACTACAATGGCTTCACAGGGTTCAGACTCTGAGCCACCAATACAAACTGCTGTGGAATCCCTTGAAACTAATTTCTCTCAGTTTTCTGTCCCTTGGCTTCAGAGTGAAAGAATAAAAGTCAACATAATTGAGAGCCTGTGTGCAACCAATGTAATTGAGAAATATATGAATGTAATTCAGAAAGAAAAAGTGACAAATAAAGTTTTAGTTTGCAAACAAACAAAGAAATCACCAACAAAAAGTCAAGAAACAACCAGTCAGTTTTTACCTCTGCATCCACTTTTTGGATGTTTCAGAAAATCACTGTGTCCTTGATTTATTTGTGTTTGACAATTATGTGCACATCCTTTTCTCATTGTAGAACATTTCATTGGTTCAATGCTTGGTCAAACAGTAGCTGCATTAAATGTGCCCTGCCCCATCTTGGTGTTTTGTCCCTTGTGATTGTCTTGACAGATGCTTACTGTTCAGAGAACCATGGAAAACAGCGAACTTTCAAATGTGCCAAACATGACCACGATGTGTGATTCTTTGAATTCAGTAGAAAGTTATCCCCAAAATGAGGGGAACTAAATTCCATTTTCCAAGTGAGAAAAAAACACAAAATGTTGTGCAGAAAATGGTCAACAGTGGAGTCAATTGAATGCAAACCGACGAAGCCACAGAAGCAAATAGACACAGTACTGGTTCAGATGAAATTCAAGCAATTCAAGTGTGGCTTTGCAAATGTGCCACCAAATAGGGAAAGCAAAAGCACTGCTTGGTTTTCGGTTTTCATGACGTCATGCTGGTGGAGATGTTGAGTACTTTCAGCAGTTTCTGGAGATGCCACGGGAAGGATGCTCACTCGTGACCCACTGCCCCAACTGCAAACATTTCATCTGTGATGAAGTTCAAATTCACAAAACATGGGTTCACTTCACTAGAGCTATCTCTCTCTCTTGCTCTCTCTTGCTCTCTCTCTCTCTCTCTCTCTCTCTTGCTCTCGCTCTATCTCTCTCCCTCTCTCTCTCTTGCTCTCTCTCTCCCTCTCTCTCTCTCTTGCTCTCTCTCTCTCTCGCTCTTTCTCTCTTTCTCTCTCTCTCTCTCTTGTGTCAGCAGTGGTGGAAAAATGATTTGTAAATCTGGGCAGTAACAGCCTGCACAACAAGTTTGGTTTGTGTGACATAGCCATGTGCCAGCCCTGCACACAACAAAGCTGGGAAAGGGGACATTTGTTATGTGTACACAAAGCTTGGTGGGGAATGACCACTCTGTGGGAAGCAGCTGATGGGATATATCGAACATAGAAGCCATATGCACAGAGCCAACACAATGGGACACAAGAACCTGGTGGGAGCCAGCAAGTGAAATATCGAACACATCCACCTCCAAGCCACATGCTCAAAGCTCAGAAAGGAGTCTGGGGACTTGAGCTGGCTTTCATCCCAGGTTGTATCTGCAGTCTCTTGGTGTCTAAGTGGCAATTCTGCTTGTTCATTGTTTCATTGGCACATTTGCTGACAAGTGACGCACATGCGTCAAAACTTTAATTGTTGTCTCACAGGAAAATGGTTGGAAAGAAAATAGCTGAATCCCTGGTTTCAAATGGCGCAGACACAAAATGCAGGACCCATCTCTGGGATGACATAACTCCAACCGTGTCATACACACTCAAAATTGTAATTTCTACACTTGGTTTTCATTGAATCATCTTGAATCTCAGTTTCTGAAGTGGGTGTCTGGTGCATTTGTTCACATTACATCCTATCATCATGTCAATGTGCATTTACATTTGTTTCCATCAGGGAGGTACATTGAAAGAAATGAAAACAAAAAGAATAACCTACAAAGCACAACACAATACCATAAGAAGTTTTGTGATGCTCAGTTTACTGCAACAAACTATTTTCTGTGAGGAATAAGACACCTGTCAAACATGCTGTTCAGAGAGCAAAGAGCAAGTGCCCAGTGAACCAAGAGAAGAGGAACCCAATGCTACTGGTTCCATAAATAGTGGTAGAACCCCAGTTCTCCACCTTGACAGCCTGCCCAGCCTTCAGCTCCAGGTTGATGGTGGCAGAGCCTGAGGGGCCACTGTTGGAGTTGGGGAAGAATGCATTTTTCCAGGCAAATCTCTCCTCATCCACCAACAGGTAAAATGAGCCATAGTAGTTGTTTCCATTTTTGTTGACAGAGAACCTGGAATGATTTTATCAGTGGAAACAAAACACAAGAATGAAGCTGATGTTATGGGTTATATTTGACAAACAGGCCTGTTAGCATTACGCATGAGGCTGGTGCCCTGGCATGCTTTTGCATGTGTCTTTAACTTACTGGTAGTAGCCATGAACTGGGGCTGTGTAAGCCCCAGAAGAGGTGTCAAAGTTATTGCCTGGATCAGCCATTTCTCTGTCCCACAGGATTGGACTGGCAGAGCCAATGCTGGCAGAGGTTGAAGCCAAAGTCACCAGGAAGAATGATGATGCTGCAGGTGGATGAGCAATGTTCATAACACAAACAGTAGCCTGCAGTTTGGTTTTATGTCTTGGACTGATAGATAACCTCCAATGAGTTCCCCAAACAGATCAAATTGGGCTGAAATATATTTGGAAAAAACAGGAAAAACAGAATGTCTGTCATTGCTGCAATGGCAGAGACAAGCAAAGGGAGAATCACAACAGGAAATCAGAGAGAATAAATGACAGTGCAAAAGGAGAAAAGAAGAGACAATGAGGTGAATGAGAGTCCACAACAAACAGAGAGACAACTGGAAGCACACCAAGACCACATTCATTGGAACATGTTGTGGCAATAATCCTCAGAATTTTCTCATTGACAAACGACTCACTCCAAGTCACCTTTCCTCTTGTCATGGCTGCAAAAGTGTTAACATTGTGATGTTGGTGCAGTTCTCCACAATTGTACCTGTCAGAAGTGATTGTTTGGCTGATAACTGAAGCTGCTGGATGGAAACCTGTTGTTGCGCATTTGTTGCCTGTTGTTGTTCAATTATTAATTGTTGTTGTGCAATTGCCACCTTAACTTTGTCATTTTCGTCTTTCAACTGTTTGTTTTCTTCATTCATTGTCAAAACAATAGCCTGTGCAAAAGAGAGAAATAATTATTAAAAAAAAAACAAAAACAGAAAAGGTAACAGTGATACAGTTGATCCCGCTTTCATGTGACCATGCTTGTTTCGACAAACTGCATATGTTTTGATACTTTTTCAAACTCAGTTTGACCCCCTACATTCTCATAATTCACCAAACTGCATATTTAGACACATTTTTGTGCACTTCTGAGTCGCTTTGAATGGATCGACTCTGTCTGTGTTTGCTGATTGGATTGGAAAACAATTTTTTTTTCATATCTCTCAGAACAATTGAACCTCCAGAGCCTGCAACTTGGTGATGATGTCCTTCACTGCCAGATCATTTCCACCATTATGATGAGCTGCAGAATTCAAAGAAGCCACAGCCAGAACACAGAACAAGAGAAGAGACAGTCTTGGCATGGCTGGTGCTCATTCAGTGTCTGAACAAGTTGTGGGTGATTTTGATGTATTTCCAACATGTGTTGAATGTTGGGAAAAGTTCCCACCATTGGGCAGCTGGTCTTGATAAAACATGTGTGCAGCCTGGCATGATACACACATGTATCACCCATTGTGGTGGAACCAAGTGAACAGATGCTATGAAGATTTTTTCCAGAAATGCATTGCTGTGTCACTTATAACAGGTGGTGAAGGGTCTGTTAGCAGTGACCTCAAAAAACCGCATGAAGGCAACCTATTTTTTACTGCTGAATTGTGCAACAATGGGGTGTATTCTCTCCAAACTCTGTTGGAACCTTCCTGACTCCTCAATGTACAAACCAATATTTCCTGCAGAAATGAGTACAACTGAAGCAGCAAATTCTTGTAGAGAACCTGTTGGGGCCTCTCTGCTATTTGACAATCCCCTTGAGCTCATTTCATCTTGATTTGCACAACACAACTTTTTTCAAATGCATTGCCAGGGCCTAAGTGTGTGAATCATTTGTGCAGTGGGTGTGTCCACCAGAAATCTTGCAACCCCTCCTTGATTTCTATTTTGATTCACCAAAGTCTATTCTCCAGCAAAATGATCAACTTCAGTTCCACTGGGATAAAGAAATACAACCATATCAAAAGTGATTGTGTTGTTTGTGTTTCTTTCTTGGTACCTCTGGACAACCCAATGTCAATGTACCAATCCTTTTCATCAAAAGCAAAATTAAAACATGGAGAATTTGCATTTCTCCAAGTCCATTTCAGTTGTTGCTTGGTTTGTCTTTGTGTTTGAACAGGGTGAGGCTAATTTCTGCATTCACAGGTAGCTGATGCTTGCAAGGCAGGGAAGCATTTTATCCAGGATCTGATCATCAGGGGTGCAGTACCACTCTTGGGTGGAGGCAAAGTCCAACTTTGACAAACCAAAACAAAAAATAACAGCCAATGGAAAGATTTTTTGCACCTTTACGCGGGCACCTTCATGAATCTGCTTGTTTGTCAATCAGTAGTTATGTATGACATGTCTATCCACCAATATCTGCAGGTGAGCACATTGCAACTCACCATCAAAAGTGCAAATTTCAGGTACCACCACACATTTGTTGAAACAAGAGGGTTCAGAAAACCAGCATGTGAGGCAGACTCAATGTATGGTCCTGAATATGGCCAAGAAACTGCATCTCAAATGGGTTGATATTAAGAGCATTGTATGTGTGACCTCAGCTTGTGATATTATTGCCAAGAGCATAATAAGGGTGCATGTGGGCAGTATGGGTACTCTTGGGTTCTTTAGTCAATTGGGCTGGAAGACTCACCAAGAGCCAAAATATTCAATATCTTCTGACCATGTGTGTAAGATGTACAGATGACTTGTACTTGATGTACAAGCCCACTCTGACATTTAAATAACAATGAATGAGTCAGGACAATTTTCACAAAATTGCAGCTGACATTATTTTCATGAGACACTGAGGTATACCTCAGAACTTTTGATAAAGTGTCATGTATGAAATTGTAATTGCTGAAAGCCAATTTTGTAGTAATATTTATTTCTTGTAGTGATTTTATCGCCTTTCAGCAATTCTTCATGGAAATCAGTGACAAGTCTGGTGGCAGTTCTGCACAGCAATCTGGCTATGATGCTGTGGTTATGAACTTGGTGAGTCTACAGTGTATTGCTATCCAGCAGGAACAACAGGAAGATATGTGAGAATCAGATTGGCTGACACATACAGCATTTAGCTTCTGACAAAGATAAAAACATTGCTGTTGTATTTCCCTACTGGTATAGGTGCCAGTACCAGGAAACATTTCACATCAAAAAGTGTGTGTGATTTCTGACATTGCTCTTGGATTTTTTTGAAATGCCTGCCATTCTTTCACACAGGTACCACTGATCTTCCTCTGCATGAACTGAAGTGGTTTGAAGTGTTGATGGAACCAGTTTCCCAGCTGATTGTGTGATTACATCTGGAAAATTCAAAACACAATTGAAACACAGCAACTTGTGTGCTGCAGAAAGGAAATGCAGAACCTTCTTATTGGATGATAACATGACCTGTGTTCTGGATTCACTGGGATGTGAATCTGACCTTGCTGACCTTGCTGTTGATGCAGGTCAAGTGTTCTTGCATGAGGTTTGAAGTGTTTGGTGCAGATTCACAAAATCACCAAGTTCAAAAGACTGCAACTGGAGAGAAAGCAAAGGAAAGAGAAAACAAGAAAGAAATTCTTTGATTGAAAAGAAAACTGATCTATTGTTTGAGAATGTATTGCATTCAACTTGAATTGTACAGAAACAGGAACTGATTTGATTTTTCCTGATAACCATATGGGTATTGAGTAATCACCTCCTACCCTGCACACTGACCCCCACTTTACACGACATGCATCCAGGCACATGCACACCAATGTCACAGTGCACCAAAAATAAGTGTCACACATGTGAGAAGTAGTGTTCACACAGACAGCACCATTTGTTGCCATGACACTCAGCAAGTTTCAATAAGTACTTTAAAAGTCAAAAAGTGGCACAAGAGTACCAGTGCCAAGTGAGTGGCAGCGCCAACATTATATTGGGAATCGTCCAGAGCAACTGGTGCAGGGGGCATGGGGGCACTTTTCTTGTTCTGCCTTGTTGTCAATCTGTGGTCATGTAAGCTATGTTCTGCCACTCACATTTGCAGGTGAAAGTGAACACAATTCACCACCAAACTGCAAATTTCAGGTACTACCAGCACTTTTTGTATTTGTAGAATCACACACTGTATACAGACAAAGGGGGGGGGTGGATGGATGCAAAAATCCACCCAGGGCTTGGATGCCACCAATGAAAAAATGTAAATTTGTGCTGCATACTAGAGAATATATCACATTTACCAAATTTGTGTACTGGGTATCAGCAACCTAGGCCTACAGAAAGCAAAGAAACAATTGTTCTTTTTCGGAGCTCCTTCAGAATTGTGAGTTTGTGTTTGTTGCTCTGATTGTTCTGAAAAGCTTTATCCAGAAATGTTTATAGTCCTACTTTGCAGAGAAGATTCTGTGATGACATATACACAGAGCACAAGTTTTATCATTCAAGATGTTCATCACCTCTAACCACAAACAGAAGTTTACAATCCAAGACCCATAGAGAAAAGTTCAGTTTTCAGCAATGTGTCTGCCCCATGCATTGTTTTCTTTTCCAGGCTAATATGTCAAATTTGAGTATTTCTGTTGCTGATCAAACTAAGGGTTTGTCCAAGACAAACTAGAATAATTACTTTCCATTCAAAATAGTTCAGGCCCCAGATGCCCTCATGAGTGGAGCTACATATCCATGCAGATTCTTTTGCATAACAAGAGCAAGATAGATCCATTCATTTTTTGATTGAAGAATGAAACCTTATCTTTCAGCAATATTTTCACTCCATGAGTTGTGTATTTTCACTTGACAGAATTGTTGTCACAAAGTAGTAGAAAGTTAAATGTGCTATTTCATTACTGGTCAATGAAATGTGGTTTTCCAAAGGTGAGCCAGAATCATTTCTTTGCACTCACAATAGTTCTGACATTTGTGGTAACAAAGACTGTTGGGTTGACAAATGAATTGATGGGTGCCACTGCAGACAAACATTTCCATTTGATACCTCTCCAGATACATCGACAAGATGTAAACCACTCCAGAGGGAATCCAGCATACCATGTTGGAGCCAGTGACAATCAAAATCTGGATGATAAGCATCAAGTATGACTGTTTTTTGGAAGTAGCTTCTTTGAGGTTTTGCTGAGATTTTTTCAAAAACATTATCAGGGAAATGTAGGCAAAAAGAACACAAATGCTGATACTGACTTGCATCAGTACAATAAACCAAGTTACAATTGATACAAACATAACAGAATTGGTCATATCAATGAAAGGAGAGCAAAAATCAAAGGGAATTTCACCTGTCAGCGACCACATTATAACAACCAGACAACATGCAAATAAGACAGCAAAGATAAGGGATCTGAAAACACACTTGAGGACAAAACTTGTGTCTTTGAATTTTGTATCCACAGGATGAAGGACAATCATGAGTCTTGATACTGCCAAGAAAAAGATAAGTAGAGGAGACAAAATATTGAAAAGGAGAGTAATACCAAAGAGAAAATGACATGCAATACCTGACTTCCACTGCCTTGCATAAATCCTAAAATATTCTTTGTAATATAAATCTACAATGCACAAGCAAAGCAAAGGCACTACACCTACAATATCACAGATGTTGATAGCTCCCACAATTATCCCATATGCCCTTAATTTTTCCAATGTTTTGACAAAGATGTATCTTTGAACAATAATTGAGAATGTACTCATGGCAAATACAACAAGAGAAATGCAATAAAGAGTGATTTTAATTGTTTCAGTTGGCAGGAGCCCAGTACATGATTCAAACCAGGCAATCTTTGCTGAGCAATGACTGTCTTCTGAAATCAGACAACAAAGGAAGGAGTCCTGGGTTTCAAGAATATACAAGTGAAGTCCTGTGAATGCCTCTGTATCAATGTGTGTCAGATAAGTTCCATTCAATGAGAGAATGCTGATAGAAGACAGACCAGAAAACAGGGCACTTGTTAGTGCTGATAAGAAATTCCCTGTGAAGTTCAGCAACAATAAACCAGGCAAATTGTTGAAAGCATTGTAGCCAATTTTATAGATCAAATTGTCAGGGAACAAAATTATTTTGAGGTTCACTGAGTGGTGGAAACAGTTATCACCAATTAATCTTATTTTATTAGAGCTGGCATCCAGGGAAATCAAACTCCATACATTGAAGCCTGCCTGACAAACATCAACCAAACTGGAGTTTCTCACACTGACAAGAACTGCATGATCAATGGTAAAGAGAGTGATGCTCACACTGAACAAAGAATGTTCAATCCACAGGACCTGGTGGGGCAAATTCAAACCTGTGTTAAATATAACATTTTGACATTTAACAGAAAGAAGCAAACATTCACAATGGGAGGGACAAGACCTTTCATGCAAAGAACAAAATTGCTCATCATCCTCCAATGGGCAATCAATCTCTCCATTGCATACATCACCAAAATGTACACATCTTTTGACTGCTCTACATTTGAACAAATGTGAACAAGTCTGATAGATTTCACACTTTCTGACCTGTTCATCTTTACCCTTTGGACAATCCCACTTGTTGTCACAGACATAACCCCAAGGAATACAATAGTATCCTGGACATTTGTACTTCATATTACACTGAATTTTGGTACAGTTTTGAATGTGTCCTCCTGACTGACAAGGTTCCAAGAATCCATGAGTACTCAGTTTGAAAACACAAATATTTGATGGAAGATAACATGTCAGCTCTTTTGGACTGCACAACAGCCTTCCAGAAGAGGTGCAAAATAGGTTTTCTCCAGTTTTGGTTTGATTTTCCTCCCATCTTTGGAGCATACCAGATACATGTTTGTGTACTGAGAACAAAACATCACTGTTCCCATACTCTGAATGCTTCTGTTCTCTATCATCATTCTTCTTTGCTTTTGGCCTGAACACATGACAATGGCCTGAAGCTGTACTCATATAAAAGTTTGAACAACTTTGTTTTCCAGACTTGTTGGTGAGATATTTACACTTGCTGGAATACTTATTTGATTCATTACATTCACAGCCCATTTCATCAGATGCTCTCTCTGGGCAGTCTTCTGTTCCATCACATATAAATTCACTCAAAATATATGCCATATTCTGGCAGTAGAATAAATTTCCACCTTTGATACCTTCTTTGGATGATTTATTTTCAATCATCAAGGCTTTTGATGATTTTGATACAACTGGGTCATATTTCAGTTTGTATGTGTCTGAACAACATTTGTGTGAGATGATGTGTGACTGATTAGCAGAAAATATGGGTGGAAACTCTTCACTGACTGCATCAATTAAGAATCTAAAGACTTTCATTGAGAATGGCTGGTATTGTTTCATTTTTAAATTCATATTTCCCCAGATGAATGTCAAACAGTCATTGTTCAATTGAAGTGAACTTTGAGGACATAGAAATAATTCTGGAATGATATGTTCATCATGTTTTTCCTTCCAACTGTGCTCCATGAAGCAAAAAACTGTCTTTCCTACTTTTGTTGCACAGTTCACCAGTACCCACCAAGGTTCAGCAAAATTGTTAAGAACCATGATGCCACATTGACATGGCCCCTGTGCACCCAGATGGCTATTGCTGCTAAAAGAAAAGTTGAAGATTTTACTTTTGAAAAAGTATGATTTTGTGGGTGGATGTAATTGACAGTGTGTTGAGCCTGTACTGGATTGAACCCAGTAAGACACATCTGCATCTCTTTGTTTCTCATTTCTCCCCTGCTGGAAGGTGACTGGATCACCATTATACCACTGCAGAGACCTCTGAAATTACAATGAGCATTGCTGACAAAATGGTGTGGGAAATACAGATAACAATGAGGCCACAAAACAAGTGACCAAATGCCAGAAAGAATTTTCTTTTCTGCAGTCTTTGTAGTTCTTGCCACATCTCTGCAGTTTCGTTTTGTGTAAACAAAGTGAGAGCATTGAGTACACGCTCGGGCATGCACAGAGCTGAAAGGACGCAGCTGTGCTGAGATTAGCCCACCTTATGCGAACCTGATGTACTATTCTTTCTGATGAAATCAGGGTGGAATACTGGACAAGAAAAGCTTCTGAGTGCATGTGGCCAGATGCCTGAGATATTTTGTATTGATTGATTACTATTCATTGACTGACTATGTGATTATTGCCATGGATTGTTTGATGTGGAGTAACAAGGCTTGTATAGTTAAATTTGTTTTCATATTTTTGTTTATTTTTTAGGTGATTTGAGGTGGGTTGCACGATTTGAGCAAAATTGGTGCGAGCCAAATCGAAGCACCTATAGGCAGCATCTTCCAAAAGTATGTCAGCAGCAGTTTCATGGTCCAGATGAGCATTGATTTGGGACCTTTTGGGTTCTTTTGGTTCATTTTGGGTTGGGGATAATGCGCAAGGAAGGAATTTGTCAAATTTGAATTTTTAGGTTTCTGAGGTCAAAAAAGGTCAAATTTGGAAGTGTAGGAAAAATGGGTTGTGGATGTAGAAATGTCTCCGTATCTCAGAAGGCACAAATATTTGGTGAAAGAAGTA
>JAAUXT010039224.1_pt1 | contig 30728 bp, 27 predicted proteins | sample 7278171 | NCBI WGS metagenome assembly JAAUXT01 (sample SAMN14350112, study PRJNA611818) | marine sediment metagenome | isolation source: surface marine sediment (1.8m) | place: French Polynesia: Moorea | collected 2018-08
CCGCGAAATGCAGGTTCGTACCGTTCTTGGGAGGCAAAACAACCGAGAAAGAAAGGTCGGGTCCACGCCGCGTGCGTCACGCGTTGCGTCCTTGTGCAAGTCAGCGGGCGCTGCGTCACGCTTTGGCACATTCCAAAAGCACCGTCACAACAAACGTGCGCAGCAATATTTCTTTTGACGCTGCGTCACACAATAGCCAGCAACACTGACGTCGCGCGTGCCCCTGCGTTGCCACAGTGACGCAACACGTGACGCAGGGCAGCGTGAACCCAGAGGGACCTTGATGAAGCTGTAGAAGGGGATCCAGAAGAAGAAAATATCAGTGAAGGTCTCGACGAGCAGGAAGGCGGCGTACACGACCCAGTAGGTCAGCCAGCGCGTGTCGTCGTCCTTCCCCGGGGACTCGATCGCCTTCAGTCTACGCGAGAGGGCACCACGTGACAGCGGCGACGTCAAACACGTGATGTGAGCGATGTCCACCACGTGACTTTGGTGGGCACGTGGCTTGGGCGGCGTCTCCACGTGGTTTGGGCGACGTCGAACTTTTGATGTGACGTCGGCCGCAAGAGGGATGGGTGAATGAGGAGAGTGCGCGAACCAGATTACGCGATGCAACGCGCAGCGTCCCTGGCGACATGTTTCCTTGGCAACGCAACGTACAACAGAGACGCGTTACGCTGCAACACACAATATGCTCCGCGCGCAGTGAAGTTGGGAGACACAGTGGGGAAGATCAAGGCGAAAATCTTCCAAGACGTGCGTGCGATGAGTATGAAACGTGACACACGACACGCGCAAAACGATAATGAACTGAACGGACAACGCCTGCGTCGACTCGGTCTACTCCACAGCCAAAGCCAAGAGCTGAAAACGTTTTGCACTGACGCAGCCCCTGGTGGATCCAGGGGCCTCGTGGCCTCTCGGAATTGGTGATGCAGTGCGCATTTCAGCGAGTACCAAAAGCATCTCCCAACCAACAACCGCCTGAAGTTTTCTTGTTGACTTTTGTTGAAGGTGGAAAAAGTGGCGCACTGCATCCCACTCCCCATGGAGGATCCGCCAGAAGCAACAACACAAGATCAAAAGCAAAACTGCTGGTGACGAAACGGGTCGCAACTCATGACGAAACGAGTCGCGTTTCGCACAGAGATTCCACGTTGCGAAAGTCAAATGGAATCTCCAGCCGAAACGTACAAATCAAAGACGAAGCAAAAACAGAACGAAACAAGGCACAGAGCTGTCTAGAACGAAAAAAATCTGATGATTAGTGTGTGAGATGTGCACAGCAGGACAAGTCAATCTCGGTGTTTTTCACGTCGGAAAAGGCAGTCATTTTCCCGCAGAGACCCCGTGCTGTACAGGTCAGAGCGTTAATTGGCATGCTGATCTCCCTGCAAGAGTCACTCACACAAACCAGGGGTGGATCCGTCAAGCGCTGTGCTACCTCCCTTGCAATCATCTTTTCTCCAAATGAAGATGACTTGACCCCCACGCAAAATTGTGTTGCCCGTTCGCCAGCAAAATGTTCAAACGCGGTGTCTTGTTTGGGAGGCTGGGGGTCCCTGCCCAAACCCCTGCTTACACACGTGCATTTCTTACATTGACTATATTCAGGTTGTGAAGCAACGAGGAATGAATGCACTGTGAGCAAAGAGAGCTGTAGAGAGAGACGGAGCGTTAACTACAGTGAGCAACAGACGCAGGTATCACAGTCACCATGGAAACAGCAGCACAGACGGCACCGCTACAGCTGCAAATTTACAAGACGCGTAACCGTGCACCCGTGCATTTCTCATGTGGGCAGCAGCAGTTCGATGGGACTTTGCACTTTTCATTCTTTTCGTCCTGACAAGTGCACATACAAAACGAAAAAGCCACACTCCACTCGAGGGCAGCACGCGTGCACACGGTCACCATTCAGCCACTAGATGTCGCCACGCTACCAACGCCACAGCAACGTCTCAGTCACGCGCATGCGCTCTCCCACCGCTACCGGCCTCGCGTTACCAGGGCGACAGGGTCGCCGTGGTTACCTTGAAGAAATCATAGAGCGGGATCCAGAAGAGGAAGATGTCTGAGAAGAATTCGACGAGGGAGAAGGTGGCGTAGACGACCCAGTACGTCAGCCACTTGGTGTCGTCGTCCTTCTGTTTCGTCTCGATCGCCTTCAGGCTGTAGGGGGCAGCAGCAGCAAACGTGAGATGGAACGTACACGAACAAACACGCAGGCAGACAGCGTCCCTGTAGCGTGGGAGCTCACCGACTTCACGCCCTTTCTCTCTGCAATCCAAACTACGTCAAACAAACGGGTCAAGAAAACCACCGAAGCTCAAATACATTGCAAACCACAAAAGTTGAAAATTGTCGGCTGAAAAATCATTGCAGTGAACGGAGAACAAAATTCATGTTCAACCGATCTGCACACGCGGCAGTTTCATTCAATGCACCAAAGTCCATAAAGATTCGCTGGCTTTTGATCTGCAGCGCGGTTCGGTGCGAAGCCATCGGCTGATCGCGACCATCTGTCTCCCGAACGCAGCATTGAAATACACATCTGATGATCAGCGTACGTGGAAACTCTCCCCGTGGGACCGCCGTATCTGCTGCTCCAGGGGCGGATCCAGGGTTTTGGTGCAAAGGGCGTCTCCAAGGTTGGGCAGAGGACAACGTGCGAGAGAACAGTGTACGAGGGGAGTTCGTTTCACTGAGGCCTTTCCCAGCACAGGAGTACCATTGTATTTTTTTTTCTGAATCGAGGCTCGCGAGTTGGCAGGGGGCAAGTGGATTGTGACCTCACACTTTGTGAGCAAATTTACAGGCAATTGGTCCTTATTCTTAGGAGCGGTGGTGAGGTTGGATGGGGTGTAATTTAGCTTGTGGTGAGGGGGGAGGGAGGGGTGTCCCTTGGATCAGTATCAGTCCAACATTGCCCAGGGGCCACTATGCAAGGGCGAACTTTGTTTTTCTTCCACGTGCACACACATTTGGTTTTGCAAATTTGCATTGCATGTGCGCGTGTATGTCAAAACCGCAGATGCTGCCCGCTGAATCGATTGGCTGGGCATTTCGCATCCCTGCTGCTGGTTTCGTGCGAACTCATCATTTTGAACGGAATCTGTGTCGAGTGGAATTTGCAGAACTGGTGCCAATCCCGTCAGTGACACGAGACAGACCAGGACTGGTGTCAACGGTTGGCGTAACAACAGCGGACTGGGGATCAGGGTTTGGGTGACCTGACAAGATCAAGATAACAACCTTGGCAGAGGGGTGGGGGCTTCAGACCGACTCCCTGCATGTTTATTTTTATATTGCAAAATTAGGAGAGAGGGTTTGGGGCGGGGGTAAAGGGTGCTGCTCGCCCCGAACTCGCAAACATTTCAACGTGTCAATGAGAAATTCAAGTGCCCGACAGCGCGAACTTTGAGGGAGGGAAAGGTAAAAACTTTTCAGGGGCGAAACCCTGGATCTGTCCCTGCAGTGGGACGCGGCAGATAACTCGTTCGTCGCCCAGGAAACGAGAGCCACAGCAGATTCATGAATGAATAAACTTGTTTTGTGCGCAATCCCGAGACAAACACCTGCCCGACATGACATCGGTCCAGGCACCTGAAATGGGCCGGGTGCATTTCTTTCTTCAGAAGTCAACAAAATGAAGTATTGTCAGGAACATTGACGCGACTCGGGCCAGATTCGCACCACATGCGTCGTGCGTTACGTCCCTGTATGTCAGCAGAGACGATTGTGGTTGCGTCACGTGCTCCGTCCCTACACGTCTGTTGGGACGCAATGCAAGACACGTGGTGTGAGCCTGGCCTCACACTGGATACGTCACGTGTTACGTTGCGCACCTGCACAGAACGCTGCGTTTACCCGACGACCCAACTCACTTTGACGTTGCGTGAGACGTTGTTGGCGGGTCAGAACTACCCGGTGTCAAAATGTAACTGTACTTTCCACTTGACGATCATCTGAGTGGAAACTACCCAAAGACAAGGGTCAAAAGGTCAACATATGCTTTGTCACTTTGGTCTGAACAGCACACTATTCAAGACTTTGAAAGTGGAGGTTACAAACAAAATATATTTCGAAAACTCTTTGAAACAAAATTTTCTGGCAAAGTCCTCTATTTTATTTCAAATGAGGACTTTGCCATACAATTTTGTTTCAAAGAGTTTTCAAAATTAATTTTGTTTGTCACTTCCATTTTTAAAATCCCTCTCTCACTGAACTTGAATGGTGTGCTGTTGGGAGTACCTCATACAGGGAACTTTCCACTCAACAACCATCCGAGTCAAAAGGCCCCATGGGTACTTTTGACAACCGGGGTGTTCTGACACTCCAACAACGTGTCCAGCGTGAACCCCGCTTCACGTGTATCATAACCGATTGGATAGAGCACAACATGAGACAGCCGAGGCTTAGCGAAGGCACACGTTTGTTGACTCGTTTCGTCCTTTGTTTGCTTTGCAAATGAGACATTCCAAGGCTCAATGCGCTTGTTGACTGAGGGCACAACGTGCACTCCGTAAAATGCATTTTGATTCCCAGATTTTGTGTGTGTATCTCATTCTGGTGTGTGTGTGTGTGTGTGTGTGTGTGTGTGTGTGTGTTTGTGTGTGCGTACGCCCGTGTTCGTGTGTGCGTGTGTGTGTTCGTGTTCGCTGAGACTTACGAGGCGTAGGCCGGGTAGAGGAAACCAACGAAGTTGCAGAGGAACTGGGAGCCGTATCCGACCATCAGGTAGATGCCGAGGAACACTGCAAGCCCTGCAAAAAGAACGCACCCACGGGTAAAGAAATATTCACTTCGAATAGGACGTACCCTGGGTGTAAAACTCAAGCGCTGTGCGGACAGAATCCGATCAGTGACAAAATTCTACAGGTCACTGAGGAGTCTGCCTGGTAGGTTCGTGACACAAAGATTTGTCCACAAATTTGCTGAAGTTTTCTGGAGGATTGGTTGAAAACTTCCTTCTCACAGAGCGATAAATAGTCGTGTTCTACTCGTATTTGCGCGGTCGTTTGAGCCAGACCACTGCACCACCAGTCACACATGTTTGGGATATCCAGATCACTGAGGTGATCTGCTATGAATTACTGGATTGGGCATAAGAACAAAAACCGGCACTCAGTGCAGATCTGCCTTGAGAGCAAACTGTATTCCAGACAGGAAGATCTGGACCTGTTTGATCTCAGTGGCTGAACCAGACGAAGAGAGAAGGGGGACCGGATGACCCCTGCCCCAAAGAAAGCTCAGCTCACTTGGTATTGCACACGGGTCCCAGTTTTCATTTTCCGGTGTCAGTTTCTTCAAAGTTGGGACCAGTTCCTTCACACGCACAACACACACACACACACACACACACACACACTTCAGTTCTGTTGCAGAGTAGGCAGGGTCCGCGATCGGAATTCAAACATTCCTCCCGCTCATGATTCATTCTGAAGTGTTTACAGCTGTCCCTATTTCTGCCATCCCAACACCCACTTGAACCTAACCTTCGTCAGAAACTCTTCAAGTCTGGTCAAAGTCCTGTGAACTTTGAGACAACTCAGCGCAGAGTGATCTCATGCCTAATTTTGTGCACGTTTATTTGTGGACCTTGTCACCCACTTGTCTGTGTTCGAGGCGGAACCACGTGGGCGGAACACAACAATGGGACACTTCCTGATTCTAATCAACGAAAGTGAGGGGTGTGGTTGCAGGGGCGGGTCCAAGGGGAGCCGCCCCCGGAAAAAAAAATCAGCCCCAGTTTTGGACTGGACACAGCACTGTAATGTGCAGAAGATATTTCTTTTCGCACACAAAAACATCAAAGTTGCAAACGCCTCCTCCCGTAAAGAGTCACACCCTGAAAATACTGGTTCTGCCCCTGGGTTGATCCCGTCTCACAAAAGTGAGTTTGGGGGGCGGTCGTCTGACAAGACCCTGCGAAACAAGTCATCTTTCAGTGAGCCATCTGACGTCGACAAATTTCAATGCAACCCAACGGTTTGTGCCGTGAGTTTGAAATGAGAAGCATTCAAATGAAACTGGAAACAAAAAATGCCACGAATTCTCACGTCACGAGACAATGCCTGTGTTTATCATGATCATGGCCACACTTTCACCTGCCTTGCTTGCGTCAGTTCTTCGCGACTGAAAGTTGCACTTTGCTCACCGTAAGCGATGTACAGCCTCCGGACCCCCGTCTTCTGTTCGATCTTTTCCAGAATGTCTGTGATCGCGTTCTTTTCGTGGAGCATCTTGTCCAACTTCGCCTTGTAATTTTCTAGAGTCTGCGCCATTTTGTCTGGTTGAAAATGAGCGGTGAACTTTGACCTCGGCTAAAATAAGAAAGCCACTCGAGTTAGCAAACAGGACATATTCAGTTACTGCTGCTACATTTGCACAATAATCTGGAGACTGTTACAGACGAGTAAACCTGAAGTTTTAACGTGAAATATGTGAAAAAATGTTCATACCGTTGAGCTGTCAAATGCAAAATTTGAGAACCGGAAGTTCTGTGCAGCTGAAGTGAAAATGTTCGTCTTTGCAATTAAAAATTCCTTGATTGTTTTAAAATCCTCAAAAAGCGTAAAATTAACAAAAAAGTCAGAAGTCAAAGTAAAATGCTGTTTTACAGGAAGTGATCTGAGTGAAATTGCCTGTGAAGCTGGAGGAAAACAAAACAGCCTGATTGACGTCACAGAGAATTTTGGAGGACAACATTTTCTGAGGCAATGGCTGGCAGGTGCTTGTTGTCCTTCAAACAAGTTTTAATTTATGGCGTTTAGCGTTTGTTTCCTCGATGTGAGTGACTCTACTCCTCAGTAGGATACAAAATAAAGGTATGGAGTTTTATTTTACAGTGTTTTAGTGGCCGGAAAGGGGATATTTTAGGCAAAAATAGGCGTTTGATTTTGGTCTCAACAACAAACAGCTGTTGTGTTGTTTTTCTGCAAGTCCAGTGCAAAAAGATGAGCAGATCTTGACCTCGACGGTCCAAATAAAATCATCTTACTCCAGTTTCTTTGTGCATGTTTCATTCCAACACTCTCGTGTCTCGTGGATTCATAGCTCGGAATGTCACGGAAGGAACGAATCAAAATTTGACGTCTTGTTTGCCTTCCTGTTTCAGGCAAGAATGTGGGAAGTTAGCTGACAGTGGGTCTGCGCGTAGTTCGTTGCGCCTGGGAGAAATCGCCGACGCTGACTTGAGGAAAGCGTCGTCGGCGTTGAGATGGCGGCGCCGCGGAGCGAGCCCCTCAGCATCGACACCGAGTTCATCAGCAGCTTCCATGTCGGAGCGCGCTTCACCGAGCTCACGCCCATAGGTGAGGAAGGACATCACCACATAGGGGCCGAGCTTCTGGAAAGAAACATTCACACTGGGGAAGATCCACTGGGGATCCACCCTCAATAAAACGCAACGTCTTTGTGGGTTGGGGTGAAAAGCCGCCCCCCGACCATTTCCTGGTTCCGACCTTGTGCCCTTCATGTTACTCACGCCGTGGTCACTCACACCGCAGGTTACGGAGCGAACGGACTTGTATTTGCGGGCATCGACAGCGAGTGCGACAAACACGTGGCCATCAAGAAGGTCAGCTTCCACGACGGCGTCTCGTGCAAGTGCGCGCTGCGGGAGATCAAGATCATCCGAGGTACGTGCGCCGCTCCCTTCCGTCTTGGGGCGTGTTCGATCTGGAGTACTGTTGCGCTCAAAGCAGGGCTTTTTCGGGTGCTTGGGGAACAGAGAGATGTCAGTGCACCGAATCGAACACGGCCACTTCCCCTGACTTTGAAGTCAGCTTCTGAACGCCAAGTGTTTCAGGAAGGTTTCCGGTGCTGCTCAGCTACCTTTTCATCCTGTTTCATGAAGGACAACATTTTCCCGTGCAGGTTTGCAGCACGAGAACATCGTGCGCGTGCACGAGTGCCTGGGTCCGAACGGCGCTTCATTGGAGAGCATGGGGCCCGAGCTGCGCGCCGTGTACATCGTGCAGGAGCTGCTCGATACGGACCTGCACTGCATCATCCAGTCGGGGCAGCTCACTGAACAGCACGCTCAACTCTTCTTCTACCAGGTGCGTAACCGACTCGTGTAAAACTGAAGTGCTGCAAAGGGAAATGATTGTGGATTCCTTTGTAGTGTTGCGACGAGTCGACCACCTGGACGGATCACACAAAATGTTTTTCAAAGTGTCCAGTGAACCACAGAATGAGATGTACGGACCTTTGGGTGTGTTGGATGCCTCATGTCGGTCTCATGTGCACGTGCACACACGCACACGAATTACACGCTCACACACACCGTATTTCTTCCTCTCAGCTGCTGCGCGGCCTCAAATACCTCCACTCGGCACACGTCGTTCACCGGGACGTGAAGCCGAGTAACCTGCTCGTCAACCTCGACGACCTGACGCTCAAACTGACCGACTTTGGTCTGTCGAGGGTCATCGACCCCACCTACAATCACAAGGTACGTCGTCACACACACACACCTCCCCCCTTCTCTGTCTGTCTCCCTGTTTCTCTCTCTCTCTGTCTCTCTTTCCCTCTCTCTCTCTCTCTCACACACACACACACACACACACACCACACGTTCGGGAACACATCCATTCTCAGTTAAGTCGTTTTTCAAAGCACTAAATGAATGGTTGGTATTGTTACACGTGCAGGGTCACCTGACTGCGCACGTGGGTAGCACGTGGTACCGCTCCCCGGAGCACGTGATCGCCCCACGTGACTACGACGTGGCGGTGGACGTGTGGGCGGCGGGGTGCGTGCTAGGGGAGATGCTGCTCGGGCGGCCGTTGTTTCCCGGAGCGCACGAGGTCAACCAGCTCCACCTCATACTCGACTCGATCGGTGAGTGTGTGTGCGTGTAGAGTACGTGTGCGTGAGGTCAGACAGCTACAGCGCAAGCGAGTTCTGTCGGGGATGCATCGAGCACGCATGTGGATGGTTGTAAATTTACGTGTGTTTTGTCGTCATTCTGATATCGTTGCCATCGTTCTGACCTTGTTGCCATGGTTACAGAGCTGGAGGAGAGCGATTGGAACCACGTGCTACGGCTGCTGCCCAACAAGCTGCTCAAGAACCACCCGCTGCAGACGCGAACCCCTCTGCGGGAACGGCTTCCGGACCTTCATCCACTGTGTAGGTCGCGCGCGTGTGTCTGTGTGTGTGCGCGCGTGCGTGTGTATGTGTGTGTGTGTGTCGTTTAGATCAACACAAGGCCATCAGCAATTTTCCTGGACAAGTCAGGCCTTTTTCGGATCCGGTGCATCGTGCCTTTCGTCCCTGCACAAGTCAGTGGGTGTAGCGTCCCCAACGTACTTGCTGCCCCACATACGCCAATGCTTTGAGTTAAAACCCACGGCTGACCTTCTGCTCCTGACCTGACCGTGTGACTGATCCTCGCAGGTCTGGACCTGCTGGAGCGCCTACTTCGCTTCAACCCCGCGGACCGGCTGACTGCGGAGGAGGCGCTGAGTCACCCGTATCTGCACGAGCTGCACTGCGTGGGGGACGAGCCCGTCGTGGAGAGACCCTTCAACATAGAGCACGAGGTGAGGGAGAAGGGTGTGGGGAGAAAGAGCGGAGGGAGGCAGACAGGGGGCTGGAGGAAATGACGCGAATTTCCCTGCACAATGGACATGTCATCAAATTTCTGAATCTTTTATACAATATAACAGTGGGAAGTTTTGAACGTGTTGATTACTTCGTGTGTCACTGCCATGTTCATGATGCGACGTTGTTATCAAGGTGATTTTCTTGCGTTTCCAGGTCGACGACTTGTCCCCAACCTCCATCAAGGAGATGCTCTGCTCCGAGGTGTCACGTGACTCTTTCTCCTGCGGACAGAGAGCGCCCCCGGCCGACGCCAACCTCCCCAGCAAAATCGTCAACAAGAACCTGCGCAACCAGCTCATCCACCACAGAGTCGCCATGGAAACGAGCGGCGGCGTCGCCACGGATGCGCGCGCAGGCGTTCCCGTCGTCACGGAATCCAAGATGGAGGCCTTCAATCTGGAACCCCCAGAGAAGGTGAAATTCTACCAGTCTGAGTCTGAGTTGAGTTGCTCTGACGATACGAACGAGTTTGATATTGAGGAAGTTGAGAGCAACGCGTCCAGTGACTGTGAGAAGGAATCCTACCAGTCGATGCTGGAACACCTCAACAAACTCAACATGGCCAAGAGTGTGATGGAGTCACCACGCAAGACGAGGAAAGAGGGGGCTAAAGAGCCGAAGAAGGAGGTGGAGAAGAGAGACGAGGATGAAAAGGACACGGCGGAATTCTCCGTCCGGAAGAGGGAAGAGGACAACCAACTCACGTTCCGGTTTCACAACAACTGGGCCCCTCCCAGTCCTCGAAATGTCCAGGACGAGGAAGAGGAGGAGGAGGGCGGGGACACAGAACCCCTCTTCATCGAGGATTTCATGTTCCCGAGGGTCGCCACAGTCATCGAACTGAAGGGGAAAGAGCCAAAGCGAGAATCCAGAAATGCAAATCAAATTCCAGGTTGGACCAAGGAAGCGCGTTTCGAAAACTTCATGGACGGCCATTTTGAAAATGACGGAAACAAACTGTGGGATGTTTCTCACGTTGAGGAGAGGCTGAGTCCGAAATTTTTCGAGGCCTTGACAATCAACACAGAAGAAACGGAAAATCTGAAGGAATTTTCACAACCCTCCCCGAAGAGAAATGACAGCGCTGAAGAAGAGTCTCCAAAGTCTCCAGAGGTCAGTATTCCAGTCGGGGGTGACGTGGAAAGTGAGGAGCCTTGTGATAAAAGTGCGGAAGTGTGTGTGGACAGCAACTTGTACGAGACGCCTGAGACGCTGGGCTGTGATTGGGCAGACAGCGCCAAGGATGAGGCCAACAGGGTGAGAGCTGCGTCCCCATTGGACAGCGCGTCTGATGGCGAAAACCTCAACCAATCAGAGGAGAACACCAGTGAACCACCACGAATCACGCCATCGGGAAGTGACGTCACCCAAGAAAACACGAATTTGGTTCCGCTGCGAAGCATTGGGAGCAGTCGGGAGAGTGACCTGGACAGCGACGCCAGTTCCGACTCCAACAAAATGGTGGAAGAAGCCGAGCTCCAGAACCTCAATATTTCGGGAAGTTTCTCCTCGATGGAGAAGCTGAAGGAGCTGTGTGACTCGGAGAACCAGAGGTGCAGGACGCCGAGCGACGGGAGCAGCAGCGGAGCCGCCATCTTGAGTGGCGCCGCCATTCCTGACAAGGAGACGATCAAGAGAAAACTAAACAACCTCAATCACAAGAAACTCAAGGACATCGCTAACTTCGGAGCTCCGGCCATTGAGGAGATTGAGGCTGCTGCTGTTGCCATGGCGACCGTCGCAGACAAGAACGACAAGAACAGGCAAAGTCAAGGCTGCCGGCCAAAGATCTTCAAAGATACCCCGAATCACCCAGGAAACGCAGGTTCGTTCCACACGAGGACCGCCCCGGGTTCCAGACCCAGGAGGTCCATCAACCTCCACAAACTGAGACAAGAGATCAACGAGAGACTGAAGCGGGAAGAAGCCCAGGCGAGCGTCGGGGAGCTGGCTGCCGGCGGGGACTGGGTTTATTCCAGCGGGGCGGCCGGCGGATCCGTGGACGATAATGCAGGGTTTGGCGGCGCTTACGCCATGCTGGCGGAAACGGAAATGGGTTGGGGCGGAAGTAGGCGGACACGTGAGCGGAGGCGGAGTCGCCGCGAGGTGGCAACAGTGGAGTACGCGCTGCCGCAGCCGCGCTGGCCGTGCGGGGGCGACACGACGCACTCGCCGCCCCGCTTCATCCGCGACTTCAACAACGGAAACAACAGCAACAACAATCACGTGGGCAGCAGCAACGGCAGCAACAACCACAGAAGAGGCAGCAACAGACGCAAAAAGAAAACCAAAGCACTTTGATCAAAAGATGACTTTTTCTCTGTGGAAAATCAGACGTTTGTTGGATCTAACTTTTCTACAGAATCCGTGGGAGTGATAGCGTTGCAATCGAACCCACCCAATTCGAACACGTTTTTCCGAGTGAATTGTCCGAAGTTCGAGTTTGAATCAAACTGTTTCGGTTGGCTAAATGTTCGAATTGTGTCAGTTTCTGAACTGAGTTGAGATCGAACCAGGTGCGGTCGAGTTTTGTTGTTTTCTCGAAACTGTTCGTTTTCCTTGATTCGGACCTTTTCTTCATCGAAGCGGAAACAGTGAAGCGATTGTGCGACGATCGTGTTGGGGTCGGGTTCCCCTGGTGGTCGACCCTGCTCCGAATCCGCTGCTGTTGTTTCCTGACAGCCATGTGTGAGTCAAGTGCCCAACGTTGCTGTTCATGGGAGAGGATCCAGGAATTGTCAGACATGGGGCCCAGTCCCCAATGGTCAGCGTGCGCCTTGCCCTGGATCTGCTCCCGTTTGTTGGAGAATTCTTTCAGTGATATCAAGTTATCTGACGTGAAATTTGGTTTTGGTAGATTTGAGCTCGTTTTCTCGCCATGTTGCTTGTGGCTCTGTGTTGGTAGATGAAGCCTTGAGTCTGGGTGCGTAGGACTGTGATCACTCGTTCATGTTGAATTCCTCTTTCCAACGAGAAAGGCTAAAATACGTTTGTTGTTGAGTCTGCATCACACTGGATGCGTCACGCGCTGTGTCTTTGTACAGCAAGGTCAGCGAGCGTTGCGTCGGGTTGTTGACGTCGTTGTTCACGACGCAATGCATGTTCGCCAGTTCATGCACACCTGCCCCCGCCCTCCCCTCGCCATTGGAAGTTCTTCCGTTTTCGGAGGGAGGGGGACGTGCCGTCGTGCTTCACTGGCTGTTGCTTTGCGCGGGGACGAAAGGCACGGTCCATCCGGTGTGAACAGGCCCCACGGAGTGCGTGGGACGCACGAGGACGTTCGATCAAGTTATATCGTGTACTCTGAATAAAATTCTTGCGTACATCAGACACGTGCAGCTGTTGTCATGGAAACCTCGTGCGTGAGGGCGACGTCCGATGTCACATTTGGATGTTTTTGCGGAGATTTGCAAGGGCGGTCGATCCACTGTTGGCTCTGTTGGTTGGATTTCTGAGAGCAAAACAAGAACACCGTCAGGTGCAGAGACGCGCCGACTTCATATCCAGGCTTTGAATTTTGGGGCGGGGCTTACACACGTTCCGGAAAAAGCCTGACCACAATGTCCGCGCTGACACTTTGTGCTCTTCGGTTTGACGGAGTTGTTCGGTGAACGCCGGGAAGCAAATCTGAGAACGTGTTCGGAACTTTATTGAACCAAAAAATATTTTTTGACACGGAATATAGGAAGAACTAGATCTACACGACGCACAAAAAAGCGGTGCAAAAATAAAAAGAACTTTTGATAAACTTTGTCAATTTGTGACCACTGGAATCAGAAAACCAAAATCGAATTGGACTTGCAAGTTTTCGTCAGCCGCATGAACGTCAAATTTTTCACTTTGGGGTCAAGCAACCCAGGTTGGTTTGGTTAAACTCTTACACCCAAGTGGCTTCACCCCAAGTTGCGTGGAAATGTGTGTGTGTGTGTGTGTGGGGGGGGGGTTGAAGCACCCGAGGTTGCTCCCCCACACCTCTACCACCGCAACTGTCCACAGACAGCAGCCACAGACGCGAATACGCGGCTTTCACAACATCACCTCGCTTGGCGGCTGGTAATCACAAGAATCGAACCGAATCTTCAATAAAACCAAAATCGATGCACCCGACCCCACCCTGGTCGTACGCGCTTTCCATTTTTTCTTTCAGTTCGAATTTGCTGAAAAACGACCGAAACAGGCAGGAGTCAATGGTCATCAACAGGATCTGTTCGAATTGATCGTGAAAACAAAGCGAGTTCGAATTCGATGCGAGTCGGTGCACACAGGTGCGAGATCATAATTCCACAGATTTTTGGCGCGAAAATACGCAAGTCAAGTCAGACAGAAATTTTGCAAAACTGGACCACGAATAGATCATCTCAGGATCGTACCTTTGGCAAACACGTGAACACCCGGATAAAATGCGCGTTTTTTCGAGCTATCACAGAACTAACACAACAAAAAATACCAAGTCCCTCTTGTCACATAATGTCAAATTTGAAAACATGAGAGAATACATATTATTTCGAAAATGTAGATCCAACACGCACGAAAGAATTTTTTGTTTGTCTGGAACTCAACACGAACAGCCAGTACGTATCAACGGCGAATCAAGACACGAAAGCCATGATCACAGAAATGAAACAAAAAGCGACTTTTGGGGGAGAGTTTGAACGCAAAACAACTAATCGACGGCAATGGCTCGTCATCACCTCACAATGATTTGGTAATTATTTCATGGGGGAAAGACCCTCGTTTCGATTTGTTTTCTGGAGTAAACGACACGGAGTACACAATTCCACAGGTCTGTCCCCGCCCAATTCCAAGTCCACAAGATACCGGTAAGTTCAAATTAGCCACGATTTGAACTGGGAAAGAAAATGTCTTCGCTTGGGTGGGTCATTGTTCAAGTTGGTGAGAATCTGCTCCAAACATGCAGACGACATTTCTGGTGCGGGGGAGTTCGAATTGGCTGGGGATTGGTCACGTTTACCTGCGGCGAACATCGAACACACAAGTGAAGATAAGTGAGGAGTTCACCGAATCCGAAGAAAATTAAAAAATCCTAACCATTTTGTGAGTTTTGTGACTGAACTAGTTTCTCAATTCCACAAAAGAATTTTGTTCCGTCTTTGTCGGACTTGGACAGTTTTCTAAAATTATCTGACTCGGTGAACTCAGTTCGGTGATTTTTTCTTGAATAGATCTACACAGTGAGTATAATGGAAAACGGAATTACAGAAATTTGCTCATTCACTTTTTGCAAACAAAGTGAGCAGAGGCCTGCTACACACCGGATGCGACTTATAACGTTGTTGCTCTTGACGGCAATGTATGAGACGCATGACGCATCAGTGTGAAACAGGCCTTACAATGCGAATCGACTTTCAAGAGCCTGGCTTTGGCAAGGAATGTGGCTCGGGCTTGCACCTTGCAAGGCCCACTCGCACAACCGTCAAAATGCCCTTGGCTCTCAGTTCAAATTGAACCGTAGACCAAGGACGCGCACGCGGTTTGCGTGGACTCGGCATGTTTTCCGTTTGGCCGTGTTCGATTTGGCGCACCTCGCGCAGAACCGCATCATCATCACAGACACTTCAAACTCGCCGTGAACATTCGCATCGGACCTACAATTCCGTCGTTTGAGAACCTTTCAGCCTGCGATTTTGAGCATCACATCTGCTGAGCCACATCACTTGAAGAGATAGATCATGCTCGAAGTCTCCAATTCGTCTGACAACACACAAAGTGCAGTGTATTGAAGGCCTGGCCTAATTCAACCCATCCTACATGCACTTCAGACCGTCTTGTATACAGGTGTCGCATGATGTCGACACACGTTGTGCCACTCTCTGCCTCCAGTTGGTGGATATGTACCCTCCATTAGTCCATTTTCCCATTTTAGGTGCACATTTGATATCTCGCCAGATCACGCTGACAATTTTTGTGCAACAGAACGAAAAAATTTGCGGTGAGAGCAACGACAACCGGCACCGCTACCGCTGTGCAACGCAACATCTCACCGCCACATGCCGTTGAGTTGGCGGCGGCGACGGCGAACGCAACAGCCGAAGGAGCACGTTGCAGACTCGACGTGCAGAAAAATATCAACACGACTCTTGATCAACTACATCTAAAGCGACGCCCTTCAAGGCGGACAAGCGCTTTTTGCGACGAACAAAAACTCAAAAGAACCAATTTGAATTTCGCTTGCTGTGTGTATGTACTGGAAATTTCAGGGACGGATCCAGGATTTGTCAACGGAAGCGGACAATAGTCCCCAGGGCAAGAACAACTTTGAAAACTGACATTTGAAGACCATTCAGCACGTGGGTCGGGCCTGGCCTCTCGGGGTTCCTGGACCCGTCCCTGAAGCTCCACAATTGGGGCATCGATCTGTATCCCGTGTGAATCAACCTTCGCAATACCAACTCTTCGGAATCTACAGAATAAAACCTGTTCCACTTTGCGCGATTACCGTAAAATCCCGCGTATAAGACCCCTTCGCGTATAAGACCACCCCCTTTTTCAGCCACAAAATCAGTACAAAGCTATTTTTTAATATTTTCAGAAAATTTGTTCATATACACAAATTTTAGGTTTTTCTAAATCAAAATCCAAGAAATTCTGCTTCAAAAATATTTTTTCCAAATATTTTTTCTGATCCCAAGGTTTTTTATCTTAATTTTTTCTTCCAAAAGTTATAAATGTACCCTTCTCAGGCAACTCTTTTCCATTTTGTCCCAATTTGAACTCAATTTTGATAATTCCTTGACTGATCCCACTCTCTTTTTGTGCTTTGCTTTCTCATTTTTACTCTTGACTCATGAGTTCTTGTAATATTGTTAATCAATTATGTCAAAAGTCCAATCCTCACGTATAAGACCACCCCCCTTTTTTGGCATTAATTTTTTGGCATCAAAAAGGGGTCTTATACGCGGGATTTTACGGTACTTGCGTGAAGTCAGCGACTAAAACTATTTACCTGTCACCCCTCCCCAAACGCTACCCCCCGCCCACACCTCACTCCCTCAATAAAATGGCCAAACACCAAAACACACAAGCGGAAACTTGTTCCTTTTCCTTGATCGTCTGTGCTTTCAAACCACGACATTACGATGTGAGCATCACCTCACAAAACCCTGAATGTCAACAGAATCTTACCCTCCACGTTTGTGCATCCAACTCCCACATTGGTTGGTTCCGCAGAACAATCTGAACTGCGCTTGCAATGCGAAACGCGGTTTTACCAGACGAAGGACGTTAGAGAATGACGCAATCTTTCCTTTTCTCTTCGGAATAAGAGGCTCGGCCAAGAGACGTCGAGCTTTGGGACCTTCTGAATGACCCGGATGTCTGGAAATTTGACGCCTGAGCCGAAGAAGTTGAGGAACGGGGTGTTCGGGTCGTTCCGGAGTAACCGGAACTGTAGGTTGCTCCGGAACTGTAGGTTGTTCCGGAACTGTAGGTTGCTCCGGAACTGTAGGTTGTTCCGGAACTGTAGGTTGTTCCGGAACTGTAGGTCGTTCCGGAACCATTTCCACCGGAAGTTTGGATCGTACTTCCGGTTTGGGACACGGCGGGATTGAAGGGCGGTGGCCTGTGCGCTGATTGGCTCACACCACTGCTGCTCACGTGACCCGCGGAACTTGACCTCGAGTATTCCACGCCACTCTCCCCAGAGCTCAAACCAGTGGCGCCCCCAAACTGCCGCGGCCCCTCATTGTACGACTTCCAGTTGACGTCGTCCCCCACATCCTTGTACACGATCAGATACCCCGGGTAACATTGATCAAGCTCGTACACGACGAAGATGCTCGGGTTCGATTCGTTGTCCACGGTGGAGTCGTAGAGCTCGTGGCCCTGACCTTGACCCTGACTGGGCAGAGCCGGCGGACGCTGCATGGAGCTGTCCCCTTTTGTGTACTTCCCCACCAACACGTCGGCGAGGAACATGTAATGCTTGCCCGAGTTGCTTGTGTAGCGGTGGCTGTAGGACGCGTCCTTCGCGAAGTACGCGCCTTTTCCATACATGGTGGCGTGTCTTCCCGAGAGACGCCAGTCGAAGTTCTGGAAGCAGATGCTTTTGACGGCGTCGTCTTGGTCCGTTCCGTGGAACAGACGCTTCTGAGACGTCGTTCCCATCTCCTCCCTCCGTCTGGAAACGAGACGGAAACCATGACAACACAACTGGTGGGTGGCGGGAACCAAGGTCCCACGACTTCCGATATCATCCCCTCTCCCAATATGGCCCGAGAGAGAGAGAGAGAGAGAGAGAGAGAGAGAGAGAGAGAGAGACAGACAGACAGACACACACACACACACAACAGTCAAACAGGAAACATGTGTACGCGTGTGAGGCTCAGAAACACACACACACACACACACACGCACCTTTGGAACCGGTTCCACAGCTGTATATTCTGCACGTGCAGGATCTCGAGAATCTCGTACTGAGACGCGGGCAGCGTCTTCCGAAACAGCGTCGCGACCTCCGTGAACTCCCTGACCCCGCGGGTCACCGGAATCAGGTCAAACCTGGAACAAGAAAACCTCTGCTGAAACCGTCTCGCAAACAAAGTTTCGAAGCTGGTGCTTACAAGTCCACGTTCAGGTACTTGTTCCGGGTAGTGGGTGTTGGTGTTGGTGGTGGTGGTGGGGGGGGGGGGTAAAGCGGCGATTGTGCACGTGGGGAAGTACGCTGCGACGAACCTCTGGCCAAACTTTGGCACGAGACGGTGCTGACTTGGGTCTCTCCACTCACCCTTTGTTGGTGGTGTCCATAGCCGCCCACTGCGCCGGCAGTTTCGCGGAGTTGTACCTTCTCTCTGGTTTTCTACAAAGACAGATGTTGCGAAACTCTGTGAATTTCCAACGGATCTTGACTGGATGGACAGTTTTCAAAAGATGGACGAGCGCAAATGTCCAATGGTGAAAGAATCGAAGTGACTTTTGCCGGTGGATCCAGGTCAAGGTGGCCAAAGGAAAGGTTTGCAAACACTGGGTTTTTTTTTTTTCGTTTTTTGCCCTTTTAAGAGAGGGTAGGAAAGAGAATTTTCTTCTTTCAGGCATAGTGGGTTCATGCTCCCTGGACCCACGTGGGAAACCTTTCCACTGCGGTCTCAGTGACCTGGTGTGGAGGAAAGACGCGGGTACCTGAAGAGGCGCGCCGTGACGTCCTCCCGCGACACGAACGTCGGGCGTCTCCGCACCTTCCGCGTCGTGCCGTAGTACGTGTTCACCTGTCAATCAAACAATCGATCAATGATTTCCTTTGGAGAAATTTGTCATACAGACACGTCTGTGATTTGAGTCTTCTTTGGTGCTTTAGATTCTACGCATTGCCTTTGATGAAGTGTGTGCACCTGGAGGAACTTGTCGAGGTGCACCTTGTACATGTACTTGGCGCTCTGCTTCTCGAACACGATCTCCTGCGCGCGGCGCTGCAGGAACTTCGCTTCTATCAGGTCCTGGTGCGGAAACTCGCCGTCCTGTAAGAACAAACAAGAATGTTAGACAGTGCTGAACCGCGTATGGGTTTTGAAACTCGCCCTACAGGAGGCAACAAGAAGGCTTCGCCGCATTGCCTGCGCACAACTTCACAGAAATAGGAAACTCGCGTGACTAAAACAAGAACAAGAACGTTTTACAGAAATCAGCCGCGCTTGACACAAAGTCGTTGTCCTGCAGAATGTTTCACAGTACCAAGCCAAGATTTGCTGAAGAAGTGAGTGTCATGCTGAGGGCTTTCAGGTTTGGTGAGAGAGCAGCGATATGGACTCACGCTGCCGTACTCGACCCATTTGTGGTTGTCCCGGAAGTACCACTTCCACACGGTGGAGAAGGTGCAGTCTGCGTCCGGCAGCGCCATGTAGGAACGCGTCGAGAAGCGCTTTATCTGCATGTCTGAAATCACGTGGAACACGTGACCGTGGGAAAGAACACTTGAGTGTGGTACAACGTGGAGAATAAGGCTCGTTCAGGTTCTAGGTATCTAAGCACCACAGAATAAAGTTTCGCGCCCGTTTCACATTGGACGCGACACACGTTGCGTCCTTGCCCGTTTGTGGGGCAAGGCCCTTCTTGCCCAGGGACGCAGCGCGTCGCAAAAGACACGCACCGGCAGGTCTGGTAACTTGGAAGTCGCCGCGACGTCGAAACTTGACCTGCATCGTCACGCCGTCAGTCTCAACCTTGCGAGCATTATACAGAACAGAGACCGTCAGACAACGAAAAATTGCAGAATGTCAACGAACATGAGAGAGCAGGGGTACTGACCCCTCCAAAGCATTCATATTACTCACGACAACATTTTTCAGTGCAGGGTTGCAGAACGCCGCTTCCAGGGTTATGTTGGTCGTCTCGTTGCAGTCCTTCCACTCGTGCGCGCCCCCTGCTGTCGACTTGCGATAACGCCACCTGTAGGGCAGGTGGAAGTGCTCCATGTTGCATCTGTTGTCGCGGCACGCTCCAGCGACGTGTTTGTGGCAGAGGTCTTCTGAGGTCGGTCGCCTTGGAGACGCCGCTGCGGCTGCGTGCGCATCACCAGTCGGACTCTTGGGACTCTTCAGAGGCCTCGGCGGAGGATTCTTGGATGCAACCAAGGGTTTGAGGTCTGTCGGACGCCGCTGCGGCGGTATCGTGTGAGTGGGCGGCGCTGCTGTGACGCTGGGGCCTGTCTCGGGCAGAAGCGGAGGAACAGCAGCTGGTGCTCCGCCGTATGCTGGAGACAGAGACGGTGTCGTTGACACGAGATGTGGAACACCGTCAAAGACCACAGGGATGTAGCACTGTTGTTGCAATACCGGACTTGGGGCCACCATCCCAGATGACGCTGCACCAGAACTTGAAGTCTTCATTCCAAGAGGTGCGTCTCCAGCACCAACGCGCAAGCCGGATGTACCCACGGAAACCTTGGGCTTGGCGTCTGCAGCCAGCACTTTGCTAGAGATTTCACTGTCGCTGTATTTGTACGCTTCGAGAATCTTCCGGTTACGGGGCGTGTCAAAGGAATGTCCGTATCTGCACTCCTCGGCGGATCTGGCGCATGCGCGCTTGACGAACGCGTTGCAGACGTGGAACCTGAAGCACTTGTCCGCACTGCACCCTGACACAGTGTTGTGCCCCTCGCACACAATCGGGAGAGAATTACGAACCAACTGTAGCACCAGATCTTCCGACAGGTTCTTGGGGACGCCAGCCGCGTTGATGACCTTGGCATTCTGTTTGTCCTGGACGTTGTGCGAGAGCTGACACTGCCCCGCCCTGAAGCAGCGTCCGGCCAGGTAGGACCTGCACATGTGCAGGAAGCCGCAGGTGTTCCTGGTGCAGCCGCGGGTCGCGCAGTACGCGTAGCACAGCCCCAGGTCCTGCACTCGAGGCAAAACCACGTGTTCACCAGTCGAGTCCGACGTCGTCAGGTGGAAGAATTTCTTCATGTCTGGATGCTCCAAGTCGTCTTTTCGCAATGGCGCGATGTCGTTCAGCGAGCAGTAACCGTCAAAAGTCGACAGAACGGTGTCCATGAGAGCCGTGATGGCTTTCCTCTTCTCCGCTTCCTGTTTCTGAGCGTTGTTACTCGCCTGGTTCCCGCTCGCCCCTGGACGATTCACGTTCCCCGCTCCTTTCTCATCAGGAACCACCAGCATCATGAACATGACGTTCTCCTTCTGGTCATACATCTCCAGTAACTTCCGGTTGTGTTCGGACGTCGCCATCGCGTGGCCCGCGCGACACTCACTTCCGGCCTGGCACTTCCGCCTCACGTTGTCGGCGCAGATGTGGAATCGGACGCACGTGACCTCACTGCACCCGGATGCAGCGTTGTGCTTGAGACACACCTTGGGACTGGATTTCCGGATGGCTCGCAGCTGATCCTGCTTTGAAAGTCCCACCACTGGGCTCCGCCTCAAAACCAACGCGTTGTGTTCTTGCTGGATGTCGTGTGAGTACTTACAGGCCTTCCTCGTGCATGAGTCTGCGACGAATTCCCGGCAGAGGTGCAGACGCTCGCAGTTCTCCCTCTTGCAGCCTTCCTTGTGCAGATACCCGAAGCAAATTCCCAGGCCCGGCATGTGCAGGGTCACCGCGTGTTTGCCTGGAGATTTTCCGGGCAACAGCCTGGAAATGGATGTCCCGTCCCTCGTTCTCAGCCACTCCAGCATCTGCAATGACGTCATCTGCTTCAGGCTGTCCAGGCACACCAGGTTTTCAATCAGAATAGCGTCCGCATCGTCTTGTAGCAGGGCCTTCAGGACCACGGGTCTCTGCAGGAGCTCCGGGGCTCTGGCCTGCAGCTTGGTCGGATCCTTGTACAGCAAGAGGAGCGTGTTCCTCAGCGCTGGCTCCGAGTATCCCAGGGCTCCCATGAGCCCCTTGTTCTGCTCAGACCGGAAGTCGTGCAGCAGATAACATGTGGACCCCGGAATGGACATGTGGAATTTCCCGCACGGGGACATCTTGCAGCCCTTGCCGCTGTTGTAGTCTCCGCAGATCTTCGGAGTGGTGCATCGCACCGCCTTGAGCACGTCCTCAGTGCATTGGAACTGGATTCCCAGACGCCGGATGTTGTCGTCATTCTGACCTTCCGTCAGGCTGCACAACGCTCCGTGCTGACCACACGATCCTGACCTGACAAAGTCAACGCACAGATGGAGGAAGGCGCAGCCGACCTTGGTGCACTTGTCATTCCTGGCGAAGGTCAGGCAGAGCCGGAAGGACTTGACGTGCAGAAAGACCAGGGTGCGGTCTGGGCTGGTGCTGTCCATCACGGCACACATCACGCTACCGACGGGTCCCCTCACCCAGTTCAGCGCGTCCGTGGACGACGGGAATTCCTTCAGGAGGCGCCTCTGTAGCTCCGCCAGAGTGCAGTACCCTTCCCTGGTGTTGTGGAGGAGATGCTTCAGGACGAGGTTCTGGGTATGCCTGCTGTCCTGCGCGTGCAGATGAGCGTTTGGCACGACGCCAAGGGAATCTGTCGCTCCAATGCTTCCGGATTTAGCTTTCGGGACTGGTCCAGGGGGATCCAGGCGGCAGTCTTGGCTCTGCATTCGCTCTTTGGAAGCTGCTGGTGTGCTTGGCACGACGCCAGCAGAAGACGCCGCTCCAGCACTTCCGGTTTTGGACTGCTGGGCTGCTTGCCTGAGTTCCTCGATCAGCTCCTCTTTGGAACGACCCGGATTGAACTCCCGGATGTACATCTCTGCGATTTTCTCCACATAAATACTTTCCGCGTTGTTGGTGACGCTGTTGCTAAGGGACGAATCGGCGTTGCCAGGTTTGGATTTGTTGCTTCCGCCTCCACTGTGTTTCTGCATCGCTTCCTCAATGGCGTCACTGAGATCCTCCACGGCTTTCGCGTTCTTTTCTTGCTTCACCGCTGTTTTCTTCAACTCTGTCCCATCAGCGTCCTTTGGTGTTTCTTTGGCTTTTGTCTCGGTGTTCTCTCTAGTCTTCTCTTGGTTTTCCATTTGCATCTTCAGGAACAAAAGGATGTCTTCGTCTTTCAGGCCAGTCAGCTTCAGTTTCTCTCGCAACTTCCTGTTGTGGGAATCGTGCAGGTCATGGCGGTACCTGCACTTCCGCTCCCCATGACGACAGTTGCCCAGGACGCCGAACTTGCAGAGATGAAACTTACCACAGGTGGCGCCAGAACAGCCCTTCACGGTTCTGTACCTGCCGCACATATCCACGTCTTGTAGCGCCAAACGGACGTCGTCCCCTCCCTGACCTTGACCTGGTTCTATTTTGAGAACGTCCTTGACTTCGTCCAATGCCACGAAATCCTTGATTTGCTGTTTGTTCCTCAATTTGAATGCTTTGTGATTGACGAGATCATTGTACTTACAGCTGCCGCTGTGATTGGTCAGAATGTGATGCACGACTTCTGATAGGTCCGCCGCAGCTGCTGGGAGAGCCAATGAGGAGCTCGCTCTGGAAACATCGCTCAGGACCGAATCCGTGTCGGAGTCCTGGTCATTGGACGCCTTCTGGATCTGCTGCTTGAGGTATTCCAGCAGGTCCTCCTCTGTGATTCCCTCCTTCTCCAGATCCTTCACAATCTCCTCGTTGTGTGAATTCTTCAATCTATGGTGTCGCTTGCATTTGGCGCCGAATTTGCAGTCACCGAGCACGGCGTAATTGCAGATGTGAAGTTTTCCACAGGTCGTACTCTCACACGGATTGTTCGTTTTGTACTTGGGACAAATCTTCACACACGACAGCTGCAGTGTGATCCTCCCCTCTTCCACCCTGATCAAATCTTCGTCCCTGGGACTCTCTGCAACGTCGTCGAAAAAATCTTTCAGGTCATTCTTGGATCCCAAGTGACCGTTCTCCCTGACGAACACGCTGACCTCGCACTGACCTCCGTATTCTTTGAGAACGGTTTTGAACACCTGGACTTCGTCGATGTCGAGGTCATCAAGGTCAGGGTCGTTGTCCAGTTGCCATGACTCCGCCTCGGACACGATGCTTTGAGTCTCGGACGCTGCATCATCCGCTGCGTCCTTCAGGTCCGTCTTGGACCATCTGAGCAGGTAGCGCAGCGCCTTGAACGCCGTCCTTTGCTGCAGATCCGCGACGTTGTGCTGCTGAAGGACTCTCCTGTTGTGAGGGTCGTGCACATCGTGCGACTGTGGACACACCTGGTTGTTCTTTACCTTGGAGCAGTAGCCTTGCAGCTGGTACGCGCAGAGGTGGATCTTGCCGCAGTAATCGGTGCACTTTCCTTTGTACCCGTACCCGTTGCAGATTTCCACGTCATTCAAATGGATCCTGACTTGGACTCCTGACCTGGTTTGGGTCGTTCTCAGGAGCTGCCTGTGATTGGTTGCCCTCAGGTTCTCCACGAACTCCACCACGCCCTCTTCCGACGCAAACGCTCCGAATTCCCTCAGCAACTTTCCAGGGGCGCATTTTCCAGCCTCGTTTTGAACCAAATACTCGAAAATCTGCAGATCCCTCGGTTTCTCCCTTTTCACTGGATTTCCAGCCTTGCGTCTCGGCCTCGGCCTTGCCGTCGCCATCTTGTCAGAGCTGGACTCTTTGTGTGGGCTACGAAAGTCTCTTTCCTTCCTCCGTCTTCACATACATCTTCAAGAACTCTTGATTCTTCTGCATTTCAGTGTTTCCGTCCAAATGTCTCTTGCTCTTATTTCCTCCGCTAAAAATTGCTTCTAAACCTACAGGTGGAAAAACAAAACGACCAAACTGAACCACGATCGATACTCTTATGATGTCATAACCGCGCGATTTGCTGACGGCAGGACAATCGGAAACACAAATGAGACACACTGCTCCAACGGATCCAGGGTCAGAGTCGGGGACCAACCATTGTGCCATGAGGGGACGGGGCTTCCTGGGGGGGGGGGGAACAAGCCTTGGGGACGCCCAAAATCAAATCTTTGGGCGGCGGGCGAACTCTAATCTTGCACATTTCCATGCAAGAACAGTTTTGCAGTGCAAAAAAAATTCCGATGGATTTTGCGAATTTTGGTTCGTGCGTTGGGCCCCTAGAAGCCCCTTGGATCTGAGAGAGCAATCTTCAGGTGCACAGCAAACACACAACCAGCGACTTGAATCACGTCTCGCATAACCACGTGACGTCTGTCTCCAGTTACGAGGTTTGTCATCTAAGAAAGCGATTTTGGGCAAATTCTCCGCAATCTTTGAACCTTTTTTTGGAAGGTTGTTTTGAGTTGTTGGGTCGCCATCTCCTGCATGTTCTGCACATAGGTGACAGTGTTTCGAGCACAGGTGTCATCACAACAAGATCATTTATGTAGGTCAGGATCAGAGCCTTGCCAAAGCCACTGTTGACATGAATCATGATTCTTAAGGTAGTGAATTTTTGTTTGTTGCTGGTGTTGTTGGCGTGTTTTCTCAGTGTTCTCGACATGGCTGAGAAGGGTATGAAGTGCAGTAAGGATCAGAGAACTGTACTCAAGTTTCTGGTTGCATCTGGGAACAAACCCATAGACTGCTGGAGAAAACTGCATGAAGTGTACGGTGATGACTGTCTGAGCAAAACACAAGTGAGAATGTGGCATCGTCGCATCTGTGGAGGAGATTTGGACGTGTCTGACAAGGCAAGGAGTGGTCGACCGGTGAGCAAATGTACTGCAGCTGGCAAGCAAGCTGTCCAAGCTGTTCTTGACCAAAACAGGCGTGTATCCTGTTGATCTGTTGCTGCCCAGACAGGCATGAGTCACCACACTGCCCACCAAATCATCAAGAAAGATCTGCAAATGTCCAAGGTCACCGCAAAATTTGTTCCTCGAGTACTGACTGATGAAATGAAGTGCACACACAAATCCATGTGTCAGTACAACCTGAAACTTTTCAAGGATGACCCCTACTTACTGTCAAAGATTGTGACAGGAGATGAAAGCCAAGTGTCCAAATTTGAGATTGAAACAAAATAGAGTAGCATGCAGTGGAAGAAACCAGATGAGAAGTGTCACCAGAAAGCTTTGCACAGTTGATCAGTGCACAAATCAATGTTGACTTGTTTCTTTTGATGAAGGAGGAATTCTGCTGGATGAGTTCTGTCCCAGAGGCACCACCATCAATACAGAAGCGTACTGTGACACTCTGCGATGCCTTAAGGAACGTGTACGCAAGAAGAGACCAGAACTGTGGCAAAGAATTGACCCAGAAGACAAGGATTCAAACAGGAGCTTTGTGCTACACCATGACAACGCAACCCCACACACTGCCACCATAACTTTGGCCCTAATTGGATCTTCTGGAGTGAACATGATTGCACAGCAGCCATACTCACCCGATCTTGTGCCTTCAGACTACTTCCTTTTTCCTCACTTGAAGTCACATCTCCGCGGCAGGCAGTTTCCCACTGTGCGTGCAATGGAGGAAGAAGTTCACAGGATTCTGCATGCCATTCCTTCAGACCTTTTCCACAAGGCAATTGGACAACTTCCTCTAAGATGGCACAAGTGCATCCTTGCAAATGGAGACTATTTCAAGGGACAGAACCTCGCACCAAGAGCTGAACTTGTGGTAGGAAGTGACCAGTCTGAGGAGGAAGACTGACTGTGCACGCTCATGAATTCCACCCAGTGACTGGCCAACAGGCCCCTCCAGTGCAACAACCATGAGAACCTGTGTTCATGACAATTTTGGACAATGTTCAGACATGTTTGCATGACCATTTGTTACTCTGTATGTGCCTGAGATACTCGTCTTCAGCATGGAAAAAAGTCCACAAACATACATCCACTTGTCACGTTTTGATTCGCAAAAATCGCTTTCTTAGATGACAAACCTCGTATACGTGTCCTTTCCTGGGAAAAACAGCAGGCTATTCTCGCAATGCGGTCCCAAAAACACACAAGAAGATCCAGGTGCGTGCGAACGATCGGGTGGCGGGCGGGTCGGCGGGTCGAGTTGGGCGCGGGTCGGAGAAGGGAGGCATGAAGAGAGGCAGGGTGGGGTGGGGTGCAGTCGCAACTGTCGGGTGTGGAGCAGTGATCGGGGACGGGTGGGGCGCGTCGTTGGCAAAGTGCATGCACGTTCCCCAAAATTTTCGACAGTGGAACTCGTGGGTGTACCAGAGCCTTGAGGCCACAAACTTGTTGCGCAAAATTTTGTGCGAAAACGCAGATCCACGAACAGACACGCACATAAACACACGCGCACACAGGCGCAGGGCAAAATCATGGGGTCTCACCCCAGAAAGCGGAGCCAAATAGATCTACGTACAGGTGCATCGCAAGCGAACATGGTTTCTGCCATCAGGTGTGACACAAATTCATGCAATAGCAACAGCTGGAGGCTTTGTCTTGGGTGGGGAGGGGAGGAGGGTAGCTAGGTAGCTGGTAAGACAAGCTGATGTCCCACCTCCAAAACTACCCTGGCCAAGGCAAGTACCTGGTGGGTGGAGCCAACCCAAATTTCCCGCTCTCATGGACCTGCCTCATACTCGTGCAGGGTCACTCAGAAGCACGCGCCTTTTTGAAAAAATTATTTGCCCTCCCCTTTCCAATTTTGCCCAGCAAGCATCTTCCTTTTTCTGTTTCTGTGGAAAATTAGACCCAGCTCTCGCTCCCACAAATGGTTGCGTTCAAAGATTTTGGCAACTCATCACTCCAAATTGGTCACGTGATTTTGTGTTTGGCCCGTGGGCCCGTGTGCCAGTCAGCCAAACAGTCTGGATCAACATCGGTTCAGACCCAAGTGATCCAAACACAATTGGCACGAACTATACACACATGTAGCTCTGTGCATACTCGTGCGACGAGGCCTTTCACGAAATTTCTTGTTCACCTTCAGAAGAAAAGAAAACTCTCAACCCATTGGGAACGAAAGTAGACCAAACGCAGTCTGTAGAAGGCCTGTCTCCCTTCAGATCCTCCCCTGAAAGTCGGATCGGAAACAACCACCACTCCTTTGAAGGGGATTTCCGACATTTTCGTAAACACACAGAAGTTGGGAATTGACTTTATCTGGGAGCTTCCAGCTATTGAAGTGGACTCCTCCAGTGGACCCTGGGAGCCTTTATTGGAGTGGAATCTTCCAGTGGACCATGAGAGCACAGACTAGGGCGTGGACCCTCACCCCCGACCAAATTTTCCACGCCGAATTTTTCTGCACAGTTTGAATCATTTGCATGTTTGTTTTTGCAAAGCTTGTCGTTTGGCCCCTCAATGTTGACGCCAAATCCCAATCCTACACCCAATGCTGTACCCCCCCCCCCCTCTGTGTGCATGGTTCTTCTGCAACTCCCCCACCAATTCTGGGCTTCTTGGGCACAAATTTTCACGTTTCACTCCTTTGGTTCAAGGCTGGAGTTTTCTCTCCCCTCCGGCGTTTCTTGCTGGCGAAAGAATCCAGGACGAAACCCGACGACCATGGACTCAACAGTGTCAAACTTACCGTGTTGCCCATACACACCTGTTGTTATCTCGACATGACACCTGCCTTATCACGAGGTCTGTACGACACACGCCTCCTCTCTTATCTGCCGATCTCTCTTGTCAGTAGATCTACTTTGATCCTTGACAATGATGCTGTTCGATTTGAAAATCTACATCCGAGAATTCTCGGACTCTCGACCCGGGAATCCAAGAGCCCCAAGCTTTCTCGGATTCTCAGATGTTCTCTCGGATGAAACTGCTATTCGTTTTACACTCTCGGATATCGAGAATTGTCGATTTCTCGGATTCTCGGGTGTAAATCGAACAGCATCAATGTGTACAACATGATCACAGCTCAACGGATCCAGTGGCATGGGGCCTGTCTCATTCAACATTCAATTCGGTTGGTTTTGCGCTCGAACAAGTTGTTAATTTCCTCGCGTCAAAATGTCCACGGTTGTGGTTTGTCGCCGCCCCAGTTTTGACCCCCCAATTGACCTCAATCCTGGATCCGTTGGAGCACAATTGGAGAGTGAAGTGGAACGTCGCCATTGGACTATCAGGGGTGTGAATCTGAACAACCGGGAGAAGGGGGGGGGGCAGAGACCCCCGGGGTGATCCAAACTTTGATACGAAACCACGACAATACGCGCAGATCTGAAGCTGGAGTAAAATCCGTGCCACCGCCCTTGTGAAGGATTTTGCAACAGAAGACGTCTGGAGCAGACTTACAGAGAACTCTGCACGTGGTACTGTCCAACTTCGCCGGGATCCGCCCCATCACCAACGCACTTGTCACAAGTCTTGGCACCAATTCAGGCCCGAGTTGGAAAATTTTCACTGCATGAGCATGGACATGTTTGAGAACGTGGGAAAACGTCGCAAACTGTTTTTCTGGTCTCAGGCACAGATCTCACCCAGATCTGAACTCAAGGGTGAAAACGTGCGACCAGTGTTCAATGCGTGCAACTTGTCGCTTTTGCCTAACAACACCGAAAAAGACCCGAACGTTTGTCTAAAATTCTGCAACGATCCTTTGTACCCTCCGTTTCATTTTTGTGACCTGACAAATCTTTTGTGAAAGCAAGTGAACAGAAAAACTCACCTCGCTGTTGATGTCTGGGACGTCGTGCCTTTTCCGAAAGCTGCTCCAATTTCCAAACACGAGCGGGAGATCATCGCAATCACTTTGGGAGAAGCAGTGGTTCACAAAATTCAACCCCTTCCCACTCCAGAGAAGCCAGTTGACTCGGCAAGTTTTTTCAGCATGTTTTTGAATAACACACATTTCTGTTTCAACTGAAGTACGCAAAAGCGTAGCATTTTTCATACAATGAAATATATTCTTTCGCGTGTTTCATTACGCACGAATCGGTGCGTGAAATTCTGCAGCCGACAAAATGGCGGACGATGTCGCATGGGGTGAGTTTTCACAATATTTTCACCGTTTCCGCCATCAGATTTGTTCCAATTCTGACAGAAAGTGGGCACTTAGGCAGCTGATGTTTGTGTGTATCCAGATGACGACGATTTTGAGCCAGAACTGCAAGAGACGAAGCAGGCGAAAACGGACAAGTGGGAGGGAGAAGACGAGGAGGATGTGAAGGTGCGTGAGAAATGTGGCGCAAAATCCCATTCATTCATTCCGGTCACGATTTTCTGCGAGAAGCTGAAGTTCTGTGATTGGAGTAATGTCTAGATATTCGTTGTCTGACTTTTGAACGCTTTTGGTTCACTCTGAATTGAAAAGGGGTCTTGCCGGCTTTTTCGCCTCTGTGGATTACACTGAGCTTCAGATTTGCAAACGCCAGTGAACCCGTCGGCTTTAAATTCACATTTTCCGACTGCAGATTATGCGAACATTATTCTGTCAGTGAAATCTCACTGGACGTAAAAAGCTAGCAGTGTGTGTCGCAATGTTCTTTGTGGTGATGACTCACTCTGTTTACCTTTGCGTCTGGTAAAGTAGGGCAGCTTCCGGGACGGGACAAATTGCGTCGCAGTTGTTGTGATGAGGCACTGCGAGAGATAAGTGGCCGCGATGCGCTAATTGAACCAAATCTACCAATGTTCTCTTGATCTCTTGATACACATTCCGGTTCGGCTTGTGTCGTGTTGTAGCCCCCCCCCCCCCCCCACCCCCTGATTCAGCTGGTTGTAATTTGTCCACTGGCACTGATCGAGTGTCTTTTCCTTTCATGATAACTGGGATGATGAAGATGGAGAAAAAGCTGGTGAGTCACACACTCTGCA